>OLGA01000080.1_pt1 | contig 77963 bp, 71 predicted proteins | sample 1604881 | NCBI WGS metagenome assembly OLGA01 (sample SAMEA3888896, study PRJEB22519) | human gut metagenome | biome: human gut; feature: human-associated habitat; material: faeces | place: Denmark | collected 2009 | reverse complement strand
CTAAGGGGCATTGGTGGGAGAGAGGATTTATTCACGGCAAATTTACACAACGATTTTCCGATATGCAAATTTTCTACAAAATAATTCTCGTACTAAATGAAAAATTCTTCCGTCATGTTTTCAACCGATTGCGCAGTCTTATTGAACGCCGGAGTTATATAAACAGTGAGAAACGGCAAAACAATGTAACAATGCGATTGGCAGCACCCGACACTTCATTCGCACCCGACACATTTCGGGACAGCGGCAGGATGCGAGATGGCCGGCGGTCGAGGCAGCGGCTGTTCACTGCTGCGGACGGGAAGTCAAAAGCGACAGGAAGCGATCGGCTATGGCCGAGGCGGCAAAGCGGTCGGCTATGGCTGTATGCATGGCAGCGCGGTCGGCTGCAATATCACGGCAGGAGGCGCGCTCGGCAAGTTGTGCATCGATGGCAGAGGCTATGGCTTTGGGGTCGTCGGGACACAGCGAGCCCAGCGAAGTATCCGTGACGATGTCCGACTGCCCGCCGTGCGAGGTGGTGACCGCACGTGCGCCGCAGGCTATGCCTTCGATAAGCGTGCCGGGGAGCGTCTCATGTCGCGAAGTCGAAAGCACGATGTCAGCGCGTCTATACAGCAACGGCAACATCTCCATGCCCACACGTCCGAGGGCGAGGTGTGGCATACGCAGCTCGTCCAAGGCATGAGCATCGCGTATTTCGCCGAAAAATACCGCGAAAGCGCCGTCGGCCGTAACAGCATTGAGCGCCTCCACGGCCAAAGGGAGGTTTTTGATTGGGTCATCAAGACGTGCTGCACCCATGACGATGACGCGTGCATCCTGCGGCACGTCGGGGAAGGCAGCCACTTCGCCGACAGGCATGAATGATTCCACCGGGAAGGCATTAGGCACCACCGAGATGTCTGCATCACGCATCAGCGAAGACTCGCGACAACGTTCAGCCAGCCAATTGCTGACGGCGACAAAACGTATGGGCACGGCTTCGTATAAAGCCTTCTTGGCTGCCTGTGTACGCGTGGACAGGTCGGTGGCGTGGGGCCGTCCGTGCAACAGCGGACAAGCGCCGCAAACGCCCGTAAGGCGGTCGCAGCCGTCCACGGTATGGTGGCAAATGCCGGTGGCATTCCATAGGTCGTGCATCACCCACAGTATGTGCTTATCGGGAAATGCGGCGTGCAGCCGTTGTATGCCGCGCAGCGACACCGTTCCCTGATTGACCCAGCCGAGAACCACGACATCTGCATCTGCAACATCCGGATGCTGCCACAGCGGCAGTCCGGCCGTAGCCGTAGAAATCTTGAAGAGATTGTCGCGTCGCACCCCGCGATGGCGGAAGATGTCTATATGCTCGGCCAGAAAAGCCATGTGCACCGCCGTAGACGATGCTAACGGCCTGACCACCGGATCGTCCGCAGAGACGTTGGCAGCCAGCACCACAACGTCCACTCCGCAGTCGCGCAAGGCGTGCGCAAGGCGCAGGGTGACCACGGCGGCGCCGCCGCGACTGTCGCTATGTGTGACAAGGGTGATTTTCATCGTGACAGGTGCAAGCGTTTGGGCAGCCGTATACCCTCGTGGCGTATGACTACAATGACAAAAGCCGCAATAAGCAGTGTGCGCAGGGGCAGACGCAACCATACCTGCGGCATATCAATAACGTACATTCCCACAGCGTATAACACTGCCGCAAGGACAAAATAAGCGGCGATGCGTCGCAACGGATAGCCGATAGGATACTTGGCTCGGCCTACAAAGTAGCTGGCGACCATCATCACCGTATAGCATGCCAGCGCCGCCCAAGCACAGCCCATATACCCCATACGCGGCACCAGAATGACATTGCCGAGAATGGTTATGCCCAAACCCAGCAGCGAGAAGTACATACCCCAGACGGTCTTGTCCGTAAGCTTGTACCACAGCGAGAGATTGAAGAATATGCCGAAAAAAAGCTCGGCAAGCATCACAATCGGCACCACCTGCAAACCGCTGAAATATTTGGGCGAAATAAAGTACTTAAGGATGTCTATATAGAACATCACACCGAGGAAAATCACCAAGGCGAATATGACGAAGTACTTCATGGCATCGCGATAGGCTTGGAGGCGTTCTTCGCCCTTATCGCGACTTTGGGCAAAGATAAAAGGCTCGTAAGCAAAACGGAAGGCCTGTATGAACATCACCATCACAATGGCAATCTTGTAATTGGCTCCGTAGATGCCCAAGCCGTCCATAGCCTGCGCCTTGTCCGCTACCAGCGACGGATACAGGATTTTGTCTATGGTCTGGTTCATAATTCCGGCAACGCCCAGCACCAGCAGCGGCGCCGAGTACACAATCATCGAATGCCACAGGCGGCTGTTGAAGCGCCAGCGGAAGCCGCGCAACTCGGGCAACAGCATCACCAGCGTCAGTAACGACGATATGAGATTGGCCAAAAATATGTATCCTATGCCGAAAGAAGGATTGTAGAACCATGACACGGTGGCCGGAGCTACGCGCATCAGCCACGGACACAGCAGGATGAAGAACAGATTGAGCACGATGTTGACGCCTATATTGACAAGTCGCAGCACCGCAAAGCGCACGGGGCGCTTGCGATAGCGTAGATACGAGAACGGTATGGCCGTAAAGGCATCGGCGGCCACGCATACGGCCATCATCATTACATATTCCGGATGGCCGTCGCACTCCATCCACGTCGTCACCGGGTCGAGAAACAGCGCCACCAGCACCACAAAGGCTGTAGAGGATACCGCCAGCGATATCAGCGAGGTGGAATATACCTCCATGGGGTCTTTCCAACGGTCGTGATTGGCAAAACGGAAGAAGCCCGTTTCCATACCATATGTCAGTACTATGAGCGCCAAGGCCACCACCGAGTACACGTAGGTGTTAACGCCATACTCGGCCGGGGTGAATTTGATGGTATATAGCGGCACCAGACACCAGTTGAGAAAGCGCCCGATGATACTGCTCAGGCCGTATATGGCCGTATCTTTCATCAATGATTTTATCGAACCCATATCGTATGTCTATGCGTCGAGGTTGTCAAAAAGTCCAGGCATATCGTCCGCCGACATCTTGACGCCCAAATGTTTGAAAGCCTTTGGCGTGACTTCGCGCCCGCGCGGAGTGCGCTTGACAAAACCCTCCTGTATCAAGTAAGGCTCGTACACCTCCTCGACGGTGCCGGTATCCTCGCCCAAGGCTGTGGCTATGGTGGACAGCCCCACCGGCCCTCCGCCGAACTTGTGTATAATCGTGGACAACAGCTTGTTGTCAATCTCATCAAGGCCGTACCTATCAATATTAAGCGCCTCGAGCGCATATCGCGCAATGGCCATATCGATGGTGCCGTCGCTTTTGACCATAGCAAAATCGCGCACACGGCGCAGCAAGGCATTGGCAATGCGCGGCGTGCCGCGACTACGCATAGCTATCTCAAGGGCCGCATCATCGGTAATGGGAACCTTCAGCAACGCCGCACTGCGCCGTATAATGCGCTCCAAGGTGGCGTGATCGTAATATTCGAGATGGCAATTGATACCGAAACGCGCACGCAGGGGAGCCGTCAGCAGGCCGCTGCGAGTGGTGGCACCCACGAGCGTAAACGGGCTCAATGACAATTGCACCGAACGCGCCCCCGGACCCTTGTCTATCATAATGTCTATGCGGTAGTCCTCCATGGCAGAGTACAGGTACTCCTCAACCACGGGACTGAGGCGGTGTATCTCGTCTATAAACAGGACATCGTTTTCTTCGAGCGTGGTCAGAATGCCGGCCAAGTCACCGGGCTTGTCCAGCACCGGGCCGCTGGTGACCTTGAAGCCTACGCCCAATTCGTTGGCTATGATGCCGGCGAGCGTAGTCTTGCCCAGTCCGGGAGGCCCGAAAAGTAATATATGATCCAAGGCCTCATGGCGCATACGCGCCGCCTCGACAAAGACCTTGAGGTTGGCAACAATCTTTTCCTGCCCGTTGAAGGCTTCGAAATGATTGGGGCGTAAGGCTCGCTCGAAGTCCTTGTCCCGCTCGGAGTTGCGTATATCGAAATCCTGTTCTTGATTCATTGTTCTGTTCGTTTGATATTGACGGCGCGATCCACGGCATCTACGATGGCCTGCGGGGTGACGGCATCGAAACATCGATAGTCGCCGAAGCGACATTCCTTTTTGCCGAAAATCGAGCAAGGACGACACGCAAGGGTGTCATCACCAAGCATCAGCGAGGTCTCACCCTTCCACGGAGTGAAGCCGGCCGCGGGATGCGTCGCACCCCAGATGCTGACCACGGGCACGCGGCACAGCGCCGCCAAGTGCATATTGCCGCTGTCCATAGACACCATAGCGTCCAGACGCGAGATTACGTCTATTTCGCCGGCAAATCCGGCCTTAGCCGCAGCCATATCGACCACATCGAGACCTTTGGCACTCAACTGCGCCTTCCATTGCGCCAGCACCGGCGTCTCGGTCTTGCCGCCGCCGAAGAGGTATATCCGTGTGCCCTGACGGTGCGCCAGTTCTTCGACTACGGCAAGCATACGCTCCGGCGGATACACCTTGCCGCGATGTGCCGCAAAGGGGGCAATGCCTATACGTGTAAATGCTGCCGATGGGCAGTCCTCCGCCACGGCTTCACTGCTGTACCCGGCAAATTCGTTCGGATGACACTCCAATCCGAGTGCGGTAAATACGTCCGCATAACGGTCGATGACGCGCTCCAACGGTTGAGCCGCCAAGGCTCCGGCAGCACACAGGCGGCGACGCTGTCGGCGTTGCTTGTCCAGACGGCACACACGCACACCATGCAGTCGCAGACATTGCGACAAAATTCCGGTGCGTAATACATTGTGCAAATCGGCAAAGTCGGTTACACCTTTTCGGCGCAAGTCCGATGCCAAGCGCCACATTCCGATAGCGCCCTTATATCGGCCTTCGCGTAAGTCGATGCCGAGCACCTCGAGATTGTCCGGCCGCTGTCCGTATATCGGCGCAAACGCCTTGCGCGTCACCACCACGAAGCGCACATCCGGATTGGCGGCACACGCGGCATACACTGCCGGTACCGTCATCGCGATGTCCCCCATGGCCGAAAACCGTGCCACAGCCACCGTTCGTATCTCTTTAGCTTTGGATTTTACCAAATAATCTGAAGTATAGAGGTTATACCTAATTCTTGATGTACAATTTCGGTGGCACCGGCTTATATTTCGCCGTCACCATGACCCATATCGCCATCATATTTTCAATTGAATTACCGTTATGATTCGCGAAATACGCATAGCTCATCCGCGCGGAGTACGGTTTTTTTTGCCTTACTTTTTGTCGGCGGCGTAGAGGACCGGGTTGGTGGAGGGGTCGTTGTACATTTTCATCTGGCGGTAAACCTTCATGTACTTACGTCCGGCAGCAATGTCCTCCAGGAGGGTGTCGATGGCGGCGGTGAGGTCGGCACGCTGTTCGCGCAGCACTTCGAGTTTGGCTTCGCAGCGTGCGCGGTGCTCGGCAGTAGCATCTTGACGTGCCACTTGCTCGGCCATGTGATAAATTTTCAGCGCCAATATGCTGAGGCGGTCAAGCGCCCACGCGGGGCTCTCGGTGTTGATGGTAGCATCGGGTTGAGGCACCACTGCCGAGTATTTTTCGCGGAAATACGTATCCAGTTCCTCGACCATATCGGTGCGATCCTGGTTGGACTTGTCGATGCGGCGCTTAAGCACCAGGGCCTCCACGGGGTCGATGTCCGGGTCACGTATGATGTCCTCCATATGCCATTGGGCGGCATCGATATGGTTCTTGGCAAAGAGTGTATACTCGATGGTGCCGGGTGTATACGGATTGGCGCACGGAGCGTCGATGTCATCGGCGATATGGTATGCTTCGGTGGCGGCTTCGAAGATGCCGTAGCAATGCTCGGCAAAGGTCTTGTCAGTAGTCATATTTCGGTGGCTGTTTGGTTATCTTGCAAAGTTAGGCATTTCCGCCGACATTTCCGCCTGAAAAATTCACCGCCCTACACTCGGTATGTTCCACAGGCGCAGGATTTGTGCAAAACGGCAAAATGCCGGATATTTTTCGTGCGTCATATATTAATGACAGCATAATCATCGCACCTTATTTATTAGGCCGAATATTATGCTTTTATGTCCTATTTAAGCCTATTAAGACGCTTTTTCAACATATCGATATACTTATCCTGTAAATCCCGGCTTAGAAAAGAACTTTTTATAACCTCCTCAAACTTGGATTGCAGTCTGATGTATTTATCAATCAGGCGCGTAACCACCACCGGCTGTATATCTAACACTTGTGCCGCCTTGATAAAATCCTCTCGCTTCAGATTCTTCTTGCGTCCATTCAAGGTCAACGCCAATTCCTCATCGTCCTTTGGATTAATAATTGCCGCATTTAGTAGGTCATAGGCCGGAGCCAAACATATACCTTGTCCGACGTCATACAACGAGAAGTTTTTCAAGTGCATATCGTTATTTCCGGTCAGCCAACAAAACAGCACCACCTCAAAGTAATTTGTGACATCCATTTTGGGCAGCGATGAATATTTCAATATCGTCTTGCCTACACGTTCATAACTACTCTTGTATTTATATTCGGTCTGTCGTTCGGTCAATTGACACATATCCTCCATCGCAATTTTTTCTCCGCTCGGAGTCCGATCTATACGCCGAGTAAGATAGCATATCGAATCGTCCGCCATTCGCATCAACGTATGCGGAACAACATTGATATGTGCCGCCTCGGCAAGATGCATAGTTAAATCTTCGACCTCCGGCATCATTTTGTATTGTGAGGTCTGAGGCTTACAGATATATCCGCCCCAAAGTCCGACAATAGTCAATCGCTTGCTACCTTCATGGTCTTTTAGATGCAACGACAACTTGGGCTGCACTCCGGTCAACGATGTCTGATTTTCAATAATTTGCATCGCCAACCGGTCAAGTTGCCGTATTGTATAATCAAACGTCGGTAATGCTGTCGTGCCAAAAAATTTTTCGCAGCACGCCGGATGCATATCCTTTTCACCCGTTTTCAATGGTCGGTAGCAAAACAAGCACTTACTCATAATTTTCCTCCTTATCTTCTATAGCAATAACACTTACAGCACCTATACAATCCCTGCAACAGGTCAACAACAATGCCATTCGGTCGAGAATGCTAATGTCTGTATTGCGCAAGGCTACATCCAACAACCATCCCTCAGGTATCAAACCATCAAAAAACGGGAACAATACTTGACTCTTATATGCCTCTTTTTGCAGTGGCAAAGTCAAGCTGATAGGCTTCGCTGTATCCGGCGAAAGGTATTCGGGCAGATAGACAAATTCGTAGCCGGTATCATCCTCCGTCAAAATGCCGGCCAATAAATCTTTATAATATATCCGAGCTCGTCTCATAAATATACACTATTATTTGAGGGTTAGTTCTGAAAGCGATCTTGGCCGGTGTTTTGTTCTCTGCCCTTGGGGACGGCAATCATCTCGTAATTAAAAAAATCAAGGAGCTGATTGACTTTGTCGAGACGTAACGATGCTTTGCCTTGCTCAAGATCGCGCACAAAACGCAGTCCCACGCCGGACTTCATCGACAACTCTTCTTGTGTCATTCCATACTTCTTGCGTTGCTTTTTTACGGTGGCAGACAAATTATTCATATCTTCATTATATTCTGTAATCGTACTATAAATCAAGCTATAATATACCGAGTTATGTCGAATTCAAGCCAACAAACGACGTCTCATAAAAGATTACATCACATCTCGCCGACAGCGAAACTATACCTCTTCGGGTACAAAGTTACATATTTTTCTTGATATTATACCTTTTGGGGTATATTAATTGTTTTTTACTCGCGCACTATACCCTTTCGGTTATAAATAAGAGCGCAATGCCGGAACATCACGCTCGTTATACGGTAAGGTCTCAGGTCAGAGAACAGCTGTTTTTTTCTGATAGAATCCAATCGATCAAGCAGCTTTTTGTCCGATTTAGCCATTTGCATATCATAGCGTAATTGGATACGCAATAATAATGCAGCAGGAACTCCGAGAGCAGCCTCAAAGAGAAATGCCGTAGTCGTAGTAAGAGACCTGCGGCCATTGAGGATTTCATTCAATGCCGTATGCGACATTACAATATTCTCCGCCAACTTCCGTTGGGAAATTTTTCGGTACTCGATTTCATCTTTGAGTACTTCTCCGGGGTGAGAGGGATAAGCCCCAAAATCGTTGTCAGACATAATGCTTTTATTCGGCGTATAAATCAATTTTTATAAGCATAATCACGGCATCGGAATTACTTCTGTTTACTTGTTCTTAGACTGAGACATAGCATCATACAAAATTACGGAGGGGAGACGTCGCGGCGCCTCCCCTCCTGTATTATGGGATTATGATATCGTGCTTATTTTGCGTCCCAGGTGCAGTCGATGGGTTCGAACTTGCCGGGGGCGGTGACGCGGAAGCGAGCGGTGTATGGCGTTGTGGATGCGCCATCATAAGCATAGAAGTTGATGGTATAGATGACATCTATTCCGGCTACGGGAACTGCATCGGCGTGCAATGTGGCCAGGGCGCCGGGCATAACTTCGTTCATGAAGCGAGTCTTTTCGAGGGCTACAACAGCAGCATCGTCCATATCTTGATACTCGGCGGGATACTGACCCTTGGCAGCGGAGGGACGCAGGTCGACGTTGCCTTGGAATGCGGATGTGCCGCTATAGTACTCGTTGTTGCCATAGGAGGATACGTAGAACTTACCGCTCTTGATGTCGGTGTCGCCCAGAGGCACGCAGATGTTCTCGTATACCCAATTTACACAAGCCTGATAGTACTTGGTGGAGAGTTCCTGGCCTTTACCGGCGGGCAAGGTGATGGTGACGCAGGGGTCATACATCCATTTGCCGGCGTTGCGTACAAACTGGTTGGTGACCGCTGTGATGCCGGTATTGAGAGTCCATACGCCGTCTTCGCCGCAGATGTACGGGTCGCAGGCGTACGAAGTAACCTTGGCCTTGGAGTCATAGTATAGGTAAGCAACATTGGTGGACTCGCCGGGCTGAGCATAGGGGTACTTGGCAGCGAGGTAGCGCGGCAGGTACTTGGTGGGCTCGGTAAGGTTCTGGTACTTCTGACCCATGGCTGTGTAATCGCCGGGATTGAGGACGCAGAAGCCCGAAGCGGCTACCCAGTTGTCGCCGTTGAAGCGGTACATGGCGTTGTATCCGGTGGTGGGCACGGCTACGGCCGGTGCGTTGTGACGACGCGGGGCGGCGGTGACGGTTTTGCCGTCCACGGCGGTGACTACGAAGTTGCAGAATCTGCCGCCGGCAATGGCGATGAAGTATCCGGTGATGGAGGCTTCGCCGTCGTTGGTGAATAGGCCGCGCAGAGCATCAGTGATACCATAGACACTGCCTTGAGCTTTCTCGGTGCCTTCGGGTTTGACGTTGATGTTGCGCTCGGTTACCGTAACTTTACCTTTGATGGTTGCGTATACAGCCAGTTCGTTTTCTGTGCGTGTAATCAACTGATCCCATTCGGCGGCGGTGTAAGACTTGGCGGCGGGATAGGTGACTGCCTGTGTGCCGACGATTTCGACTTCGGCCGAGGCTCCGGTCACCTGGAAGCCCTTGTTGTAAGCGCCGATGGTGCCGTTAACCTTAACCTGATTGCCGACAGCTTGCGATTTGGCGTCGAAGCTGCTGCCCATGTATACGAAGATGCTGCCGGAATTGTCGGTGATGACGTATCCCTGGCCACATACAGCCGTAACGACAGCGTTGATTTCAACCTGGTCGTCGACTTTCACGCTTCCGATGACATCGGAAAGAGTGAAGGAGGGGGTTTCGCCACCGCCTACATTTCCGAACACAGGTTCCTGCTCGGACTGCGCGTACGAAACTATGCAATAGAGTCCGTCGTTAGCATCGGCTTCGTTGTTGAGAATCTTGCCGAGATACTTGTTGGCGGGATGCGAGGGAGCAAATCCGTCGATGAAGTTGTCTTCGGATTCCCAGACATAAGCCTTGTAGTCGTCCGAGGAGACGGTGTACTGCTGTGCAGCGGCGGCTTCCGAGACTTCGGGAGCTACGGGACCGGCAACGTTGTAGGTCACTTTGACGCCCGAGCCATCGGTGAGAGTAAAGTACTTGAAGGAATTGGAGGCGAGGAATGCCGGGAGGTATTTCTCGGCCGGAATGGCATCGGAGAAAGCCTGGCGGGTGGCCACGGCAGCGAGGTCGGCCTTGAATTCGTCGCCTGCGAGAGCCTTGTTTGTGGCGTTGGAGGCGATGGCCTTGTAGTCATCGGCAGTGAGGGTGTACTCTATGTTCTGCTTGTTGGAAATAGGCTGGTCCTTTTGGTCCTCGAATCCATCGAGGTCGTTGTTCCAATCGTTCTCGTCGCAGGCGGTGAGTGTCAAGCCCATGACCGCTGCCAACATCGTGCTGAATATATATCTTGTTTTCATAATGATGTATGTCGTGGAATGTTGGTTGGGTTATTAGAAGTTGACGCGAAGTTTCATGGCGTAAGTGCGGCCGAAGCTGTAGAATACGCGGAAGGCATTTTCCCATGTGCCGGTTTCGGACGACGGGGTGTATGCGTCGACTACGTAGTTGTAGTTGAAGAGATTGTGCACGTTGCCGGAGAGTGTGGCTTTGAGGCCGCCGATTTCGAAGGTATAGGCGGCGTTGAGGTCAAGCTGTTGTCCCCAGGGAATACGCCATGGATCGGCCACCTTGACGGTGCCGTTGGGAGTATAGGACGATGAGCTTATGGTGTAGTCGCTGTAGTTGTTGGCGGCCACGGTCCAATCGAGGCCTACGCGCAAGCCCTTGAAGGGACGGAATGTTGCTCCGAGAGCGGCGGTAATCTGTGCACTGCCGCCTACTTTGACGCCTTTTTGCTCGAGTGTGGCGTGGATGTGGTCTTTGGCAAGGATGCCGCTGGCAACAGAACCTGCGAGGTCGGCCAGAGGTTGGCCAAGCTGGTTGTAGAAGTAGCCGGTCGAGTTCGAATCCCACTGATAGTCGCCGATAGATGCCATACCATTGACTTCGATCCAGCGTGCGGGGATGAAGGTGAAGTTCAATTCGAGACCCATGTGGCGTGCGTCTACACCGGCCATATTCATATAGTAGCGGTCACCGGCGTGTTCGCCTACTTCGATGTTGCCCGTACGAGTGGTGGTCTTGTCCATCCACTTGGTGTAATAGGCGTTGAAGGTGGCCGAGAATATGGGCGAGCCGAAGCCGTAGCCCAATTCGGCGGAGAATACTTTCTCGTTGATGGGGTCGGGGTTGGCGGCATTGGATGTTGCTTGGCTCAAGAATACGCCGGAGGCGAAGAAGGGAGCGCGGCTGATGTATCCGACGTTGCCGTATACATTGTTGTGGCGGTCAAGGTTGTAGTTGATACCGAACTTGGCCGTTCCGCCCAGGAAGTTGTATGTGGGGGATTTGGAGTGTTCCTTGTCATAGTAGAAGTGGTCGACGCGCTGGTATCCGGTGTTGCTCAACGATCCGGAGAGGACGATGTTCATGCGACGGTCCAGCAGGGTGTATTCGCCTTGTGCATATACGCCTTCCTGGTTGGTGCGTCCTTCGTAGTCGCGGTATACAACATCACCGACACCGAGTTTTTCGTAACGCCAGTTGGGGTCGGCGGCAGCGGCGTTGTTTTCTACCTTGACATTCTTACGGCTGGAGTCGTCCATGTAGTATTCGCCGTCATAGAGGTCTATGATTTTGTTGTTGTGGAAGCCTACATAGTAGCGCATGTCGATACCGGCTGTGAAGCGCAGTTTATTGTCAAAGAAGCGGTTGTTGTATGTCGAGATAAGTCCGTACCAGTTGTGCGAGTTGTTGGACTGAGACATTACCATATTCGAACCGGTGGTGGATGCGCGGTTCATCAGTTGGATTTCGTCGTAAGCGAAGGTTCCGTCTTCGTGGCGGAAGAGGGTATTGGGCACACCGTTGGTTGCGCCATACCACGAGGAATTGCTCAGCGAAGTGCCGTTGTATGTTCCGCGGCCTTGGCCGGAGTATCCGCCGCCGGTAGCGATGGATACATATGCGGTAGTAGACAGCGAGGACTTGTCGTCAATCTGCCAGATGTGGGCCAGCGAAATTTGGGGCTTGTGGTAGGTGTTGCGGTTGGAGCTGCGTACCTTTCCGTCAAGGCCGAAGCCGTAAGTGGGATTGTACTTGTAGGGGCTGTCGCTGTCCATGACGCGCTTGGCGTAGGTCTGATACTCCATGATGGTAAGACCGTCCTGGCTTGAGCGCTTGTTGTGGTTTTGGGGAGCGCCGAAGGCTGTCAAAGACAATTGATGACGGTCGTTGATGCGCTTGGAGATGTTGAGGAAGTAGCTGTACGAGTTGAAGTCAGTGCCCTGTACATACCCGTCACCCCAGCGGCGAGCGCCTTGCAGAGTGATGGCCCAGCCGTTTTTCATCAGGCCGGTGGAGACGTTCATGCCTATGTTGTTGAGGCCGTCGTTGCCAAATCCGTAGAACACGCTGCCGCCACGCTTGGCGTCAAGGCTGCGAGTAGTGATGTTGATGGTACCGCCGATAGAGGGAGCCGAGAGTATGGCTGCACCCAGACCGCGTTGTGTCTGGATGTTGGAAGCCACGTCACCAAGGCCTGCCCAGTTGGACCAGTACACCCAGCCGCCTTCCATATCGTTGACGGGAATACCGTTGACGAGGACAGCGACGTTGGCGCTTTGGAAGCCGCGCATGTTGATTTTGGCATCACCAAAACCACCGCCGTCTTTGGTAGCCCAGACGCCGGGAGTGGTTTTGAGTACTTCGGGGAGTTCCTGCGTACCGAGTTTGTACTCGATGTCAGCGGCATTTACCTGGCTGACGGCCACAGGGGTCTGGCGTGTGCGAGCCAGAGACTGCGTAACGACGACGTCGTTGAGGACTTCGGCCTGCGTGGGAAGGGTGATGGTTCCCATATTGCGGGCAGCGGCGACTGTGACAGCTTTGCATCCTACAAAGCTGAAGGTGAGTGTGGTTGTCTTGGCCGGGACGGTCACGTTGAAGTGTCCGTCGACATCAGTGGTGCCTACGGCATTCTTGCCGGTGATGACCACACTGGCGCCAATGATAGGTTCGCCGTCTTGGTCAACGACAATACCGGTACATTTCATGGTGCCTTGGGCGAGCATGCCTATGCATGTCAGGCACATCACCACGAATACTGATAATAGTCTTTTCATTCCAAAAAATGTGATTTAGTAGTTAGGGTGAATATTGATATATCTAATTACAATTTTTCATGTTAAATATAAGCCTTTGGAAAAGGCACTAAAGACGCTTTCGAAACCATACGCAGTCCCGAAATAGTTGTGAATCAATTGCTTTGTATCATTACTCAGAGGGTAAATCTGTTTAACGTGCATTCAAAGGTAGCAATAATCTTTAACATAGCAGCTATTCCGCCGCAAAATAGTGGACGGCGTGACGGCGCATTGTGCGCCATCACGTAGCTAATATATTGTGCAATAGATATTTATGCTTACATATTATATTTTTGTATACTATATCAGGCGCCGTGATGCCGCCGCCATATACCGGCCAAGGCGGTCAATGCATCGCTTCTTTTGTCCGAGATCGGGATGTACATAGAGATTGAGCGTCGTGGCCACGTTTGAATGGCCAAGGATGGCACTGACGGTTTTGACGTCACATCCGCTTTCGATACACCGAGTGGCGAAAGTGTGGCGTAGTCCGTGAAAGACTATGCGCGGTATACCCATACGCCTTAGCATCCTAACAAACGTCTCGCGGTAGTTGCGCGGGTCTTTGGGAGCGAGGCCGTTGCCAACGACATACTCGCCGTATATTTGTAGACGGCGGACCTTGCGGAGCGCTGACAAAAGTTGCGATGAAACAGGAATTTCCCTGTTGGAACTGCGCGTTTTGGGCGAAGAAATATAGTGATCGGTGCTACGTGTCTCGCAGTCGTAAACACGCCCGAATGTACCGTCCACAATGATGGTGCGGCTTTTAAAATCAATATGATCCCAACGCAGTGCGCAAACCTCACCCATTCGCATACCTGTACACAAAGCGACAAGTACACCAATATTCTGCGTGGTAGGCGCAGCAAGCAATGTATTGAGCAACCTTTTGTGATCTGCGAGTGACAACACCGGCAGTTTCTTCGCAGCAGTAGATCTTGGGTAAGATATATCCCATGTTTCGGCTGGAAAGATTCCGTGTTTTGCGCCGAACCGAACAACAGACTTCATCACGGCCACGATGTCGTGGACACTTTTACAACTCAACCCGACACGTAGTTTGTCAAAGACGAACTGTTGTGCCTGCGACTCGCTAATACCATCGGCATTGCCGAATGTCGGCAGCAAATGCACCTTGAGAGTGAGAGCATAGGCGCAAAACGTGGAATGTTTTACCACTTCGCGTTTGTGTTCTTTCCAGAGAACGGCCACTTGGCCGAACGTAAGATTGTTCTGCATATATGTGGATTTTTTAGTTTCCACATAATATACAACATTCGATGGTGTCAGCGATTGCCTTTAGCGCGGTTATGATGCTTACAGAGCATCTGACAATTCTGTATATCCGTTTTTCCGCCTTTGCTCCATGCTGTTACGTGGTCGGCATCCATTTCGCTTTGTTTCCAAATCTTGTGTGCGGAGGCATCATGGCCAATGGCACAATAGGGACAATTCGATGTGCCGACAGCCTTAGCTTCCTCTGTCTGTCTGGCATAGACAACTCGCTTTGTTGCTTCGTCAAATATGCGGATGTCAAGGAGGCGTGTATCGGTCTCGCCGCCCAACAGGTACTCGAAGATACCCCGACGGTTTTTCACATAGGGGTCGGCGTATAGCTCCCGAGCACGGCGTTCCATATAGGTCGGATTGTATGGTGTGGCGTGATAGCGCTCGTATAATTCACCCCAGGGCAGTCCCCTCATCTCGGACTCGACAAACGGGAATACGGAACGCACCCAGTCAATGACCGAGTCAAAGTAATTTACAAGCTCCCGGATGTCGGAGCTGAAACGATGGTCGCGCATATATTCTTCCGCCTTACCGCGGCTCACCCATTCGAGAGCGGTCGCGAGAAAGTCCTGGCGATTGACAGCGCCGCTGACGTAAGCACCCCACATCTGCACTTTCGAAGATTGCGAATTGCTGAAAACGGCCTTTGCGGCGGTGATAAACGGCCCGGAATAGACGGCGTTGAGCAGTTCTTGATTGTTGAGCGGAATTCCGGCAATATTGATTGTACGGAACCATTCCTTAATTTCGGACTCGGTACCTTCACATTCGTAAATTAGCAGGTGCGTATCCAGAAACATCTCGCGCATTTCCTTGGGCATAGAGCCGATGCTCTGCGGCAGACCGTTCTCGTCCTTAATACCGAGTTTACCGTTGACAAAACGCCCCAGTGATGTAATGCGTTGCTGTCCGTCCAATACCTCGTAGCGCCCGTCGGCTGTCTTTACGAAATAAATCACACCCAGTGGATAACCCTTCAATACCGAGTCTACGACGGCAACATCGCGCTTGCCATCGGCGTAAATATAGTTACGTTGATACTCCGGCTGAATGGTCAAGCGTCCGCCCATTCCAAAAAGTCCTTTGGCTTCAAGTTCGTTATAGACAAAGCCGTCACAGATGTCGGCTATAGTCCATTCGGTATGTAATTTCGTTTTCATTGGTTTCTGTTGTTATTTATTCGAAATATTAGGTGCTACTGAAAGCGAGGGAAAAGGATTCTCTAATGGCCTGTGGTTATCGGACTGCGGTGTTTCACAACCGCTTGTAAATGGTGTCAGAGTATACAAACGAATTTTTATCAAGCGCAGGCCAATCGCCTAATCAGCAGTCGGGCATATGTTGAAGATAACTCCCCATTAATTATGACTGCACCTCTACGGTTTAAATCAGCATATTTGGGCGTATCCTCAAGGGTATATTCCTTGGTTTTAATTCCCCATTCATTCCCTCTATCAGTTATCCCTAATATTTCGAATTGCTCCGGGCAGTACTTGTCAAGGAAAGTGATAGGGACACCCATAACGCCGTAATAGTCGGACGGAATTGCATCCGTGTAGGGAACTTCTATGGCGTCATAATTATCATAGTGGGCATAGCCTTTGCCACGGATTTCCTTGTGCTTGGAATACATGATGTTTTCTTCCATGGTCATTAGCGATAATGGCTGGTGGCGGCGTCCGTGGTCGATGTTGGTAAACCAACAAGAATTTCCGAGCCTCGTATAATTGCCAACATAACCCATTTTCTCTGCTTTCCTTTTATACGCTTCCGGAACTTCTGTGCCTTCCGGAACGCCAAAGACCATATCGGTTGAAAAACCTGTTGCACCAAGCCAAAGTTGGTTGCCTTTTATCAGAGGGAAAACCTCTTTATAAGTTATAGCGTTGGTGTTACCAATCAAAATGCAGCCTTTCTGTGCTTCGACAATCCAAGCGAGGAATTCGCGGAAAAGCGAGAAAGGTGGGTTGGTGACGATGATGTCGGCCTGGTCGCGCAGGGCGGTGACTTCGGCGCTGCGGAAGTCGCCGTCACCGTCAAGGTAGCGCCATTCGAGGTCGTGGAAGTCGATGCGCCCGTCGCCGTCAATGTCGTGATCGAGCACGAAGATTTTGCCGCGCACGGAGGTCTTTGCCGGGTCGAACTGGGGCGCATCTTGTTCGAATAATGAGGGCTGGTATGGCGTCCTGTATTTCTTGCTTTCAGCGGCATATGACGTGGAAATCAGCTTTTTCAAGCCCAGTGTCTGAAAGTGCTGGGCAAAATAGAGCGTGAAATTGCTCCATTCTGGGTCATCGCAAGGCAGCAGTACGGTCTTACCACGAAAGACATCGGGGTCGTATTCGAGGTAGGCGTTGATTTCGCGCTCGATGTCGTAGTACTGCGTATAGAACTCATCGTTCTTTGCGGCTTTAGCCGCCGATAGTGATTCGTTGGCCATTACTGTTTTATCTTTGATGGTTTGGGTAGTATCTTTTTCTCGTCAGCCTTCAATCGGCGTTCCACTTTCTTGACGTCCTCGCCCGGTGGCAGGGTTTCGGGGCGGATGCCACGGTCGAGCAACATTCCGCGTACAGCGGTATTGTTGTCCACATGTTCGCCCTCTATCGCAATTTGTCCGCGAAGGTCTTTTTGTTGGACATTAACCGATGTCATTTCTGCGGCCAAGTCTTTGGCTTTAATTGCGACTGTTGAAAGGAAGTCGGCAAGGGGGCGTTTATCGGGTGCGCCGACGCGGCGCTTCATAAGCGCTGTATTGAGGCCGAATAGAGCCCGGTCGCCTTTGGTACGTATTATTGCAAATCCTTTCGAGTCAACCCCACGCTCGTATAATACGCCCGAAAGGCGGTTTTCTGTCTCGGCAAGTTTGGCGCGAGCTTGTACGCGTTCGTGGTCGAGGATGCGTTGTTGGACAATCTCGGCACGGCGCGTCTGCACGGCAAAATAGTTTTGTGCAAATGCTATTTCTGGCTTCCGAGGGTCGCCGTTTTGGGCTATAAGGTAGCAGGCATAGCGCGTCAACAGTATATCATCTATCTGACGTTTAGCGCCTTTGGGTAGCTCTATCATTTTCCCGACGTCGGGAAAATGATTAGGAATTGATTCTCCTGCATTTATACATGACTCTTTGGCTCGGGCAATGGCATCTTTAAACCTTTCCCATTTTGCATATCCCAATACAGGGTAAAGCTCACGTGCACTCCAACATTCGATGCCTTCATATTCTATGGCTATGGCCTCGAAGCTCTCGAATAATTGTTTGATTTCTTCTGCTTTCATTTCATGGTCCTTTAATACTACCGCAAAGGTAGCCATTTTTCTTAAAGCGTGAAAGGCGGTGGTGGCGGGATACCGTCAGGTGTTGCCGGTAAGACGCATGGCTATGTGCCACATGGCTATGGCGGCAGAGACGCTGACATTGAGCGAATGTTTGGTACCGAATTGCGGTATTTCGAGATATATGTCGCTGGCAGCCACCACGGCCGGGTCCACGCCATCAACCTCGTTGCCTACGACTATTGCATATCCGCGTCCGTCCGTTGGCGCAAAATCTTGGAGCGAAACACTTCCGTGCACCTGCTCGAGACAGCACACTGCATATCCGCGGCTGTGCAATACGGATATGGCTTCGAGGGTATTGTCATAGTAAGACCAGTCCACCGAATCTTCGGCACCGAGGGCTGTCTTGTGTATCTCCACCGATGGAGGTGTGGCGGTGATGCCGCACAGGCACACATGTCGCACGGCAAAGGCGTCACATGTACGAAAAATTGCACCTATATTATTGAGCGAGCGTATGTTGTCCAGTACTATTATCAACGGCAGTTTTTCCTTGGAATGGAATTGCTCTATAGTATCGCGGTGCATCTCTGCGGTGGTTTTTTTGCGCGGCGCACCGGCGGTCATGGTGCTTTCGGGCGTCCATCCGGGGCGCAGGAAGTGCATGGGTCTCATGACAAACGTGCGTGCGGCAGCATGCGGATGCGGAATTTTGAGCCGCGGATGCGAATACACCAAGTCGTCTATGGCTATGATGTCGATGTCGATGCTACGGTCTATGTAGTCGCCCAAGGAGTTGCGGTGTGTCTCGCCGGGGGCTATGATCTGCTCTATAGCCTGTATTTGATCCAATAATGCAAGGGGTTCCACTTGCTGTCCCTCCGGGAGATCGATGGCGATGCCGACGTTGATAAACCGGTTGACTGTATCGAAACCCCATGCATCGCTCTGTATTTCCGGGGCACGCCGTATGCGAGACCGGGGATAGCGTGATGCCAGCATGAGTATGGCTCTTTCGATATTGGCGCGACGGTCGCCGAGGTTGCTGCCGAGGTTCAGGTATATGGTGGACATGTCTTTGGGTGTGGATGTTATTCGGATATTAGTAAATATATTTGTTATCAGTCTTTTAGGTTATATGATGGATATCAGCCGTTGGGTGTCTTGGTTGTATTTTGTCTGTAACGGGGGTGATGTTCGAGTATCTCCTGGCGCAGACGTGAGTTTTCGATATGGAGATATATCTGCGTGGTGGCTATAGACTCATGTCCCAGCATCTGCTGTATTGAACGGAGGTTGGCGCCGCCTTCAAGAAGATGGGTGGCAAAAGAGTGTCGCAGCGTGTGCGGCGACAGTGGAGTGCGTATGCCGGCACGCGCCGCCGCATCGCGCAATATGTAGAAAATCATAACACGCGACAGATGTCGGCCACGGCTGTTGAGGAACACCGTATCGGCATCGACCGATGCTATAGGAACATCATTACGGTCGGTGTCCACATAGTTTTTTATGCGCGTCAATGCCACTTCGTTGACCGGCACGAGTCGTTCCTTGGAGCCTTTACCTCTTATAAGCATTACCGCATTGCGAAAGTCTATGTGCGAAATCTGCAGTGCACACAACTCGGAGACACGCAGTCCACAACCGTACATGGTTTCTACGATTGCGCGATTGCGGCGTCCCGTAGGGGTGTCCTCCATAGCCGCTATCAAGGCGTCTATTTCTTCCAAGGAGAGTACCGAGGGCAGACGCGAACCCACGGACGGACTTTCGAGCAATTCGGTAGGATCGGTTTCCATGATGCCCTCGAGACGCAGATAACGGTAAAAATTCTTGATACCGCTGAGTATGCGTGCGCACGAGCGCGGCATGATACCGAGGTCGTGCAAGTCGCCCATGAATGTACGCAAGTCGTCCACAGTGGCCTTGGTCGGGTCGATATCGGCGGCAGCAAGCGCATTGAGTAGCTTTGAAACGTCCGTGACGTATGCATCGCGCGTGTTGTCGCTGTATCCACGCTCGACAGTGAGGTACGACCCGTATCTTCCCAGTATTTTGTCTATATCCATGGTCGGCAGCGGTGTTATAATGAGCCTTGTTCGACAAGCGTAGCCACGCGTTCTATGATGGCGTCTTCACGTTTCTTCTCGGGTTGGAACTTGCCTCGCAGGTTGACGCCGAAAAGCCTTCCGAAGCCTTGCCAAAATACGGCTCGAAAGCTACCGAGAAATGCCTTGACAATTTCGTATGACGATTGGTCGGTTTCGCGTTGTATAAGCTTTACCAAAAGCCGCGCCTGGCTTTTGCTCAGTCGCTTGAGTATTGGCTTGTACTGTTTGAAAAGTTCCTTTTCCATGCGTTTGAGATATTGCTCACGCTCCTTCTGTGTGTCAAAAGTCTCTATGTACTCGTATGTCTCGATAAGTGTCTCGCGTATCATTTTGGCATACGGAAGGGTTACCTTGACATTGCGCACGGTTCGCCAATAGAATTCCTCTTCCTTCTTGTTTCGGAATTTCATAGGCGGATACACCGTGAAAGGACGAAGGAAAAATATTGTCATTGTGTCGCCCGTTTCCGGATCGACTACGAAGTTGTATCCTTGGTAAATATTTTCGCGTGCAGAAGGCAGGCGCATATCCGGGCCATGTTCCTGCCCTGAGGCGGAACATAGCGTGCCGGCTACCATGATTGCTACGGCGGCCAGCGCTATGACCATGCTGCGCCGCTTCATTTTCACTGATGGTCGTGCGGTACCGGGGGATAGTCCACAGTGTAGTGCAAGCCTCGCGACTCGTGGCGTTCCTTGGCTTGTCGCATAATCAGGTAGCCCACGTTGATGATATTGCGCAATTCGCAAATATCACGTGACACTTTTGATTCCTTGAATAGTTTCTCGGTTTCTTCATACAGTATATCGAGACGATTCCAGGCACGGTCAAGACGTAGATTAGAGCGCACAATACCCACGTATGTACCCATGATTTGGTTGACTTCCTTGATACTTTGGGTGATTAACACCATTTCTTCGGGATGGCGTGTACCCTCGTCGTTCCAGTCCGGGACATCATGGCGCAATTCGTATCCGGGGGCATGGGCCACGGCGTGTCGTGCTGCCGCATCGGCATATACCACAGCTTCTATCAGCGAATTGGATGCCAAGCGATTGCCTCCGTGTAGTCCCGTGCGGCTGCATTCGCCCAAAGCATACAAACGATGTATCGAAGACTGACCGTCCAGATCGACGGCGATGCCGCCGCAAAGGTAATGGGCAGCCGGTGCCACGGGAATATAATCTTTGGTGATATCTATGCCGAGGCTCAAGCACTTCTGATAAATATTGGGGAAGTGATGGCGTGTCTCTTCGGGGTCTTTGTGCGTTACGTCAAGATATACATGGTCGTCGCCGTAGAGTTTCATTTCGCTGTCTATAGCGCGTGCAACAATGTCGCGCGGCGCCAGCGACAATCTCGGGTCATACTTCTGCATGAATTCATCGCCACGTAGGTTGCGCAATACCGCACCATAGCCGCGCATGGCTTCGGTAATAAGGAATGATGGACGATCGCCCGGGTGGAACAACGCCGTAGGATGGAACTGTATAAATTCCATATCTTTGACCGTTCCCTTGGCACGGTATACCATAGCTATACCATCGCCGGTGGCTACAAGCGGATTGGTTGTTGTCTGGTATACGGCGCCGACGCCGCCGGTAGCCATGACAGTTACGCGTGCAAGGAATTTTTCAACCTTGCCTGTCTCTTGGTCCAGTACATATGCTCCATAACAAGTTATGTCAGGAGTTCGGCGTGTCACTATGCGTCCCAAATGGTGTTGGGTGATGATTTCTATGGCAAAATGATGCTCGTAGATGTCTATATTGGAGTTATGTCGCACTGCCTCTATAAGACCGCGTTGTATTTCGAATCCGGTGTTGTCGGCGTGATGCAGTATTCTGAATTCGCTATGTCCACCCTCGCGGTGCAAGTCAAAAGACCCGTCTTCGCGACGATCAAAGTTCACACCCCAAGACAGCAGGTCTTTGATACCCTTGGGTGCTCCGGTGACCACGGCGCGTACTGCTGCCGGGTCGGAGAGCCAGTCTCCGGCTACCATAGTATCATGTATGTGTTTCTCGAAGTTGTCCACGGCAAGATTGGTCACCGAAGCGACCCCGCCTTGTGCCAATGCAGTGTTGGCCTCATCGAGAGTAGTCTTGCATATCAAAGCTACACGACCGTGCTCAGCCACTTTAAGGGCAAAACTCATGCCGGCTATACCGGAGCCTATGACCAAATAATCGTATTCCATATTATTATTTATTTTGCAAGAGGTGTGATTAGATAGTGTTTTATGTCTATTGTATGATTATTTTATTGGAATGTTTTTTATTTAACTACGACATTAACTATCTTGCCCGGCACTACTATAATTTTTACAATCTGCTTGCCTTCCAACCACTTGGTAGCGGCGGAATTGCTGAGTGCCAAACGCTCGACATCGGCGCGTTCGGTACCGGCAGCCACAGTAATGGTAAAGCGTGCCTTGCCGTTGAAGGATACGGCATACGTCTGTGTATCGGCTTTGAGATAGCGTTCCTCGGCTTGCGGCCATTGGGCATCGCAGATGGTGGTAGTGTTGCCAAGCGCATGCCACAATTCTTCGGCAATATGCGGCGCAAATGGTGTAAGCAACACCAAAAGCGATTGCAATACCTGTCGGCTGCGGCAGCGATGCGAGGTAAGTTCGTTTACACATATCATAAAGGCGGCCACCGAGGTGTTGAACGAGAAATTGTCAATGTCGGCCGTAACCTTGGCTATAAGACGATGGAGACTGCGCAGGTCTTCTTCGGAAGCGGCGCTGTCATCCGGCAAAAATTCTTCTCCTTTGTAGAAGAGAGCCCACAATTTTTTTAGAAATCTATTTACACCGTCTATACCGTTAGTATCCCACGGCTTGGACTGCTCCAAAGGACCGAGGAACATCTCGTAGAGACGCAGAGTGTCTGCACCGTAAGTGGCTACTATATCATCGGGATTGACAACGTTGAACATCGATTTGGACATCTTTTCGACTGCATATCCGCATATATAGCGGCCGTCATCCTCGAGGACGAATTGAGCATCGTTGTATTCGGGACGCCATTTACGGAAGGCTTCCGTGTCGAGTACATCGTTCTTTACTATATTGACGTCCACATGTATGGGAGTTACATCGTAGTCTTTCTTCTTGCCTGCACTCACAAAGGTATTAGTATCCTTAATGCGGTATACGAAGTTCGAGCGCCCTTGTATCATGCCTTGGTTTATGAGTTTTTTGAAAGGTTCTTCCTCTACCACTATTCCGAGGTCATAAAGGAGCTTATTCCAAAAGCGACTGTAAATCAAGTGTCCCGTGGCATGTTCGGTGCCTCCTATATATAGGTCGACATTGCGCCAGTACTCGTCAGCCTCTTTGGATACAAGTGCATCGTGATTACGCGGATCCATGTATCGCAGATAGTAAGCCGAACTGCCGGCAAATCCCGGCATAGTGTTCAGTTCCAAGGGATAGCCATCGGCAGTTTTCCAGTTCTTGGCACGTCCCAATGGCGGCTCACCTTTTTCTGTAGGCAAATATGCATCTATTTCGGGTAACAACAGCGGCAGGTCCTTGTCATCGAGCATACAAGGTATACCCTCCTTGTAGTATACGGGGAAAGGTTCGCCCCAATAGCGCTGACGCGAGAATATGGCATCACGCAGACGATAGTTAACCTTAACACGGCCTATGCCTTTTTCCTTTATAAATTTTTTTGTTGCGGCAATAGCTTCCTTGACGGTAAGTCCATTGAGATTAAGTTCGGGGCCTTCGCTGTTCATCATGATGCCTTCTTTGGCATCGAAAGACTGCTCGGATACATCGGCACCTTCTATAAGCGGAATTATAGGAAGATTGAAATGCCGGGCAAAGGCGTAGTCACGACTGTCATGTGCAGGCACTGCCATGATGGCGCCTGTACCGTATCCGGCAAGTACATAGTCGCTTACCCAAATAGGTATTTTTTTACCCGTAAGAGGATTGACGGCATATGCGCCGGTGAATACACCGCTGACATGCTTGTCCATAAGTCGCTCGCGTTCGGTGCGGCGCTTGGTAGCGGCTATGTAGGATGTCACGGCTTCGCGCTGTTCGGCGGTGGTGACTTTGTCCACATATTCGCTTTCGGGAGCAAGCACCATAAAAGTAACACCAAAAACCGTATCGGCACGAGTGGTGAATATTTCGAGGTCTATATCATCTCTTCCATCGATGGAAAAATGCATTTCTGCGCCTTCGCTACGACCTATCCAGTTGCGCTGTGTTTCCTTGAGCGAGTCGGTCCAATCGATGGTGTCAAGTCCCTTAAGCAGGCGTTCGGCATATGCACTCACACGCAAACACCATTGGTACATCACTTTTTGCTCTACCGGGTAACCCCCGCGGAGCGATACGCCTTCGGATACTTCGTCATTGGCCAGTACCGTTCCCAATTTGGGACACCAATTGACCATGGTGTTGCCGAGATATGCTATACGATAGTTCATCAACACGTCAGACTGCTGCTTGGCATCCATAGACTTCCATTCGTCGGCGGAGAAAGTAAGTACCTGCGAAGAGGCTGCCGGAGTGTCGGCATTGGCACCTTCCTTTTCGAAACGTGCCACAAGTTCGGTGATGGGCATGGCCTTGCAAGCCTGAGTGTCATAGTAGCTCAGGAACATGCGCTTAAAAGTCCATTGAGTCCATTTGTAATACTCGGGGTCACATGTACGTATTTCGCGCGACCAGTCGTAGCAAAATCCTATCTTGTCCAGTTGTTCGCGATAGCGTGCTATATTGGTTTGAGTAGTCACCTCAGGATGTTGTCCGGTCTGTATTGCATACTGCTCGGCAGGCAATCCGTATGCATCATATCCCATGGGATGTAGTACATTGAAGCCTTTGAGCCTTTTGTAACGGCTTACAATGTCCGAGGCAATGTATCCTAAGGGATGTCCAACGTGCAAACCTGCTCCCGAGGGGTAGGGGAACATGTCAAGTACATAGTATTTGGGTCGTTTGGTGTCTATGTCTACGCGGTATGTATTGTTGTCACGCCAATACTTTTGCCAGCGGGCTTCGATGTCGCGATGATTATATTCCATTATATATAGTGTGTATTTTTTTATTATGTATATTTCACGAAAGTTCGAGCATTCTCTTTATTGGAACGATGGCACGGCGAGCTGTCTCGGCATCCACCTTGACTACCGGAGCCATGTCGCGCAACGAGTTGCGTATTTTTTCAAGGTTTATCTGTTTCATAAACGAACATTCGTTGCATCCACATCCAAGTTCGTCCGGAGGCGCCGGTATGAAATTTTTTTCCGGACAGCTTTTGTGCATCTGATGTAGTATGCCACTTTCGGTGGCTACGATGAAGGTATCAGCATCGCTTTGTTGTGCGTATTTGAGCAAAGCCGCCGTAGATCCTACATGGTCGGCAAGCACAAGCACCGCTTTGGGACATTCGGGATGAGCCAGCACCGGGGCTCCGGGATATTGTTTTTTGAGGTCTATGATACCTTGAACGCTGAAACGTGCATGCACATGGCAGGCGCCGTCCCATAGTACCATATCGCGTCCGGTGACGCTGTTGATATAACTTCCAAGATTGCGATCCGGACCGAAGATGATGGGAGTATCTTTGGGCAGGCTTTCTACAATCTTGCGTGCATTCGAACTGGTGACCAAAACATCACTGAGAGCCTTAACGGCTGCCGAGGTGTTGACATACGATATGACCGTATGTCCGGGATGATCCTTGATAAAAGCCTCAAAGCGATCGGCCGGACACGAATCGGCCAAAGAACATCCGGCCGTAGGGTCGGGAATAATCACAGTCTTCTCCGGACACAGGATGGCGGCAGTTTCGGCCATGAAATGGACGCCGCACAGCACTATCACTTTTTGAGGCAGTTTGGTGGCCTGCTGAGCCAGTGCCAAAGAATCTCCTATGAAGTCGGCGATGTCCTGCACTTCGGGCTGCTGGTAATAGTGCGCCATGATGACAGCACCGCGTTCCTTCTTGAGGCGCTGTATATCTTCTTTGAGTGCTTCGACGGACTGTCGTCCGGAGTTTTCAACATCCATATTTTATTATAAGGTTTAATGAAAATAAATTTTTCAAAATTTCTATAAGAACAATAATGGGTGTAGATAAAGATTATAACTTTTTCACTGAAAATTTGGAAAATACGTTATCAACATCTTGTTGTATATTGTCCTTAGGGGTTATAAACACCCGGTTTTGCTTATCCACAACAAGATACAAACTTTATAAACATGGTGTGAATAACGTGCAAAGTTAATAACTTTTCGGCAGTATTAGGATCTCGTAGGTTGAAAAGATGGTAGAAAATGGTAGAAAGAGGATACGATAACTTATTATTTTATTTTTTTTGTGGTTTTATATTTTCTCCTTATATGTTCAAGTCTCCGATATTTCCAAATATAGTTTTCAATAGTTTCTTATCAGTTATAGACATACTTATTGACACTATATGTAGAGTATAGGAGTTCTTATAAATAAAAAGAAAAGGAGCATATCGACCGCTCCTTTTCTTTTTTTTCTTAATTTATTTTTGTGCGTAGAAAGCTTTGAATGCGCGGATAATCATTTCGTGGTCGCGTAGCGAGGCGGTTTCTCTCGCCGAATGCATAGCCCAGACGGCGGCACCCATATCGACACCGCGTAGCGGTATCTGCGAGGTGAGAATGTTGCCCAGAGTCGACCCTCCGGCAACGTCACTGTGATTGACGAAATACTGTACCGGTACTTCGGCATCCTTGCATATAGATGCAAATACGGCGGCACTGTCTGCATCGGTCATGTATTTGCAATTGGCGTTGATTTTGATGACCGGGCCGCCACCGAGCAACGGATGGTTGGTGGGGTCGTATTTGTCCATATAGTTAGGATGTGCGCCGTGGGCGTTGTCGGCGCTGACCATAAAGGAGTCGGAGACACTGCGCAGGTATTTTTCTTCGGGAGCTTCGGCGGCGGCATATACTCGTCGCAGTACGTAGTCCAGTATAGGCGATCCGGCTCCTTGCTTGGTTCCGGAACCGGTTTCTTCGTTATCGAAGATGGCCATGACTTTGAGTGTGCCGTCGGACGAAGGCTGTGTATCGGCGATGGCGGCAGTGGCTGCATGTACCATACTCAAGTCGTCTATGCGTCCCGAGGTGATATAGTCTTCATAAGCGCCTACTGTGCAGGCTTTGGTGGTGTCGTATAGCGATATATCGTAATCGAGAATATCTTCGGCTTTGACTTCGAGCTCGGCCGCAATCTGTCGGCACAACCATCCTTCGGGTTTTTCATCTTCGGGAAGCGTACCCACTACAGGGAGCATGTCGCGTTGGCGGGATAGGGGGTTGCCCTCGTTGACGGCGCGATTGAAGTGTATTGCCAGGTGTGGGATGGTGAGCATGGGGCGGTCGAAACGCACCAGACGTGTGACAGGGTGCATGGCATCATCGCCGCGCAGTATCACGCGTCCCGCCAGGGAAAGTGGGCGGTCAAACCAGGTGTACAATATAGGGCCGCCATAGACTTCGGTATTGAGGCGCAGCATACGACCTTCGCCAAGCATCTCGCATTTGGGTTTGACACGAAATCCGGGAGAGTCGCTGTGGGCGCTGATGATGTGGAAGCGGTCGGGGGCGTGGAGTTTTTTGTCGCCGCTGTCCGGTACAATGAATGCAATGACGGCGGTGCCGTTTTGCAGCGTATAGTATTTGCCTCCGGGGACGAGGTCCCATTGCTTGCGTGCATCCAAAAATTGGAAGCCTTCGTAATATAATTGGTGGCATATAGTGTCAATGGCCCAGAAATTGACCACTGAGGCATCAAGAAATTCTTTGAGTGAAAGCATGGCGTTTTTTTTCTATGAGTTTTGGATGTATTGTATTATCGTATTGTCCATATCAATTGACGATGATGCTTATTTATAGTGTGTGTCAGCAGGCACGCAGGGCGTTGAGCGCACGCAGGACGTTGCATAATATTCCGCTCCAATACTGGATGAAGTCGGCACGCAGAGCCTCGGTGGCTGCATCGACCACCCGGTCGGTGGCATCGTCGCGTATGGTTTGCAAGTAGTTGTATGTGCTTTGGAAGATGTCGCAGAGACCTTCGGCAATACTTGCGGCAATAGGCGTATCGGAGTATTTCATATCTTGATGGAATACTTCAAGGTAGGTGTCATCGGCGCCCAGCAGTTGTTCGATGGCGCTGCGTAGTGCTTCATAAGAGTCTTCGTCGAGCACATCGGCAATATATGCGTCGGTGTCGTCTATGCTTTCGGGAATGTCATTGGCGGCAATGTATATGCGCGGTAGCAGTCGCAACATAGTGCTTACGAAGGTATCGCGTGCCGATGTATCATCATCGCCGGCGAGTTGGCCCGAAGCTACGGATTGTATGGCCTGGCAATATTCGTTGCACAGCGCCATTACGGCTAATGTATTATTGGAAAGTGGCATTGTCAGTTTTTGTAGAGTTTGTTTAGGATGATATACTCGTAGACTTCTTTGGGTACAAAGGCACGCATGTCGCGTCCGTCGGCAATGCCTTGACGTATCATTGTGCTTGATATTTCGAATATGGGCGCATGAACCTGACGCATACGCTCGTGCATCTTATCTTCGGTGATTTCGTAGCCATAGCGCGGATATACCAAGACGCCGAATTCGGTGAGTATTTTGTCGTGGTCGCGCCACCGGTCAAAGATGAGCCAGTTGTCGCTGCCTATAATAAGTTTGAAATTCTTGTCCGGGTAAGTGACGGCCAGTTTGCGCAGTGTGTCTATGGTGTAGGAGGGGCGTGGCATTGACAACTCTATATCGCAAGGCTCTACTCCGTCGATGTCGTGTGCGGCTTTTTCGAGCATCTCCATGCGCAGTGCATCAGGCAGAATATCCGATGCTTGTTTCAGTGGGTTGAGTGGTGACAGCACCAACCATACACGGTCCACATATTTCCATTGAACCATATATGAAGCCAGAGCAATATGCCCTATATGCACGGGACTGAAAGTTCCGCCGAGTATGCCGATGGTTTCTTTCATATGCGTGTGTCGGAGAAAGTTCGTTTTCCTGTTGTTTATATATGGGCTTTCGGACGGGCTGAAGGACGGGCTGAAGGACGGATTTATTTTTCCAGAAAAGAAATGATGGCTTGGCGTGTCTCGGCTATGGCTGTATCGAGGTTATCGTTGGTGATGCGCATGTCGCATTGTCCGGCAAAGGATATTTCGTATTCGGCCTTAGCCACGCGCTGATTAATGGCTTCGGGGTCGTCGGTGCCGCGTGTTTCGAGACGCCGGCGCAAGGTATCTATGTCCGGCGGCAGGATGAATATGGTGAGAGCAAGGTTGCCGAAATGGCGCTTGACATTGAGAGCGCCTTTTATGTCTATGTCAAGTATGATGTTATCGCCGGCGTTTATGGCGTTTTCGACTTCCGAAGTCAAGGTGCCGTAGTATCGTCCGGGATATACTTCTTCCCATTCGATAAATCGGTTTTCGGCTATGGCGTTACGGAATTCGTCGGTGGACATAAAATGATAATGCACGCCGTCGACTTCGCCGTCACGAGGCGAGCGGTTGGTGGCGCTGACACTGAAGCGCATGTCTATGTCGCCCGCATCAAGTATGGCGTTGATAATTGTGGACTTGCCGCAGCCGCTGGGAGCGCTGATGACAATAATCTTGCCTTGTTTCATAATTGGTGGTGTGGAGGGTTACATTACATTGAGTACCTGCTCCTTGATTTGTTCGAGGAGGTCTTTCATCATCACGACTATGCGTTGCATTTCGGCATGATTGGACTTGGATCCGAGAGTGTTGATTTCGCGTCCCATTTCCTGGGCGATAAATCCGAGTTTTTTGCCTTGTCCGGGGTCTTGTTCCATGGTTTCCAAGAAGTAAGCCAGATGTTGTGTGAGACGTTGGCGCTCCTCGTTGACATCGAGTTTCTCTATGTAGAAAATCATTTCCTGTTCCAGTCGTCCCTTGTCGTATTCGATGACGGGGATGCTTTGGAGCGCCTCGGCCAAGCGTGTGCGTATGCGCTGTATGCGCTCGGCCTCGTATTGGGGAGTTTGCGCCAGCAATTCTGAAATGTGCTGTATGCGCACCGCAAAGAATTCTTCCAGCTTTCGACCTTCGGCGCGACGGTAGTCCAGCAGCGCATCGGCGGCCAGTGTGGTGACTTCGCGCAATGCGCAAGCGACAGCCTCATCGTCCACGCTTTCTTCCTCGTTGGCCTGCATCACGTCCGGGAAGCGCAGCAATACGCTGTACCAATCCTCCGGTTCGGGTATGCCCAAGGCCACGGCGGCCTCGGACACCTGTGCGCGATATGCAGCCAGATTGTCCACATTGAGGTGGCAAGATACCGCTGCCGCCGTATTCTCGACAGTGATGGCAAAGTCGGCCTTGCCGCGTTGCAGCTTGGAGGCCAGAATGTTGCGCATATCTATCTCGTGGGCGCGTAGGGATGAAGGAATGCGTGTACTGAGGTCGAATTGCTTCGAGTTGAGAGACTTTACTTCGGCGGTAATTGTCCGTCCTGGTATGACTACGGTGGCTTTGCCGAAGCCGGTCATGGATAATAGCATGTGTATTAGTTTTTTATGTTGTACGTACATGCGCGGCAGTGTGGTTGTCTGTATATCCCGAACTGCTGCGACATCGCAAATTTAGTCATAATTTCCCTAAATGGCAAAATCCCCTGCGGTTGCGTTCTTCGGGGTTGCGGTTTTATATTTTTAGAAAAAAAGAGTGAAAATGTGGTAGATAGAAAAAAAATGCGTAATTTTACGGCCGAAAAAGATCCGCAAGGATTCTTTTTGAATACTATATCATACTACTTACTTTTTACTTACTTGTTTTTATGAAACACAGCTACCGTATTTTCGCGATGGCAGCCGTTGTATCTGCTGCAGTCGCCACTGCCTCGGCACAAAGCCCGGTATATATTACCGGCAACGTGCCCGGACTGACCGCTACTTGGACTCCCGAGGAATCGGCAACGCTCACCTACGCCGACGGCGTATACACCTATGACATGACCGACGCCAAGCAGGGTCAGATGTTCAAACTATCTACCGCCAAAGGCGACTGGTCCACCTTCAATGCCGCTGCTTTCGGCATGGCCGATGACAATGGTAACTACACTCTGCCACTGAACACCGCCGTGACTTGGACGGAAGGCAAGTGCGGAAACATGGTGGTGCCTGCTACAGGCGACTTCAAACTGGTCGTAAACATGGATGCCAAGACCCTTGAGTTGCAAGGAGAAGGCTCGTACACCGATGTTTTTGAGATTTATATACTCGGCGAAGCCACGGGATGGGCGGCAAAAGACGCCTACAAATTTAACTTTGTCGAGAAAAACGCTTCCGGCGAAAACGTCTACGAACTGACGCTGCCCGAAGGACTGCTCGGCGAATTTAAGGTTGCCACAGCCGACTGGACCGCAGTTAATTACGGCGTATACGACAAATCTATCGAAGCGGGCCAGACTACCGAGCTGAAATATAATGCCAATAACATCAGCTCCACCATCACCGAGAGTATCAAACTGACATTCTATCACAATCTTGACACCAACCAATCTTCGTGGCTCAAGGTGGACCGCTACAGCGGTATCGGCGACATTGATGCCGAGGCAGCCGCAACTCCTGTCTTCTACAACCTTCAGGGAGTACGCGTGGATCGTCCTGCAAATGGCGTATACATCAAGGTGGCAGGCGACAAGGTCTCCAAAGTCTTTGTGAAGTAATCTCTTACGAGGCACATATATACGGCGAGGGCGCTCCCATGCGAGGGCGCCCTCGTTGCATTTTTATTATTATTGTGTCTAAGTCGCACAAGGTGACTTCATCGAGGTTGAGGGTGGGGGTACTGAAACTATGGAGGTTTGCTTTTTGTCCTTGATGATAGAAAGATGGCGGGCAGTGGGCAAGCTGTCGATGCCACGCATGTGCCGGGACGATAACGCCCGGGTGTGCATATGTCAATAGTCGCTGAACAGTTGCGGCTTTATAACTATGCCTATGCGCAACTGGCTATGGAATTTGTTGTACTCGAGCAGGCCTTCGCCATAGCCGTTATAGTATTGCAGAAAAAGGAATTGGTTGTCGCGCTTCCAGAGTCGGTAGCTGAATTCGATGGTTGTGTTGTAGCTTTGGCGCCAGCCGCGGCGCTTCACCAGGGTGACTCCGGCGTTGAAACGGCGATTGGAGCTGAAGAATTGCAGCCCCACTTGATAAAGTCCGCAGTAATCGAGGATGTCGCGGTTGTTTTCGCCGTCAATGATTGGTATCCATACTTTGCCGTGTACCATAAGCATGGGGTCTATCATCACGTTGGCGCCCAAGGATATTTTGTTCCACGAGCGCGAGGCGTCGCCATCGCGGCCGTTGCTTTCGTGCTCGGCCATCAGCGTCACTTTGCCGATATAACGGTTCTTGACAAACAGCGGCTTGGTAAGTCCGATACCGGGATTGAAGTTGAGGTCGGTCATGGGCAGCGACTTCTCCAGAACGTTCCAGAATACTTTCTGCGTATAAAACAGGTACAGATAAGTGCCTAATGGTAGTGTGGAACGTGTCAGACGTTGCGAAATCGAAATCTGAAACTTGACATTGGTATTCTCGTTGGTGGGGCGACTGCCTATTGCCGGGCCGAAGATAAAGTAGTTGTCCTTGTACAGCCCGAAATACGGGCGGTTGTCAAAGGCGCGACGCATCGAGTCTGCATCGATGCGCTGCTCCGTTGTGGATACAATCTGTGCACGCGCATCTTCCGGTATGGATACGCATAACGTCGCCATCATCAGATACATAAGGCAGCGTAATACTGCCGAAGAATATGTGGAGCGTTTGTCCTGCATGTTTAATTTATGTGATGCCTCCGTCTCAGGGTGTATTCACTCCGCAAAATTACGAATAAATCCGCGAGTGAAACAGATGTATCCGTTCCTTTTGTAGTCCAAAAGGCACAATTATTGGAAAATACAGCGCATAGGCGCGTGTCGGCGTGGCTTTGAGCCGTTTTTCGGACCATAGCGGTGTCGGGCGGTGTCAGCATCTAATGTTCAGCGACATACAGTGCATAGGCAAACCGAAAGGCTGCCCGAATGTTTACTAAAGATGAAAAAAACACTAAGCAAACATAAATAATATATAAAATTCGAGTAAATTTGCAGTCGGAAAGTACGCGTCTCTTCCCGTGGCACTTAACCATTGCCGAGGTTGGCAACGACGACCACGGTCAATAGAACGAAAGTACGAACTTACTCCAATATCCACCTAACCAGCGACATGGACTACGGATTTTTTGATTTTTTGGGCCTACTCGGATCGGTATGCCTATTTCTGTATGGTATGAAGGTGATGAGCGAAGGCCTGCAAAAAGCCGCGGGCGACCGCATGCGCCACATACTGTCGGCAATGACACGTAACCGCTTCAAAGGCGTGGTTACCGGTTTCACCATCACGGCATTGATTCAAAGCTCATCGGCATCGACAGTGATGGTTGTCAGCTTCGTCAACGCCGGACTGATGTCCTTGGCCCAATCTATGGCCGTAATCATGGGTGCCAACGTGGGTACCACCTTCACGGCATGGATTATCGCCCTCTTCGGCTTCAAGGTTGACATCTCGGCCGTGACCATGCCGATACTGGCCGTGGCTGTGCCCATGCTTTTTATGCGAGGCAGCCGCACCAAGAGCCTCGGCGAATTCCTTGTCGGTTTCTCGCTGCTGTTCCTTGGCTTGAATATTATCAACGACTACGTCCCCGACCTGCAGTCCAACCCCGAGGTGTTCGAGTCGCTCTCGTACTACACCAATATGGGCTTTATGTCGCTGTTACTATTTGTACTGGTGGGCATGGTGCTGACCTGCGTCATACAGTCATCGGCGGCTACTTTTGCCATCACGTTGATTATGTGCAGCAAAGGATGGATTGAGTATCCGCTGGCCTGCGGACTTGTACTGGGTGCCGCCATCGGTACGGCTATTACCCCAGTACTGGCATCGTTGAGCGGCAATATTGCCGCCAAACGCACGGCCGCCGGGCATGTGCTGTTTAATGTCCTGGGTATGACATGGCTTTTGGCTGTGTTCCATCCCTTTGTCAATATGTCTGCGCACCTGACCGAATGGCTCGGGCTGGGTGACCCTACCGAATTGTACAGATACACCACCGAGCTCAAGGCCACCGACCCGGCAATGTACAACCAAGTTATGGCTAATGCCGCGCCTTCTGCGCCCGATGCGGTCATTGCGCACCACCACAATATGATTACACAGCTGCAGGTGGCCATGTCGTTCGGATTGTCCGTGTTCTATACGACATACAAGCTCATCAATGTTTCCATAATGATATGGTTCACGAATTTGTATGTGCGCATAGTCGAATGGCTGCTCCCGTCGCGACACAAGGAAGACGAAGAATTCTCCCTCAAATTTATATCCGGCGGTTTGCTCAACGCCACCGAGCTTAATATCACTCAGGCCGAAAAAGAAATCGGTGTATATGCCGAGCGCGTCGGCCGCATGATAAAGATGGCACAAGACCTTGTGCACACCAAGAGTAACAGCGTCGATTTCAACAAGCTGCTGTCGCGTCTCGAAAAATATGAGGACATCTCCGACCGTATGGAAATCGAAATAGCCAAGTACCTAAACCATTGCGCCGAAGGACGCTTGTCCAACGACTCGAAGCTGCGCCTGACATCCATGCTCGGGGTCATCAGCGAAATCGAGTCTATAGCTGACTGCTGTTACGGACTGGGCAAAATCATGACGCGTAAAGCCCAAAGCAACGTCGAGTTCAACGAAAACATTTTGGCCAACATCGACATGATGTTCGGCTATGTTTCCGAGGCCATGACGATGATGAATGGCCTGATCGCTAACATCCAAAACCCCGAAGAACGCAAAATCATCGCCAGCTACAACAAGGAACGTGAAATCAACAATATGCGCAACCAGTTGCGTAGCGAGAACGTCACCAATGTCAACAGCGGCGTATATCAGTATCAAGAAGGCATATACTACATGGACATCATCGGAACGCTCGAAAAGACCGGCGACTATATCATCAATGTCGTCGATGCCGTCAAGGAGCAATACCGTCACCGCTACCGCAACTCCTAATCGCGCGGGAGGACGACTCCGAAGTCTCCTATAAGGACGTACACTGTCGCATAAGAAAAATAGGCGGGTCTGCACTTTTACGATGCAGACTCGCTTTCATCCATAACCGGGGAGAATTAAAACAGCTCGGTCCTGTTTGTCTCGTCCCTCAAGAAAATTTATAATTTTCCACTCATGTTGCTGCATTTTCAGGCTTTTTTCGTAATATTGCATTTGCCATTGGTTTTACTATGGGTAAAATAACTATAAAATGTCGTTATCATATCATCTATTAATTAGCAAATAACACCCCATTATGACAGCGTATTCTATCCCATTTCTTCCACTTTCCTATGATTTGGAAACTAAGGCCATTCTAAAACAACTGAATAATGCCAACAGGCGATTAGCGGAGTTGAAAGGCGTTGCTATGACCATCCCTAATGAGAACATCTTGGTCAGTACTCTTACCTTGCAGGAGGCCAAAGACAGTTCTGAGGTCGAGAATATAGTAACAACGCAAGATGATCTCTATAAAAATGCATCTGAATTGTATTCCGATTACGCAATCAATGCCGCAACTAAGGAAGTATTGAATTATCGGGAGGCATTGCAACATGGCTTCCGTTTAGTTAAGGAGAAGGGAGTTCTGACGTCTTCAGTCATAAGGGAGATTCAAAAACTGCTTGAACATAATTCCGCAGGCTTCAGAAGCATACCCGGAACCACTCTGAAAAGTTCAGATGGCAAAACCGTGTATACTCCTCCACAGGATAGAACGGAAATTCTCAATTATATGGATAATCTTGAAACGTTTATCAATAATGACGATATTTCCGAGCTTGACCCCCTCATCAAACTGGCGATAATTCATCATCAATTTGAGAGCATCCATCCTTTCTATGACGGCAACGGAAGAACGGGACGAATAATCTGTGTACTCTTTCTTGTCCTTACCGGCCGGTTGGATCTTCCGATTTTGTATCTCAGCAGATACATTACCCATAATAAGAAGAAGTACTATGAGCTTATTCAGGACATTAGAGACAAGAATTCGGATAACGCCGATGAATGGGAGGCCTGGATTCTCTTCATCCTTAAAGGCATTGAAGAGACCGCTATCGAGACAACAAGGCTCGTGAAGGGAATTTCCAAGCTTATGGCGGACTTCAAGTCTGTCCTTCGTCCTAAATTCGGAAAGCAATACCGACATGAGTTGCTGAACAATCTTTTCTTCCATCCCTATACCAAAGTGGAGTTCTTGGAAAAAGAACTGATGATAAGCCGTGTAACTGCTCAGCGATATCTGAATTTATTGATGGAAACAGGACTTATTGATAGGGTCAAGATAGGGAAGGCCTATTATTACATCAATGTTCCTTTGATGAATTTATTCATGTGCGTATCCGATGTGGATGATAAGTCAGCGGTCAACCCTATTGAATCGTGTTCTCCGCTTATTTGATAACTGTTCACAAATCTTTTTTATAGAACATATTCGCAATTTGTTGTTCATGAATCAGGGTTTTGTGAACAGCAACACGGCATTGGTGCTCAGATTTGACCGATTTATGAACAGCAATACAGCGAAGTTGGGGGAATAATAAGGAGAAAAAGGCATATCGGTCAAAACGGGTGTACCAAGAATTTACATCCTTTCCACATTTTAACGTCGGGTCACCCAAGATAGCCAACTCAATTTTCAAACAAAGCTGATTTTTAACACAAAACACGACATCCACTGATTATGCTGTCAAAGTCAGGAAAGAGCAATACCGTCACCATCACCGCAACTCCTAATCGCGCGAGAGGACGACTCCGAAATCTCCTATAAGGACGTACACTGTCTCATAAAAAAACGGCGGGTCTGCACCATAAAAAGAGCAGACCCGCTTTCATCCATAACCCGGGAGAATTAAATTAGCCCGGTTCTGTTTTTCCCAATTCTATTCGTCATCGTCGTCATCGCGACTGTTGTAGTTTTCTTTGGACACGAGTTCGAAGAAACCGCTGATTTCCTGCTGATCAAGCGCCTGACGGACGTTGAAACGTTTTACCTGGTCTTCATATCCTTTTTTGCAGACCTTGATTTCGATGGTGACATCACGCGAATTGGCGTAAGTCAAGCCGTTGATGTTGAAGCTGCGTGTTTCCTCGATAGGTGTGGTTGTCATATATGTCTCATTGGTGTTCTTGACTTCGGCGGGAACGCTCGAAATCACACGCCAGAAGACACGTGCGCCGCGCGGATCCGAGTCGAAGTACCAGCGAATGATGGTTTTCTCGATGTCGGTTTTGCCGGCGTTGTTGCGGTCGACACGTTGACGCTCCTGATTGGCCGTCAATGTCGTTTCCGAAGGTGCGGGTGCGGGTGCCGGTGCGGGTGCGGGTTGTGCTTTGGGCTTGGGTGTGGCCTCGGGTTTCTTGCGAAGTTCGCCATAGACTACGGCGTTGTTCTCGAGCTGCTTCTTTGAGAATACGACGACTACGGTCTTGGACTCATAGCCTTTTTTGACGAACTGGAACATCAGGGTCTTGTCCGCCATTTTCTTCTTGAGGGTGATAAATGCGGGAGTCGTAGGGCTGACGAGTTCGCCGTTGAGGTATACGGCAGCGCCGTCAGGATCGCAGGCCAGAGCCACTTGGTAGTCCTTGGCTGTGGCGGTCATAGTCGTTGCTGCGACAAGCATACATGCCGCGACAAGACGTTTTATTAGTCCTTTCATAACTGTTGGAAGTATTTGATAGATGTTAAGGTGTTTGGTTACTTTTTCTTAGAGGATTTGGAGGAAGATGAGGTGGCGTTTCGGGAATTTCGGTAGTTCTTTACGACTTTGGGTACGAGTTCGAAGAAGCTGCTGATTTCCTGCTGGTCGAGGGCCATGCGCACATTATAGCGCTTGACTTGCGTTTCATAGCCACGCTTTTCGATTTTGACTTCGATGGTGACGTTGTTTGAGTTTTCGTAGGTGAGCCCGAGGATGTTCAGCGAACGTGTTTCCTCCAAGGGAGTGGTGGTAATATAAGTCTCGTTGGTGTTCTTGACCTCGGCCGGGTCATTCGAAATCACGCGCCAGGATATGCGTGCGCCGCGCGGTTCCGAGTCTATATACCAGCGTATAACGGCTTTTTCCATATCCGTATTTCCGGGGGTGTTGCGGTTGACTACTTGTCCGGTGGGCTGTGGCTGAGGTTGAGGTTGGGGCTCAACGGCGACGACCGGCTCGGGTTGTGCCGGAGTGTCTGTGTCTTTTTGCAGCGTGACGTCAAGTACATCTTTGTCATATACCATCATCTGGCCGGTAGCGGCATCAATGGCAATAGGGATTATACCCAAAAGTATGTTCCACCAAAAACGTCCTCGAATCTTGGTGTCAAGCATGAAATTTTGCGAGGTGTAACCTTCTCTGGATGCTTCTACGCGCTTTCCTTTGAGTTGTTTCTTTAGATTGACAGTTGCAAATCCGTTGTCTCCGACAAAGCCTAACGGTACATTTTTGTCGACGTCTTTCAGCTGCGTACCCGGTACGCCTTTGAAGGAGATTTCCTGGGTGCTCTTCGTTGTGAGGGTCGCGCAGGATGAAGACAGCAGCAGTACGCCTGCAGCTGCGAATGATAAAATGATTTTGTTTCTCATGCAGAGTAATTTGTTGTGTGCCGTTGTTGCCCGGGACGGCATTTACACAAAAAAACGTGGGCAACTTTGCCACGTCTTTGGTTGAGGGTCCTGAGAAAACCTTGAGATGCAGATGGGGCAATAGTAACCCACGTATATAATACGTGAGAAACTATCTTGCTCATACTCGCATCTCTTGTGGAAAATTTCTCAGGTTTTCAACCAAGAGCGAAAAGCAAAACGTTTATGTTTTATATTCTAATAATGTCTACCTCTGTAGATACCGCAAATTTACTGCATTTTATCCAAGCGTACAAATATTGCGCATCTTTTTTCGGCTTTTTGATTTTTTGGGGGTTGCTTTCAATCGCCTGAACCTTCGGCTTGTGCGTGTACCTTTTATGCATCGGCTTGGTCTTCGGTAGTGTTAAAAAACGCCAAAAAAGGATGTCGCGGCAAACTTTGTATCCGTGTTTGGTTGTTACAATAGTACAATATCGGACTCCGATGCGACAAAACGACTAAGTAACATCATCAAATCATGGCACATACAGACACACAGCACGACAACAACAGGCTTATAATGGTGCAGCCCGAACTGCCTTATGCTCCGGACAGCCTTGTCCCGGCCATTTCGGCGCGTACCATCCAATATCATTGGGATATACATACTCGTACATACATAGACAACCTTAACCGCTTGGTTGCAGCTTCGGACATTGCTTGGACCTCCGTCGAGGACATCATCCGAACCGCTGACCCGGGGTCGCTGTACAACAATGCCGCTCAGACATGGAATCATATCTTCTATTTCTACGGTTTGTCGCCAGCCGGTGGCGGAGAGCCTACGGGCGACCTTGCCAAGGCTATAGCTCGCGATTTCGGGAGTTTCGAAAGATTTTATGACGCCTTTGTGGACGCCGGCACGGCTGTCTTCGGTTCGGGATGGGTATGGCTGACGACCGATAACTCGCGGCGCCTCGCTATCCATGCCGGATCCAACGCCTACAATCCTTTGCGTGAGGATTTGGTGCCGCTGCTGGTCGCCGATGTTTGGGAACACGCCTATTATCTTGATTATCAAAACCGCCGCGCCGAAGCACTACGACGACTGGCCGATATAATTGATTGGACTACAATCGAAAAGCGCTATGCGCGACTCGATGCCATACAATCTTAAAATTCTGACAATTACAACGCAATAAGTCTCATATAATAAACAGAATAGGTCTCTTAGGGTTAAGCATAATAGACAAGAAAGCACAATAAGCATAATGTGATGAATGAAGAGAGCGGCAGCCGTGAGGCCCCCGCTCTTTTTGGGGCTAATGACCTGTCGGCTCGCTTATGGTAAAAAAACAAGACATAGGCGGCAGAGCTTGTATCATCCGTCGCTTGGTGTCCTCATCGGACGCTGCTGTGCTCTCGTGTGAGGTTGTCTACGAGGCGTCTATTCCTTGATGCCGTAGGCGAGGTCTCCGGCATCACCCAGTCCGGGCACTATGTAGCTGTGTTCGTTGATGTTGTCGTCCACAGCACCCAGCCATACGGTGGTACGGTCGTTGGGGAAATTGCTCTTGATGTATTCCACGGCCTGTACCGAGGCAATGACCGAAGCTACGTGTATTTTGGCGGGCATGCCTTTGGTTATCAAAGCACGATAACTCAGATCCATGGATGCTCCGGTGGCCAGCATCGGGTCGCATATTATAAGTGTCTTGCCTTCGAGACGCGGCGAGGCAAGGTACTCGATGCACACATCGAAATTCTCTTTTTCTTTGTACTTGCGGTATGCTGATACAAAGGCGTTTTCGGCTCCGTCAAAGAAGTTTAGGAACCCTTGGTGGAATGGTACGCCGGCACGGAAGATGGTGGCCAGCACTACTTGCTCGTCCGGGACCATACATACCGATTTGCCTAACGGTGTGGTGACATCCAAAGCCTTGTAGCGCAACGTCTTGCTGATTTCGTAAGCCATGATTTCGCCCACGCGCTCGAGGTTGCGGCGAAAGCGCAGCGGGTCTTTTTGTATCTCTACGTCACGCATTTGCGACAGGTATACCCCTACCAGGGAGTTCTGTGCGCCGAAGTCTATAATTTCCATATCCAAATCTTTTGGGTTTGTTTGGAACACAAATTTACGCATATTCCCCGAAAAACAATGCTCTAATCAAAAATTATTTTGTCGAATGGCAAAAAGTGCGTACCTTTGCGCTCGGGTAAGTCCTACACGACCAGCTCCCTCCCAATCCCCCAGGTCCTGACCGAAGCAAGGGCAAGAGGTTGAGCGGTGCGATGTAGCAAGCTTACCCTTTTTTTATATCCCACCAAGCGATTGGATGCCGTCACAGGTGCATTATCCGGAGAATTATCTTTAACTTTGCACCCATAGAACACCATCGCCGACCGCCGGCAGAAAATCAATACATACGATGACAAAGACACGTATCACATTGCTATCATGCGCATTGGCCGCCTTTGCCACAGCCTCCACCGCGGCATGTTCGTCTAAGGGAACAACCACCGTCGCCGACAGTGATAGTGTGGCGCAGTCCGCGAGGCCGGCGGCACCTGCGGCAAATGCCGACAGCGTCTATGCGTATGTCGAGGCCCAAACATCCCTGGGGCCGCGCGTACCCGGCAGCGCGGCACATGCACGATGTGCCGAGATGCTTAGGAAACATCTGGCTGACGCCGGTGCCGAGGTGTCCACCCATACCGGTACCGGAAGCCTGGCCGACGGGACGCCTATACGCTTCGAGAATATTTTCGGTCGCTTCGGCAGCGCTGCCCGGCGGCGCATACTGCTGTTGGCGCACTATGACACCCGGCCTTGGGCGGACGAAGACCCGGACCCGGCATATCACAATACACCCATAGAGGGCGCCAACGACGGCGCCTCGGGCGTGGCCGTACTGCTCGAAGTGGCACGCAACATCGCCGCCAAAGACCCCGGTATAGGCGTGGACATACTATTCACGGATGCTGAGGACAGCGGCATGAGCGCCCCCGAAGGCTCGGATGAAGCCACGCTGATGCGCTACGAAAACTCGTGGTGCATAGGTACGCAGCACTGGGTACGCAATATGCCCTATGACATCACCAAGGGCGAGATGCCGGCATATGCCATACTCGTAGACATGGTAGGCGCCGCCGGCGCCGTCTTTGCCAAGGAATACTTCAGCATGCGCTCGGCGCCGCAAGTCGTGTCCAAGGTGTGGGATGCGGCCGCACGGCGCGGATTGGGCGAACTCTTTGTCCAAAGGCGCGGCGGAGCCATCAACGACGACCATGTACACATCATAAGCGCCGGAATACCGGCCATAGATATTATTGATGCCGGACGACCGGGAGGATTTACGCCCACATGGCACACCATGGCCGACAATATCGCCAATATCGACCGCACTACGCTATATGCTGTGGCGCAAGTGCTGCTCGATGTAATCTACTCGGAACAACCATCCGCTAAACAACAGCCATAACGGCCACCTATACCGAAATAAACATCAGAAAATGACTATAGAAGATAAGCAACAGGAAATCATCCAAGAGTTCGGCGAAATAGACGATTGGATGGATCGTTACGCCTGCATCATTGATTTGGGCGGTCAGCTGCCACCCATGCCCGAAAGTGCCAAGACCCCGCAAAACCTCATCGAGGGCTGTCAAAGCCGTGTATGGCTTGATGCCAAACTCGATGACGACGGACGGCTGGTGTTTAGCGCCGACAGTGATGCACTTATCGTCAAGGGCATCGTATCGATGCTTGTAGACGTCCTCAGCGGACACACTCCGCAGGAAATATTGGACGCCGACTTGCACTTCATAGACGACATCGGGCTGAGCCGGCATCTGTCGCCCACGCGCTCCAACGGACTGCTGGCCATGGTGCGCCAAATCAAGGCTTATGCCTTGGCATATGCGCATATCAGCGAGAGCAAATAAGCTAAACACAAGATTATCTATCCAACACCAACGATGAGTAGCAAGATACAAGAATCCATGCGCCATATACTGGACGCCGAAAGCCGTGCCATCGCCGCCATTCCGGTCAGCGATGCCTACGACCGTGCCGTCGCCCTCATAATAGAGCGCGTACACCGCCTCGGCGGCAAGCTGGTAGCCTCCGGCATGGGCAAGGCCGGGCAAATAGCCCAAAACATTGCCTCGACATTCTCGTCCACGGGTACCCCGGCTGTCAATCTGCATCCGGGTGAAGCCCAGCACGGCGACCTTGGCGTGCTGCAACCCCACGATGTTATGCTCCTGGTGTCCAATTCGGGCAAGACACGCGAAATTGTCGATTTGGTAGCACTGGCACGGGGACTCTACGACGGAATACCATTGATTGTCATTACCGGCAATCCGGACAGTCCGCTGGCCAACGATGCCGACGTCACTCTCTCCACGGGTCATGCCCCCGAAGTATGCCCTCTGGGTCTGACGCCTACCACCTCCACCACCTGCATGACCGTCATCGGCGACGTACTGGCCACTGCGGTGATGTCCGCCATAGGGTTTACGCGTCAGGACTACGCCCGTCGCCACCATGGCGGATACCTCGGCAGCGCCGCGCGCGGCGACGGCACCATACATTGACATCAAAATCCCGGCCCGCAACAGGCCATATTACAATATGTCTAAAATCTTCTGCATAGGCGAATGTGCGCTGGCCTTCGACTTAGACGGCAGTGCCGCCAATATCGGACTCTTCGGACGCATTGCCCAAGCTGCCGCCATTCTCGGACGGCAAGGCGCGCCGGTGTCCATACTTTCCGAAGCCGCCGCCGACCCCGTGGGGCAGGCCGCCGTGGATACCCTGACCGAAGCCGGCGTCAACACTGCCGGTATTGACCGGTTCACCGATGGCACGACCCCGGTAATCATACGTATGGGCACACGCCCCATACGCTACGAAAACTATGGTGACGAATGTTTCGACATCGTCTGGCCCAATATCACCAGAGGCGACATCGTCGTCTTCGGCGAATTCTATGCCTTGGACGGGCGCATGCGTGCACGCATGGTGCCGCTGCTGGACAGCGCCGCCGAGCGAGGTGCCGTGATGATATATCTGCCCGGGTTTATGCCGTCGCAGACGCCACGCATTACGCGCGTAATGCCAGCCATACTCGACAATCTCGAGCGCGCGCATATCGTCATCACCGACACCGAGGCCCTCACCACCATTTTCGACAACCCGTACGGACAGGCCTGCTACGAACAGCACATCCGCTACTCGGCGCCGGTGATGGTACATGTAGACGGCGCTGCCGCCACCATATTCGGCCCGGGCATACACGCGAGCGCCGACAATACGGCCGACATCAGTGCAATCACCGCACATGTGGCTCAGACCATAGCTGCACGCCATATTGCCGCCGATAGCATTATCGGAATGTCTCGCGAGGACGCCCTAAGCCTCGTAAATCCTCGATAATAGATACGCGCCACACGACGACACACAGCACATTACGACCAAATATACAAAGCCACAAAAAATATAGGAACAATGTCCACCGAACTTCATAACCGACAAGACGCCCCCCTCGAGCTGATGCCCGAAGCCGTGGGCGATATGCGTGCCGCCATAGTCACCGCACGTTTCAACAGCGACATCACCTACGCCCTGCGCGACGCCGCACTCAAGACTTTCAAAGATGCCGGCATCGATGACTCGGACGTCGACACCTTCGAAGTGCCCGGCGCCATCGAGCTGACCTTCGCCGCCTCACAGCTCATCGAAAGCGGCGCCTACGACGTTGTCATTGTCTTCGGATGCGTCATACGCGGCGGCACACCACATTTCGACTACGTATGCCAAAGCGTCACTCAAGGCATTACGCTGCTCAATAGCGACTGCGACATCCCCGTCATCTTCGGCGTCCTCACCACCGACGATCATCAGCAAGCCGCAGACCGCGCCGGCGGAAGCCTTGGCAACAAAGGCACCGAATGTGCCCTCGCCGCCATCGAGATGGTCCAACTCACCCGCGACATCCGCGAAAAATAACAGCAGAAACCTCGGAGCGTTATCTGATTTATCAATTTGGACACCACCGGTGTCCAATTATAGTAGCTTGATTTTCTGTAAGCTACTCCGGTTGAGGATGATTTGAAACGACAGCTTTATCTTGCTGATCAAAGATGGTCAAAAGGCTCTCTCAAAGCAAAAATTGAAAAATTGAGATAGTGTTCCAGCCGGTGTGTCTGAGGAGATAATAATCAAGCCTGCAGACAATGAGGACAATAATGGTTTTTTACATATTATGTGACGCGTAATGGGTTTTACCCATATCAAGACTTCAACACACTTGCCATGCGATGAAGTCTGAAAGCATCCGTCTGCCTGAATTCAAAAGAGTCAAAATCGCCATAACAAGAGCAATAACCGAACAAATACTTGGCGGCACGATAAATTCTGTAAAACATATTGCCATTTTTCATAGACACACAAACAGATAACTCCGAATATGTCGGCTCGCTCCCATCGCAGAGAGTACTTTGACGCGTCTCAAAAGCCACGTCATACACGTTGTCCCTGCTTTGAAATGTGAAATGAATAGGATTTGTATCCCTATCTGTAACAGATAAACCCGCATCCAAATACTTTGCAAACCATTCAAGCCTGTCCGCATCTTCGGGACAAAACAGCATTGCATCAAAATCTCCATCCTTTCGCTTTATACCAAATAGATACTTTATCGCACACTTCAGTTTGTCCCAAAAAGGAATATGAACAAGATGAAAACTCCCGTAAACAATGTGTTCTTCGTTTTCTTTTGTTTCAAGAACTCGTAAGACTAACTGATGGCGGACATCAAAACATTTGCACACAAACAATTCTGTTCTTTCCATAAATGAGGCTATTAAAAAAATTCGGCGTAATTAGTAATGGATAAGCTACGCAAACACCATGCCACAAAACGACAATTGACCTGATGCGAAGGCACACTTGCATATACAAAAAGAATTGGCAGCTGCGGCAGTTGCCAATTCTTTTTGTATGTAGAGATTATGCCGAAGCGCCGTTACTTGTAGCGGTGCCAGGTTACGCTCTCATCGTATTCGTCCGACCAAACGATTTCATTCTCAGATACGGACTTGGCTATCAGTCGTGAAGTATATACCTCACCTTCAAATTCAGAGTCGATGACCATATTCAGAACGTTGTCTTTGCAGGACCACGATGTAATTATGTCGCATTTCCCTTTGTTTACATAGGACTCATGATCTAGGTAATTCTGGCCTGATCCATAGGAATTCAGTACGAAGTACTCACCATCATCGTTAATCCAGGTTCCTACTAAAATTGTCTCAAGATTTTTGCTGTCTTTTTCAGGTTCATCGTCATCATCTCCACATCCGGAAAAAGTCACGGACATAATGACACACAGAGCTACAGCGAGCAGCGACTGCAGATGTAAAAGTTTGTGTTTCATATATTAAAACAGAAATTTTTGCTCCACAATCCCAATGAAGCCGTTATTCTAAGAAAGAAAAGGTGTGGGATTGTATTCTGCATATCCCTTTTAGTTGGCTTCTCGCATTGCCTTTGATAGAAGATATACAATATAACCCACACCTATAAGCTATATAGATATCTCCTAATAGGGATATGTATTAGCTATGATGCAGGTGTTATTGTCGTTATCTCTCTATCTATTAGCGAATTTTGCGAGAATTTACTAAAAGAAGATAATTCAAATAACACCTTTTCAGATGTAATGAACCAACGCTTTGGCTCTATTTTCGATTGCAAAGGTAATGCTATTTTTTGTAAAACCAAAACATTCAGAGCGAAAACATCTATTGTTGTTCTGATATGGAGCTGCCGAGAGAGGCGGTTGTTTGGCGTTTGGCTCTGCAGACTCTGCAGTGTGACTCAACTTTCAGACACCGTCACATAATGGCCGACAATTCAAAAAAAAGTCGTACCTTTGCGGCACGTTAGCGCCCGTGGCGTAATTGGTAGCCGCGTTAGACTTAGGATCTAATGTCTTAGGACGTGGGGGTTCGAGTCCCCCCGGGCGCACATAGCAAGCCGCGACAGCCCCACAGCTGCCGCGGCTTGCCGTAATATTCGGTACTGATATGCCTAAAATAGAGCGTCCGGGACAAAAAGCAAGAAGATGTCCGGATATAATTGAAACATCGGACATCTTCTCGTTTTCTTGATGTGATGCAAGGGCTTATTCCTGCGTCATACCTTTTTCGTTTTCGTCTTCGTCTTCATAAGATATTGTGGAAAACAGAATCGCGTAAGCTTCGATTTTTTGTTTTCCTTCAACAACAAAGCCCATATTAGGATTTGTAATTTTTACATTATTGAACCCGGCAATCTCTACATCGTTTACAAGAAAGTATAGCCGACCTCGGGACTGCACAAGGCTCACATCGAACATTTTTTTGTCCTTTAGTATTTCATTTAGCGCAGTAGCATACTCTTCGTCCGAAACCTCTTTTTTGCGCGAGGCAAGTTTATACATCCCGCGTTTTATGATCGAGAATTCTCCTTTTTCGCATATGCCATAAGCATATCCTTTTTTGCCAAACAGTATTGCCGAAAAACTATTTTCATTCTCATAATCGAATGCTATTCCGAACGACGGAACGTCTTTTAATTCAGAAGGCTTAAATATGAATTCGACAAAGAAGTCCTCCTCTTCCGGATTTAATGAGAATTCGGCGCAAGAGACAACGATTCGCTTGTCTTCCTTTGATTCAATAATCAGTTTTTGCTTTTTCAGCACACATTGCGCTTTCTTTTCTTCGTACACATTCCACTGTAATTCAGGATCGCCTACTTCCATGAATTTCAGAGAATATTCTCCTTTTGTTTTAAGCTGAAACTGAGCATAGCTTGCGATGGAGCAAAGAGCTAATACCAAAGATATTATAATGCGTTTCATTTTTTACATCATCGTTTATTTTATGATTACTCCCCACCGCCAACTGTTGTTTGCAGCTCCTGGAGCAACGGGTCAAACAGTCGCATAGTTCGGTCATATCTTTCGTAGCAGTTGTTACCTCTGCAGTCGTTTTCCTTGATTTCGGTTATTAAACGTGCACGATACGAAACCACTTCTTCATCAGTGAAAGAAATGCGAACCTCAAGCCGAGTGCGAACCGTTTCATTTTTGAACCGATTGACGGCCCAGCCGGTCTTTATCCACCCGGCACTTTTGTCTCGTACTTCGATATTATCGAAATAACTTGTGGCAACACTCATCAGACGCTTCCATATCATATCCTCTGTCAGGCCTTTTCGACACGTGATGTCAAACCATGCATTGGGTTGCACTCCGGCGTCTTCGCCGGACGAAGAAGCCTTGTAGGCTTCGGATTCGGGTATCTCGTATACGACTGTGTTCTTGGGATTGCTCTTAAGAAGTCGGTATTTTCGGGTAATATACCCCGGCGCTTCTACCGAAACAACGTAAAACTCGTTGTGCTTGTCAAACTTGACTTGATAAGTGCCTGTACCGACTTCCTGACCATCAATATAGATGGTCGCAAATTCCGGAATGGTTTTAATGGTGATTTTCTTTGCTCCAAAAAAAGGATACGCCGCGAATGATGCGGTTAAAATCGCAATCACACAGATTAAGAATTTTAGATTTCTCATACTTTCTTCTGTCGCCTCCATCCTCGAGATGACTGTTAATTAACGAAAAAGCGTAGGATGATGTTCCTGTTTATCTTCAAGGAGGCATCGCCAAACGCCTATCAGAGAAATAAACAGTCCACTCCCACGCCTTATCGAATATCGATTTCTCCTGCCGGAGATATGGATATGCGACAAGCATGAGCGCTCGTTGACTGCTCTAATCCCTCTCTGAATGAAAATTTTGGCGATTTCCTTGAAAGGATAAAGCACGAAACGCTTCAATATATATTGATATGTCTGCGTATCTTTATGATACACGCCGCTAAGTTATTAACTATTTTTGAATCTGCCAAATAAAAAATATGACGAGAGGTCGGTGTAGTCGTTACTTAGACTGGAGGACATATTCGGATAGTTGGACCGAAAAGGGTTTTATGATGCATACGTTTACACTGATGGCTTCAGTTTTTTTTAGGGACTGTATCCGAGGCTTCAAAAACAGGCATAATGATGGGCGGCACAGGGTGTTGGCTGATATTTGCAAGCAATGGGCGGCGTATGGATATATAATGTCAGGTGTGACGGATGTTGTGCCTTATGATTGTCAGAAGAGGGGGATTTCTTATAAAAAGTTAAAAGCAGTGGCCGTTACGAAATAATTTTTACCTTTGCGTGTCGTGAGTAACCAATCACGCCGACACCCCTGAGGGGGTGCCCCATGAATTACTGTATATCCTCACCAACACAAAAACAAATCAACGATTATGGCAAAAATTATTGGAGCAATCACGGTAGACGTCAACCGCTGCAAAGGGTGTGAACTTTGCGTGGTGGCATGTCCTGCCGATGTCCTCGGTCTGCAGCCCAAGGAGGTCAACGACCGCGGCTACCATTATGCGTACATGAAACAGCCGGACAAGTGCATAGCGTGCAGTTCGTGTGCGCTGGTATGTCCCGATGCCTGCATCGAAGTGTACCGCGTAGTCCAAAAATAAGAGTGCCTTTACAGACACCCACCTCAAATACCCAAACACCCACAGCAAAAAACGACACAATATATGGATCAAGAAGTTAAATTGATGAAGGGCAACGAAGCCATTGCCCACGCCGCCATCCGCTATGGTATCGACGGCTATTTCGGCTACCCGATTACGCCGCAGTCCGAGGTGCTGGAAACCCTCGAGGCCGAGATGCCATGGGAAACTACCGGCATGGTAGTGCTGCAAGCCGAAAGCGAGGTTGCCGCCATCAATATGGTGTACGGCGGCGCATCCACGGGCAAGGCCGTCATGACATCCTCTTCGTCGCCCGGCGTATCTCTCAAGCAGGAAGGCATATCTTACATCGCCGCTTCCGAGCTGCCCGCTTTGATAATCAACGTCATGCGCGGCGGCCCCGGCTTGGGCACCATCCAGCCCTCGCAGGCCGACTACTTCCAAGCCACCAAGGGCGGCGGCCACGGCGACTATCACCTCATAGTATTGGCTCCCGCTACGGTTCAGGAAATGGCCGACTTCGTAGGCCTGGGCATGGACTTGGTCTTCAAATACCGTAACCCGGCTATGATACTGGCCGACGGCGTGGTAGGACAGATGATGGAAAAAGTCGTGCTGCCCGAGCAGCGTCCGCGTCGCACCCCCGAGCAGATAGCCGAGCAGTGCCCTTGGGCGCTCACCGGCAAGCATGGCCGTGACCACCGCAATGTCATCACATCTCTGGAGATGGATTCCGTGCTCATGGAGAAGAACAACGAGCGCTTCCAGCAAACATACGAGCGCATACGCCAAAACGAGGTGCGCTTCGAGGAGCATTTCACCGAAGATGCCGAGTATCTGATTGTGGCCTTCGGCAGCATCGCGCGCATCGCACTTAAGGCCATCGAAGAAGCCCGCGCCAAGGGCGTCAAGGTGGGCCTGCTGCGCCCCATCACCCTCTGGCCCTTCCCCGAGAAAGAAATAGCACGCCTCTCGCATCAGGTCAAAGGCATACTCACCGTCGAACTCAATGCCGGACAGATGATAGAAGACGTACGTCTCGCCGTCGAAGGACGCGTACCCGTATACCACTTCGGTCGCATGGGCGGCATCGTCCCCAACCCCGGCGAGATACTTGAGGCCTTGGGAAAAAACTTTCCCGAAATAAGCAAGTGATAGGCCCATACACACACCACACTTCTAACACCACACGACAATGACCATCGAAGAAATCATAAAACCCGAAAACAAGGTCACCGGACGTCCGCGCCTGCTCCTTGACGTTCATACACACTACTGCCCGGGCTGCAGCCACGGCGTTGTACACAAACTCGTAGCCGAAGTCATTGACGACCTCGGTATCGAAGACCGCACTGTGGGCGTTGCGCCCGTAGGCTGCGCCGTATTCGCCTACAATTATATAGACGTTGATTGGGTGGAAGCCGCCCACGGACGCGCTCCCGCAGTGGCCACGGCCGTGTCGCGCCTCAATCCCGACAACGTTGTCTTCACATACCAAGGCGACGGCGATCTTGCAGCCATAGGCACCGCCGAAACGATACACGCTTGCAACCGTGGCGAAAACATCGTCATCATATTCATCAACAACGCAATATACGGCATGACCGGCGGACAGATGGCTCCCACCACCCTGCTGGGCCAAAAGACGGCCACCTGCCCCTACGGAAGACGCGTCGACCTCAACGGATACCCGCTGAAAATCAGCGATATCCTTGCCGGACTGGACGGCACATGCTACGTTACACGTCAGACGGTACATACCGCTGCCGCCGTGCGCAAGACCAAAGCCGCCATCAAAAAAGCCTTCCAAAACGCCATGGCCAAGAAAGGCACCTCCGTTGTCGAAGTCGTATCCACATGCAACTCCGGCTGGAAGATGACGCCCGCACAGGCCAATCAGTGGATGGCCGAACATATGACCGAGAAATATCCCCTCGGCGACCTCAAAAACGAATGACGCCGGATACGACACTCGTCGAGACACACTCCCAACCCACCCACATCAAATTCCTTAGACAATGAAAGAAGAAATCATTATAGCCGGATTCGGCGGCCAAGGCGTCCTATCTATGGGCAAAATACTGGCCTATGCCGCACTCATGGACAACCTCGAAACCACTTGGATGCCCGCTTACGGCCCCGAGCAGCGCGGCGGCACAGCCAATGTCACCGTCATCATCAGTGACAGCGCCATATCCTCGCCCATCGTTGACAGCTACGACACTGCCGTAATTCTCAACCAGCAATCCCTTGATAAATTCGAGAGCAAGGTTAAGCCCGGCGGAACGCTCATCTACGACCCCTACGGCATACACCGCGCACCCACACGCACCGATATCCGCGTCATTCCGGTAGATGCCACCGATGCAGCCATCGAAATGGGCAATTCCAAGACATATAATATGATACTGCTTGGTGCGCTGCTCAAGGCTCGTCCCCTGGTGCCCGATGATGCCGTTGTCCGCGGCTTGCGCAAGACCCTCCCCGAGCGTCACCATCACCTCATTCCCCTCAACGAAGAAGCCATAGCACGCGGCAAAGCTCTCGTTAAGTAAGCGCCTGACGCATACTCCCCTCATATTGAGGCTGAGTCATAACAGCGAATTACTGTGGTGCTGTGTCGTAATGGGTAGCGGCATAATTCATCACCATACTATCCCGACACTGCGCGAGCGCAATACATTGCGCTCGCGCAGTGTCTACGTTTTTTGATACAGCCCCTACCGGGTATACGTGTATGTAGAAACATGTGTTTTCGGCGGATGATGTCCGAAATTGACAGCTTTTTGTCCGAAATATTCACCCCCCCCTGAAATTTGTGTCCTAATTTTGCATTAAGAAGATGTCGCGTGTCTATGTGGTATTGATAAGGTGTCCCCGACCTGCCTCATAGCCGAAGACCTGCCTCATCGCTGACGACCTGTCAATGCACAACATCCAACTTATACAAAGACCAAACTAAACCAAACCAAACAATACAAAACAATACTAACCTCTAAATAGAAGATGTATATGAAAAGAACTCTACTGACATTTGGCATATTTGCCGTAACCATGCTGCTGTCTTGCGTGGCTTCAGCCAAAAACATCGCCGGCTTTCCGACCGTCGATGGCTGGGATTACACAGTTTACGATGATGGCACAGCGGAACTGAAAAAAGCTCCCGGAGCCACCGGTGCCGTCGTTATCCCCGAAACAATCACCTACGAAGGCAACACCTACACAGTCACTAGACTTGGGTTTTCTTTGTTCGATAGCAACGTGAACATCACTGCGATACAGTTGCCTTCGGGGCTCAAAGAGCTTGGGGGGCGTGCCTTAGCCTGGTGTACGAATCTGGAAACAGTCACCGGCGGTCCCGAGGAGTTGGAGAATATAGGTCAATACAACTTTGTCGACTCAAAATGGATGGCTAATCAGCCGGATGGCCCTGTTTATTTCAAAAAATGGCTTATCAGCTGCAATGGTACATATAGCGAGGACGTCTTCGCTATGCCCGAAGGTACCATCGGAATGATGAGGTTTGGCAAATACAAAGGTATTCAATCTAAGGTTTTTCGCATCCCGGCTTCCGTAGCCTACTTTTTCGCAGATGAGTTTACAGATTTTTATAACGGGCTGCAATACTTGGAGCGTTTCGAGGTAGACGAAGCCAATAAGTTTTTCTTCAATGATGAAGTAGGCGCCATATACAGCAAAAACAAAACGGCAGCAGCTCATGATGTCGATTATGCCGGAATATCTTTCGATGCTCTTCCGATAGCAAATCCGGTGAAGGTGTATAACGTACTCCCGGGTACCAAAATCATATCTGCGAATGCGCTGAATACCAATGGTATGGAGCAATTCAATGTTCCCGAGGGTGTGGAATATATAGGTCATAATGTATTTCGTACTAATCCTCCCAAGAATATCGATCTGCCTTCGACCATTAAAGAAATGAATGCTTGTTTCTATAGTGCAAAGCAGACCGAAACGGTGGTGCTCCGCGCTGCTACAGTTCCCGCATATACTTATACTTTGTTTGATTTCTGCAGCCATATCACATTGTATGTTCCCGATGCTTCGGTAGATGCGTACAAGGCCGTTGCGGAATTTGCTCGTGTTAAGCAAATCCTGCCGATGTCACAGTATTTAGCTGTGAAGGACATCACCGGCGGCGAAACCTCGGCAGAAGTCACCGCCATCTATGGCATCGACGGCTCGGTGCGCACCGCCCTGCAGCCCGGCATCAACATCGTACGCTATAGCGACGGTACCGCACGCAAGGTTATGCACCGCGAATAAAGCACATCCAAGCACGCCGATAGCTCCGATAGCTCCAATAGGCGCTGCCCTATTGCGACTATTGGAGCTATCGTGCTATTACCCAATCCGGCTGTCCGCCCCACCTGCCCGTAGCGAGACCGGAACATCTTGTCGGCTTTGAGAACAGGAACGAGAAGACAGTGATGCATCTCCCGATAATCAGTTATAGCCCGGTGAAGATGCCGTCGAGAACACCGTATAGGTTAAAAAATAACAATTAATCATAAAAAAGCATAAAGTTTTCGGGGGTTTTCGGGTCTAACAAATCCTGCTATTGTCCATATAATAGTAAATGCTTAACTTTGCAGTACATTATGAGACTCTCAAGAGGAGGAGGCCTGAGGCTTCCTCCTCGTCTTTTGACGGTCCGGAGTCTTATGAAGGCGTGAAAAGGCGCTATCAGGTCTCGCCGAAGAGCGAGGCAAAAAAAGAGAGAAACAACGACAAACGAAAAAGTACAGACACAACCAATATGCTTGATAAAGAACTGCTGCGCAACACCATAGAGGAATCCATATCCGACACGGACATTTTTTTGGTAAACATCACGGTGAGTGCCGACAACGTTGTCGAAGTGACCATAGACAGCCCCGAAGGCATAGACATCGAACAATGTACGGCGCTGTCACGCCGCATAACCGAAGTCTTTGACCGCGACGTCGAGGATTACGAACTCACCGTAGGCAGTGCCGGAGTTACAGCACCATGGACTGTGGACGCGCAGTACCGTATGAACGTGGGCAATGCCGTGGACGTGCTCACGCGCGACGGTCGCCGCATACACGGCACGCTTGTCGCCGTCTCCGAAGACTGTCAAGCCATCACTGTGACCGTCTCCACAAAAGTACGACGCGAAGGCGTCAAGCGCCCCGTGGTCGAAGCCGTGCCACACGAAATCCTGCGTTCCAACATCAAGACAATCGTCCGCGACATCGACTGAACGCGGACGCGACATCGACAATAATAAAAAAACCACACATAACAACCCCACAAATGGCAAAGAAAAAAGACGACCGTCCGAACATGGTCGAACAATTCGCCGAGTTCAAAGAACTGAAAAATATCGACAAGACCACTATGATCAGTGTCTTGGAAGAGTCATTCCGTAACGTGCTGGCCAAGATGTTCGGCACGGACGAAAACCTCGACGTAATCCTCAACCCCGACAAGGGCGACGTACAGATATTCCAAAACCTGAAGATTGTGCCCGATGGCGAAGTCACCAATCCCAACCTCGAGATTTCGCTGAGCGATGCGCACGCCGATAACGATCCCGATGCAGAAGTCGGCGAAGAGCACACCAAGGAAATCTTCTTCGAGAAATTCGGTCGTCGAGCCATCCTCACGCTGCGCCAGACCCTTCAGTCAAAGATTCTGGACCTGCAAAAAGAGGCCATCTATGACAAATTCAAGGAGCTGGAAGGCGAGCTGGTCTCCGGCGAAGTTTACCAGACCTGGTCGCGAGAGACCCTGCTGCTGGACGACGACAAAAACGAGCTGCTGCTTCCCAAGAGCGAAAGCATCCCCGGCGACTTCTTCCGCAAAGGCGAGACCGTACGCGCCGTTGTGGCAAATGTGGACAACAAGAACAACAATCCCAAGATTACCGTATCGCGCACCAACGAGAACTTCCTGCGCCGGCTCTTCGAGCTCGAAGTGCCTGAAATACAAGACGGCCTGATCAATATACGCGCCGTGGCACGCATCCCGGGCGAACGCGCCAAAATAGCCGTAGAATCCTACGATGACCGCATCGACCCCGTGGGCGCTTGCGTAGGCGTCAAAGGCAGCCGTATCCACGGCATCGTACGCGAATTGCGCAACGAAAACATAGACGTCATCAACTACACCTCCAATCCCACGTTGTTCATCCAACGCGCCCTCAGCCCCGCCAAGGTTTCGTCCATACGTCTTGACGAAGAAGAGAAAAAGGCCGAGGTGTTTCTGCATCCCGAGGAGGTATCCCTGGCCATAGGCAAGGGCGGCCTCAACATCAAGCTGGCCTCCATGCTTACAGGATACGTCATCGATGTATATCGTGACACGGACGACAGCGATGCCGAAGAAGACATCTATCTGGACGAGTTCAAGGACGAAATCGAAGAATGGGTAATCGATGCCCTCAAGAACATCGGATTCGTGACCGCCAAGAGCGTTCTCAACGCACCCCGCGAAATGCTCGTCGAAAAGGCCGACCTCGAGGAAGAAACCGTCGACCACGTTCTCGAAGTACTCCGCGCCGAATTCGAAGATTGATGTGCATTGCGTCCCCTCCTGACGGGGTCGCAGCATCCTCCCTCCCCTCACCAAGCCATCACGGCTACGGCCGCCGCCACTATGGCGACAGGCCATCCCAACGAAGAACGACAAAAAACAATATATGGCGAAAACAAAAATAAGCACCCTGGCAAAAGAACTCAACCTTGGGCTGAATACAGTTGTTGAGTTTCTAAACAAGAAGAACATAGTCGTCGATTCGAGTCCCAATACGCGAGTCGAGAAAGACATCGTTGACATTGTATTCAACGAATTCGACAAAGACCATAGCATCCGCAACCGCCTGCAACGCGAGGCTGCCGAAGCCGAAGCCGCGCGTCGCCGTGTCGCCGAAGAGGCTGCCGCACGTGCCGAGGCCGAAGCCAAGGCACAGGCCGCACAACGCGCCGCCGCCGAGGCTAAGGCCAAAGAAGAGGCCGAGACTAAGGCTCGTGCCGAAGCGGCCGCCGCCAAAGCCAAAGAAGAAGCCGAGGCCAAAGCACGTGCCGAGGCCGAAGCCAAAGCTCGCGCCGAAGCCGAAGCCAAGGCCGCCGCCGAAGCCAAAGCCAAAGCCGCCGCCGAGGCCGAAGCCAAAGCCGCCGCCGAAGCCAAAGAGGCAGACGAGGATGCCCGAGCCCCGGAGAAAGACGAAAACTTCATAGCCACCAATGTTCCTACGGTGGCCGGGCTCAACATCAAGGGCAAAATAGACCTTGAGGCACTCAATCTGTCCACGCGCCCCAAGAAAAAAGGCAAGGGTGGGGGACAGAATGCCGGCGGACAAAATGCCGGCGGAAACCGCAAGAAACGCCGCCGCATCGAGCCGGGCAGCGAGAAAGTGGACGTCAATAAAACTCCGGGCACCAATCCGCCATCGGCTGCCGACCGTGACCGCAATCGCCAGGGTGGCGGTCAGGGACGCTCCGGAGGCAAAAACGCCAAGAACAAAAACGCGGAACGCCCCGCCAAGCGTCCCGTGGCTCAACTGCATAATGATGTCAGCGACGAAGACGTATCCAAGCAAGTCAAGGAAACGCTGGCACGCCTTACGGCCAAGGACAAAGGCCTCAAGAAAGGCGCCAAGTGGCGTAAGGAGAAACGCGAAGCCGCTGCCGAACGCGCCAGCGAAGCCGCTGCCGAGGCACGTGCCGAGAGCAAGATACTCAAGCTCACCGAATTTGTGACCGCCAACGACCTGGCCATAATGATGGATGTTCCCATCAACCAGGTCATCGCAACGTGTATGAACATCGGCGTGATGGTCTCTATCAACCAGCGCCTCGATGCCGAGACCATAAACATTGTGGCCGAGGAATTCGGGTTCAAGACCGAATACGTCAGCGCCGAAGTGGCCGATGCCATACATCAGGAAGAGGATGCCGAAGAAGACCTCGTGCCGCGTCCCCCGATTGTTACGGTTATGGGCCATGTCGACCATGGCAAGACCTCGCTGCTCGACTACATACGACAAGCCAATGTCATAGCGGGCGAGGCCGGCGGCATCACGCAGCATATAGGTGCATACAATGTCAAACTTTCGGATGGCCGACACATCACATTCCTCGACACCCCCGGCCACGAGGCATTTACCGCCATGCGTGCTCGCGGAGCCAAGGTTACCGATATCTGTATCATCATCGTTGCCGCCGACGACAATGTCATGCCGCAGACAGTCGAAGCCATCAACCACGCCAGCGCGGCGGGCGTGCCCATAGTCTTCGCCATCAATAAGATAGACAAGCCGCACGCCAACCCCGAAAAAATCAAGGAAGAATTGGCCGGAATGAACTACCTCGTCGAAGACTGGGGTGGCAAATACCAGTCGCAAGACATCTCAGCCAAGAAAGGTACGGGCGTACCCGAATTGATGGAAAAAGTGCTTCTCGAGGCCGAGATGCTGGACCTTAAGGCCAACCCTAACCGCAAGGCCACGGGCAGCATCATCGAATCGTCCCTCGACAAAGGTCGCGGTTACGTAGCCACCGTATTGGTGCAGAACGGAACGCTTCGCGTAGGTGACATCATCCTGGCCGGCAACCACTTCGGCAGGGTCAAAGCAATGTTCAACGAGCGTAACCAGCGCATCAAGGAAGCCGGCCCCGCATGTCCGGCACTGATATTGGGTCTGAACGGCGCACCTACGGCCGGAGACATCTTCAACGTACTCGACACCGAACAGGAAGCTCGCGAAATAGCCTCCAAGCGCGAACAACTGCAGCGCGAACAAGGCCTCCGTACCACCAAGATACTTACCCTCGAGGATATCGGTCGTCGCCGTGCCATAGGCAACTTCCAGGAGCTTAATATTATCGTCAAAGGTGACGTTGACGGCTCCATCGAGGCCCTCAGCGACTCGCTCATCAAGTTGTCCACCGAGGAAATCCAAGTCAATGTCCTTCATAAAGCTGTCGGCGAAATCTCCGAAAGCGATGTCACTCTGGCCGCCGCCTCCGATGCTGTCATCATCGGCTTCCAGGTACGTCCTTCCATAGCTGCACGCCGAGCAGCCGAGCGCGAGGGCGTTGATATACGCCTTTACTCGGTCATCTATCAGGCCATTGAGGAGGTCAAAGACGCTATGGCCGGTATGCTTGCGCCCGAAATCAAAGAAGATATTATCGGCACGGCCGAGGTTCTCGAGACTTACCATATCAGCAAGGTCGGCACCATTGCCGGCGCAATGGTTCGCGAAGGCAAGCTGAAACGCGGCTGCAAAGTTCGTCTTATCCGTGACGGTATCGTCAAATATACCGGCGAACTTGGCTCGCTCAAACGCTTCAAGGATGACGTCAAAGAAGTGGTAGCAGGCTACGACTGCGGATGCTCCATTGCCGGATACAACGACATCAAAGTGGGCGATATATTCGAAGGTTTCGAAGAAATTGAGGTCAATCGCAGCCTCTGAGACATCGATTAACCACCTTATAGCAGCGAGCGGCGCCCCGTATGAGGCGCCGCTCGCTGTCGGTGGAGAGATTTATCCCTATATCTGAATTCTTCAGGCATTTTCGCAACATTGCATTTGCCCTTGGACTTTACAGGGGTCTAAACATCACCTAAGACCTCATAGTTAGCGGAATATCATAATATAATTTGTAATTTTGCAATATGAACGATCTTACTGTGTCAAATATCGAGCGACAAAATGTGTTGAACAATCGCTACGCCGTGGAAGTTCTTCAAGAGGACCTTGGTTTTACCGGGATGTTTTTTGAAGGGGAATATCGTTTCACTAAGAAAATGGTAGCCGATTTCTATGAAGTGGATGAGCGCACCATTGAGCGTCTTCTGGAAGAACACAGCGAAGAACTGAAGCATAACGGCTATGTTTTAAGTAAGGGCAAACAACTGAAAGAGTTTAAGTTGCAATTTGCTCCCGTCATAAATGTCGGGAGCAAAACCACCCGGCTTGGCTTGTTCAGCTTCCGAACTGTTTTGAATGTCGGTATGCTTTTAACCGAAAGCGAAGTAGCTAAAAAAGTTCGTGCACGTATCCTTGATATCGTGATTTCGACAATCAACAAGAGAGCCGGAGGCGGCACTAAATACATCAATACCCGAGACATTGATTTCGTTACGGCTGCAATTGAAGAAGACAACTATCGAAAGAATTTCACCGCCGCCGTCGGACGATGCGTTCAGGGACATAAAAATTATAAATATGCACAAATTACCGACCTTATTTACCAGGCTATATTCAAAGAAAAGGCCGGAGAATATCGTGCTATATTGCGGCTTGATAGAAGCGACAATGTACGTCGGACTTTTTACGCGGAAGTGCTTCGCTGCATTTCTTCATTTGAGAATGGCATCGGTTATGCAATCGAAGCAGAATTCAAAGTGAGGAATGGAAAGCTATTGTCGCTGGAGCGCGTGAAAGAACTTATCTTAGAGCAGGAACAGTCGCCGGCCATGCAACCCTTCATATATGATGCACGGACAAAGATGGCATCTCGCGATGTTGCCTTCCGCGATGTTTTCCACAATAACATCGCTGGATATCTTCGTGCCGTCACACCCGAGGAATTTGATCGTTTCATCGGAGAAAAATCAATTGATTTTGACGAGATAATGAATCTGCCGGAGAATCGGGAAGTTCTCAAACGCTTAAAGCAAGCCGAAGATGAGTGAAGAATTGAAGTACATCACTTACGATGAGGCATTGGTGGTTTACAGCAAAACGGTAGCAGCCAGCGGCGGTGGTTTGCAGGGCGTCAAAGATGAGGGTGGCATACGGAAAGTGCTTGACTTCGTGCAGAACGATTTGTATTATCCCACCTTTGCCGAAAAGCTGACCTATCTGGTCTTCGGCTTTTGCACAGGCCATTATTTCGAGGATTCCAACAAACGCGTTGCATTGACCCTCGGCGTATGGTTTCTTGTGCACAACGGCTACTATTGGCATGCATACAACTTTATGCAGTGTATGGAGGCTATTATCTACCATGTAGCAGCCGGACACATTGATAAAGACCTGCTTCTGCGCGTCATCAACTGCTATATGGCAAACGAGGATTATCCCGAAGACCTTAAACTCGAACTCATTCACGCTATCGGTGACCAATCAGTGGAATTTGAAGAGTCCGACGATAATAGGCATTAACCTCGAAAAGATGCGAATCACGTCTGACGATATAACGAAACTTATGCTTCCGGACCAAATGGACATTATAACGCGAGCGGCGCCCCGTATGAGGCGCCGCTCGCTGTCGGTGGAGAGATTTATACTTTGAGACGCTGCGTGCGTCAGATGGTCTCCGAAAGGGCCAGGAGAAGGCGAATGTCGCGCTTCAGTGTGTCATCGTCTTTGCTCGAACTGTGGGCGGCGACTGACTTAAGGTCATTGAGAATTTCCTTGAACTTGTCGACCATACCGATGTGCAGATATTCCACGGCAAGGTCCTTGCCCGCAGCCAAAGCCCCGGATATATCGCCGGATTTCAGTGCTTCGTCATAGGCTGCCTTGATGGCATCGAGACACTTGCAGGCTTCGCTCAGAGTGTCAGCATTGATGCAGATGCCGTATGCGGCGTAGTTCGGTTTGAACCGCTCGTAGATGTCGGCTGCGACGCTATTGGTAGATTCGAGGCTGTCGCTTGATTCGAGGCTGTCGCTTGATTCAAGGTTGTCGGAGCGGTCGAAAAATCCGAGGAGGTGACAACAATATTGCATAAAATTTTTGTCCTGTGACCGGGACATCTTCCTTGATATAAGTGCTTCCGAGCGAGACGACTTGACTCCTTGTGTGGGCATCTTGGGTCTGTCGGACAACCGAGTGTTTGATGATGCGTGCCGAGGTGACGCACTGCGTCGCGGTCCGATGATTTGTTCAAGTCGGTCAGGCGTCAGACACTTCATGGCGTACCCGAACTCCATATCACTTTGACGTTGTTCTGCTAAGGCTCCCTTGACGGTGTTTGCTACAAGCAGTACTTGCCTTTGCAGTTCTTTGTCGGCCTTGATATGGTTGAGAAATCGGCTTTCGGTTTCCGAGTCCATGTCCCCACGGACGTATAGGTCTATAAGTGTTTCTTGCTCCTGCTCGGATAAGGGCTTGGCTTCGGCCACTTTGGCCATCGTGGCTGTTGCTTGGCTTGCTGCCTGTCGCTTTTCGGCAATCTCACGTTCTTCGCTCAGAATGTTGCAGAATTCCGGGTCTTTGAGCTGTCTCGTAAATTCAGCGATTTGGGCGCTGTTGAGACGTCCGTTGAGGTATTGTTGAATGAGTGCTCTCTTGTCCATATCTTCTGATTTCATATCATAAGTCATAACCAAGCCTTGCTGCGTATTGTTTGACTTCCATTGTCAACTGCTTCATACATTGCGCTTTGCGATTGCGAACCGTCACAGCGGCATTGTATCCCAACAGCGTGGCTATAGTGTCCATACTCATATTGTCGTAGTAAAAAAAGCGTATAATCATGGCGCATTTCTCGGGCAAGTGGCTAATGGCCAAGTTGAGTGCATCGATTAATTCGGGGTCTTCGTATGGATTATCCGTGTTTTCGATGCTTGAAATTTGGTCCATTAAGCGGTCGGTGCGGCTTTGGGTGTCATCGGGGGTCTCGTCAAACAAAGAGTCGAAGTCCAAGGAAACTATGCGGCCGTCTTTGGGGGCGCGGTATATCTTATCGACCATATTTTTGCCAATCTTAAGCATATATGCTTCCCAATTTGTATCGGGAGCTATACGGCTTTTTTGAAGGTTGTTGTAGATGGCAATAAATACGTCATTGTATATATCCATGGCTTCCGAGTGGCTCAGGAAGCTGTACTGTCTGCATAGGTAGTTGATGAATTTGGGCATAAACGAATTGTACCGCTGTCTTACGACTTCGGCAAATGCCGCTTGTTGCCCTTCCGGGGAGAGTTTTTCGTTGTCCATGTCTGTACTGTTTGGCAAAGTTAGTGGTTTTGGAGGAAATATCGTGTTCGAGATTGAAAAAATCGATGTGGAAAGAGAAGAATGAGAGGTAGTATTTTTTTGCAGAGCGCAGTTATTATTCTCCGCAGATTAGTGATTGCTGTCTTCGATGTCCGTAACAAAGTCGCGAGGCAGTACGATGTTGTCGATGCCGAAAGCCGCGCGGAACAGCGGAGCGATTTCGCAAGCTCTGAATCCGGCGATGCCGCAGCCTATGCGTGTCACCAAAAATGTCTGTTGTGGATGCTCCTTGGCGTATTCGATGAATTGGTCGACATAAGGCGCTATTTTGTCCACACCGCCGTGCATGGTGGGAATGGCATAGCTTTGGCCCTGTATGCCGACGCCTTGTCCCATAATGGCGCCGAAATAGCGGACTGCCGCGCGGGCGGCACCACCGCCGTGCATCCCGGCCAAATTGCTGCCGAAGACGAAGATCTCGTCGGGGTTGAGAGTCGTGATATGTCCGGGCGTGTATCGTCCTGCTGTGTACTGCCGAGGAGCGCTGTCGTTGTTGTTTGCGTTTGACATTGTGCTGCTGTTTTAGTGGTTTATGGATTGTCGCTTGGCTGCGTTCCGGACAAGTGTCGGCGTTTTAGAATTCCATGCGGAAGCCTTTGCTCTTCATCTTGTCGTAATTGTCTTTATTGAAGCGGTACTGTACCGGGATGCGCGATGCGGCGCCTTTGGGCCGTTCGACAGCAATGTCAAGTATGCCTAATTTAAGCATTTTGGAGGCAAAGTTGCGTCGGTCAAACTTGATGCCCAGAATACTTTCGTACAGGTCCTGAAGCTGCGGCATGGTGAATATTTCGGGTAGCAGCTCAAAGCCTATGGGCTCGAAGTGTATTTTTTCCTTGAGCTTGCGTAGCGCTACACTCAGTATGTGGTCGTGGTCGAATGCCAAAGGGGGAACTTTGTCGATGCTGAACCATCGGGCGCAGCGGGCGTCATCGCCGCCCTGCACTTCGCTTTTCTTGACCAGTGCGAAGTATGCGATTGTGACTACGCGCTCGCGAGGATCGCGGTAAACATCGCTGAAGCTGCCGAATTGCTCAAGGTAGCACGAGGTCAGTCCGGTTTCTTCGCCCAACTCGCGCTCGGCACATTGGTCGGTGCTTTCGTCGATGCGCATAAAGCCGCCGGGAAAGGCCCAGCGACCCTTGTAAGGCTCAAGGCCGCGCTCTATCAGCAGCAGCGACAGGCCCTCTTTGACATCGTAGCCGAAAACCACGCAGTCGGCCGTCACCGCCGGATGCGGATATTTATAGCAGTATTTGTTGTCTTGTTCCATTGTGGTGGATTTTGTGTTTGTGTTGTTTTGACGCAAAATTACTGCTTGCATCTGAAACCACCAAATTTTCTGAGTGAAAAATACGCATTGTCTTCGGGGTAATTTGCTATTGTTTTTTATAAACTGCGTATTTTCAGTGTTTTAGGCTAAGACTTTTTTTGATGAGCAGGACTTTTTATTCGAGGGTTAAACGATATTTCCTTCTTCGGAGGTTGCGAAGCCCACGGGGCGGCGCATGGACGACTCCGCCTTGACTTCGTTGGATTCGGTAGCGCCTCCGTTGTCTTCGGATTGCTCGCCTTCGGGCTTGCAGTTGTTATTTGTGCTTTCATCGGCGGTGGCGAAGCCTACGGGGCGGCGTGTATCGTTGTTTGTCCGACCGTTCGCGGACATCATCGCAAGGTATGTTTCGTCCAAGATGCGGTGCGAGTGCAGAAGATTTTGCATGGCCATGCTCAAGAAAAGGTCAAGCCTTTTGATGCCTGAATGTAAAACGAAATCCAGGTATGTCGAGATGCCGATGTTGTCGTCATCAAGTCGCTCGAATGTTAATTTTGTCAGGAATGCACAATTGGCATAATTTACGGCCATCAGCTTGGCCGAGAAATCGGGGTCGTTTTTATCCACCTGTCTCCAAGTGTAGTCTACGATGCGGACGTTGTTGCCATGAACATCAAAGAGTAGGTTTTCGCCCTGATAAGCGACAACTATTTTGCCGTCGCTCTTATGCGTTGTAGGTTGACATCCGAGGGCGGTCAGAGCTTCTTCCAAGAGGACGAGTGTCTCTTCCGTGTCGAGCGATGGCTCCGTATTGTTGGTTAACGCCGCGCGGCGTCTTACGTAACACCAAGCATGGACGGCCACGGCCACGATGCCGCAACCCGCACATAGATACAGTTGGTAATCAATGCTTTGTCCATTGATGGCATTCACAAGCAGAATAACGAAAAAGAAGATGGTAAAAATGTAGAAATACTGATACGTGTTACGTAAAAACGAATTCATGAGGGTTGAGGCCTTTTGGATGATAACTATATATTATTTGGATAAGAATCGGAAGGAGACAACAGTGTCTACCTTCCGCATTTTAGAAAAACAAAAAGCATGCCAATTGGCGCGCACCATGTTCCGGTTGTCAAGTATGCGTCTGTCGAAACGCTATACTCTTATATCATATACCCATTGCACGTTGTTAAATCGGACATAGAGTTCGACTCCGCCATTTCGTCTTTTGTATATGCAAAGGGTACCATAGTCACCGTCTTGATCTCTGAATTCGAAATCAACATGGTAGTCGCCATCTCGGTCATATTCGCCGGACGATACACTGTATATCTTATAGACCTGTACCACATCCGAATATATCGTAATCTTATCATTATCGCCGTTGATATTGATTATAACATCACAAGGAGTCCAGGAACTCCAATTGTTCCAACGATTATAGCGGTCATTGTATGTGCAAATTGCGACTGCGTCAGCTTGGTAATTCCATCGTTCGGCGTGGGCGCCAAGGCAGCCGATGATAACGGCCAAAATGGTTAGAAAGAGGTGTAATCGTTTCATTTGTTCAAGTTCTTTAATTTGTTAGATTTGTATCTACGTTTATATACCGCAAGGACGTCGAACGTAAATCGCTTTGCCGGAAAAAAATGTCACCTTAGAAAGTAGATTGCGCATATATACGGCAAAGGCCGGGAAGCATCGACAGCTTCCCGGCCTTTGGTTATGCAGGTAGTGTATTGTTACTTGACGTAAACTTTTGTTACGGTATTGCCGGCTGCCTTGATATACAGGCCGTTGGAGGGCTCGGCCACGCGTATGCCTTGCAGATTGTAGTACGTTGCGGCGGCAGCGTCATCTACGGTAATGTCCGAGACGCCTTCGTGCTTGTCTACCTTGAGCCATGACGATTTGGTCTTGTCAAGGTTGTGGTAGAATGTCAGTTTGATGCTTTCGGCTATTGTAGACTTGAGGTTGGCGCTGCTGTTGTAGAACACCTCGGTGGTGCCATCTATGGCGATGGTTGCGTCCGCTCCGTAGTTGACCTCACTCCAGCTGCTGTCTGCAATCTTGAATTCGCCGGCCAGGCCATCGGTGAGTATCAACTCGTACATCTGTTCGCCGAAAGAGCTGACGCCGGTATATTTAAACTTGTAAGCCTCGTCTGCATTCCAGCTATTGACATCGCCGCGCAGGTATATATCGAAGATGTCCGTGGTGGTTCCCTCGCCGACAAGAGTCATTGTTTTGGCATCAAGGTCTACAACAAGTTTGAAGTCGCCGGAGGCGGGAATGGCGTTGTTGCCCAGGTTGCCTACGGCCCAGGTGGTGGCGACATTCGGCGTCAGTGTAGCAGTGGTGTTGTCAGCGGCTACGCCGAAGCAGGAGGCGTTGAAAGTCGTCCAGTCGCCTTTGGCTGTAGAGAGTTTGAACATCTGGCCTTGCTTGGCGCCGGTGAGGTCGAGTGTGTATACGCCGTCAGTGTAGGTCAGTTCAACGGGATTTTCGGGATCCCATGAGGCGGGTATGCCCGTAAAATTACCGGTAGCGTAAACCGAGGTCTGTGCCGCAGCCGTGACACCGAATCCTAAGACTGTAGCCAAGGCCACTGTAAGCGAAAGTAAAGAGTGTTTCATGTCGTAAATTGTTGTGTATGATATAACTAAAATTATTTGGTGCGCTTTGATATGCGTTTTTGACTTTGTCGGGCGTGTCTTTATGCCTGTGTTTGCCGGTTTTTGATGCACATTTGATTCGACATCATCGTCATCTCTTGGCGTTGCAAGGCGAACGAAGTGTTTCGCCCATTGTGTCCGTGGTGAGTTTGCGCAAACCGACGAACTTCATAAGTTTTGCAAATTTAGCGATTATTTTTGAATCTCCTTCGCTTTTCCCCTGAAATCTTGTTTTTTACGGTTTCGAATGGTTTGTTGATAATACTTACCATGCAAGACTTGTTTCGGCTTAATCCTAAATATAAATTATCTGTGAAAGATGAGGGCTTAGATGGTTTTTGATCGTTTTTTTGATTTATTGGCTACTTATTGGTCACTTATTGGCTACTATCGGGCTACTTTGCGGGGGTGGGTGTGGTTAGAGCTGCTGCGGGGCGATGATGGTGAGGTGGCGGCGGGCGCGGGTGACGGCGGTGTAGAGCCAGCGATAGAAGTCTTCCATGGGGGCGTCGGGGGCTATGCCGCACATGTCAACGAAGACGTGATCCCATTGGCCGCCTTGGGCTTTGTGGCAGGTGACGGTGTATCCGAATTTGACTTGCAACGCATCGAAGTACGGGTCGGCATTGAGTATGGCCATCTGTTGGCGTGGGCTCATGGATGCGGCGCCATCGTATGCCGCGAGTATGGCGGATGCGAGGTTGCCGAGCTTTTCGCGTGACAGTGCCGGGGTGTCGTCTACGAGTGTGTCCAGGGTGATTTTTGCGTCGAATTCGATGTTGCGGTCGGTCAGGGCCAGTCGTACATCCGCCCAGTGCATCCCATAGCGTGTCTCGGTGCTGTATATGTGCGAGACAATGGCCATATCGCCGTTGGCAAAGAAATCGAGGCCTTTGACGGAGCGTGCACATCGGTAGTTGTTCTTGACCACGATGAGCGGCTCGCCCTTGGCGATGGCGGTGTCTATGTACAGGACATCGGCGCGTATGGCGCGGTTGAAGGCGGCGGCGCGCATGTTTGAGCGCGTGATTACGAGCGTATGGTCGATGCCGTGGTCGCGATAGGCGCTTTCGATGGCTTCGGGCAGCTCTTCGGGCGAGGTGATGTCGATGTCGCTGAATCCGTTGGTGAGGAGTGTGGGCATACGCAGCTCATCGCGTCCGGCGGCTGCATCGCGCATGGCACGTCGCAGCATCGTGGCATTGGCCAGGATGCCGCTGTCGGCGCGTTGGCGTGCTATGGCGGTGAGTGTGGCGCGGCTTACGCGCAGTCCGTAGGCGTGCAGCACCTCCGGGTCCATAGCCGGCGAGCGGTCCATTCCCACCGGTGGCAGCTGTGCCGTGTCGCCTATCAGGAGCATACGGCAGCCCTGTCCGGCATAGACGTATTGTATGAGGTCTCCGAGCAGGTCTTCGCGTCCCTGAGGGTCGCCGCCCGAAATCATGGAGGCTTCGTCGACAATGAATAGCGTGCCTATGGCTTTATTTTCCTGCAATCCCGGCTCTTCGCCGCCGAGGCTGTGGCGGTATATCTTGCGGTGTATGGTATATGCCGTGTGGTGTGCGTAACCGGCAAAGACCTTGGCGGCGCGGCCTGTGGGCGCCATCAGTATCGAGGGGACTTTGATGTCGGCCAAAGCGCGTGTCAGCGCTGCCGTGAGCGACGTTTTGCCTGTGCCGGCATATCCGTTGAGTACGAATACGGCATCCACATCGGGGCCGGTCTGTGCTTGCGGGTGCGTCAGCGGTGCCACAAAACGCGCCAACGCATCGATGACTGCGCGTTGCTGGTCGTTGGGCTCGTACCCGAGAGCGGCAATGACACGTGCCGACAGAGCCTGAGGCTCGGAGGCTTCAGGCTCTGTCGAGATGTGTGTGTCCGTATTCATTGTCACAGACGTGGGTGGTAAGAGATATTGTTCGGCGTCAGTCCAGCGTCCACTCAAAGCCGTCCTTGGTGTCCTTGACGGTGAAGCCCAGGGCGGCCAGGCGGTCGCGTATGGCGTCGCTGGTGGCGAAGTCGCGGTTGCGCTTGGCGTTGAGGCGGATGTCCAGCAGCAGGTCTACAGCGCCGCGGAAGGGTGCGAGGGCATCCTTGCCTTCGGCGGAGTCTGCGCCTTGCACATCGGCACGCAGGCCCAGTATTTCGACCATAAAGGTGTCCATAAGTGCGCGGATGTCGGCGATATCATCGGCGGTGGCGCTGACGGTTCCGTCATTGATTTTGTTGATAAGTCCGGCGACTTCGAACAGTGTGGCCAGTACCATAGGCGTATTGAAATCGTCGTCCATGGCTTCGTAGCAGCGGCGGCGTAGTTCGGCCACGGTCTCGTCCAATGAGGGCGCGTCTGCCGTGGGGTGCAGCTCGGTCAGGCGTCCGTAGGCCTCGGTGAGGCGGCGCAGTGCGCGTTCGGCGCCTTGCAATGCCTCGTTGGAGAAGTCCACGGTGCCGCGGTAGTGCGCTTGCAGGATGAAGAAGCGGATGGTCATCGGCGTATATGCCTGCTGCAACAGCTCGTGGTTGCCGGTGAAGAATTGCTCGAGGGTGATGAAATTGCCCAACGATTTGCCCATCTTTTTGCCGTTGATGGTAATCATATTGTTGTGCATCCATACTTTGACGCTCGGATGTCCGTTGTGGGCTACGCTTTGCGCAATCTCGCACTCGTGGTGCGGGAATTTGAGGTCCATTCCGCCGCCGTGAATATCGAATTCCTCGCCGAGGTATTTCTCGCTCATGGTGCTGCACTCGAGGTGCCATCCGGGGAAGCCTTCGCTCCATGGTGACGGCCAGTGCATGATGTGCTCCGGCGCGGCTTTTTTCCAGAGGGCGAAGTCGGCGGGATTATGCTTGGACTCCTGCCCGTCGAGGGCGCGTGTGGTGGCCAGCAGCTCGTCGATATTGCGGCCGCTGAGGCGTCCGTATCCGTAGTCGCGGTTGAATTTGGGCACATCGAAATAGACGTTGCCGTCGCTGACGTAAGCGTATCCGGCCTCCAGAATTTTTTTGATATATTCGATTTGCTCGATGATGTGTCCCGAGGCGTGCGGCTCGATGCTCGGCGGCAGCACGTTGAGCGCTTCCATATCGTGGTGATAGCGGTTGAGGTAGTATTGCACTACTTCCATGGGCTCGAGCTGTTCGAGGCGAGCCTTCTTTGCAATTTTGTCTTCGCCGTCGTCCGCGTCGTGTTCCAGGTGTCCGACGTCGGTGATATTGCGTACATAGCGCACCTTGTATCCCAAGTGTCGCAGATAGCGCAGTACGATGTCAAAAGTTATGGCGGGGCGGGCGTGTCCCAGATGCGCATCTCCGTACACTGTAGGGCCGCAGACGTACATGCCTACGAGAGGGGCGTGCAGGGGCTTGAAGGCCTCCTTGCCGCGGCTCATCGAGTTGTAGATGCACAGGTCGTTGGGGCGTATGCCCGATAGGTCGGTGCTCATCGGCTTAGGCGGTAAATCCGGATTTTTCCGGCGTATTGTTTTTGGGTACTATGCGTTCGATGTCTCCGAATACGCTCTCGTACTTGGCGATGTTGTCGCGCAGGGCAAACAGCAGGTTCTTGGCGTTTTCGGGGGTCATGATGACGCGTGTTTGCACCTTTGCCTGCTGCATATTGGGTGCCACGGCGATAAAGTCGAGGTAGAATTCGCCGGCGCCGTGGGCTATCACTGCGAGGTTGCTGTAGTGTCCCGATGCGACTTCGGCCGGAAGCTCTATCTTGATTTCGTTTGTATTGTTGTTCTTGTTGTCCATAAGGCGTTTGTCTATATAGTTTATATGTATTTTCAGGGAATTTGCCGATGCCGGCGGAGCCAGTCCGTCGACATCGGCAGCACGGTATGTATTCCGCAACCGATTACTCGGTGGGTGTGATTTGCGAGGCGTCCTTAATGAGGCTTACGCTCTTGGTGCCCTCTGTGGTGGCGTACTTGACGCGTATGCTCTTGCAGGTGGAAAGGCTCCAGATTTGCGAAATATCCCATGAGCCGTAGGTCACCTTGTAGGCGCCGTCGATGCTGTTGCTGTCGCCCTTGTATATCAGGTAAAGCACCGGCTCGGCATCGGCCATGGTGCTTTGGTCGCATATAAGGTCAAATTCTTTGGGCGCGTTGAGCATAAAGCAGCGAGCGGCCACGTTGACGTACTTGCCGGCACGCTGGCATATCTCGATGATGACGTCCTCGGAGGCAAATCCGCCGACGTCTTCGCTTTTCTTGACGGCCACGGGGTCGCCGCTGCCGTATATTGTCATATATCCTGTGGGGGTGATGTTGCCACTGGTATAGGGTCGTCCGTTGGCGGGGAAGTATCGCAGCAGTATGCGCTGGCCCACCTTGATGCCTTCGGAGAGTTTCTTGGACGTGATGAGTGTGGCCACGGGCGAGTCGCCTTCCTTCTGCACTTCGAAGGATGTGCCGGCATTGGTGATGGACTTGACTGTTACAAAGTCTACCTGGTTGCCGTCTTGCGTCGGGTCGTTATTGTTGTTATTGTTGCACGAGCAGACAAACAGCGCCATTGCCACAACCGGAATCATTCGGCATATTGTCTTGGTGATCATTGTAGTACTTTTTTTTGATAGTTATGTTATTTGTTTTTGTTTCGCTATGTCTTTAATCCGTGGCGGTGTCCAATCTTGCATCTGTATCCGGATTTTTTTGCGTGTCGGTGTCCGTTGTCGGCGATTGCTCGCATATTAGTCGTCCGTCGGCGATGTGCAGCACGTGGTCGGCATCCGCGGCCAGTTCGCCGTCGTGTGTAACGATGACCACGGTTGTGCCGTAAGCGTCGCGCAGGTCGAAGAACAGGCGATGCATGCGCCGGCGATTTTCGCTGTCGAGGCTGCCTGAGGGTTCATCCGCCAGCAGCAGAGGCGCATCGTTGACCAATGCGCGAGCCACGGCGGCACGCTGGCATTCGCCGCCGGACAGTTCGGACGGGCGGTGGTCAAGGCGTTCGGCAAGGCCGAGGCGTTCCAGCCATAGGCGTGCGCGTTCCATGGCTTGGCGTCGCCCCATACCTCCTATGAGGCATGGCATAGCCACGTTTTCGACTATGGAAAATTCGGGAAGCAGACGGTGGCTTTGGAACACAAATCCCAAAGAGGTGTTGCGCAGGCGGCTAAGGGCCTTGTCGCGCAGCGAGGTGACATCCATGCCGTCGATGAGGACGCTGCCGCTGTTCGGGCGGTCAAGTGTGCCCATGATGTGCAGCAGCGTGCTCTTGCCGGCGCCGCTGGGGCCGACTATGGCGGTCACGGCACTCTCGGCAACATCTACACTGATGCCGCGCATCACTTCCATAGAGCCGTAGCTCTTGTGTATGTTCCGTACCGACAGTTTCATTCTGCGAAGATAGCACATTTTTTGCACCGCGCCAACACGTTTTGCGCTAAAACTGCAAAGGTGTGGCGCAAAACGCTATCAAACAGTGCTTGGCGGTGTGCTTTTGTTGCACGTGCCGGCGGCCGTCCTTAATGCGGACTGAATTTGCGTAGAGGACGTTGGCGCAGATAGGACGTGACGGCCACGGCGGCCACAAAATACAGCACTACCAGCCCCCAAAGTCGGCAGTAGGGAGCGGCAACGTCGGCCAGGGAGGCGCCGTTGTTGTTGATGCGTATGAACCCCTCGATGCCCCAAACGCCCGGTATGATGTCGCCGCAGAGCAGCCAAGGTGTGGACATGGCGTAGCGCGGCCACACCATGCCGCTGAGAAACAGGAATATTACGGACGAGAATACGAAGATGATGAAAGCCATTTCGCGTTCGCGCACTATGTATATCAGGACTTGTCCCATGAAGGCCGTGGCCAGCAGCATAGGCACCATCAGCAGCAAGTAATCCGTGGCCGAGCCGTAATGCGGCAGCCCGAAAATCTCCGGAATCCAGTGCAGGATGTATATCGCCATAGGAACATAGCACAGGAAGTATACCAGGGCACGTCCCCAGACGGTGGCGCCCGGGCCGTAGTGTTCGGGGCGCAAAGGGTCGCGGCCGCCGTAGAAGCGGCGTCGTTCGCGCGATGTTGCGCCTATCATGGTGATTCCGAGCAGCATACTTTGCTGCAGTATGAGGATGACGATGCCCGGGATGATAAAGGAGGCGTAGCCTTCCTCCGGGTCGCCCATGAAGTGGCTGCGGTTGCTTATCGGCAGCCCCGGTGAGGAGATACCTGCGGCACTGAGTTTGTTTGCCGTGATTTCGGTGCAGGTTTCCAGTTGCACGTCCGTGAGAGCTCCCACAAAGGTGCGGTAGCGTAGCAGTAGCGACATGTCGCTGTAGAAGTCGGCATGTGCGGTGGTGCCGCGGCCTATGTCGCGTGCGTAGTCGCGCGGAATTTCGAGGATACCGTAGATTTCGCCGCGCGCCATGAGGTCGCGTGCTTCGGCCATGTTTGCGCACCGGTAGTTCACCGCAATGGCCGAAGTGGCATCGAGATGGCGGGTGAGGCTGCGAGACTCGGCCGTGTGGCTTAGGTCGACAACGGCTATGGGAATATCTCGCACCACTTCAGGGTTATATATCAGCGTGTAAACTATGGGATAGAATAGCGGCAGCCCGAAAAAGAAGAGCAGCACGCCGGCATCGCGGCGCAGCAAGCCGAACTCGCAGCGGAAGACATCGGCCACATCGGCCAGCCATTTATATATTGCGTGAAAAATCTTCATTGGACGAAATAAACATCATGGGACGTACACAGGCTTGAGGCATGCCTTCTTGAGGCGCCACAGCGCAAGTGCGGCCAATGCCGGGAATATGGCGAGGATGGCAAACATCCAGCGCGAGTAGTACAGCGGCAGGCCGTTGATGCCGGTATTGACATATAGTAGGAACATGTAGCGTACCGGAATAATGTAAGAGAGTATGGCTATGCCGCCGTACATACCCTCGACGGGGAAGGATAGTCCGGCTATGGAAAAACTTAGGATGCCGGTGAGTGCGCAAATGCTCAGAGCCATGCGCGGATTGGGTTGCAATGCGGTGATGAACACCGCCAGTGCCTGATTGGCCACTACCATCAGCAGCACTCCAAGCATCAGAGCCCAAGCGGGGCCTTGCAGCGGGAAGCCGCAAAATCCGAAGATGACTGCGCCCATAGCCCAGCCTACCAGGGTGAACAATACCGTATGGGGCAGCAGTTTGCCGAAGACGGCCACGGTGATGCTTCCGCCCGCCGTTTCCAGCCACCGGGGCGAGGTGCGCCATTTGATTTCCTCGGTGATGGAGAATGCGGTCACCAGCAGTATCATCAGCGACAGCATTGTCATCATGAACGACGGGGTGAGGTACATCGAGTAGTTGGTCCACGGGTTGCCCGGGGCATGTGTCTCGATGGTCATGGGCTGTACGATGTTCATAGCCCGGTCGTCCTCCATGCCTGAGGCGGTGAGCGAGGCACGCATCATTCCGGCTGCCGAAGTCACGGAGGTGGTTTTGAATCCTTTGAACAGGAAGGTGCCGGGTACATAGTAAGTCATATTACTATAGTAGTCTATGACCGGGGTGCGGCCGGCTACGGCATCGGCTTCGAAATCTTTGGGTATGACAAAAAAGCCGTAGACCTGGCCGCGGCGTACGGCGGCCACAGCGTCCGAATATGTCTGTTCGGCACGCGTGATTGTCACCAGCGAATTGGCGTTGAGTGTGCGCGTAATTTCGCGCGACATGGCCGAGTGGTCTTGATCGACTATGGCCGTGGGCACGTGCAGCGGCAGCCCTTGGCTCATCAGGCTGAGGAAGAAGATTGTGCAGCCCAGGGGCACCACGAAAAAGGCAAAGATATATGCCTTACGCGATACCAGCCGCCGCAGTTCGCGGCGCATGGTTGCTATAAGCGGATTCATAAAGTTGCTTTCGGCCGAGATGTTAGGTGTATGGGGTTCAGTCGCGCAGTATGGCTGTCATTCCGGGTCGCAGGCCTTCGATGGCATTCACAGGGCGAGCCTTGATTTCGAAGGTGCGCGAATCCCATTGGCCGGTGGCCTTGGTTGCACGCCATACGGCATACGAGCCCATATCGCGGATGTAGAATATGCGGGCCTTGAATTCTTTTTGTCCCAGTGCAGGAATCATCACTGTTATTTCTTGACCCATCTTGAGGGTGTTGAGCATTTCTTCGCGGACGTTGAAAATAATCTGTCGCTCGTGCTTGAGTACGCTCATGATGGGTGTCCCGGTTGCTACCAGTTCGCCGGTCTCGGGGTATATCTGGTCGATGGTACCATCGCAAGGTGCTATCAGGTAGCTGTCTTCGAGCACGGCTTGCACTTGTTCCACCGAACCTTCGGCGGCACTGACCATGGCTGCGGCGCTGCGCTTGTCCTCGTTTTGGGCGCCTTCGAGTGCCAGGTTGAGTTGGCTGCGTGCGGCTCCGACTTGTGCGGTGGAGGCATCGTATGCGGCCTTGGCCTCATCGCGCTTCTGTGCGGTGACTACACCGTCATTGTATAGGTTTTGCATGCGTTCGTAGGTCTTCTTGGCTATGGTTTGTGCGGCTTCGGCCTGCGCCAGCATGTCGCGTGCAGCTTCGATGATTTGGCTGCGAGTACCGGCCTCGGCCTTTCGGTTTTGGGCGCGTGCGACGTTGCGCATGGCCTCGGCCTGTGCCAATTGGGCTTCGACTACAGACGAGTGTATGCGTGCAAGTGTGTCGCCGGCGGCAATGGTGTCACCTTCGTGCACGTACACTTCGGCAAGTCGTCCGGGCAGTTTGCCCGAAATGCGTACCGTGGTGCCGTCCACCTGGCCTTCGGTGATGTTGTCCGGGTGGTTGAGGCATAGAAATCCTATGATGACGATGGCGACTACGGCAGCCGTCAGCGCCACCAGTGTAATCATTAGCGAGCGGTTGGCGCGCCGTTGTTCTTCGGGCGACGGCACGGGATAGATGGGTGTCTGTTCTGACATAATCGTATGTTTTCTTGTTGGTTATTCTTTGTTATTCGGTATGTGTCATTTTTCGGCGGAGTATGCCCCGATGTCCATTGTGCCCAAGACCTTGCTGAGGTATGTATTGCTGAGGCGGACGTCGATCATTGCATCGATGTTTTCGCTGTTGGCCTTGAGCCATGCTGTCTGTGCGGCCATGACATCATCGCTGGTGACCACGCCCTCGCGGAAGCCTACGGTGGCAGTGCGTAGGTTTTCGTCGGCGCTCTCGAGGTTGGCCAGCGTGGTGTGGTAGGTTTTGTAGGCTTCCTGAGCCTTGTATGATGCCTGGCTGACTTGGAGATTGACCATTTCGCGTGCATCGTCAAGGCGGAGACGCATCACGGTTTCGTCCACGGCGGCGGCGCGGTATTTGGCGTAGTCGCCGCCCCAGTGCCATAGTGGTATCTTGACCATCACGCCTACGGAGAATGCGCCGCTAAAGCGCTTCTCGAAGCCGTTGAACATATTGGGGTTAGAGAAGCTGTACGTTCCCATGAGCGCTACGTTCGGAAGCATGGAAGACAGAGCCACTTTTTTTTGCTGTCCGGCGATGTCTATACCCAGCGAGAGCGCACGCAGGTCGTGGCGACGCACATATGCGCTGTCTATATCCGTAGCCGACAGCCCGGGAGCTTCGACAATACCGGCACGAACTTCCTCATCGACCACGCACATCCCGGCGTTGATGGGCAGTCCGCATACTTGGGCCAGAGCCATTCGCGAGAGGGTCAAGCCGTTTTCGACTTTGGTGAGGTCCACCTGTGCCGAGTTGAGTTTGACGTCCACGCTGAGGCGGTCGCTCTTGGTGGCCACGCCCTGCTGTTCCATGAGGCGGACGTTGCGGTCCAAAGAGTCAAGCAGGTTGACATAGGCCACGGCAAGGTCGCGCTTGTTTTTGAGCGACACCACTTGCCAATAGGCGGCATCGACGGCGTAGACCACGTTTTCGGCCTCGGAGAGGTGCATTTGCTGCGCCAATTCTTCGGCGTACTTGGTCAGGCGGTTCATGGCCACAATCTTGCCGCCCATGTATACGGGTTGGGTCAGGGTGACGGCGCCGAAGAATACGTTGTGTATGTCATAGGTCATCGACTCCTTGGGTATCAGTGCCACCTGCGAGGGTATGTACTGTCCGTCGGGGGTCTTTATCGGCTGTCCGGTGGCGGGGTTGGTCACCAAATTGAAGTCGTAGCTGTTGGTCACGGGATTGAAGGTCTTAATGGGCAGCAGCTGGTCTTTGGAGAATATGGACAGCTCCTTTTGGTTGTACATATATCCGCCGGCAAAGTCCAAGGCCGGCAGATATGCCGCAAAAGCCTCTTTGTTCTGATAGTGAGCCTTATCCATTGATTGGCGTGCAATCATCAGCTGTTTATTGTTGGCCAGGGCAAGGCTGCGGCACTGCTCCAAGGTGTAGACCGCACTGCCGGCTGCGGCACCTTCGGTGACGCTGATGCCTTGGGCGCGTGCGGACATAGTGGCGGCTGTGAGCGCAAGAATTGTGAGGATGCGTGTTTGTGACCTCATAGTGTGTGGTTGTTTCGATATGTATTATTTTCTGTTTCTATTGGAATCCGTGGTTGCGATTATCGCTGTGTCTCACGGCGTTGGCGTGCGACCTATTATTGTATAACCAACATCCGGATGGTTCGGTTTGGTGTCGCGCGGCCGAAACGGTAATTTTCGCCTGCAAAAATAAGGCAAATATCAAAATGTTGTACCGATTATTTCCGATATTTACCAACTATTCTGCTTTAAGGCGAAAAAACGAGCTGTCGCGTTAGTATTGTCGTTGCCCTGACGGAGCCGTTTTCCGGGACTTGTGTTTCATCGTGTAATTCAATTATAAGTTGTAACTTTGTACGGCCTAACGGCACAAGTATCACGAATTCCAACCGAATTATACAATGACACTTTTTGATATAATCTGCATACTCATAGTCCTTGGCGGCGCTTTGTACGGATGGCGTCGCGGCGTGATGTCTCAGGCCGGCAGCGTTGTCGGCATCGTGGCTGCCATCATCCTGTGCCGCGTGTTCAGCGGCATCGTGGCCGCCAAGTTTTCATCGCCCGAGGATAGTGCGGACACCGTACTGCTGCATACAGTGATGTCATACGCCATTATCTTCATTGTCGTGATGGTGGCGGCACGTTTTTTGGCCGGCACTATGCGCAAGCTTTTTGAAAGTCTCAGCTTGGGACGTGTAGACAATCTTGCCGGAGCCGTGTTTGCCATACTCAAATACGCCCTGGTCTTCAGTGTATTGCTTAATGTTTGGATGGCGCTGTTTCCTTCGGGCAAGCTTAAGTCGTCATATAATGATGCCTTGCCCTCGGCCGTCATCAATATGGCGCCGGCGGTGTTGGGCAGCAAGACGGCCGCAGACGTCTTTGACGGTATAAATGCGGCCACCGACTCGCTGCGTGTACGTACGGCCGCACAGCCGGACAGCACGGCGCAACAACATTAGAACCCGAGCAGCAATCGAATGTTTAAGTCTCCGAATAGTCGGTCGGACGCATCGATATGAAATAAGCAAGGAGGGCGTGTCGTAATGAAGTTTTACGGCGCGTCCTCTTTTTTTTGTTTCGTGACTTTGATAATCTATTAAGCGGCGGATTTTTGCGAATTTTTCCCAAAAAGGCGTTTCGTAACCAAGAAAAAACCGGATATATGCAAAAACAGAGCAAAAAAAGGCGTATTTCCCCCGTTTTTTGCCTGTTTCGCCATTATTGACCACATTTTCGCCAGATTGAAAGCAATGGCGAAGAAG
>OLGA01000077.1_pt1 | contig 78495 bp, 82 predicted proteins | sample 1604881 | NCBI WGS metagenome assembly OLGA01 (sample SAMEA3888896, study PRJEB22519) | human gut metagenome | biome: human gut; feature: human-associated habitat; material: faeces | place: Denmark | collected 2009 | reverse complement strand
TAAAAGATTAAATAAATATTAAATATAAAAATTTTTTTATAAAATTATTTTCATTTTTAATCATTGTGTTATAATAAATTTAGAAAGTAAGAAATAAGACTTGCAAATAATATTAGGAGGATAAAAATATGAGTAGAAAAGTAAAAAATATAATTATGATAACAATTATAATTATAGTATGTATTGCAAGTGGATTTACAATAAAGCTTGCTAAAGAAAGTGGAGAATATTCATCAACAACATCAAATGGAAACGCAATATTAAAAATAAAATTAACAGGAGACTCTTATGTTACATCATTAGAAGATGATGACACAACATATAGTAATATTGATTTTAATGGATATAAATTATATGTAAATGGAGTTGCTATAAACTAATGAATATGCTATAATTGAATCGGAAAAAAGTAAGAAAAGGATATAAACAATGAAAACAATAGTATATTTAATAAGACATTCTGTAAGATTCAATAACAAAGAAATGATAGAAAGTTATAAAACTACTCAAAACGCTTTATTAAAAAATGAAAAAATAGTATTAAGTGTAACAGGAGAAAAAAGAGCAGAAATCTTAAGTAATGAAGAAGAACTACAAGATATAGATGTAGTATATACAAGTAATTGTGTAAGAACATTACAAACAGCAAAATATTTATTAGAAAAACAAAATTTAAAAGCAAATATAGATGAAAGATTTGATGAAAGAAGAGTTGGATTACCCAATGATGGAGAAGTAACAGATTGGTATGTAAGACAATATGAAGATGAAAATTACAAAACAATTGGAGGAGAAAGCCAAGCAGATGTTAGAAATAGAATGTATGAAGCATTACAAGAAGTTATAGAAGCAAATAAAGGAAAAAGAATAGCAATATTTTCACACGGATATGCAATAACATTTTTATTATTAAAATGGTGTAAATTAAATAATGTTAATAACAAGCACAAATTAGAGATTAGTTTTAATGGAAAAACAATATTTAACCAAAAACTAAATTCACCAGAAGTATTCAAACTAGTTTTAAATGAAAACAATAAAGTAGAAAACATTGAAAATATAGAATTTGCAGATTTAGAGTATGACGACTTTGACAAAAAAGAACTAGAATAGGAATTTAAGAATATAGATTTTGAAAAAATAATTAGAAAGATTTTGTAAATATAAAAAGGAATGATATAGAAATGAAAATAATATTAGCCTCAGGCTCTCCAAGAAGAAAAGAACTATTAAGTTTAATAACACCAGAATTTGAAATTATAGTAAGTGGTGTAGATGAAAGTTTAAAAGAAGGATTAACTCCAGAACAACAAACTGAAAGATTAGCATATATAAAAGCAAAAGATGTTTTCGAAAAAACATCAGGAGACAGAATAGTAATTGGTTCAGACACAATTGTAACCAAAAAAGGTAAGATATATGGAAAACCAAAAAGTAGAGAAAATGCAATTCAAATGATAAAAGAACTTTTAGAAGGAGATAGAACACATAGTGTAATCACAGGATTAAGCATTTTAATTGAAAAAGATGGTGTTTACAAAGAATACAAAACATTTGACGAAGTAAAAGTATTCTTAAAAGAAATGTCAGAACAAGAAATAGAAAAATGGGTTGATTCAGGAAAAGCAATGGACAAAGCAGGAGCATATGGTATTCAAAATGAATTTTGTGTATTTGTTGATAAAATTGATGGAAATTATACTAGTATCGTTGGACTTCCAACTCAAAAAGTTTATGATATCTTGAAAAATTATATATGATTAAAATAAAAAAATGAGACGAATATAAATGAATAGTTCATTTATACCGTCTTATTTTAATATATAGAAAAGTTCTCATGTAATGTCCTATTAAGGTTATAATTGTTAGTTTGGGGTGATTTGTTACTTATACTTGAAAATTAAGATTTTGTAACAAATAGCGATTATGAAGCTTTATTCGTTTTAAAGATATTTAAAAACTTCTTCAGGATATAATATTTTTGATTTATTTTTAAAATCATCAATATCAATCCATTTGGCAGAAAACTCGCCACCTCTGTCTATAATATTATATTCATCTTTGTAATCATTATCTGCAATATCAATTGAATAAAATAAAATTAATTCATGAGCATTTTTACCATTAAAAGTAAAGATATTTTCAGAAATACCAAGAAAATCTTTTACAACAATATCTGTATTAATTTCTTCTTTAAATTCTCTCTTTAAAGCATCAGAACTTTTTTCAAGAAACTCAATACCACCACCTAAACATCTATAAAAAGTTTGATTTTTTACTTTATCAAATTTTTCTTCTACAAGTAGTTTATTATTTTTTATTGCTAAACCTAATGCAATAGGTCTGATTTCAGTATATTTATCCATATGTGACCTCCTTTTTTTTATTAATTATGATATTAAATTATTTGAAAATATTTTATAAGCTAATAAAAATAAAGTCAAGTGAAATATGGATTAATTTATAAAAATGTGATATATTATTTTTGAAAGGAAGTAGAGAATATGAAAGCAGTTGTTATATCAGATATACATGGTTCAGGATATTATGCAGAAAAAATAAAAGAGATTAATGAAAGAGAAAATCCTGACAAAATAATATTATTAGGTGATTTATATTATCATGGACCTAGAAATGAGTTAAGCCAAGAATATAAGCCAATGAAAGTGGCAGAAATTTTGAATTCTTTAAAAGATAAATTATTGGTTGTTAGAGGAAATTGTGATGCAGAAGTTGATGAAATGATTTCAGAGTTTAAGTTTAATGACCATATTTTGATGGAGATTAATGGTAAGAAGTTTTATTTTACTCATGGTCATAAATATAATATTGAAAATATTCCTTATGATGATTTTGATGTTATGATTTATGGGCATATTCATCAAGGTTTTATTCAAGAGAAAGAAGGTTTTGTTTTTGCAAATCCTGGTTCAATTTCTCTTCCAAAATGTAATTCTGCTCATAGCTATATTGTGCTTATTGATAATAAGATTATATTGAAAGATGTTGATGGTGAAGTATTAATGGAGTATGAAATGAAAAAATAAAAAGCAATGGAGCAAATTTATATTTGCTCCATTGCCTTTTGACTTAGTTAGTCAAAGATTTCGCTGAGATCAATGATCTTGGCGATTTCATCGGAGTGCTCAGCCAGCTGGTTGAAGAGTGCCTTGAGCTTGTTGCTAAGCTCTTTCTTGTTTTCCTCATCAACGATACCGTTGGCTTTTGCAAGCAGTTCGTCGAGCAGGCTAACCAGCTCAGAACGAGTCTTATCACGCATCTGGACAGCATTGATGACTTTCTGGACTTCCTGAACCCATTCAATGATGTCCAGGAACAGATCGTAGTTATCATACATTTTGAATAGGACAGCCATTTCTTTTAAAGCTTTGTAGACATCCTTTTCAGTGGTAGCTACGCAAAGAGCGTTCTTTGCATCGGTGATTTCGGAAATCAGCTGTTTGTAGCGTTCTTTCCGGCTCATGTTGTAACTAATCTGATACATAGTTTGCAACTCCTTATTAAATTTTTTATTAAGGCTTTTGCCTCGAACATTTATTAGTATACCATATTATGTAAAATATGTCAAGAGAGATGAGAAAGCGAGAAAATTGTATTGATATAAACTGGAAAGGGATGGAGAAAATAATTTTGCTTTTTGAAGTGAGAAATATTTTATCTATAGGAGATATATGATATAATATATGAAGATAAAAGAGGAGTGATATTATAAGTATTGGAATAAAAGAATATAGAGAATTAAATAAAATGACTTAAAAAGATATTGCTGAAATATTATAAGTTGAGCCAGGAAAATATCTAAATATTAATTGGAAATGATTGAATTTAATATTGAATTAAAAAAATTAGCGGAAACATTTAATATAACAGTAGATAGATCAATAAAAGATGAATGAAAATTTGATATTACTAAAATTAATGTGTTAGAAATATTAAGAGAACAAAAAGAAATGATGTTAAGTTGAATTTATATCACAATACACAAATTATATTGAAAGAAGTAAAGTAACAGTGAGCCAAACAAGATATATTTACAAGACAAATAACATTTTATTTGAAAGTGAAACTGTTGTGAGTGTTGATGATATAGTTGAAACATCAAATCATTTTAAAGTAGTAGATTATATGTTAAATAATATTAATAAAGAATTGAAGGATGGGTAAAGGTGTTAGATTAACAAATGATGAATTAAAAGCTTTAATAGATGCATTAAATAGAATTAATTTATAGTGTAAAAATACTTGAAAAAAGCAAAATGTGAATGTAGAATAATACAAGAGTGTTTTGCTTTTTTTATAGGAGGCTTAATATGATAATAGAAATAATATCATTTATAATTGTTTTTACAATTATTTTGATATTTGCAAGATTAAATTATAAAAAATGTATTAGGGTGGGGAGAAAATAATATTTATATTTTATGTAATTATAGTTTCTATACCTGTAATTATATATTATTTAGATTTATGGAATATTCCGTTTCAATTAAATTTAACAAAAAATATAGATAGTCAAAATTGGTTGAATTTTCTATTTACATATTCATCTACAATTGTTTCATCAGCAATAGGAGTTACAGCTTCTGTATATATTGCATTGATTCAGATAAGAAAAAATAATGAAGAGAATGAAAAAAGAGATAAAGAAAATCTTAGAGTTCAAAATATGCCTTTATTAAAGTATAATATTGATACTGAAAGAAAATGTAAAGGATATGTGTCTGATTTAATAATAACATCAATAGAAAATGGACAACCATATGAATTAAATTTTTCATTTAAAAATATAGGATTAAATAGTATAAAGAATATTATTATTGATTATGAATCCAATGTAACAAATTCAATATATAGATTATCAGGAAAGAATAATGTTATTTCAATAGAAAAAGGTGAAGAAATTGAAAGTAATCATTTTTTGTCTTTAGAATTAAATAGTATAACTAAGATGAAATTAATAGTTTATTATGAGGATGTTTTAGATAACTGGTATAAACAAATATTGAATATTACTTATAATGCATCGAATATATTTGAAAAATGTAACTATATTTGAAAAGCAAGTTATTCTGTTGAAAAGGAAGAAAGAATATAAGAAAGCGATATTAATACTAGTGCAATATAAATAAAAATTAGATGTTGATAAAAATAATGAAAAAGATAATATTTTGTTATGTGTTATTTTTGAATATTAACTTTATTTTATGGAACATCTTAAATTATATAGTATATAATGCTTTTGAAAAGAGGTAATTATGAAAAAAATCATATCAAATAAAATTCAATGTAAACATTGCAGAGAAATAATTGAATCAAAAAACATTCATGATTTTGTATGGTGTAAATGTGGATCTTGTGCTGTAGATGGTGGAAAATATCATTTAAGCAGATCATATAAAATATCTCCAAAAGAAGATTTTATTGAATTAAGTAAAGTAGAAGATAATAATTAGAAGAAATGTTATATATTGAAAGGACAAGCCATTAGAAGGGTATTAAAAGATAAGAATATTTAACCAATTTATTTAGAAGAACATGATAGCAATCTATTTGTTTAAATATGAATAATGAAGATAAAGGAGGAAGATATGTGAGATAATCAAATATTAATGCAATTGGCAGCAAACTTAACAGAAGTATGTGCAAGAAATGGAGCAAGTATTATATCAAATAAAATCAGGGCTAGTAAAGCTAAAAAAAATGATAAAGAAACCGTTGCTGAGCTTGAAGAAATTATATCTGATTTATTAAATGATAAATCAGAAATTCAGAGGATTGCTCAAGCATATGAACAAGAATTAGTATCTCAAAAAATTACAGAAGATGATATAAAGTATATTACGGATAACTTACTACCAGTTTTTAGTGAATTTATGCCAGATAAAGTTCAGCTTGAACAATTGAAAAAAATATTGTCTGTTGAAACTCTAACAATTATGCAACTTATAGGGTTTAATTATAAACAAGCAATAGGAGAACCATTAACTCTTTTAATTAGAAATAGTATTGAAACAAAAATACCTATGGATTCAAAAACAAATGCTAATTATATATTAACAATGGCTCGATTAGCACAAGATGAAGAAGCAACTAAAAGATATTTACGTTTAACAGGACAACAAATAAACTAGATTTAATAAGCAGACTCTAAATCAAGTCTGCTTTACCGTTATTATTTTTTCTTATGTTTATGTTTTGGTTGCCTTTGAGATAAAGCAGAACTAGCTAAATCTTTTACAAGCCACATAATTGTAAATAACAAAGGGGACTAAAACAATATAATGCAAAAATACAAAATTATTTTGTTTTTTAGATAAATAAAGATAAAATTCGACAATTTTTGCGTAAATAATATGATATACTAAAATTATATAATAGAATTTAAAAGAGGAACGGTATATGTTAAAATGGAAATTGGAGCGCTATTTAATGGATAGCAAGAAAGTAATAGATAGTTTAATGTTTATATCTGAAAATATAGAAAACTTACGAAATTTAAATATACGAAATATTATATATGAAAAGTTAGAGACCTTTTATGTAAAAATAAGGATTGTTTATGATAAAACTTTTAACAAATTAGAAAAGAAAAAATTAGCACTGCGAGATAATATATATAAAGCAACCATGTATGAATCAGACAAAAATTATGCACATAAAGATGATGATTATAAAGTAACAGAAGTAGAAAGTTTAAATTATTTAATAGAAATTTTAAAACAACAATTAGTACATTGCAGAAAAATGTGTAATAAAAGTTTACTAGATACGATAACCCTAGATTTTATACCATATGATCATGATTTATTTAGAATAGTTAATGGCATCACTCCTAGAAAAGAAGAAATATTAGAAAAAAATATTTTTTATGAATGAAGAAGAAAATCTGGAAGATAAAAAATTCAAGAATTTAAAAGTTTTTGAAGACACAGAAGATATAAAACTTATAAGAAATGCCAATGAATATGGTGTAGTTATAAAAAATGGAATTAACCTTTTTGAAGGACTACAAAATAGACAAGATGCTTGTATAAAAATCAATGTATTATTTAATCAAGAGATTTGGTGCAATATTAATGGAAATTTAATTGAGTTAAAAAAGCAATTTAAAAGATTATGCCGACAAATGGGATTGTTTTAATATTTGTAGCAATGAAGGGAGATATTATGGTTAAGGATGAAGAAAAAAATAAAATTTATATTTGCCAAATTAATGAAAGAATAAATAAACTTGTAAAAAAATTAAGAGTTAATAAATATTGTGATGAAGAAAAAGAGCTTTTATATAATTTATTACAAAAGGTTTTATTAAATGAACAAACTAAAGTAAATAAAAATAATTTATTAGATGTAATAGAAGAAGTTAATTGCTATAAAGATTTGGAAATAAATGATTATATTAATGCTACTATAACACATATAATAAAAAATGAGACTAGAGAGATTTATATGATTTTAAAAGAAAAGATAAGTAGCAGCAATCATACAATTATTTCAAAAGTTTTAAAGGATGGATTATTAGAAGAATATAATATAATAAAGTATTCAAAAGATAATGGTATAGAATTAAAAGAGGTTAAGGAAAATAGTGTAATATTAATTGTTGATGATTATGTTGGAAGTGGTAAAACAATAATTGATATTTTAAAAGAACTAGAAAATTATTATAATAATCAAAACGTAAAAATAATATCATATATTTGGCAAGAAAAAGCGATAAACAAAATTAATGAGTATATAAATGAAACAGAAAGAATTAACAATTATGAAATACATATTGATGAAAATAGTATAATAGAGAAATCATTCAAAGAAAGATATGAAGAAAATTCTCGAATATTTAAGTATATAAAGGACACGTGTAATACATGTAGGGATAAAAGATGTAGATTTGGTTATAATAGAACAGGAGCGATGCTTACTATAAACGGATTATCTCCTAATAATAATATATCAATGTTATGGAGAGACGATTTAGGAGATGAAAGAACATGGATACCACCATTTAATAGAGATATATCTGCGATAACTATGCAAATAAAAAAGGAAAAAATAATAAAAGAATCATATTCTAACATGAGAAAGTTTTATGAATCGTTCTCTTATAAAGATACACTTAGTTTTGATGAATTTAAAATGTTATTACTACTTTTTAATTCATATTACATAAAGATAGAACAGATTAAAGATTTGTTAGGACTTGATACTTATGAAGATACAGAACATATAATTGAAAAATTTAAGAAATGTGGTATAATAGAATACGAAGTTGATAATATTATTAAGTTTATCGATGAAAAAGTTATAAGACAATTTAAAAAAATAAATCAACTAATAAGCAAAGACGCTCTAGAAGAATTCAAAAAAGAATGCACTAATAAATTTTAATATAAAATCCTTGGAAGTATAAGCGAGTCGCTTATGTAGTAATTAGGTATCTAGTTATAGTTTACCTATTTATCAAATTTGTCAATTTATAAATAGGTAATTTATCATTTAATTTCTATTTAATTGGGATAAAATCACTCCAGTGATTTTATCTAAATAAACCAATTAAACATAAATTAAATGCTAAATATTATATCAAGAATAGGCAGGGATATTAATGAAAAAAGTTGAAAATATTTTAAAACAAATAGAAGAATCAGACTATAGTCAAGAACAAAAATATAATCTAGAGCAGTCTGCTTTAAAATCAATTGAAAAAGGTGTGCCGATTATACTAAATACTTATCAATTGTCTAATGTGTTAGGGATTAAGTGGAAGTCATTAAAAAAAATTATAAGTAATAGTCAAAAAATGTATTATGATTTTAATATTTCTAAAAGAAATGGAGGTAAAAGAAAAATTTCAATGCCTAATGAAGTACTGAAAGAAATACAAGCGTTGATAAAAGAAAAAATCTTAGAGAAAATAAAAATAAGCGATAAAGCTAATGGATTTGTTGTAAATAAATCTATTATAACAAATGCTAAAGAACATTTAAATAAAGATAAAATACTTAATATTGATTTGAAAGATTTTTTTCCTTCAATACATAAGAATAGAATATATTATATATTTAAAAATTTATGTGGTTACAATAATGATGTATCATTTTGCCTGACAAATTTAGTAACATATAAAAATTCTTTACCTCAAGGAGCGCCAACGAGCCCAATATTATCAAATATTGTATCATATATGATGGATATAAGATTAGATAAAATGTCTCAAAAATTAGGTATTAAGTATACAAGATATGCCGATGATATTACTTTTTCAGGAAGTTATGATTTGATAAACTCTAAATTATTAGAATATGTGACTACTATTATAGAAGATTGTGGCTTTGAAATTAATAATAAAAAAACTAGGTTTGCAGGTAAGGGCAAAAAACAAGAAGTTACAGGTTTGATAGTAAATAATGATACAATTAATGTGCCAAAGAGGTATATAAAAGAAATAAGACAAGAATTATATTATATTAATAAATTCGGTATTAAAGAACATAGAGCAAAAGTCGGATTTGAAAATAAATATTATAAGGAACACTTGTTGGGAAAAATATTATATGTTAAATCGGTAAATAATGAAAAAGGATTAAAGCTACTAGAATATTACAATGATATTAAATGGTAAAAAGCCCATAAGGGCTTTTTTGTATTTGAAATTTAACTCATAACCCAAAGGTCGCAAGTTCGAGTCTTGCCCCCGCAACCAAGAATTTAACTAGAGTCGCAAGAGATTGCAGACTCTTATTTTTTTGTCTCTGACGTAATTTTGACATAAATGGGGACAGCTTGGGGACACAAGCTTTTATAAAGCTCATAAAATAGCATAAATCCTCATTTACAATCTTTAAAAAAGCAATTTTTGAATTTATTGAAATCAAGAGTTTTAGCTGATAAGTATATTAGTTTTTATCTACTAATAAATTTTGCAAGACTATACTAGCACTTCTATTGTGAGAAGCAAGTGGATGGACATAGAAATTAAATGTTGTGCTAATTTGAGCATGTCCTAATCTTGCAGCTACAACTGCTACATCAACATTTTGTGAAATAAGTAGAGTAGCATTTGTATGTCTGATACTATGAAAATTCAAATAAGGTAGTCCTATCTTCTGAACAAATTTAACAAACCATTTACTTACCGTATCAGGATGCATAGGTTTGCCATTATCTTGTACAAATAACCTATTAGATTCTTCCCAGAATTCACCACAAAGATCTTTTTGATCATCATACCATAATTTATATTCTTCAAGTATTTCAATGACAGAATCAGGTATAGAAATGTGTCTATAAGAACTAGGTGTTTTAGGCGTCTTGGTATAAACTCCTGTACTTGCTAAATATTGACTTGATTTATTTACGGATATTTCTTTGTTTTTGAAATCAATATTTTCCCAGTCTAGTCCCATTAATTCTCCTAACCTTACTCCAGTAAATACTGTAAGAATAATAGCAACCTTATATTTTATTTCGCTATCTTTAAGTTCATTTAATCCTTTTAGAAGAACTCTGCATTGTTCATCATCGTAGAATTTACGTTGTGCTTTTGGTGCTCTTGGTGGTTGAACTCTATCTGCAGGATTATAAGGTATTAGTTGCCAATATACAGCCTTGTGTAGCATTGCACTTATTAGTCTATGATGTTCTAGAATAGTCTTTTTAGATAATGGTTTCAAAGTACGCTCACCATTATTTTTAGCAAGTCTTTTAATTTGTGTATCCTGTTCTAGCATATCATAAATTTTCATAAGATCTGTAGGTTTAATTTTTTCTAAAGTAAAAGAGCCTAAATATGGAAGAATTCTGCTTTCTAACATTCCAACATATCTGTTGTAAGTAGATGGCGCTAAATCCTTTGTACCATAATTTACTTGCCAAATATGATAGAATTCTTCAAAAGTTACTGGCTTTCCTTCAGGTACTAATCCACGATTAGCTTCTGTAACAAATTCTGCAAGTGCAATTTCAGCATCTTTACGAGTTCCATGGATAGTTTTTGTTCTTCTTGCTCTAGATCCATCAAGATTTTTACCAGTAGATACTACTAACCTATAAGTATTTTCACCTCTTTTTTCAATACTCCCAGCCATTGCCTTTTTCACTTCCTTTCAGGCATAACCATGGGTGAGAGTTTCATATTTAATTGAGATTATTATATATCAAAATATTGATGATTACTAGTGGATTTTGCTTATTTTTCAGGTGTTACAAAGATTACAATAAGATTCATAAAAAAACTTACATAGAACAATAAAAAACTAGATAAAATGTAATATTAAGCTAAAATGTCGTAAAAAGTCGAATTTTATCAGAAAAAAGTTAACACAAATTTTTATTAATATATGGATAAAAAAGTAAAAATATGTTATAATTTCTGTATCACAAAAGAGAAAGTAGAAAATTGCTACTTTCTTTTTTTCATAATTACAAGAGTAGGTGAATAGATGAAAAGTAATAATATATATTTAATGGATAAGCCAATTGATGATATAAATAAAGATGAATTTGACTATAAAAGTATTGTAGATGAGATAGTAAATAACATACAAAATAATCAACCACCATATAATATAGCACTAATAGGAAAATGGGGAACTGGTAAAAGTAGTATATTAGATTGCGCTAAAAAAGAATTAGAGAATAAAGGAAATAATGAATATTTATTTACTACAATTAATGCATGGAAATATGAAAAACAAGAAATAAGAAAATCATTTATCTTAGAAATACTAAGTAAGATTCCTAATCAAGAAGAAAAAAGCAATAAAATTCAAGCAATAATTGATTCATTAAGCAATATTTTTATGATTAAACCAAAGGAATTAGAAATAAAGGAAAAATGGTATATAAAATTATGGAATATTGTTAAACAATCTTTTATATGTATTTTACCATTGGTATTGATGTTTTTATTTGCATACTTAATAATTGATGCCGTATTGAATGCCTTTGGTAAGACAATAGATGGTTATAATTCTATAAGATTAGAACAATGTGGAGCTTTTATAATGGCAATTTTAACTGAAATTGGTATTATAATTAAAAGTAATGTTTTTGGAAAAAAACCTGTAAATTTTTATTTGGAGGAAAATGAAAAGGATACAAATTTTTATGAAAAGCAATTAAAAAAATCAATTGAATTATATAAAGAAGAAAATGAAAATTTTAAATCTATTGTATGTGTAGTTGAAGATATTGATAGATTAAATGCCAATAAAATGGTTGAAGCTATAAGTGCTTTAAAAGGTTTTGTAGGAGTAGATAACCTAATATTTATTGTTCCATATGATACGAATATATTATGCAAAGTATTAGAAGAAAGCAAAACAAATAAACTATCTAACAATTATGAAATATTAGAAGGAGAATTAGTATTAAACAAATTATTCCAATATAAAATATACATGCCAGAGCTAATACAAGAAGATATGTATGAGTATATTAAAAATTTAATAGAAAAAGAAAATAATGAAATATATAAACTATTCCCAAATAAGGAACTATTAGTTGATGATATATTGCCAATTCTTATGTATGAAGAAATAAAAACTCCTCGTGATGCTAAACAAATTTTAAATTCATTTATTTTTAAATATAATATTGCTATTAGTAGAAAAGTAATAGATTATAACAATATAGATAAAAATGAAATAAAAATGCTAGCTGTATTAACTGTATTGGAAAATGATTTTAATGAGTTTTACTCTTACATTTTAATGTATCCGACAATAATTAATGACTTTTTAGAAACAGAGAAATTAGATAAAAAAGATAATGCTATATATAGAATATTTAAGAATAAAATTTATAAAGGAAGAAAATTTGAATCACTGTTAGCATTTTTAAAATATACAACAACTATAAAAATAGAAAATGTAGAGAGATTTATATATTTAAATGACAGTAAAATTGATAAAGTTAGTGGAGGAAAATTAGGAAAAGAATTTAGATTAGCTATAACAAGTTTTGATATTAGAAATGCTAAAAAAGCAGTTGAAAATATTAGCAGTATTACTGACATGGTTGATAGAGAAATGAGTTATAATTCAGGAAATATACTGAAAAAGAAAAATATCATTCTTACACTAATTTCAATTTACAGTATATTAAAAAATACTTTTGATAAAAATAATATAAGAAATATTATTGAAAATAATATAGAAGTTATTGAAAAATCAGATTATTCAAATATAAATACAGTTGAATTATTAAAAATTGTTTTAGATGATAAAGAAAATCAATGTAAAAAAACGGTTGATCTTTTTAGAGAAAAAATAGATAATTGGACACCTGTGTATTATTTTAATCAAGATGAAAGTTTAGGATATGTGGATCAAAAAGATTTACTGGAAGAAGAAATAGATATGTACATAAATGCATTTCCAGATTTAGATAATGAGACTCAAATTAAAATTAGCAATTTATTAAGTAAAATTGGTGATTATTCGTTGACAGAAGATGATATTGAAAACAATTTAAAATTATATACATTTGTTGATTATTATAATTTTCTAAAAACAAAGATGAACGAAAATAACTATTATATACTAGAAAATAGCTTCTTAAATAGGGTAATGCCATGTGTTAAAGAAGATAAAATAAAAATAGAAGAATTGAGAGTTCTAAAGAATATTTATGTTAAAAATAAAAAATTTGATGTTTATGCAGAAAAGCTAGTATCAGAATTTAAAGAAGAGAATGCTGAGAGATTATTAGAATGTTTAAAATCTTTAGAAGATAATTTAAGTACAACAAAGATTGAAATAAAAAAATTAATATTTGAAATCATAGAGAATAATTCAACGGATTTGCTTGAATTAGATGCGGCTGGTGATTTAGATAATATCTTAGAAACAATTATAGTTGACATATTAAAAGATGATAATAATAATGATGTGGATGCATTACTTATGAAATTGAATGAAAAAATATATATTGTTGAGACAATTAACAAAATAGCTACAAATAATATGTTACAAAGGATTCCAAATACTATATTTGATATAAATGAGGAACTTGTGGAAAAAGATGATACAGAGTATTCTGCTATGTTTGAAAAAATGCATAATAAATACTCTTTAGAAGAAAAAAGTGATATACTAAATAAATTATATAATAGAATTCCTAAGTTAAAAAACAATATAAATAAAATTAAAGAGATATTTGAATTATTAAATATAAAAAACAATAGAGATATTTGTATTGATTTTATTACAAATATTGTTAACTATTTGGAAGCAAGTTTTGCTACTTTAACTGATAAAACAGTAAGAAATGAATTATTACTATTTGCCACAGAAAATTCAAATCTTCTAGAAAATAAAGAAAAAGAAAAGTTTTTTAATTTTATTAATCAAAAGGTATATGCAACTGATATAAAATTATCAATAGAATGTAATTCTAACATAAATTTTGATGATTTAGAGGATTCAAAATGGGAAGAGGTTATCGAAAAATATATAGCTTCTGCAAAATTAGAATTAATGGATTTTATTCATATAATAGAAAAACATAATAATATCTTAATAGACAACACTGATTTAAAAGAACAATTTATTGATAGAGTAATAAACGAATTTGAAGCTGAATCTGGTGATGGAATAATAAATGTTTTACAAACAATAAATATTTCTGAAGAAAGCAATGTGATAAAAATATATGATCTATTTTCTAAGTATGTAGATAATCATAAAATTGTTGATTGCATGAAAAATATATTGAACAATATAGAAAGTATATCAGAGTTTGTAGAAAAAATAATTAGAGGAGATTCAGATATAGATTTATTATTACAAGTAAGCCGTCAAAGTAAAAAAATAGAAATTGAAAGTATTATAAAAACAATTATTGAAAAATACAAATCTGGTAATGAAAATTTTGAATTAAGTTCAAAAATAAAAATACTACGATTTATTGCTGAAAGATTTAGCGGTAACAAAAAATTCAAGGAGGATTTTATTCTATTATCTAAGGATATTGTAAATAATATAGATACTACAGATGTAGATGAAATAGTAGAAATATTAATTGAAAATAAAAAGATACTTGATAAAGATACAAGAAAAACATTAACTGATAAATTGGAAGTTACAATAGAAAAGATGGAAAATAAAGATGAACTAATAAAAAAATTAGAACAATTAAAATAAGAGCTTTTACAGCTCTTATTTATTTTTTGCTCTATTTTTATAAACATTAGCTTTATTCTTACATTGAGGAGTATGATATTCAGCTTTAGGATTAACAGCAAAAAAAGCTTTATTACAGAATTTACATATCTTTAATAAGTTAATATCTTGTGCTACTGTTTTAGCAAAGTAATAATCGATATATTGTTTTAAACAAGTGATTTGAAATTCCACGGATAAAGTTTCTTTTCTAGACAAACTTATTTTAACATTGTTAATTTCAAATTGCTTTAATAATTCATCTGTATTGTAATTATCTTCACTAGAAATATTATTTAATAAACTATATAAGTATTTAGCATATTGAATAAACATATCTAGAGGTTCACAATATAAATTAGATCCTGCTAATAGTTTATTTACATCAGATAATATGTATTTCTCCATTGCAGGAGTTTCTGCTAATTTAATTGCATCATTTATTAATTCTTTTATCTGACTATCATCGCAAGTAGGGAAGAACAATTTAAAATATTTCTTTCTATCTACTACTGTTGTTAAATCAGAATTTCCAATATAGTTATAATCTTTTAAAACTATTTTATCATCTAAGAAAAAGTACTTATTTAAAGGTAAATCGTTTATTAATCCTAATGTAGAATATTTATTTACAAAGTCTAAAACACTCCTTTCTATATCGTTCTCATTATAAAAAGCTAATTTACCAATATTTAATAAATCTATTAAAATAGATTCTTTAAAGTCTTTTTCTATATCAATCAATGAAGCACCACTAGAGAGCTTTTTATTTATACTATCTGGAACTATATATTTAGTTTTGCCTATTTCTTTAATCTCATATTTAGCAAATTTAAAAATGTTTTTTTCTTCAAATGCACTAAAATTAAGGCTCATACGAATACCTCCTAAAAAATTATAAAAAAATTACAGTAAGCCCTTGGCAAACATAATAGATTACTGGTATGCTTTTACCAGAGTAAGCTATTATTATATAAAATCAATTACAAAAATGAAAACCAGTCAGGACTTGACTTTTAAGTAAAATTACAGCATAAAGCAAGTAATTGATTACTTGCAATAATAGCTTACCATACAAAAGATAAATTGTCAACAAAGAAGATAAAATTTCAAAAGAAAGGAGGAATGTATATGGAATTTCAGGAAGTCAAAAGAATAACTCTAACAATGAGAGAAGCAGCAGACTATTTAGGAATATCATATTGGTTAATTAATCAACTGGTTAAGAAAAAACAAATACCATATTCAAAAGTAGGCGGCAAGTTCTTATTTAGAGTAAAAGCACTGGATGAATATCTATGTGAAAAAGAACGAGCTTCAGTAAGATAGCAAAGGAGGAAGAAAAATGGTTGAAGTTCATTGGTTTAAGATACAGGCAGATATATTTGACAATGAAAAAATTAAAAAACTACTTAATAGTAGGGACGGGGACACCTATTGTAGAGTATGGTTTCAACTATTAGCATTAGCTGCAAAGTGTAATGCACATGGAGCAGTTCTACTTGGTGAGAATATTCCAATAACAATAGATGATCTTGCAAGAATTATGAACAAGACAATAAACAAGCTTACAACGATTATGCAACAACTAGTGAATCTTCACATGATATTCGTAGAAGATGGAACAATCTATATTAAAAATTGGGATGTTTACCAAAATCTTGATAAGCTCGAAAAAATCAAGGAAGACAACAGGAAAAGACAGCAAAGATTTAGAGATAAACAAATGATAAATAACGTTACTGTAACGTTAGATAACGCAGAAGATAAGAATAGAGAAGAAAAGATTAGAATAGAAAATGATAGTGGTTTTAAAGACTAAAAAAGCAATTTTTAATTATGAAAGGAGAAATTTATATGATAAGTACAAACACAATAAAAATAGAAAAATGCAAATTCTGTGGAAAGGAGTTAGAACAAAAGACAATGAGATTTGTAGTAGGAGAAAATGAATTTATAGTAAAAGGAGAGCCAGCAAGATGTGACTGTATGAAGGCAAAGATTTACTGGAAGAAAGTAGAGGATAGAAAGGCTCAAATAGAATACAAAAGGGAGTATAGCAGAAAGATGATGCTACGAAAAAGATATTACTTAAATAGCAAAATGAACAAAAGATTAATGGAATATAATTTTGAAAATTATATTACTAATAATGACAATAGAATGGCTTATGAAAAGTCAAAAAGGTATGCAGAAGGTTTTGTTAAAGGTGATAACAAGGGAAGTTTATTTATAACTGGAGGAGTTGGAACAGGTAAAACACATTTAGCAGCAAGTATAGCAAATTACTTAATAGAAAATGAAATACCAGTTATATTTGGAACACTAATAACTTTACTAAATGATATAAAGGATACTTACAAAATTGATGGCAATTGTGAGAGTGATGTTATTGAAAAATATTCAAAAATACCAATGTTAATAATTGATGATTTAGGTAAAGAAAGACCTAGTGAATGGACATTAGAAAAAATATTTGCGATAGTAAATAACAGATATGAGAACAATTTACCAATAATAATTACAACAAATTATAACAAGGAAAAGTTAAGAAAAAGACTTTTATGTAATAACAATGAAGAAATTGTAGATTCAATAATATCAAGACTTTATGAAATGTGTAGAGGGATAATCATCTTTGGAAAAGACAAAAGAAAAGAGTTAGTATAGCGGCAAAACTAATAACTAACCCTAATAATTATAAATAAATTATACAATAAAAATTTTTAAAAGTAAATAAAAAGGAGGAAAGTTATGGATATAACTTATAAAAAAGTAGGAGATTATTATTATCCTGAATTGGAATTACCAAGTAAATATAAGGATTTTAAATTAGATAAATATGGAAGGTTAAGACTTAATTATTTAAAGGAAAATAAGCATGTACAATATGAGGTTATGAAGATTGAAGACACCTTAATAGATCATTTAAAAGAAGCACAAGAGTTAGCAAATAAAAGATACAATAAGCTTATGGAAGAGTTCAAAAAGAAAGAAAATATTACTGAAGAATTAAAACAAAAAGACCAAATGAAATGGGTTGGACTAATGAATAATATAAGCAATTGTGTAGATGAAATTGTACTAAAAGAATGTATTTATAATGATTAAACTTAAGGAATAATGCCTGAATTTTTGAAAGAGATTTGGGCATTTCCTTCCATATTTTAGTTATAAGTTATGTATCAGCGAGCAATGAATTTCTGTAGCTCGAAATTCAAAATGGGGAAATTCCCCAAGCCCCTTTTTATTTTTAGAAAGGAGAAAATTATGGCTACAACAAAAATATGGAAAGTAGAAAATAGATTAGATCATGTGATCAATTATACAACAAATGAAGAAAAAACAAAAAATGATTATTTAGAAAATGGAGTAGATGATTACGATAGCATAAGACAAGTAATGATGTATGCGACTAACGCAGGTAAAACAGAAAAACAATTTTATACAACAGGCATAAATTGTGACGTTGATTCTGCAGTAGAAGAAATGAGAGATGCAAAAGATTTCTGGCACAAAACAGATGGAATATTAGCATTTCATGCAGAGCAATCTTTTAAAGAAAACGAAGTTACACCAGAAATTGCTCATGAAATTGGAGTAAGACTTGCACAAGAAATGTGGGGAGATAGATTTCAAGTTGTTGTATCTACCCATTTAAATACAGATCATATTCATAATCATTTTGTAATTAATTCTGTTTCATTTAAAGATGGATATAAGTATTATAGTAATTTTGAAAATACTGCATTATTAAGAAAAACATCAGATGAACTTTGTGAGGAATATGGATTAAGTGTATTAGAAGAAAAGAAATGTAAATCTGGAATCAATTTTGAAAACTTTTATAAAAAGCATATACAAGAAAGTGATTATCATAAAGAAGTTAAAGAAGATTTAGATTATGCAATTAAAAATTCTTATACAACAAAAGACTTTCACAAAATATTAGAATCAATGGGATATAACTATTATTATAGAGCAGGCAAATTATCTGTGAGGAGAGAAACTTATAAAAGAAATATAAGAGTTGAAAGAGCATTTGGAGAAGAATATTCTGTTGATAATATTAAAAATAGAATTCTTAAAAATGATTATGTTTGAATACCAGATATAGTTCCTTATAGACTCACAAAAGCAAAGTATTATTCAAGTAGATTTAATGTAAAGAAAAAATATAAGCCTAAAGGAATAATTGCCCTATATTACTATTATAAGTTTTTATTAGGATTTCATAAAAAGAATAATATAGAGTACAAGCTAACACCAGAAATGCAAAAGGCTATTAAGAAAATGGATTTCTACTCAGAACAAATTAGATTTATGTGCAAATATAAATTAGAAACAACAGATGCAGTAGATGAATTAAAAACTAAGAAACTCCGAGAAAAACAAATAATTCTTAATAAAAGAAATAAGTTATATTATCACAGAAATAAATGCAGCAACAAAGAAGATAAAGATGCTATTACTAAAGATATTATTATTGTTACTGATATGCTGAAAAAGGTTAAGAAAGAAATAAAACTTTGTGATGTAATTTATAATAATGTTCCAGAAATGAAACAGCAGATTAAAGAAGTAGAAGATAAGGAACAAGAAAAAGGACTAAAACAAAAGCAAAAGATAAGAAGATATGAATTATAAAATAGGCACAGAAATGTGCCTAGAAAATATTTTTATAAAATTTCATAAAAACTATTGTAAAAGAAACAAATGTTTGATAATATATAACAAAATAAATTTTATGAAAGCGAATTGATAAAAAATTATATTTATGATATAAAATAATATAGACAAGGAGCAATTATGAAAAGAGAAAAACGATTAATATATTTTGAGAATTTATATAAAAAAATAGCTCATAAAGAAATTACTGAAATTGAGGAAGGATTAATTGAATATATAAGAGAACAAGTGAAATCAGATATTGATGTTGATAATAAAGAAAATATAGAAATATATAAAACTTTATTAGATGATAATTTTCCAATAGATATAGAATATATAATAGAGTTTTTTGAATATCTATTAGATAAAGATCAAAAAAATGAAAATGGAATTGTTTTTACTCCTAAATATATATCTGATTTTATTGTACAAGATAGTCTAAATGATATTGAAAATTGGAGTTCTAATATAAAAATTATTGATCCAGGGTGTGGTTGTGGCATATTTTTAATATCTGCAATAGAATATATTCATAAAAAATATAATATTGATATAAATACAATAATTGAAAATAATATCTATGGAATAGATATTATGGAGGAAAATGCAAGAAGATGTCAATTAGCAATTGAATTATACTGTATAATCAATAATCTAGATCTTAAAAAAGATATAAAATATAATATAGTTAGTGAAGATAGCTTAAAAGAAAATTGGAATACTATTTTTGATGTAGAAAAATTTGATTATATAATTGGTAATCCACCATATGTAAATCCACATGATATGAAAAAAGAAACTATAAAGTTCTTAAAAGATAAATTTAAAACAACGCAAGAAGGTGTATTTAATATATTTTATGCATTTATTGAAAATGGTTTAAAATATTTGAAAGATGAAGGAGATTTAGAATTTATTATTCCAAATAATGTATTAACTATAAAATCAGCTAATACGTTAAGAGAGGTTTTACAAAATGAAAAAAGTATAGAATCTATAATAGACTTTTCAGATAATATGATATTTAAACCTGTTAGAACATATAATTGTATAATCAAATTAAATAAAAAATGTAATGAAACGTTTAATTATTGTGTTATAGATAAGTGTGATGATATTGAAAACATGCTTAGCAGTATGAAATATGAATCAATGAATATAGAATTATTAGATAAAAATGGATGGAAATTAGTTAACAAGAATACACTTGACAATATAAGAAAAATAGAAAAACAAAAAATGCCAATTAAGGAATTCATAAGAACAGGTATAGCTACATTAAAAGATGGCGTGTATTTAGTTGATAAAGATGAATTTGGATTTTACAAAAATATAAATGGCATAAGATTTGAAATAGAAGATGATATTGTTAAGCCAATATACAAAGTTCCAGAATTAAAGAAATGTCAAAATGAAAATGAAGCAATGCAATATATTATATTTCCATATTTTAAAGATAATGGAACATACAAGTTGATAGAAGAAAAAGATTTAGAAGAAAAATTTCCAAAAGCATATATATATCTTGAGAAAATGAAAAGCGAATTAGATAAAAGAGATAAAGGAAAAGGAAATCCATATGGGTGGTATGCATATGGGAGAACACAAGGTCTAAACAAATATGGTAAAAAGATGCTTTTTCCAACTTTTGCTAAGAATCCTAAATTTAAATACATAGACAATGAAAATGCATTGTTTTGTAATGGATATGCTATATTTGAAAATGATAAGATTTCATTAAATATTTTAGGTAAAATTTTAAATTCAGCAATTATGAAATATTATATTAGCAATACAAGCTATGCAATAGAAGGTGGATATTATTGTTATCAAAAAAAATATATTGAGAAGTTTTCTATTCCAGATTTTAATAAAGAAGAATTAGAAATTTTAAATAGTGACAATAAAATGAGAATAGATGAAATGCTTTTTGAAAAATATAATATAAAAATATAAAAACAGGAAAAATTTATTTTCCTGTTTTTATATTTAAATTGTTTTTACATGTTATATAAAATGAACTGCACATTGAGCAAAAAACTTTTTCTAAATTTGCATTTGTAGATTTAGTTACAAAATTATCTGTTAAATAATTATAGTTAAATTCTTGTAATTGTGTAATTTTAAACCATAAAGATTTTTCTAATAAAATATTATCATAATATTTAGGAAAAACTTCATTATCAGGTGATGATGCAATTGTTTCATATTTAGCAATATAAATATTGTTACCATTTCTTTTTGAATCTTTTAAAAATATATAATTATCTTGAGATTTTATTTTTGATGCTGAAACATTGCTTTTTCCAAATCTACAAAACCAAACATAGCCTTTTTTGTTTATAATATTACAATGTTCTTTTAAGAAATTTATATTTTCAGGGCTATTCATTTTTATTAATAAATAAGAAGAGTCTTTTTTTAAATTCATAATAATTCCTCCTAGGCAAATTATAACATAGAAAAGGAATTTTTAATACAATTTATAGATTTTTTTTTATATTTATGATAGAATGTCAAAAAATAGGATATTAGGGGGAATTATGGAATATATAGATGAAAAATTAGTTTTATTTAAGAAAATGATTGAAAAATCAATAGAAGAAAATGGAGCAAAAGGTAAGGAATCAATGATCAGATCTTCTGAATTAATAAATTTAATTCATGATGCAGTAAAGTATGAATTGATAAAAAATGGAGTAAATCCAGAGAAGATTTTTCCTCCTTTAAATAAGAGAAAACCAGAGATAAAATTGGCAGGATTTTTAAAACAAAAAGATCAAGATGTTTGTGTTCTACCAACTAATTTAGATAAGGAACCAATTATTATTAATTGGGGACCTTTGAAATTTGAAAATAAATTAGATCCATATGGATATGAATTTTCTAAAAATTCTCTTGTAATAAATGTTCGTAGCCAAATGAGTAGTTTAGCAAAGAATGCAGATACATTATTTGAGAGAACGTTTGCTGAAGCAGAAAATTTACATAAGAGATATAATGATATTGTACTTGGAGAAGTTTATCTTATACCAACACATGAATATGATGACATTTTAGTAAAAGAAAAGATAGTAGCTTTTAAAAACAATAGTACTAATATTGAAAAATATATAAGTTTCTTTAATTCAATAAATAACAGACAATTAACTGATGAAAGTTATTCATATGAGAGATGTACTTTATTAATTGTTGATTTTAACAGAGATGTACCTAAATTATATAAAAATAGTCAAGAATTAAAAGCAGATGGTTTAATTTCTGACAGTTTTGATATTGAATATTCAACATTAGCATTTGATTCATTTGCAAAAGATATATTAGATATATATGCATCAAGACATGATATAAATAACTTAAAATAAATATAATTTTTTATAAAAGACAAGATAATAAACAATAATCTTGTCTTTATATATAGAGAGAGTTAAATAAAATTATTAGGAAAGAAAAAAAATGGAAATTTGTAAATATGATTATAATTCAAAAATTGAATATTCAAGATTTATAAGAAAATATAATAAATCAAAATATATGTCTACATTGAATATTCAAACATTTTCAAAAGGGAAAAATATATATTTATTAATGGATAAAAATTTTTTTCAAAAAAAAGTAATAATAGGCTATGCAATAATTTATGAAGATTTACATGTAATCTGTTATGCAAATGACGTAAGTCAAACATATGATGGTGACTCCAAAATTATTTTTATTTCTGACTTTATGATAGATTTGCCATATCGCAATCAGGGGTTGGGAAAATATTTAGAAAATTATATTGTTAATGAAGTATATAAAGATAAAGATATTATTTTACAACCTGACGGCGACGGAAATTGGTTTTGGAAAAAATTTGGTTTTATTAATGATGAGATTTCACAACATATAACATTGATATTAAAAAGAAGCGAAACCTAAATATTGAATAATAATGTAAACTATGGTAATATCTAGTTATATAAGTTAAATAATAATGAAAGGGTGAATATATATGGCTAAGGGAATAATATATTGTATGACTACAATTGTTCCAGGTCTAGTAAAAATAGGAAAAACAGGTAGCGAAAATTTTGAACAACGTATGTACAATTTGAAAATAAATGGATATGTTATGTAGTTGGTCTTAAGAGAAGATTTGCAATAGAAGTAGAAGACTATGATGAAAAGGAAATACTAATATGGTACTTATATAATAGAAGAATATAAGATATATATACATTTATAAGATTAATAAAAGAATGCTTTGCATGATTTTTAATAGCATAGCATTCTTTATTATTATGCTTATTAATCAAAACACCCCATAACTAACTGAGAACCATCTACAAATCCGTTTCTATAATATTTCTCATTCCAGTAGCAAAGATAATCCATAAAATTTTTATCAAGCTGATCTAGTTGTTTTTGAACATATTTCTTATTTTGTTTTGGTACATTATTTATTATTTTTTCAGCCAATTCATCAAAATATATACAATATTTTTTATCTTGAGGAGTCATATTGTAGAATGCGGTTTCTTCCATAGATTCTAACCATTCCTTGATAATATCATCATTAACTTCTCTAAAATTATTCATAAATAAACCTCCAAATTATATAAAATTCAAATGTCCCCAATTTGCAAAAGTATATTTGAACATCTTGTGTGACAAGACTTTTAAAATCTTGGGGACATTTTGGGGACAAAAGCTCTCAAAACTGTCCCAAAATCACACAAGAGTTCAGTAAAAGAAAAGTGCTATAAACACTTGTATTTCAATAAAAACTAAACATTTCAATAAAGTTCAAAAATGGCTAATTGAATTCTCATAACCCGAAGGCCTACATTCTTAAATTCTATTCAAACAAATAACAAATCAAGCTTAATCAACAAACAAATCAGTTCAAAAAACTATTCCCAATTATCACCAAAAGTGTTATAATAAAAAGAAAAAAATAGGAGAAAAACTATGAACCAAAAAACAAGTAATGAAATAACAATAAAAATAAAATGTCAATTGAGCGAATTCTATAAAATAATAGAAGAAAAAGGATTCAAAAAAATAAGACAATTCTCAATGGACGACACATATTTCATACCAAAAGAAATAGAACTAGACAAACTAAGTACAAGAAACATTTTATCGAAAGCAGTATTAGTAAGAGATATTATAGGAAAAACTTCAAATAAAAGAACAAAACTAATAACATATAAAATAAAAAATATTGATGAAAAGGGAAATATATTAAATCAAGAATCCATTAACTGTAACATTTTAGATATAGAAGACGCAAAAAAGTTATTAAAAGCAATAGGATATGAAGAAATTATGAATATAAAAGAAGATGATATAATATATGAAAAAGACGGATTTGAATTAGCAATTAAAAATATAAATAATGGTGACAAGTTAATAGAAATAGAGGAAACAGAGGAGATAAATACTATAGAAAAATTAATTCAAAAAGTAAATGAAATAGGAATACCAATTTATACAGATAACTATTTCGTAAAAAAAGCAGAAATAGAATTAGACAAAATATTAAATAAAAAAACCAAAAATGAAAAAGAACATAAAAAATATTAACAAAGAATTTCAGGAATACAAGAGAGCGCGTGAATCTTAGTCAAATTAATTCCAAACCCAAATAGCAAGAAAGGATCAAAATAACATGGTAAAAAACATAGTAAAAGACATAATGTTCCTATCACAAAAATCAGAAAAAGCAACAGAAAAAGACAAATACATAGCACAAGACCTGCTAGACACACTAAAAGCAAACAAAGACAGATGTGTAGGACTAGCAGCAAACATGATAGGATATAATAAAGCAATAATCTGTATATCAGGAGGAATATACGACTTTATAATGATAAATCCAAGTATAACAAATAAAAAAGAAGAATATCAAACAGAAGAAGGATGTCTATCATTAATTGGAGAAAGAAAATGCAAAAGATATAAAGAAATTGAAGTAGAATATATGGACATAAATTTCAATAAACAACACGGAAAATATAATGGATTTATTGCAGAAATAATCCAACATGAAATAGATCATACAAATGGAATAATAATATAAAAAAATAAATTGGCTAACAACAATACGATAAATACAAAAATATACACAAAAAACATAAAAATTAAATAAACAAAGCAATGATTGACTACTATACATAAATAGTATAAGATAAAAATGAAATTAAATTAAAATAAAAAAATTCCAAAAGAAAATCAAAAGAGATACTTTTAGACAAAACTAAAGGTATCTTTTTGATTTTTAAAGAAGAAAATAGTTTGAAATAAAATCTTTCTTTATAATGTGTGGCTTTTAGATAAGCAAGAAAGGAATGGAAAATAAAATGGATGGAAAATCGTATGTATTAGAAAACATTATTCAAAACTATAGGATAAAAGATGAAGAAAAAGTAACATCTGAAACAATATATCAAATACTAGAAAACACAAGAATAACTATACAAGAACTAAAAAAATGTTTAGGAATCCCCAAAAATACATATGTTAAATTAAGAAAAGGCGAAAAATGTTATTTTATATGTAGACTTTGTACAAACATAAATAATAATAGAATTAGATATAAGCCAGAAGAACGAAAAATATTAAAACAGTATATAAAGAATGAATATTTAATTACAGAAGACATAAAAGAAATGAGAAAATATATAACAGACGATATTAGATTAATTAAAATACTTGATATAAGTGCAGAAAAATATATAAAGATATTGAATGGAAAAATAAAAAGAATAAAAAATAAGATTTTTGATTATCAAGATAAAATAAATATAAGAAATGATATAATAAAAGATACAAAAAATGACAATATTATAACTATTAAAGAAGTAAAAAAAGCAAAAGAAGATAAAGGATATACAGACTATCAAATAAAAGAATCATTAGGTCTTAAACAAAAACAATATAGAGAATTAATAAAAGGAAAAGAGATAAAACTTAAAAAAATTTCACCCAAAGATAAAGTAAAAGCAGATTTATTGAAAATAGATATAGAAAATTTAAGCAAATTCGGAGATAGAGATTATTCAACAGAAGAAATAATGAATATTTGTAAAGAATATAATATTGGAATAAATACATTTATAAAAGAAATAATTGGAAACAAGAAAAATCCAGAATTAACTCGAAAAGTATTTAATATTTCAGATGGAAAAATATATCTAGGAAAACAAAAGCAAATAAGTAACGAATTAATTGAAAAAATATATTTAACAAAAGATAAAACAATTGAAAAATTGGCTATTGTGATAGCTCAAATGTACGGAAGATTAAACAATTTTGAAGACTTAAAACAAGAAGTATACTTAAAATTAATAGAGAATGGTGGAAAAATTGAAACCAATTTATCTTATGATCAAAATTTAGTAATAAATGTCCTTATGAAAGGCATAAAATATGCAATGTTTAATTATTTGTCAAAAAATAAATTTGAAATAAGTCTTATTCAGCAAACAGCAGATGGTTATTTTGATTTACTAGATGTAATTGAAGATAATACATATAATCCACAAGACGTATTTGAAAATAGTAATACAGATACATTATTAAGTAGTGAAGATATAACAGATCAACATAGAGAATTTTATGAAGTTTTAAAAAGATATTCAGATATATTGATAGATAACAGAGAAAAAGGATTAGAAAAAATAGCTCAAATATTTGATATTAGTGTGGAGACGGTAATGCAGAAGATGATAGAATTACAAACAATTGCAATTAATAGTCAATTAGTAAAATTTGATTCTAAAGGACGAGTATTATTAAATGAAGTAATTTAATAATTTTTGCTTGAAAATATAATACATTTGAGATATAATAAAAACGATAAAAAATGAAGAAAGGAGTGTATGGTGTATTTAAGTATTAAATATCTCATACAATGATATCATGAAAACAACAGTATATTTAATAAGACACTCAGTAAGAATCAACACAAAAGACGTAATAGAAAGTTGGAAAACAAGTCAAGACAAAGTATTAAGAAGTGAAAAAATAATATTAAGTGTAACAGGAGAAAAAAGAGCAGAAATACTAAGCAATGAAGAAGAACTACAAAACATAGATGTAGTATATACAAGCAATTGTGTAAGAACATTGCAAACAGCAAAATATCTATTAGAAAAACAACACCTAAAAGCAAATATAGATGAAAGATTTGATGAAAAAAGAGTAGGAAAGCCAAATGATAAAGAATATCCAGATTGGTATACAAGACAATATGAAGACGAAAACTTCAAAACAGAAGGAGGAGAAAGCCAAGCAGAAGTAAGAGAAAGAGTAAATGAAGCATTCCAAGAAGTTGTTAGTCAAAATAAAGGAAAAAGAATAGCAATATTTGCACATGATTATGCAATAATGTATTTCTTATTAAAATGGTGTAAATTAGAAAAAGTAACACCAAATAGAGAACTAAAATTAAGCTTTAAAGGCAAAGTAGTATTTGATAAAAGAATAAATTCACCAGAAGTATTTAAATTAACTTTAAATGACGGAAATGAAATAGAAGAAATTGAAAATATTCCATTTGATGATTTAGAGTTTGATGATTTTAATAAATAATAAAAGCAAAATAGACATAATATCCAGTAAGTTAATTACAATATTAGATCTATTTTTGTTACTAAAATTTGCAATATTTTATTTTACAAAGACAAAAAGAATGTTATAATTAATAAAAAAATTTAATTAAGAAATAATATGAATGTTTTGGTAGAGACTTTAACCAAAAAATGTATTATACAAGGAGGAAAATATGTGTACTGCAGCAACATATAAAACAAAAGATTTTTATTTTGGGAGATCATTAGATTATGAGTTTTCTTATAATGAAGAAGTAACAATAACACCAAGAAATTATCAATTTAATTTTAGAAATAAAGAATCAATAACAAATCATTATGCAATAATAGGAATGGCTTATGTAGCCGATAATTATCCATTATATTATGATGCAATAAATGAAAAAGGATTAGGAATAGCAGGATTAAATTTTGTTGGTAATGCTCATTATAATGAACCACAACAAGAAAAAGATAATATTGCACAATTTGAATTTATTCCATGGATTTTAAGCCAATGTGCTACAACAAAAGAAGCAAGAAGATTAATTGAAAAAATCAATTTACTAAATGTTCCATTTAGTGCTCAATTACCATTAGCACAATTGCATTGGATTATTTCAGATTCAGAAGAATCAATAACAGTAGAAGCGGTGAGAGATGGAATCAAAATATATGATAATCCAGTAGGAGTATTAACAAATAATCCACCATTTGATAAGCAATTATTTGCTTTAAATAATTATATGAATTTATCTAACAAATCTCCAAAGAATTCTTTTGCACAAAATCTAGAATTACAACAGTATAGTAGAGGAATGGGAGCAATTGGACTTCCTGGGGATTTATCATCACAATCAAGATTTGTTAGAGTAGCATTTGTAAAAATGAATTCTGTATCTGGTGAAGATGAAAATGAGAGTGTAAGTCAATTTTTCCATATACTTAATTCAGTTGATCAGCAAAGAGGTTGTTGCCAATTAGATGATGGAAAATATGAAATTACAATTTATACATCATGTTGTAATGCAACTAAAGGAATATATTATTATACAACTTATGATAATCATCAAATTACAGCAATTGATATGCACAAAGAAAATTTAGATGGAGAGAGTCTTATTAGATATCCATTAATAAAAGGTGAGCATATTAATTATCAAAATTAATAATAAATATCCACAAATAGTGTAAATTTTGTGGATATTTGTGATATAAAAATAAATGAAGAAAGGAGTGGATGGTCTATTTAAGTTATTAAATATATCATACAAGAAAAAAATGGATTTAACTATTGATGTTGAAGATTATAAATTAAATGTGAGGGCTACAGTAATAATTGAACATAATGGAAAGATTTTAGTACATAGAAACGTAAATTCTAACCATTATGCTTTAATGGGAGGAAGAGTTAAAATTGGAGAGGACTCAGAAACTACAGTAAAAAGAGAAGTTATGGAAGAATTAGGCAAAAAAATAGAGGTTATTGGATATGTTACAACAATAGAGAATTTTTTTGAAATGAAAGGTTCTAAATATCATGAAATATTATTTGTACATAAAGCAGAATTTGTTGATGAGGAAGATAAAAAAATAGAGTATACTTTAAAAAATATTGAAGGAGAGGATTGGCTTAAATATGAATGGTTAGACATTTCTAAAATTGATGAATATCCATTGCTTCCAACATCAATAAAAAGTGTATTAAAAGAAAATAAATTTCCTGTTCACAAAATTAATAAAGACATTTAACTTTTTTTATAAAACTAAACTATGATGAAAGAAATGAGGAGAATTATGGCAGAATTTTGGGATATATATGATGAAAATCGAAATAAAACAGGTAAGTTAGCAGAAAGAGATGGATACGAATTTAAAGATGGAGAATATCATATTGTCGTAACTGGAATAATTTTCAATTCAAAATACGAAATATTGATAAGTAAAAGAGCTTCTTGGAAGAAATATGGAGGACTATGGGAATGTAATGGTGGTTCAATATTAGCAGGAGAAACAAGCTTGGAAGGAATTTTAAGAGAATTAAAAGAAGAACTAGGTATATCATTTACGGAAAAAGATGCAATTTTTTTGAAAGAAGTTAAAAGAGATAAAAAAGTACCAGACTTTAAAGATTTATGGATATTTCAAAAAAATATTTCAATTAATGAGATTACATTTCCTGATGGAGAAGCAACTGAAGCTAAATGGGTTACAATTAAACAATTTATAAATATGTATAATAATAAAGAAATTGTTCCAACAATTGATTTTGGAGAAGAAGAATACAAATTAGCTGTTGAAATTCTAAAAAAGAAAAAATTAGAAAGATATTATGATAATACAGAAGCAGATACTCCAAAGAAAAATGTAAAGTACTTTGTAGATAATATAAGTACAACTAGTGGGAAAGCAATTGATATCGGATGTGGATCTGGTAATGATTCTGTTTATTTAATAAAAAATGGATGGAGTGTTGTTTCAATTGACAAAGAAAATGTAGGAGAAAGAATTTCAAAAAGGCTAGATGCTGAAGAACAAAAAAGATTTAAGTTTCAACAACAAAATTTTAATGATATGAAATTGGAAAAAGCAGATCTAATTGTGGCTAATTATAGTTTGCCGTTTTGCAATAATGAAAAAATAAATGATGTGTGGAGAAATATTGTAAATAGCATAAGAACAAATGGTTATTTTGTTGGAAACTTTTTTGGAATAAAAGATTCTTGGAATAAAGCTGAATCTAATATGACATTTTTTACAAAAGAGCAGGTACAAAATTTATTTGATGAATTTGATATTATTAAATTTAACGAAGTAGAAAAAGAAGGTTTAACAGGTCTTGGAAATATGAAGTATTGGCATATTTTTAATGTTATTGCAAAGAAAAAATAATTAAAAAGCACTATATAGCAAAATGTAGTGCTTTTTTGTATGCTATTTTCCTAATATTGGAAAAAATTAAAACAAAATAATAAAAATGCTTGTAAAAAAATGTAAAATATGGTATAAAGAAGGTGCAATTTGTCGAATTTTAATATTACAATAATTTGTATTTATATAGATTAAAATTTAACAAAGTTAATAATTTGTATACATGTCGTACGACGTACGATAATTACTTTAATGTAGGAAGCTTAAATAAGTTTGTATACAAGGAGGTGAAAAATATGAGAATGAAATTATATTTTACATTAGAAAATGAAAAAATGCCAATTGATTATAGAAGAAGCATAATCAGTTTTATAAAATTGTCATTATCTGAATATAGTGAAAATGAATTTAAGAAGTACTATAACCAGAAAGATAATATTATAAAACCTTATGCTTTTTCTATTTTCTTTAGACAACCACAGATTAATGGGCAAGAGATTATATTAGAAGACAAAAGATTTGAAATGAATATGACAATAGAAAATTATGAAACAGCTATTACGATATATAATGCATTTAATCATCAAAAAAATAAGAAGTTTTTAATTAATCAGAATTCATGGATATTACAAAATATTGTACTTATACCAGAAAAAGAAATTAAAGATAATAAAATAGTTATAAAATTTCAAGCACCATTATGTGTTCGTAAAAGAGAAGAAAATAAGGATTACTATTATTCTTTTGAAGATGAAAAATTTGAAGAAACATTAAAAATGAATGTTAAAGAACAATTGAAAATAACAACTATTCCAGCAGAATTAGTAGATACACTAAAAATTATTCCAATTAAAGCAAAAAAAGTAATTATAAAATTTTATGAAAAACAAATAGAATGTTCAACAGGAATTTTTGCATTAGAAGGAGATATAGAACTTTTAAGTTATTTATATAAAGCAGGGATAGGAAGTAAACATAGTGTAGGATTTGGGATGTTCCAAATTGTTTAAAAGGAGGTGCAAAATTGAAGATAAAAGTATACTTAAATGATTGGTTTTATAATGCTGGGATCGTAGGATTTTTAAGAATTCTTGAAGATAATGAGGATGAATTTGCGATTAGAAAAAATAATTATATTGAGTTTGATACAGAAAGTTTAAGAAATTTTCACAAATACTATTTTAATTATTTTTTCAAAAAATATAATGTTGCAGAAAGTGTAAAAAATAGAACAAAGAATTCATTTGACTATTTGGAAAGTAATATAGATGTTGAGTTTGAGGATAAAGATAGGGAAAAAGAGCGAAAAGATAAGATAAAATCAAATATAAAAATCATTAAAAACGAAATAAGCAAACAGTCAAAAAAAATCAAAGAATTTGATGAAGAAATTTACAATGAAATAGAAGAACAATGTACTTGTATTGATAAAGCTGCACACAAAAAAGAGCTTATAGAAATAAAGGAAAAAATATTAAATAATTTACAAAAAGAAAAAATAAACAAAAAGTTAACAATGAATAAGATTAGATCTATTTTAAATAATACATATTATGGTCAAATGTCGTTTTTACAAAAGACAAGAGCATCTATGAGTTATGAAGAACAACGAGAAATAATGTATAGAGATTATGTAAGCAATATCGTAGAAACAGGTTTTATTAATGGCATTATGCAAAATGAATATAGTATTGAACAAATAAAAGAATATATAGAAAATTTAAAAGAAGGCAACATTACACAAGATATAGAAAAAATCTATTCTAAAATAGAAAAAGATTATATTAACAAAGAAAAAAACATAGAGGATATACAAAAGTATTTAAAAGAAAAAGTAATAAAAAGATGTTGTATGTGTGAAAATGAAATAGGATTAACAACAAATTATTCAGAAGGAAATTTTGTTCCACTTGCCATAAGTAGTGATAACGCTAGAAATTTCTTTTGGAATCAAAATGTAAATATGCCAATATGTGATGTATGTAAATTAATTTTATTTTGTATACCAGCAGGAATGACAACAATAACAAAAGCAATAAAAGAAAATGGAGAATATAGAGAAAAACAATTACTAAGTTTTGTAAATTATGATACTGGAATAGATAGATTATATAAAACGAATATTAATTTTGGAAATAAATCAAGATATGAAAATAGAAATGAAAATCCTTATTCAGAATTAATATTAGATATTGTAGAACAAGATAAACAAGTAAGTATGTGGCAATTAGAAAACATATTTGTTGTAGAAATTGAAGCTGAATATGGAGCATATAGCAGGATTGAATATTTTAATATAAAAAGATATATGTCAATATTTTTTACACAATATGCTGAAAAAACATTATCAAAAATATGGGATTATAGATATAGACTACAAATAGTTGATTATATCATGAAAAATAAAGATATAAAATACATAATTAATGATAGATTAAGAGATGAAATAAAAAGAGGCGAAAAGAAAAATGGTTATAATTCATTTTTAGCAACACAAATAAGAATGATATTAAATACCTTAAAAAAGGAGGGAAAAGAAGTGGAAGATATAAAGAAAAATAATGACAAATTATATGTTATTTATAATTTAGGAGTTCAAATTCATTCAGAATTAAAAAATAAAGGTGAAGACAATAAATTAGATGGATATACATATAAAATGTTAAATAGTATAAAAGCAGGAAATAAAAAAGAATTTATGGATATTGTAATAAGATTACATATGGCAATGGGAAAAGATGTATCACCAATTTTTATAGAAACTATGCAGACTACAGGATTAGATTTTGAATCAATAGGACATAGTTTCTTAGCAGGATTAATATCTAATAAATATGAGAAAAAAGAGGAGGAAAAATAAATGGATAATATAAAAAATAAAAAAGCATTATCAATCACTTTAGTATTTAATGCAAGTAGTCTTAATTATGGAGAAGGTATAGGAAATATATCTGAATTAAAAAAATTAACAAGAGGAGATGGAAGTGTTTATACATATGCTTCTAGACAAGCATTAAGATATGACATAGTAAGACTTGGAAATAAATTATTTAATTGGAATTTACAAGTGGTAAATAAAGATAAAGGAACAATTCAATTTGATGATAAGTTTACAATTCAAGATTCTCAAGAGATGGATCTTTTCGGATATATGAAGACAGCGAAAAATGATGGTTCAAATATCAGAAGTGCAGCAGTTAGACTAAGTAATGCAATATCATTAGAAGATTATAAAAGTGATATGGATTTCTTAAATAACAAAGGATTAGCTGATAGAATTAATGAATTTCCAAACCTTGCAAATGTCGAACAGCACCTAAGTTATTATACATATACAATAACAATAGACTTAGAAAAAATAGGAAAAGATGAAGAAATAGAATTATCAATTGATGAAAAAACAGAAAGAGTAAATCAATTATTAGACATAGTAAAAATATTAAATAGGGAAATAAGGGGAAGAGAAGAAAACTTAAGCCCAGTATTTGTAATTGGAGGAATGTATGACATAAATTCACCATTCTTTTTAGGAAGAATAAAATTAAATGGAAAAAATGGAGAATTTAGTATTGATACAGAAATGTTAAAAGATACAACAACGTTAACAATTGGAGATAAATCAATATATGATGATACAAATGTAGGAATGTTAAAAAACACATTCAAGAATGAAAAAGAAATAGAAGAAATTTTTGAAGGAAAAACAACAAATATAGAAGAATTTTTTAAAGACTTAAAAGAAAAAGTAACAGAATATTACAAAGCATAAAAGAAAGGATTGGTATAAATGAAAATTTTAAAACTAAAACTATACCAAGAGACAGCATGCTATAAAAAGCCATTTGCAACTAAAGTTGCTGAAACATATCCATTACCACCATATTCAACAATAATAGGAATGTTTCATAAAATTCTTCAAGCTGAGCCAGGAGAATATTTTCCAATGAACATATCTGTACAAGGAAATTATGAAGGAATATTTAGTAATTATCAAAATTTAAGAATGTATAAAGGAAAAGATAAAGTAACGTCAATGCCAAGAAATGTACATCAATTATTAGATGTTAATTTAATTATTCATGTACAAGCAGAAGATGAAACAATAGATAAGATTTATCAAAATATAATAAATGGAACAGAAACATTTACATTAGGGAGAAATGAAGACATCGTAAGAATTGATTCAATAAAAATTCTAGAAAATGTAAATGAAGTTGAAGAACCTGCTATCGAAAAGAATGCTTATGTACCAGAATGGATAGATAACGAAGTTAATGGAATTAATTATAGATTAAATACAACATATAAAATACAAGATGATATTAGAAAATGGAATAAAGTTAATGTAAAATATGTTGAAAAGTATACAAATCAACATATAGAAGAAACATTACAAGATGAAGATGGAGACAATATTTATTTTTATAGTGAAAGGATTCAAAATGAATTATAAATATTATGCAAAATCAAATCCAATAGAAACAATAAAAGAACACACTGATAAATTATTAGAGAATCTTGAAATTCTAAAAATAACTTATGGTGCGAAAATAGTACAAGTAATAGATATGTCAGAAGATAGATTTTGGCAACTAATGGAAATAATATGTAAATATCATGATGTGGGAAAAGTTTATTCAGGGTTTCAAAATGTAATAAGAAAAGCAATAGGAGAACCACTGTTAGCTACAAAATTTAATAATGAGCAAATAAAGCATGAACAAATATCTCCAATGTTTGTACCATATAAAGAGTATGGATTAACAAAAACAGAAAGAAAACTAATATATCAAGCAATTTATTATCATCATGAAAGAGACAATATAATACATATGGATGAACAATTATTAAATGAAATAATAAAAGAAGATATTGAACCAAATATTGAAAAAATAGAAAATGAATTACAAATTAAAGTACCAAAATTAAAAACAACATATTTAGGAATGGTAGAAGGACAAGCTAGAATAACTGAATTTGACGACATATATAAAGATTATTGTATAATGAAAGGATTGCTACATAGATTGGATCATTGTAGTTCTGCTTGGATCCCAGTTGAAGATGAAACAAAAGATGAAATTTCAAAATTCGTAGAAGTATTTATGAAAAAACAAAATTTTGAACCAAATGATTTACAACAATTTGCAAAAGCAAATCAAGATAAAAATGTTATAGTAATTGGTTCAACTGGTATGGGAAAAACAGAAGGAGCATTACTTTGGAGTAATCATGATAAAACATTTTTTACATTACCATTAAGAATAAGTATAAATGCAATATATGACAGGATAAAAGAAATAATAGGATATGAGCATGTTGGATTATTACACTCAACAGCAATAGAGTATTTAGATGATAAAAATGAAGAAAATGAATTTGAAAAAATAGAACAAGCACGAAATTTATATGAAAAAATTACAACATGTACGATAGATCAAATTTTTCCATTTGTATTTAAATATAGAGGATATGAAAAAATATATGCAACATTAAGTTATTCAAAAGTAGTAATTGATGAGATTCAAGCATATTCACCTGAAATAGTAGCTGTTATTTTAAAAGGCTTACAAATGATAAATAATTTAAATGGAAAATTTATGGTAATGACAGCAACACTTCCTAGAATATATAAAGAAAAGCTAGAAGAAATGGGAATAAAGTTTGAATATAATGAATTTATAAAAGATACAATAAGACATAAAATTCAATTAGTGGATTTAGGAATAGAAGAAGATTTAGAAGAAATAAAAGAGAACTCTAAGAATAAAAAGGTATTAATAATTGTAAATACAATAAATAAAGCAATTGAAATATATCAAAAATTAAAAGATGAAAATGTTCAAAATGTTAATTTATTTCATTCAAGGTTTATACAATCAGATAGAAGTGAAAAAGAAAGAAATATAAAAGAATTTTCTAAAAATAGAGATGAAGTTGGAATATGGATAACAACACAAATTGTTGAAGCATCATTAGATATAGACTTTGATATGTTATATACAGAAATGTCTACATTAGATAGTTTGTTTCAAAGGTTAGGAAGATGTTATAGAAGTAGAGAATATTGTGAAAACATTCCAAATGTAAAAATATATATCAAAGATACAAGTGGAGTTGGATATATATATGATGAAGAAATATATGAAAAAAGTATAGAAATGTTAAGACCATATAATGGAAAAATATTACAAGAAAAAGTAAAAATTGATTTAGTTGATAAGTTATATTCAAAAGAAATGTTACAAGGAACAGAATTTTATAAAAAATTTAAAGAAGCATTTAAAATATTGGATAATATTATAGACTATGATACAAGTAAAAAAGATGCACAACATATTTTAAGGGATATTGATAATATAGATGTAATTCCAAAAATTATTTATGATGAAAACTTGGATTTATTTACTGAATATGAGAACGAAAAAGAAAAGAAGAAAAAATATGAATTGAAAAGGAAAATTGATAAATTATTTATATCAATCAATAGTAAAAATAAATGGAAATTGAACAATTTTATAATAGAATGTCCTTATATAAAAGGAAAATATATTATTGATACAAAATATGATGAAGAAATTGGACTTCTTTTAGAAGCTGATGAAGGTTATTCAATAGATTCGCGAGAATTGTAATAGGAGGATTGTATGAATATTACAGGAATAATGGTTTATTATTATTTTATATGTGAGCGAAGATTATGGTATTTTGCAAATCAAATAAATATGGAACAAAATAGTGAATTGGTACAAATTGGAAAGATAATAGATGAAACAACATATAGCAGAGAAAAGAAAGGCATTTTAATAGACAATACTATAAATATAGATTTTATAAATAATGGCGCAGTATTACATGAAGTCAAGAAAACAAAATCAATTGAAGAAGCTGGAATATGGCAATTAAAATATTATATGTATTATTTAGAACAAAAAGGAATAAAAAATATCAAAGCGGAAATTGATTTTCCACTATTAAGAGAAACGAAAAAAATTATTTTAGAAGATGAAGATAGAGAAGTATTAAAAAATGTTGTTATAAGCATAGAAAATATTGTAGAACAAGATAAGCCTCCTAAAACTATAAATTCAAAGATTTGTAAGAAATGTTCTTACTTTGATTTATGCTATGTATAAAAATTGTATAGAAAGGAATTGTTAAAAATGAAACAATCATATTATTTATACAAAAGTGGGAGGCTTCAAAGAAAAGATAATACATTGGAAATAGTATATAAAGATAATACCAAGAAAAGTATACCGGTAGAACGAGTGGATGATATATATGTTATGACAGAACTTGATTTTAATACGAGTTTATTAAACTTTTTATCTCAGTTTGGTATAAATGTGCATTTTTTTAATTATTATGGATTTTATACAGGTACATATTATCCAAAAGAATCTCTTGTATCTGGAAAATTATTAATAAAACAAGTTGAACATTATAATGATAAAGAAAAAAGATTAGATATTGCAAAAGCCTTTATAGAAGCGGCATCATATAATATTTATAGAAATTTAACTTATTATAATAATAGAGGAAAAGATTTAAAAGATTATATGAAAGAGATAGATTTTTTAAGAAAGCAAATAAAATTGTGTAAAGATGTGCCGGAATTAATGGGAATAGAAGGAAATATTAGAAAGGTTTATTATGATTCATGGAATATTATAATTAATCAAGATATAGCTTTTGAAAAAAGAGTAAAAAATCCTCCAGATAATGCAATAAATTCATTGATTTCGTATGTTAATACAATTATATATACAAGAGTTTTAAGTGAAATCTATAAGACACAGCTAAATCCTACAATAAGTTATTTGCATGAACCATCTGAAAGAAGATTTTCATTGTGTTTAGATATTGCTGAAATTTTCAAACCAATTATAGCAGATAGATTAATTTTTTCTATGTTAAATAAAAGACAGATAACTGAAAAAGGTTTTGAGGAGGGTCTTAATTTTACTTATATAAAAGATGAAGCACGAAAAAGTATAACAAGAGAAATTGATTTGAGATTACAAACTAAAATTAAGCATAAAAAATTGGACAGAGAAGTGAGTTATGAATATTTGATGAGATTAGAGGTATATAAATTAATTAAACATTTGCTTGAAGATGAAGAATATGAAGGTTTTAAAATGTGGTGGTAATATGTATGTTATTTTAGTTTATGATATAAATTTAGAAGATAAAGAAGGACAAAAGGTATTGAGAAATGTTTTTAGGACATGTAAAAAGTATTTGGTACATATTCAGAATTCTGTTTTTGAAGGAGAATTATTAAATTCACAGGCTATTAAGCTGAAAACTGAATTGGATAGGTATATTAGAGAAAGTAAGGATAGTGTGATTTTGTTTAAAAGTAGAAATCAACATTGGATGGAAAAAGAGTTTCTTGGTATGATTGAAGATGATAAAACAGATAATTTTTTGTAAATTTGAAAAATCTGTCGATCTATAATATTGCTAAATTATGTGGTTACTGACAGATTATGAAAATTAGAAAAATAAAGGACTTAAGTGGAAAGTATGGATTTAGAAAAGGTTTTGTGCTATTATAATATGAGATAGACAGAATTTTAAGATAAAATGTGCTTGTTTTATGGTTTTAATAAAGTCCTATATTAATTTAAATATATTAGAATGTAAATACATATAAAGCAATAATTACACAAATATCCCCAAATATTAATTTAAATATATTAGAATGTGAATATCATTACTAGTATTACGAATGGTAATAATCCTGTGTATCACATGCCAGTCTCCAAAAAGAAAAAGTATTAATATAAAAGGTTATAGAAAATCAAAATAAGAAGTAATAGTAGAAAATACAATTACTTCTTATAATTAATAAAAATTTAAAACCCAATAATCTCATTATAACAGCTAATAGCAAAATTATCAGTCATACCAGAAATATAATAAATAATAGCCTTATAAAAATCCGTGGAAACAGACATATCAAAAATAACTTTATTTTTCAAATTAGAATTAGACCTATCAGTCAAGTTCCAATACTTCTTAATCCAATCAACAAAACTAGAAATAAGAACAGGATAGAAAACCTTAATAGAATTCAATTTTTCCAAAGTATTTTCATTATCATAACATTCAGCCAAAACATTAAAAATTTGATTAATAACAAGCCTAAAATAATCAAAAGGATATTGAAGATGTTTATTAAAATAAATATGTTCATAATTAAACTTTTTAATATCATTTAACAATTTCAAATTTTCATCAGAAAAACGAAGACCATTTTCAGGTGAAGAATTTGAACAAATATCATAAATTAAAGTATTAATAATATTAGAATTATTAATCTTTTGAGCTCTATCATATTTTAATAAATCATAAAGTTCATCCAAATGATTATCAATAATATGTAAATATATTGCATCTTCGATATCACGAATTATATAAGAAATTTTGTCAGAAATTTTTACAACACAACCTTCCCAAGTATAAGGGCTATATTGATTAGGATAAGTATAATTGTTCAAATCAATATAACCATTTCTAGGCTTTATACAATTTTCATCAATTTCACCACAATGCGAAATAATACCATCTCTAACAGCATAGGTTAAATTCATGTTTTCAAAATTAGAATTACAATCTTCTAATAATTCAATATTATCAACAATGTTAACACCATTTTTTTCATGCCAAAAAGAATCTCCGATATATTTTTTTGATATTTCAGATAAAATTCTTTCACCTTGGTGACCAAATGGTGCATGGCCTAAATCATGTCCAATAGAAATGGCTTTAGTTAATTCTGTATTTAAACCTAATGTATTAGAGATAGTGTAGCTAATAGAATCAACATGGCTAACATGTTCCATTCTTGTACAGATATGATCACTTGTAGGTGAAAAAAATACTTGTGTTTTATGTTTCATTCTTTTATAAGCATTTGAATGTAAAATTCTATTGTAATCACGTTCAAAATCACTTCTTAAATCATTCTCTCTCTTATAGATTTCTTTTTCTCTATGTATTAAATTGTTCCATTTTGGATTATTAATATCAGCTTTTTCATTTATAAATTTTTTCATAAAATCAATCCTTTCAAAATGATGTAGTAAAATTATACAATAAAATTAATAAAAAATCTAGATAATAGATTGAGTTAGAAGTATAAAATATTTACAATGTGAAGAATAAAAAGTAAAATAGTATCAAATTTATAAAATAAGTAAAAACAAAAAGCATATTCAAAAAAATATATCGTCGAATATAGTATTTTACAAGAAATTATGATATTATTTATGTTTATAAAAGGAATAAATCCTAAAACAAAATTAAAGAAAGGAATGTGGAATTATGGAAGCAAAACCTATGAAAATTTTGATTATAGAAGATGATATTAATGATTGTAATAATTTTATTAATTGTGTAAAAAATAGAAATGATATAGAAATTGTTGCAATAACAGATTCAGACATAGATGGATTAAGATATGCTAAAACATTAAGGCCAGAAGGAATTGTTTTGGATTTAGAGCTGAATAATAGTTCATCTGGCAATGTAGATTCTTTGGATTTTGTTACAAATTTACAAGCTCTAAATTTAGAATATATGCCAATAGTAATAGTTACAACACATGTTAATTCGAAAAGAACATATGATATTTTACATAGAGAAGGTGTTGATTTTATATTGTATAAAGATCATCCAAATTATTCTGCAAATTTAGTATTGAATCATTTTATAAGTATGAGACAAGCAGAGAATGTTCAAAGTACGCAAAAGAATGTAGAAGAGGTATTAAAAGATAGGAAAAGTAAGATTTCAAGTTGTATAAATAAAGAATTAGAATTAGTTGGAATAACTTCAAAATTAAAAGGAAAACAATATATTCATGATGCAATTTTATATTTGATTGAAAATGATAATGATAATTCTAATCTTATAGCATATTTATCAAAAATACATAAAAAATCTGCAACAACAATTACAAATGGAATACAAAATGCAATCTTTCATGCATGGAGAATTACTCCTGTTGAAGATTTAACTAAACATTATACTGCAAGAGTTAATTATGAAACTGGAGTACCAACTCCAATGGAGTTTATATATTATTATAAAGATAAAATAAAAATGATGATTTAATAAAAGGACTGATTAAAAATCTGTCCTTTTATTTTTTTGTTTAAATTGGTAAGAAAAAATAGTATTGAATAATTTTTTATAGGAAAAAATTGTAGCTAGAAAATTCAAAGAACGAAAATTATATATTAAAAAAAATTAATAGAATATGTTAAAAATAACAAAAAATTACAAAAGTCAAACTAAAAAAATTTAAAAAATACAAAATTAATAGATGTTTTTCTATCACTAAAAATCGCTTGATTTAAGGCTTATGGTGATATTTTTATTATAGCAAAACAATATGGACCGAGCACAAAAGATAAAAAGGTGGTGGAAAAACTATGGACTGGTGGGACGAATTAATGGAATGGATTAGAAAATGGTGGGTATAAAATTCACTAGATTTAATAAAGATAGGCGATATAAGGTAAATCCTAATATTGCTTATCTTTTTATTTTGAGTTATAATTGATGCTAAGGAGATTGGTATATGGATGATTTTTTTAATGTTACTAATAATATAGATATAGTTATAAAATGTATTATAATTATTTTTACACAAATAACATGTTATAAGATTATAAATGATAATAAATATATAACGATTTCTAAGTGTGTTGGCTATGCTACATCAATTATTTTGTCAATTTTGATGAAATTTATAGAGTATAAAACAGATTTATTTTGTAGTACTATTGTTTTGGTTTTCTTGATGAGTTTTATTTTTTTGTTTATATCAAAGAAAAAGATTGGATATAGTTTAATTTTAACTATAATAAGTTTAGCAATAAACTATGTGATATATTTTATTTCATTAATTATAGCATTTTTAATAACAAATGGAATTGGAAATAAGAAAAATGATAGTGTTAATGTATTAATAATTGTTATATGTAATATGATAATATTGATATTAGGATTTAAAAATAAGAAGATAAAATATGGTATAATTTCATTGCAAAACAATTTAAACAATGAATATATCGAATTATTAATATTAACAATAAGTGTAGGAATATTATTTATAGGCATAATATTCTCAAACAAAATAATAGTATCAATAAATAACTATTTTTGTATATTTATTATATTAGGAATACTAATGTTAATAACAATTCAAAAATCACTTCAATTATATTATAAGCAACAAATGTTAATAAAAGACTTAAAAGAAACCAAAGAAGAATTAGAAAAGAAAAATAAAGAAATTCAGGAATTAGAAAATGAGAATATAGAAATCAGTAAAAAAAGACATACAATAGTTCATAAGCAGAAATCATTAGAACGTAAATTAGAAGAGATAATAATGAAATCAGAAATAAGTACAGAAGAAGCAGTAAAAGTAAGATTAGAAAAGTTAAATAGTGAAATATATAATAAGAAAGAGGTAATCGAATTAGACAAAACTGGAATAGAAAACATAGATGATATGTTAAAATATATGCAAATAGAATGTATAAAAAATAAGATAGATTTTACATTAAAAATTACAGGAAATATATATTATATGATTAACAATCTTATAAATAAAGAAGATTTAGAAACTCTTTTAGCAGATCATATAAAAGATGCAATAATTGCAATTAATCATACAGAAAATATAAATAAAAGTATATTAGTAAGATTAGGTGATATTGACGGAAATTATGGATTATATATTTATGATTCAGGAGTTGAATTTCCAAAAGAAGTATTAGAAAATTTAGGAAAAAAGCCATGTACTACATATAAAAATGAAGGTGGTACAGGAATGGGATTCATGAATACATTTGATACATTAAGAAAGTGTAATGCAAGTTTAATTATTGAGGAATTAAATGAACCAAAAGAAGATAATTATACAAAAATAGTTGAAATAAAATTTGATAAAAAGAATGAATTTAAAGTAAATTCATATAAAAATAAAAATCGTTAAGCACAATACTTAATGTTTTGCATAATTGTAACAGTTATTGAATTTTCAGTATTATTGAATTCTTTATATTTTTAAATTAATTTAATGAATATATACTTTTTATTGACTTTAATAGTTTTTATTGATAATATTTAATTAAATAAAAATTATTAAGTATGTTACTTAATGAAAAAAGGAGAAACATATGAAAACAAAAGAAAATAAAGGGGTAACACTAATTGCATTAGCAGTAACAATAATAATAATGCTAATATTAGCAGGAGTAACAATATCAGCATTAACAGGAAACAGTGGAATAACTACAAATGCCAAAAGGCCAGAGATGCACAAAAAAATGCGCAAACACTTGAAAGTTTGCAACTTATGTTTATGGACTATAATATAGGAGAAAAAGATGAAGAAACAATATCACAATATTTAGAATCAAAAGTAAGAAGTGGAGACATTGACGAATTTAGATTTTATATTATCGATGATGAATTAAAAATGGTAATAAAAAAAGACGAAAGATATTTTTTCGTTAGAAGAGAAAATGAATTTTATACAGTAACTGAAATGGGAACAGAATTAGGAGAAATAATACCAGGGGTAACAGTAGTAACAAGAGAAGAATTTTATTCATTAAGAGATAACTCAATGAAATTTAAGCTTAATGAAGGTGAATCATCAACACTAATGTTTTTTGATGAAATCAATGATCCATTTAATCTTGAAATCTTAGGTGGAAATGTAACGATGTATGTAACACAAGACATGTCATTAACAAATGCTGGTATGACAAGAAGTGCAGTAGATATTCATCCAGGAGCTACATTAAATCTATATATATGTAAAGGTGTAACAATGAATGTAGATAGTGGATATGGAGCCGAAGGAACAACAGGAAATGCATTAGGAGCTGAAGGAGGAAAAGGAGGATATGCTGGTATCCATTTACCAGAGGGAGCAACTCTTAATCTATATGGAAAAGGTAAATTAATAGCCTATGGTGGAAATGCAGGAACTGGAGGAGGAAGTACATCAGGAAATAGAGGCGGAGGTGGCGGCGGTGGAGCCGGTGCCGGAATTGGTGGAAATGGAGGAGATGGCGGACAAGCTGGAACAACATTTACACCAAGATTAGATACTAATAGTGGAAGTGATGGAAAGGCCGGAGAAAATTGCGGAACATTATGCATATATGATGAATTAGAAATTTATGCTTATGGAGGAGCAGGTGGAGCTGGCGGATATGATTCAACAAATAATAGTGGATCAGGAGCTGGTGGATATCCAGCCGCTGGAATTGGCGGTGGAGGTGCTGGCGGACGGAGGTGGCGATCATGCTTGTCCGGCTGGAGGATATACATCTGGAAATGGAGAAAATAGTATACAAGCAGGAAATAATGGAATGGGATCTGTTGGAGGATATTGGAATATTGGTTCTAGTGGAGGATACTATAGTAAAGGTTCTGTAAGAAGTAATGGATTAGTTGCATATTTTAATCAAGGTGGAATGTGGTGTGGAAATACAGAATGGTATAGAGATTTTTCTGGTTCAGGAGGAACAGCAGGAGCTGGAGGCCAAATTTATTATAAAAATTTAGATAAAATAAATGCTTATAATGGAGATAGAATAACCAATAAAGATTATACAACAATATATTATGAATATAATCCAGATGGAACACTTACTAAAGAAATTGCAAAGGTAGTTCAAAAGCAAAATGGAGAAAAATTTATACCAGCTAAAATATTTGCTCAAGCAGGAACAATAAGAGCAACATATCATACCAATCAACATATGTCACAGGAAGAATGTTCAAGAAGAGGAATCACTTATTGTGGAGATGCAAGTGGAAAAACAGTAAATGTAAAAATGACAAACCAAACGACAACTGAAAAAACACAATATGGCCAGGGAATAGGTTCTGGAGCAGGAAATCTTGAACAAAGTAATGGAATATTAAAACCAATATCAGAATATAAATAAAAAACACCGAAAGGTGTTTTTTATTTATATATAATATTTTCCTTGCCATAAATCATTTTCACAAAGATATTTATCAAGACCATTCATAATCCATTTTTTATGAGAATTCCAATCTGGAGCAACAAGCAAATCTTTAGGAGCATCACCTGAAACACGATGAATAACAATATTAGGATTAATATGTGATAAAATATATCCAGCACATTCTAAATAATATTCAAGAGAAATAGGAGTATATGTTCCATTATAATACATACTAGCTAAAACAGTATTTTCAATAACATAAGTGCAATGAATTTTTAAACCTTGAATATTATGATTATTAATAAAATCAATAGTATTTTTTATATCATTCAAAGATTCATTAGGTAATCCAACCATAATATGTGTAACAACATCAATATTATATTTATTGAGCAAATCAACAGCTTTAGAAAATTGCTGTGAAGAGTAACCTCTATTAATTAATTTACCAGTTTCATCATTAGAGGTTTGTAAACCAAGTTCAACCCAAACATAATATTTATCACAATAAGATTTTAAAAGCTTGCAAATATCTTCATTTATACAATCAGGACGAGTTGCAATAGCTAAAGCAACAATTCTATTATCAATTAAAGCAGAATCATATTTAAGTTTTAAATTAGAAATAGAATCATAAGTATTAGTAAAATTTTGAAAATATGCTATAAATTTATTTGCTCTTTCTGCTTTATATGTTGTAAAATAATTTTTTACTTGGTTTGAAATAAAATTTTCAATAGTATGTGAATTAGAGCAAAATTTTATATGATCACCAGAACCACGTTCACTACAAAAAATACAACCACCATTACTAATAGAACCATCTCTATTTGGACAAGAAAATCCACCATCAATACAAATTTTTAAAGTTCTTTCACCAAATTTATCTTTCAAATATTTATTTAAATGTTTATATCTTTCTAAATTTTCCATAATAAAAATAGTATAACATAAAAGCTTGAAAAAACCAAGATTATAATATATAATAACACCATATTTTTTAAATTAAAATATAAAAATTTCAGGAGAAATTTATGATAAGAGAAAAAATCAGTGAATTATCTAAAAATATGAAAGAAGATCATATAAGCGAAAGTTCAGCACAATGTGCATATTATACAATATTATCATTTATACCATTTATAATGTTAGTAATAACACTTATACAATATACAGGAGTTGAGCCACAAACATTATTTGATGTAATTTCTAAAATAATTCCATCAAGTATGAGTGAAATGATATTAGGAATTGTACAAGAAGTATATTCAAAATCAATAGGTACAATTTCAATTTCTGTAATATTTACAATTTGGGCGGCAGGAAAAGGATTATATGCATTGACAAAAGGATTACAGATTGTGTATAATACAGACGATAAAGAAGAAGCATCATATTTATATACAAGAATAAAAGCAGTTATTGAAACAATAGTATTTATAGTATTGATTGTAATGGGACTAACATTATTAGTATTTGGTAATGGAATTATAAGTATAATAAAAGAAAAATTTGGAACATTAGAAAATTACAATTTAATTTCATCAATAGCAACAGAAATTGGATTGATTTTTGTAACATTTATTGTATTTATATTATTATATAAATTTATGCCCAAACATAAAATGGCATTAAAAACTCAAGTATATGGGGCAATATTTGGAGCAATAGCATTAAATGTAATTTCATTTGTATTTTCAAGATATTTAACAATATTTAAAGGATTTTCAATAACATATGGAAGTTTAACAACAGTAATGTTAATAATGATGTGGACATATTCATGTTTCTATGCATTATTTTTAGGAGCAGAATTAAATAAAATATTAAACCAAAAAAAGGAGAATTAGGATGAATATTGACGAAGTAAAAATATATGTACTAGTATTTTTCATATATGCTTTTGCTGGATGGATAATGGAAACAACATCAATTTCAATAAGAAATAAAAAGTTTGTAAATAGAGGTTTTTTAATTGGACCTGTTTGTCCAATATATGGATATGGAGTAGTATTAGTAAGTTTATTATTACAAAAATATCAGAATGATATAATAGTAACATTTTTTATGTCTATAATAATTTGTGGTTTTCTAGAATATTTTACAAGTTATTTTATGGAAATAATATTTAAGGCAAGATGGTGGGATTATAGTCAAAGAAAATTTAATATTAATGGTAGAGTTTGTTTAGAAAATTTAGTATTATTTGGATTAGCAAGTTGTGTAATAATATATGTAACAAATCCATTTATAATAAAACATTTAAAAATGATACCAAGTATGGTACAAAATGTATTGATTGGAGCATTATTAGTAGTCCATTTAGTTGATAATATTGTATCATATAAGATTATACTTAACTTGAAAAAGGTATCAAATGAAATTAAAGATGATACAATTGAAATTTCTGAAAAGGTTAAAAATATTATACATAATAAATCTAGATTATATAGAAGATTGGTAAATGCATTCCCTAATATAAAAGAAAAAGTTCAATTTAAAAAGTGGACTTTGAAAGAAAAATTAGAAGATATAAAGAGACAAATCAAAAAAGAAGCATAGAGCTTCTTTTTTTGCACTTATCATTCCTAAATGACCAATTAGATTAAAACAATAGAAAAGAAATTAAAAGTATGATATAATAAAAACATCAATTATAAGAAAGGGGAAAATAAATTGGGATTAGTTTTAAAAAATGTTTCTAAAACATTTGTAGGAAAAAGAGCAGTAGATAATATCTCATTTGAACTAAATAAGCCAGGAGTATTTGGATTATTAGGAACAAATGGAGCAGGAAAAACAACTACAATAAGAATGTTATTAGGAATAATAAAAAAAGATAGTGGTGAGATAACTTGGAATGGAAAAGTAGTAGATAGAAAGTCTGTTAACTTTGGTTATTTACCAGAAGAAAGAGGAGTTTATCCAAAGACCAAAATATATAATCAATTAATGTATTTTGCTGAATTAAAAGGAATGAAAAAAGAAGAAGCAGATGAAGCAATAAAAAATTGGGCAAAAAAATTAAAAGTGGAAGAATATTTAGATAAACCAGCAGAAAAATTATCAAAAGGAAATCAACAAAAAATTCAATTTATGACAGCAGTAATACATAATCCAGAATTATTAGTATTGGATGAACCATTTAGTGGATTAGATCCAGTGAATACTGAATTATTGAAAAATATAATAATTAATTTAGTAAAAGAAGGAAAATACATAATAATGTCAGCACATCAAATGTCTACAATTGAGGAATTTTGTTCAGATATATTGATTTTAAATAAAGGAAAGACAGTCCTAAAAGGTAATTTGAAAGAAATAAAAGACACATATCCAGCAAACAGAGTTCAAATCGAAACAAATGAGAATATAGAAAAAGATATTAAAAAATTAGGATTTGAAATTGAAAATATAAAAAATTATAGTTATACAGTAAAAATATTTGATGAACAAAAGGCACATGAATTATTAAAAGAATTAGTGATAAAAGGAATAACAATAAATAAATTTGAAATAATGAAGCCAACATTAAATGATATTTTCATAGAAAAGGTGGGTGAATAAAATGAAAGATTTATTTATAGTAACAAAGTTTACAATGAAAGATATGCTACAAAGAAAATCATTTATAATAACAACAATAATATTTTTGATAATGATAGTAGTTGGATTTAACATACCAAATTTTATGAAAATGTTAAATAAAGATTCAGATGTAAATAAAATTGAAATAATTGATTCTGGAAATGTATTTGAAGGAACACTTGAAAGTTTAAAAGATTTAGATACAGGATATGAAATTCAGATTTTAAATGAAGATTATGAAAAAATAAAAGAAAAAATAGAAAATGAAGAAATTGATTCTGCAATAATAGTAGAAAAACAAGATGAAAATATAAAAATTAAATATATAGTAAAAAGTGCAACAATGATGTCAGGAGTACCAGAAAACATTATTTCAACATTAAATACATTATATACAAATATTCAAATTAATAAATTGGGATTAACAGAAGAACAATTGAAATCTATTACTCCAAATTTTGAATTTGCATTAGAACAAACTGATGAAGAGGCAAGTGGAAATGTATATGCTATGATGTTACTTTCATTAGTGTTATTTTATGCAATATATTTTTGTGCATATCAAGTATCAAGTTCAATTACAACAGAAAAAACATCAAAAATAATTGAAACACTTGTAACATCTACATCTCCAAAGACAATTGTATTAGGAAAAACACTTGGAATAGGAATTGTTGGATTATTACAAATGATATTATTAGTAGGAACAGCATTAATTAGTGCGAAAACATTTTTAGAGCCAGGTATATTGGATTCAATAATAGATGTATCAAAAATAACACCATATTTAGGAATTATAACAATAATTTATTTTATATTTGGATATTTTGAATATGCTTTATTATACGCTTTAACAGGTTCAACAGTTAGTAAACCAGAAGATATTCAATCTGCAAATGGACCAGTTGCAATCCTTGCAGTAATAGGATTTTATTTATCATATTTTACGATGATGAATCCAGCGAGTGAATTGAATGTTTTTGCATCAATGTTTCCAATTTCATCACCATTTTGTATGCCATTTAGAATAATGATGGGACTTGCTAAGCCAACAGATGTTATAATTTCAATTGTAATCTTATTAATAACAGGTATTATAATTGCAAAAATAGCTATAAAAATTTATTCAAATGCAATTTTAAATTATGGCACTAAAATGAGTTTTAATGATATTGTAAAAATGTATAAAGATAAAAATAATTAGAAAAGAGCCGTAGCCCAATTGAGGACTGCGGCTTGTTGTTATGAATTCTTTATAATAATTCATTATTTACAGAAAAATATTCCTAATTTTTCATTTTATTTTTTACATAATTACAAATTATTTTTACAATTTCATCATTACCAATTTGACAGTCTAAACAAATGTCATAATTGTTTTTATTACCCCATATTTGATTTGAGATAACTTCATAATAAGTAGATCTTGCTTTATCAGATTTTTCCATATATGATTTTGCTGTTGAATCATTATCATTATAAAGTCTTTTTATAGTATCTATTTTGTATTGTTCAGGAGCATAAAGAAATATTTTAATTAAATCCTTGTTATCTCTTAAAATATAATCAGCAGATCTTCCAACAATTACACAACTTTCAGCATTAGCAATTTCTTTTATAACATTAGCTTGTTTGATAATAGAATCACCATTTGCTTCTAATGATAAGAAATCATTATATAATTTATCAGTATCATTATAATTTCCTACTAAAGAATGTTTAATTGCAAAATCTTTAATTTCTTCTTTTCCATAAAATGCAATTCCAAGTTGTTTTGCAACATTTCTTGCAATTTCTTTACCATTTGTACCATGTTCACGAGATATTGAAATAACTAGATTATCTTTGTAAACAGTAGGTTCTAAAACTGCAATTTTTTGTTTGTAAGCATTTTTCAATATGAAAGCTGAAATTATAGCAGTAAGAATTTCAGAAATAGGGAATGTCCACCAAACTAAATTTATAACATTGTCAGATAATGTAAATAAATATGCGATAGGGAATACAAATATAACTAATCTTAATAATGAAATTATAAGAGGTTTACCAGCATATCTAAGAGCTTGTAAAATACCTTGAACAGCAATAGAAAATCCCATAAATACAAAGCCAATACTTGAAATTCTAAGTGCTGTTGAACAAACATCAATAATTTGAGTTGTAGACCCACCAGATAATCCAAATAATTTTGATAATGGATTAGCAAAGATTTCAAATAATGCAGTGATTATTAAAGTGACAATTGCAGTATCTATAATTCCATATTTAATACAATCATCAGCTCTTTTTTTATCTTTCATACCATAATTAAATGATAATATTGTAATAATAGTATTAGATAATCCAAAACATGCAAGTACAGCAATATTTTGAATTTTATAATATATACCAAAAGATCCTACTAATATTGTTGGATTGGCTTTTGCTGTTCCTAGTATAGCATTCATTCCAGCCATCATAACAGAAAGTAATGATTGCATAATTGCAGCAGAAAGGCCTATACTATAAATTCCTTTTATTAAACCTAAATCAGGTTTTATGTATTTTAAATTTTTATCAATTTCTTTATTTACAGTGTAATGAAATATTATTGCGACAAATAAAGATAAAAATTGTCCAATTACTGTTGCCCAAGCAGCACCAGTAACACCCATATTTAATGGAAAAATAAAAATATAATCTAATACAATATTTGCAATTGCACCAGATATTTGTGCTATTGCAGATAAATTAGTTTTACCAGTTGCTTGTAAAAATCTTTCATATGCTGTATATGCAATAGAACCTAGTGAAAAACAACAGCAAATTTTTAAATACGTTGTTCCCATAGAAATTATTTCTTCATTACCAGCAGAAAATAAAGAAATGAACCATTTTGATCCAAACATTCCAAATAAAAAGAATAATATAAAAATGCAAATACTAATAAAAATACCATTACCAGCAACTTTATTTACTTGTTCTTTATTATTTTCTCCTAGATTTTTAGAAAGTAATGTGTTTAGCCCAATTCCTGTACCAACACCAATAGCAATAATTAAAATTTGAATAGGAAATGCTAATGTTAAAGCTTGATTTGCAATAGCACCTTGTTCTCACATGTTTGTAACAAATATGCTATCTACAACATTGTATAATGCTTGTAGAACCATGGAAATAATCATAGGTAATCCCATTTTCCAGAAAAGTTTTTTCATTGGCATGTCAGCCATTTTGTTTTGTTTAACGTTTTCCATAACGTCCTCCTTTTATAAAATATTATTGTAGCTCTTATATACTAGGAAGTTCAGAGATCATTACTAGCATATAAAAAAGCGGAAATCCAATTTGCTGGATTTCCGCTATATATCTTAGCTACTCGCAGGCGCTATTATAGCATAAAAAATTTTGAAATGTAATACCTAAATTAAAAAAATTTAAAATTATTGAAAATAAAAAATCATTATGATATATTTAAAAAGATAAAATATTATAAAAAAAGAGGTATAAAATGAAGGTAGAATTATTATGTAGTTGTGAAAAAGAAGAATTAGAAAAAAGAATTCAAAAAGTAGCTGCAGCAGGAAAATTATCAAGATTTAAAGGAAATGTTTTCGAAGTATTAGAAAATTGTAATGACTATGAAAAAAATTTAAAATTAATAAAAAGAATTATTTCAATGGGGCACAAATCAATTATTGAACATGATTATTTAGTATTTGCCATATCAGATGTAACGCCAATTATTGAACAAACAATTATTGGAAATAGATTAACTTCATTTACAATAAAATCTAGAAGAGAAGTAGATTTTCGTACTGCTGGATTTTATACACCAGAATTTAGAGATTCAAATTTAAATATACATCCACAAAATGAACAATTAAAAGAGAAATACCAAAAACATATGCAATATTTATTTAATACATATGGCGAATTAGTAGACAAAGGAATTGACGTAGAAGATGCAAGATTTATATTACCATATTGTTTTCATAGTAATATAATAATGGGATTAGATGCAAGAGAATTAGAAAAGATGGTTGAATCTTTTATATATGGAAGATTAAGTAGAATACAGGAATTAAATGAATTTGGAAAAATCTTATATGAAATTATAAAAGAAAAAGTACCATATTTAATAGAATGTATAGAAAATTCAAAAATGAATAGTGATAATCAATTTGAATATTTAGAAAAAATGATTAAAAAACCAGAAATAAAAATATTAGAAAAGCCAGAACTTTTAAGTTATACACCAAATGCAGATGATGTTGTACTAAAAAGTAATATAATGTATCACTATCAATGTTCAGAAAAAATGGCTGATGAGATATTAAAAGAATTAGAAGAAAAAGATGAAAATGCAAAAGAAAAAATGATGCAAAATATTCTTCATAAAGAAGAAAAAAGAGAATTAGAACAAGTAAGTTTTAGTTTTCAAATTCCAATTTCATTATCAATATTAACACATTTAACAAGACATAGAATGCATCCATTGCTAATACCAGAATTTGTACCATTATGGGATATGAAAAATTATATAACACCAGAAAAAATAAAGAAAAACGCAAATGATGTATATCAAAAAGCTGTTAATGAAAATATAAAAATGTTTGATGAATTTAAAGAACAAGGAATTGCAGAAGAAGATTTAATATATTTTTATATTGGGGCACAAATGTTAAATGTTATAACAACAATGAATGCTAGAAATTTACAATGGGTTTCAAGAATGCGTTGTTGTAATAAGGCACAATGGCAAATTAGATTTATTACACAAGAAATGGTAAGAAAAGTAAAATATGTAGCACCATTAATAGGAAAAGGACTTGGTCCAACATGTATAACAGATAAATATTGTGGTGAAGGCAAAGAATCATGTGGATTAATTGACAAAATCAATGCAAAATGATAAAATACAAACATTAACTTTTTTATCTCCTATTTGGAGTTGACATATAGAACGAATATACACCAACAAATGTTATGGGAGGCAAATTATGAAAGATTTTGAAAAACGGATTATTGAATTATGTAAAACGACAAATGTTGAAAAAATTTTAACAATAACAGGTATTGTTTTAGCAATAATAACACTTTTAGGGACTTTTCCTAGAATTATTAATGTATTAATAGCATTAGTAGTATTAGCAATTATTATCATTATTAGAATTGTTCGAAAAATAAAGAAAACAGATATAGAAACATTTTCTAAAAATAATTTTTGGTATGTGATTTTTTCAGACTCAAATGTATCTGAAGAGATATGCTTTATTACAACAATGCTCCTTTTTTACAGTATTCCTAGAAAAATCAAAATTACAACAGGAAGTTTGTTTTGGGATATTATTGTAGCATTGGTTATAGTTGCTATAGTATTTTTTATGAGTGGTAATATAGCAAAATTTTTCAAAAGTAAATTAAAGTAAAAATATAACTAATAGGCAAAAGTTTTATTAATTTTTGCCTATTAGTTTTTTTCTATTGAAAAATTAAGAGATTAATGATAAAGTTGTATATGTAAGAAAGGGGAGAAAATATGGAGAAAAAACAAAAGAAATCTATTATTTTAATTTTTATTATTTTTATTATTATGATATGTTTTTTTGAAGGTATGAGGGAAGAATTAGGTACAACAATAAAAAACACAGAGAAAACGAATTCAGATAATACATTTAAAATAATATCAAGTACAGAAAACAAAGACATAGAAGAAATCATACAAAATTATGCAAAAAAGAATAATATAGATGTAAGCATAGATTATGCAGGAACAATTGAAATAATGTCAAAACTTAATAATGGTGAAAAATATGATGCAGTATGGTGTTCAAATTCAATATGGTTATATATGCTAGATAGCAAAATAAAAACAACAAATTCAAAATCAACAAGTATAAATCCAGTAGTATTTGGAATAAAAAAATCAAAAGCTGAAGAATTAGGATTTATAGGAAAAGATGTTTATATGAAAGACATATTAGAGGCAATAAACCAAGGAAAACTAAAATTCAATATGTCATCACCAACTCAAACAAATACAGGAGCAACAGCATATTTAGGAATTTTAACAACACTTGCAGGAAATCCTGAAATATTAACAGAAGAAAACTTACAAAATGAGGAGTTAAAAGATCAGTTAATTCAATTATATTCAGGAGTAAAAAGATCATCAGGAGATGATGAATTTTTACAAAAAATGTTTTTAAAAGGTAATTATGAAGCATTAATAACTTATGAAACATCATTAATAAATATGAATAAACAGTTAGAACAAAAAGGAGAAGAACCATTATATGCAATATATACTAAAGATGGGGTTTCAATATCAGATTCACCATTTGCATATATAGATAATAAAGATGATGCTAAGCTAGAAGAATTTAAAAAAATACAAAATTACATATTAAGTAATGAAGGACAAGCTGAATTAGTGAAAACAGGAAGAAGAGTTTGGTTTGGTGGAATAAATGAAAATGCAGATAAAACAGTATTTAATCCAAACTGGGGAATAGATACAACAAAATATATTGTGCCAGTAAAATATCCAAGTACAGCAGTAATAAAAACAGCACTAGGAATATATCAAACAGAATTAAGAAAACCAATAAATATTGTATTTTGTTTAGATTATTCAGGAAGTATGTATGGAAGTGGAAGCAAACAATTAATAGAAGCAATGCAATATATCTTAAATGAAGAAGAAGCATCAAAAGATTTATTACAATTTTCAAATAAAGACAAAATAACAATAATACCATTTAATCATGAAATACTTGGAGAATATACAACAGAAGATGGAACTAAAACAGAAGAATTAATAAATCAAATAACATCAACAAAAGTAAATGGTGGAACAGATATATATATACCAGCAATTGAAGGATTAAATATATTAAATAAAGAAAACTTAGAAAAGTATAATACATCAGTAGTATTAATGACAGATGGTGAATCAAATTATAATAGATTAACCCAACTTCAATCAGTATATAGGCAAATAAATAAAGATATACCAATATTTAGCATAATGTTTGGCGCAGCGGATAAAACACAATTAGAAGATATAGCAAATTTAACAAATGCAAAAGTATTTGATGGAAGAACAAATTTATTAGAGGCATTTAAGCAAGTAAGGGGATATAACTAGTAAGAAAGGAAAACATAATGAAAAAAGGATATATTTTTTCTGCAATATTAGGTGGAACATTTTTTGCAGTACCATATTTAGCTCTTGGAGTTCAATTAGTACCATCATTAGCAATAAGTGCAGTGGCATATGGAGCCGGAACCTTAATATTTAAAGATAGAAGTAAAATTGATTATTCAACTAAAAATACTAATTTATATGAAATACTAAAAAATGCAAAATCACAAACAACGCAAATTTTTGATATTTCAAAACAATTAGAAGACAGAGAATTAATTGCAAATGTTCAAGATATTTGTAATACATCAAATAAGATAATTGATACTTTATCAAAAAATCCAGGAAAACTATCACAAGTAAATAATTTTATAAATTATTACTTACCAGTAACAATAAAAATATTGCAAAGATATGATGAAATTGAAAATCAAAAATTAAATTCAGAAGAAAGTCAAAAATTTATGAAGTCTGTAAGAGATATGATTGCAAAAATAAAAGAAGCTTTTCATGAACAATTAAATAATATGTATCAAGCAGAGATTATAGATACAGATGCAGAATTAAAAGTATTTGAAGAAATGTTAAAATCTGATGGATTTTTAGGAGATATAAATATAAAAAAATAGGAAGTAAGTTTAAATATAGATAATTAAAGCCTAAAGAAAGGAAGATAAAAAATATGAGAGGAAGAAAAGAAGTCTGGATAGGACTTGGAATTTTAGTAATATTGGTCTTAATCATAATAGGAATAAAATTCTTTTCAACAAATGGAGAATCAATTATGGAATCAAACTTAAAAACGGTATATGTTGCAACAGGTGGAGGAAAAGAAAATTTCTTAGCAGATGAAGAAGTCAATAAAATAATGAAAAAGAAATATGGACTAAATGTTATATATGATTCATGGAGTAATGGAAAACTAATTAAAAATCCATTAGTAAGAGAAGATGGAACAAAATATGATGTAATGTTCTGTTCTGATCAAAGATTTTATGATTATTATAAATTAGCACCAGATACAACAAAAGGAGAAGCAGCAAGATATACAGTTCAAAAAGGTGGATTAACATTAAATACTCCAATTGTAATATATAGTTGGGATACAGTTGTAGATGCATTAATAGAACAAAAAATAGTAACAGAAAAAGATGGGGTATATTATATAACAGATATGCCAAAATTAATATCATATATACTTGAAGGAAAGAAATGGAAAGACATTGGAGTAGATATGTTATATGGAAGTATAAATATAGACTCAACAGATCCAGTTACATCATCACCTGGTGCAACATATTATGGATTATTACTTTCAATTATGTGTGATGGAGAAATAACAGATGAAGCAGTTGCAGAAAATTTACCCAAACTAAAAGAATTTTACACAAAATCAGGATATATGAACAATACACCAGCAGATTTATTTGAATTATACTTAAAAACAGGAGTTGGAGGAAAGCCAATGATTGTTGATTATGAAAAAAGTGTAATAGACTTTGCAAATTCAAATCCAGATGGATGGAAACAAGTAAAAGACAAGATGAGAATATTATATCCAACACCAACAATATGGAACTCACATTGTATAGCATCATTTGATGAAGCAGGAGATGAGTATTATGAAGCTTATGAAGATAAAGAGATACAACAAATTGCATGGTCAAAATATGGATTTAGAACAGGTGTAACAGGTGGAAATTATGATGTAACACAAGTAAATGTAAAAGGAATACCACAAAGCATAATAAGTACAGTATCAAGCCTAAAAATGAATGTATATGAACAATTAATTTCATATTTAGGAAATAAATAGTTTATAAAATTTTAAATATAATTATAAAAAAGATTGGAGAAAATAAAATGGAAGAAGAAATAAAATTAGAAGTTGCTAAAAATGTAGATACAAAAGATATCGAATTAGCATTACAAACAGATAAAAAAGTTGATGAAGCTGTTGTGGAAAAATCATTAAATTATGATGCTTTAACACCAGAGGAAAAATCTGCAATAGATGAATTTATTAGTAAAGTTGATGTAAAAAATACTGCCCAAATATTACAATTTGGTTCAAGTGCACAAAGTAATATCTCAAAATTCTCAGATAGTGTTTTAAATGATGTTAGAACAAAAAGTTCTGGAGAAGTTGGAGATTTACTATCAGGATTAGTAACAGAAATAAAAGAATTTAATGCAGATGTTCCAGTTGAAGAGAAAAAGGGAATATTAGGAATATTCAATTCTGCAAAAAAACAAGTCGAAAAATTAATAGCAAAATATGACAAAGTAGAAAATAATATAGCTAAAATAGAAAAATCATTAGAAACACATAAACTTCAAATGATGAAAGATATTGCAATATTTGATACAATGTATGATAAAAATTTACAATATTTTAAAGAATTATCATTATATATAATTGCTGGTGAAAAGAAATTAGAAGAATTGAAAACAGTTACATTACCAGAATTACAAAAAATAGCAGAAGAAACAAAAGAACAAACAGATGCACAAGCTGTAAATGATATGGTAGCAATAATAAATAGATTTGAAAAAAGAATATATGATTTAAAAACAACAAGAATTATATCAATTCAAATGGCACCACAAATTAGATTAATTCAAAACAATGATAGTGAATTAGTTGAAAAAATACAAAGTTCATTAATAAATACAATTCCACTTTGGAAAAATCAAATTGTTATAGCATTAGGAATAACAAATGCAAGAAATGCATTAGGAGCACAAAAACAAGTTACACAAATGACAAATGATATGCTTACAAAAAATAGTGAATTATTAAAACAAGGAACAATTGAAATTGCAGAAGAATCTGAAAAAGCTGTTGTAGATGTTCAAACATTACAAAAAACAAATCAAGATATTATAGATACATTAGATAAAGTTATAGAAATTCACGAAAATGGAAGAGTAAAAAGACAAGAGGCAGAAGTTCAACTTGAAGAAATTGAAAATAAATTGAAAGAAAAATTATTAGAAATAAAGAACTAAAAAAGTAGGCGAAAGCCTACTTTTTTGATAATGTAATATTAAAAGATTTAGTTATATAACCTCTACTAATATTAATAGTAATATTATCACCAGGGCTTTTAGTAAAAATATATTCTCTTAATTCAATCATATTATTAAAAGTCTTATCATCAATAGAAGTAATAATGTCTCCAATTTTTATTCCACTAGAATAAGCAGGACTATCTTTATTAATATGTGCTATATAAATTCCATTTGGAACATTTGTAGAAGAAAAATATGGAGTAGTTTCTTTATCATAAGCATAAATTCCAAGATAAGCCTCATCAAAAGCTCCAGTTGATACAATTTTTTCAATTACAGGTTTTACAACATTAATAGGAATGGCAAAACCAATACCTTCTGCAGATGTAATTTTTACACTATTTACTCCGATAACTTCTCCTGTAGAAAGAATTAAAGGTCCACCACTATTTCCAGGGTTAATAGAAGCATCAGTCTGAATCAAATCAGTCATATATGATACAGAATTATTTTCTTCAATTTTTATAGTTCTATTTATAGCACTAATTATTCCAGATGTTATAGTCCTTCTAAATTCATATCCAATAGGGTTGCCAATGGCATAAACAGTTTCACCAGATTTAATTTTGGAAGAGTCTCCAAATTTTACATAATTTAGACCGGAGGCATTTATTTTTGAAACAGATAAATCTAACTCTGAATTACACCACAAAACAGTTGCATCATATGTGTTACCATTTTCTAATGTAACATAACATGTACTAAATTTTTCACCAGTAACATGACAATTACTTAAAATATATCCATTATTTGAAACAATTATTCCAGTACCAATCCCTAAATCATTTAAAGAACTTGTTGAAAAAATAGATGTAGAATGAGATTTTATTTTTGATATACCAACAACACAATTAGAAACATCCTCTAACATATTTGAAATGTCTAAATTTGTAGTAGTTGAAACCGAATTATTAGAAGTACTAATTTTTGAGATATCATATTCTGATGACATTTCAATATTACTATATGTAGTATATATATAATAAGAAAAACTTAATAGAAAGATAGCTGAAATTATGAATAATATAATATTTCTAAACAAATGAGATTTTTTTTTCATATATAGACCTCCATAAAATAATTATGAACAAAATTCATAAAATTAAACAGAGGCTACAAAAGTAACCTCAAAAATTATTCAGAATCTGATACCTCTAATTCATCTTTTAAACATCTATCACAATGTGGAAAATCTTTTTTATCACAATCTAAATCAACACCTTTTAAACATTTTCCTTCATGATGACATTTTGCACAAATTTTTATGTGTTTTACTTGATTAGCCCAAATTTGTACAGCATATTTTTTACCAGGGCAAAGAGGACCAAAAACAAATTCACCATCTTCATCTGTAAATGTATGGGAAACAGGTTTTAATTCTTTTTTACCACATTTATATTCTATTTCAACTAATTTAACAACAGCATCGCTTACAGGCTCTTTGAAACAATCTCTAACAATACCATAAATAACATCTCTATGATCATTAGCCAAAGTAATATCTAAATCAAATTGCTTTCCATCAGCAATAAATCCATCAATATCAACTATAGGACACATTGGCTCAGATTTTCTTTCATCCATTTCCATAAATAAACTCCTTTAATAAAATTTAGGCAAAGCCTATTAATGTATAATATGAAAAAATAAAATAATTGACAATAATAACTAGTCAAAAACATAAATATATTATATAATAATACAGTTACAAAATAATAAGAGAGGAAAAAGAAAATGGATAATAGACCAATAGGAATTTTTGATTCTGGAGTTGGAGGAATAACAATATTAAAAGAGATTCAAAAAAGATTGCCTAATGAAAATTATATATATTTAGGAGATACCAAAAACTTTCCATATGGAGAAAAAAATAGAGAAGAAATAATAAAATTTGCAATTCAAAATGTAGAATATTTAATAAAGAAAAATGTAAAAATAATAGTAATAGCTTGTGGAACTGCAACAAGTCAAGCAATAGATATATTACAACAAAAATTTGAAATACCAATAATAGGAATTATAAAACCAACAGTAGAATATATTAAAGAAAAAGAGTACAAAGAAGTAGGTGTAATTGCAACAGAAGGAACAATAAGAAGTGGCGAATGGGAAAGACAATTGAGAAAAAATATTTCTAATATTAATGTAATAAATAAAGCATGTCCGATGCTTGCAACGATTGCTGAAGAAGGAAGAGCAACAGGAATAGAAGGAAGAAATGCAATTAAAGAATATATGAAATCATTTAAAGAAAAGAAGATAAATAAGATTATTTTAGGCTGTACACATTTTCCAATATATGAACAAGTTATAAGAGATGAACTAAAATATGATGTAGAATTAATAAATACAGGAAAAACAGTTGCAAAATATTTAGAAGAATATTTGAATGAAAAAGAATTATATACTCAAAGCAAAAAAGGAAACATAAAAATAGAGTTAACTAAGAAGGAAGAAGAATTCTCAAGAATTGTAAATGATATATTTAAAGAAAAAGTATAACAAATAAAAATGTAAAAAAATATATTTTTTTTGAAAAATGTATTGAAAAAAATAAAATAATATGGTATAAATAATATTGAGTTATTAAATAATAAATTAGAAGAGGTAAATAATATGAAAAGATTTTTTAAATTAACATTAATAATAGGAATTACAATGATTGCATTAGCAATATCAAATATAGCATATGCTGATGATGATTTTGATATTTTAACACCAACAGATTTACCAACAGAATCAACATCAACAACTGCACCAACTACAACAACAACTACACCAAGCACAAGTACTACATTAGAAATCCCAAAGACTACTACAACAACTGTAAAAATAACAAAAACAACAAATACATCATTGCCACATACAGGTATAGAAGATAGTACAGGAACAATAGTAGCAATAGTAGCATTAGCAATAGTAGGAATTAGTTCATTTGTAGTAATAAAGAAAAATAGTGATATTTAAGATTAAGAGAAAAGTAAAATAAAGGTTATCAACAGAGAAAATTAGTCACAGGCTGAGAACTAATTGGGAAAAACATATTTGAAAAACTAACTCTTTAGCTTTCTAACGAATAAGTTAGACGTATAAGATACGTTATAATCTATCAGTAAGTTAAAAATAGGATGGAACCGTGTAATATAAGCACTCCTATAGATAGAAATATCTATAGGAGTGTTTTTTTATTTATAAAATAAGGTAAATCCAAAATATAAGGAGGTATAATTATGATTAGAACAATACAAAAAGATGGACAAATTTTAGATATGGAAGAAGGAAATGAAGAATTACAAAAGACAATTTGGCATACAACATCACATATATTAGCACAAGCAGTAAAAAGATTATATCCAAACACAAAGCTAGGAATAGGACCAGCAATTGAAAATGGATTTTACTATGATTTTAGAGTAGAAAAGCCATTCTCAGAAGAAGATATAGCCAAAATAGAAGAAGAAATGAAAAAAATAGTTAAAGAAGATTTACCATTAGAAAGAAGTGTATTATCAAGAGAAGAAGCAATCAAGTTAATGGAAGAAAAAGAAGAACCATATAAAGTTCAATTAATAAAAGAACTTCCAGAAGGTGAAACAATATCATTCTTTAAACAAGGAGAATTTATAGATTTATGTGCAGGACCACATATAAATAGAACAGGAAAAATAAAAGCAATAAAATTATTAACAACATCTGCTGCATATTGGAAAGGAAATCAAGAAAATGACTCAATGCAAAGAATATATGGAGTATCATTCCTAAAAGCAAGTCAACTTGAAGAACATCTAAGATTATTAGAAGAAGCAAAACAAAGAGATCATAGAAAAATAGGAAAAGAACTTGAATTATTTATGACACACGAATTAGTTGGTTCAGGACTTCCAATGTATTTGCCAAATGGAGCAACAATAAGAAGAATATTAGAAAGATATATACAAGATAAAGAAATAGATTTAGGATATAGTCATGTATATACACCATCACTTGCAAATGTTCAATTATATAAAACAAGTGGACATTGGGATCATTATAAAGATGACATGTTTCCTGCAATGAAATTAGATAATGAAGAAATGGTATTAAGACCAATGAACTGTCCACATCATATGTTAGTATATAAAAGTAAACAACGTTCATACAAAGATTTACCAATAAAAATAGGTGAATTAGCAAATGATTTTAGATATGAAAATAGTGGTGCTGTTTGCGGACTTGAAAGAGTTAGACAAATGTGTCAAAATGATGCACACTTATTTGTAAGACCAGATCAAATAAAAGAAGAAGTAGGAAATGTATTAAAATTAATAAAAGAAGTATATCAAAAAGACTTCGGATTTTCAGCAGATTCATTTAAATACAGATTATCATTAAGAGATAAAAACAATAAAGCAAAATATATAGATAATGATGAAATGTGGGAAACAGCAGAATCACAATTAAGAGCAATATTAAAAGAAATGAATATAGATTTCTATGAAGCAGAAGGAGAAGCTGCATTCTACGGACCAAAGATTGATATTCAAATCAAAACAGCATTAAATCATGATGTTACAATACCAACATGTCAATTAGATTTTGCATTACCAGAAAGATTTGATTTAACATATGTTGGTGAAGATAATAAAGAACATAGACCAGTAGTAATACACAGAGCAATACTTGGATCTTCAGATAGATTTATATCATTCTTAATTGAAGAAACAAAAGGTGCATTCCCATTATGGTTATCACCAATACAAGCAAAAATATTACCTATTACAGATGCTCAAATTGATTATTGTACAGAATTAAAAGCAAAATTAAGAGCTAAGAGAATAAGAGTTGAATTAGATGATTCAAATGAAAAAATTGGATATAAAATCAGAAAAGCTCAACTTGAAAAAGTTCCATATATGTTAGTTATAGGTGCAAATGAACAAGAAAGTCAAGTTGTAACTGTTCGTGCAAGAAAAAATGGAGCTAATTTAGGTGAGATGACAATTGACGAATTTATTGAAAAAGTTCAAAATGAAGTTGAAAATAAAGCGATAGATAGATAAAGAAAAGGAGCTATGAAAATAGTTCCTTTTTACATATAAAAAAATAAACAAGATATTAACATATCTCGTTATTTTGGTTGGGCTGGCTAGATTCGAACTAGCGCATGTTAGAGTCAAAGTCTAATGCCTTACCGCTTGGCTACAGCCCAATGTATAAAATTATAAACAACCATATAAGGTATTATATGGGGTGGAAGATGGGACTCGAACCCACGGTCTCCAGTGCCACAAACTGGCGCGTTAACCAACTACGCTACATCCACCATTGTTTAGTCCATTTGTGAACACATTAATTATTTTAGTATGTTTTTACAAATTTGTCAAGATATTTTTGTAAATTATTTGATTTTTTATCAAAAATTTGTTAATATAATAATGAAAAATAAGGAACGGAGGAAGTTAGAAAAAGTCTAACGAAAAAAATATGGCAAATGTAATTGTAATAGGTGGCGGACCTGCCGGAATGATGGCAGCAATAACAGCAGCCGAATATGGAAATAATGTAACAATAATAGAAAAAAATTCAGATTTTGGAAAAAAATTATTAATAACAGGAAAAGGTAGATGTAATATAACAAGTTCATTATATATGAGTGAATTTATAAAAAATACTCCAGGTAATGGGCAATTTTTATATAGTGCATTTCAAAATTACACAAATACAGATATAATAGACTTTCTAAAAAATCAAGGACTTGAAGTAAAAGAAGAAAGAGGAAACAGAATTTTTCCAGTTACAGACAAATCTATAGATGTATTAAATTGTTTCAAATCAAAAATAAATGAATTAAAAATAAAAAAATTATTTAATACAAGAGTTCAAAAAATTTTAGTACAAAATGGTGAAGTATTAGGAGTAAGGACAGAGAAAGAAATAATTCAAACAGATAAAATAATACTAGCAACAGGGGGAAAAAGTTATCCATTAACAGGATCAACAGGAGATGGATATTTAATAGCCAAAAATATAGGACATAAAGTAACAGAAATAAGACCATCACTAGTTCCTTTGGTAATATATGAGAAGAATGAATGTAAAGAAATGCAAGGTTTAAGTTTAAGAAATGTTGAAATAAAAATTATTGATGAATCAAAAAATAAGTTAATATATGAAGATTTTGGAGAAATGATATTCACTCATTTTGGAATTTCAGGACCTACAATTTTAAGTGGTTCAGCACATTTGGTAAGATATAAAGAAATAGATAATCTAATGAAAGAGCAAAAAATAAAATTACAAATAGATTTAAAACCAGCATTAACAGAAGAACAATTAGATGAAAGAATATTAAGAGATTTTAAAGAATTTAAAAATAAACAATTTAAGCATGCATTAGACAAATTATTACCACAAAAAATGATTCCAATTGTAATTGAAAAAACAAAAATAAATGAAGAAAAAAGAGTTAATGAGATAACAAAAGAAGAAAGAAGAAATTTAGTAAAAGTATTAAAAAAATTCGAACTTACAATAAAAGACTTTAGACCAGTAGAAGAAGCAATTATAACAAGTGGGGGAATAAATATAAAAGAAATAAATCCAAAAACAATGGAATCAAAATTAGTAAAAGGGTTATATTTTGCAGGAGAAATAATAGATGTAGATTCATATACAGGAGGATTTAATTTACAAATAGCATATTCAACAGGTTATACTGCAGGAATGCATGTTGGAGATTTATAAGAATGAAAGAATTTTATACAATATCAAAAAATGAAACAACAGAAATTATTGAAAAAAAATCAAAATTTATAGCAGACATTTATCCAGTAAAAAATGTAGAAGAAGCAGAAAACAAAATAAAAGAAATAAAAAAGAAATATTATGATGCAAAACATCACTGCATAGCTTATAGAATTGTAGAAGAAGATAGAATAATTGAAAAATCAAGTGATGATGGAGAACCATCAGGAACAGCTGGAGCACCTATGCTAAATATATTACAAGGAAGTAATTTATGTAATATAATAGTTATTGTAACAAGATATTTTGGTGGAATTTTACTTGGAACAGGTGGATTAGTTAGAGCATATTCAGATGCAACGAAAAAAGCTATTCAAAAAAGTGAATTATTATTTCAAAAAGATGGTTTTGAAATTGAACTAGAAACAGATTATTCTAATTTAGAAAATTTTAAATATTATTGCAAAAGTAATGGTATAAATATCATAAATATTGATTATTCAGAAAATATAAGAATAAAAATTGAAATGGAAAAAGAGAAAAAGGATATTTTTTTGAAAAACATCGAAGAACAAAAAATCAATAAAATAAGAATTGTCGAATTGTGTCGAAAAATAGTAAATATAGTAGTAAATAAGTGATTGAAATGTCAAAAACTTCCAAAAATATATTGTAATCTTAAATTCAATATAATATAATCCAAAATGTAAGTTTTTTACAATTGAAAAATAGGAGGAAAAAACATGAGAGAAAAAATCACAGTTTTAATAGCAGATGATAATCAAGAATTTAGTACAACATTAGCAACATATTTAAAAAATCAAGAAGATATGGTAGTTGTAGGAAGAGCAAAAGATGGAAATGAAGCTTTAGATATGGTATCTAGTCTAATGCCAGACGTATTATTATTAGATGTAATAATGCCACATTTAGATGGAATAGGGGTTTTAGAACAAATGAACATGATAAAATTAAACAAAAAGCCTATTTGCATAATGCTATCAGCAGTTGGACAAGACAAAGTAACCCAAAGAGCAATTGAACTTGGAGCTGAATATTATGTTGTAAAACCATTTGATATAGATTTGCTTATAACAAGAATAAGAGAACTAAAAAATTACAAACCATCATCACAAAACAATAATTTTATTTCAAGAGAAATAGGAATAAGTAAACCACAATATATTGATATTCCAAACAACTCAGCCAATAAAGAAGAAAATATTGAAGCATTAGTTACAAATGTTATACATGAAGTTGGAGTGCCAGCACATATAAAAGGTTATCAATATTTAAGAGAAGCAATTATTATGGTTATAAATGATATTGATGTTATAAATCAAATTACAAAATGTTTATATCCACAAATAGCCAATAAATTTCACACAACTCCATCACGAGTAGAAAGAGCAATACGTCACGCAATAGAAGTAGCATGGGGAAGAGGAGAACAAAAGACAGTAGAAAACATATTTGGATACACAATTTCAGCAGCCAAAGGAAAGCCTACAAACTCTGAATTTATAGCAATGATTAGTGATAAATTAAGGCTTGAACTTAAGAGTGCGTAAAATTTAAAAACCTTGAGAGAAGCTAGATACAGAAATTTGTAATATCAATAAATAAATATAAATTGCATTTTTTGCACTAGATTTAATAAAAAATCAGTACTCAATCCAATAGATACAAATATACTAATGCAACAAACATAAGAGATTTATTGCCTAACCTCTAGTATTCATGAAAAAGAATATGGAGGTTTTTATTATGGAAAAAATTGATTTAGAAGTAGACGATTTTATGAGTTATTGTGATTATAAAAATTTAGCGCAAAGAACTATTTTAAGCTATGAGCAAACATTAAGGTTATTTATTAGGTATTTACAAGATATATACAAAGTAACAAAGACAGAACAAGTAACAGAACAAATTATTTTAAATTATATTAAAAACACTAAAGAGAGAGGAAAATATACAATAGTTGCAAATGAAAATACTAAGAAATTTAATAATCCTCAAAATAGGCAAGATTATGGAAAAATGGTAAGTATAGCAACAATAAATAATTATATTAGAAATTTAAGAGTTTATTTTAATTATATGTATGCAAATAGACTTATAAAGATTAATCCAATGCGAAAAATTAAACCAACACGAGTACCAAGAAAAGCCAAAGAATATATTGATGACAAAGAATTTAATGATTTATTAAGATGTTTTGATTTATCAAGATTTCATGAATATAGAGATTATGTAATAACTCAATTATTATTTGATACAGGAATGAGACTTGGTGAATGTTTGTTAATAAAAGATAAGGCACATATAAACTTTTCGGAAAGAACTATTTTTTTACCAGCAGAGAATACAAAAGGAAAAAAGGATAGATATGTTTTCTTTTCTGTGCAAATGGCAACTGAATTAAGAAGATGGCTACAATTCAGAGATAGATATAAGGATAGTGAATATTTATTTTGTACAATAAAAGGAACTTTATTGTTAGAAAGAAGTTTTGAAAGCAATTTTACCAGATATGGAGAAAGAATTGGAGATAAGAACATACACCCACATGTGTTGAGAAATAATTTTGCAAAAAGATTTTTAATGAATGGTGGGGATATTTTTACATTATCTAAAATATTAGGACATAGCAGTGTTCAAGTTACAGAACAATGTTATCTTGATTTACAAACAGAAGATTTAAGAGTACAATATCAAAAGCATTCTCCTCTTATGAATTTAAAGAAAACATAGAAAGGAGTTATGGCAATGGTAAGAGTATTTGAAAAAGATTTAAAAAGAATTATAAAAGAATTAAACTCAAAGGATATTTGTATTAGATTAATTGGAAATATTAATACTTGTATTTATATGAAAAATGTAATTGCTAGTTATAGCAAAAATAGTGGAAGAATAATGTTAGAAGATGTACAAAGTAATAATAGTATATGTTTTAAAACAGAATATATGTATAATATATTTCAAACTGATAATAATAAATTGTTTGAAATAAGATTTGATAATTTTATAAATGTAAGAATAAAGTGTAAATAAAATGATTTTGAAATTTATGTAAAATATCTTGAAATATCTATTCGAATTAATCTTACAATTAATTGAGATGTTACTTGCTGAAAAAGACAAGAACAATCAATTAAGAGATGAAAAAATGAATGACAAAGACTAACATATTTAGTCGGAAGCGGAAACAATTGCAGGTGTTTCTGCTTTTTTTGAAATAAAAAAAGTATGTGTAATTGCAGTTACACACACCAGTACATAATATATGTCAATACGACTTATGACACATTTGCTTAAGCTAAATATATAATAGCATTTTTTTTTATATTTGTCAAACATAAAAATTAGATCTATTTTAATCTTCTAAATTATTAAGTCCATATTCTATTAATTGATTTACTACATTATTAAAACTTAAATTATTTTTTTCGGCTAATTCATTTATTTGGTCAAATGTTGTTCCACTTATTCTAATTGTTCTTGTTATTGTGTCATTATTCTTAGAATTCTTTTCAATTTTTAATTTTTTCACTTTTATCACCTACATATATAGTGTACACAAAAATAAAAATAAAATAAGTGTACAAAAATGTGTACAAAAATAAAAGTTTATGTTATAATTTGGAATATAAAGGAATAAAAAGGATTATTGGTAGATGATATTACTAGAGTTTCTAAGAAAGAATATAGAAATTATAATAGGTATATGTTTGAAAAAATAATCTTGTAAAGAATATTTATAAGGAGGAGATTTGATGGCATTTTATGAAGATAGTTTAATTATTAATATATTTATTATTATATTAATTTTTTGTTATACATTAATATATTTTTTGCCAACAATGATAGGATATTGGAAGGATAAATATAATAAAAACTCAATATTAATAATTAATCTTTTGACTGGTTGGTCAATAATCGGGTGGATAGTATCTGTAATAATGCTTGCTTTTACAAAAGATGACGATATAAATAAAAAAAATACAAAGTATTGTGGAGAATTAATAGGAGAAAAGCATAATAAAAAGGAAAATGAGATAAAAATTCTTATGAATTTTATATTTAGTGTATATTCATTTTGGGTTTGTTTTATACCAATATATGGTGGAATAATTGCAACATGTTCAACAATAATGAGTATTAAAGCAAATGAACTTTGTAAGATAAAAAGAAAAATTATAACAGCAGGATTAATTATTAGTGCAATATCAGCAGTTATTGGAACAATAATTTCTGGAGTTTTTTGTGGAGGCATGATCTTTACTTATAATATCTAATGATATATTTTTGAGGTTAAAAAATAATTAGTAGTGATGAACATAAAGTGAAACAATAAGAATGGCGAGATGAAAAAAGGGGGATTTTATATATGGGATGGATTATATTGATTGGTGTTATTTGTTATATTGTGATATCGCTATATAATAGTGAAGTTAATAGAGATATAGTAAATAACTTAATAAATTCAAATAAAGAAAAAATAAATAATGAATTAAGGAATAAGCGGATATAAAATAACTAAAACTATGAATTTTCAAAAATATTCTATAAAAATAAGTATGGAGAGTAAAAATATAATAATATGTAATATATTAGCTGAAAAAATAATATATATAAAATTTGGAGATGTTCTTGAATGTGATATATTAGAAGATAGTAATACTATCTTTGATGGTGGTGTGGGAAGAGCTGTGGTTGGAGGTGTATTAGCAGGAAAAGTTGGAGCAATTGTAGGTGCTAATACAAGAAAAAGTAAAAATGTTATTAATTCATTACAAGTTAGAATAGTTACAAAGAATATAAGCAATTCATTAATTATTATTGATTTAATAGACAATTCTGATGGAATAGAGAAAAGTAGTTCTGAATATATAAATGCTATGAATTTTTCTAATGAGATTTATGCTACTTTAACGGCAATAATAGATAGCAATAAAAATATATCTGAAGTAGAAAAAGATATAAAATAATAATTTGGAAATATAGAAAAGAGTAAATAGAAATAAATTGGAGGAAGTTAATATGTATTGTAAGAAATGTGGAAAGAAAAATATATCATGGGTAAAAACATTTGGAGATGGATATGTATGTAAAGAATGTTCAAATAATATGTTTGTATGTCCAAGATGTGGTATAGCATATGAAACAGATGATCTCATTAATGGAGATGTAAAAAATGGATTTTGTGCTAAATGTAATGAAGAGAATTTATAAGATATTTTTATATAAAACAAAAATTAAAGTAATAATTAGTAATAAATAAAGCAAAAAGATTATTTTTTATTGAGTATTGAGAGAATAGAAAAGCTAGAAGCGGTCATAAGGGAGAAAAACAATTCAAAAATTGAAAAATACCCCCTATGACTTCTTTTTTTTATCGAAATTCGTTTTTTTATACAAATTTCGATAAAAAGCAGTCATATCAATTGCTTGAAGAAACTAAATATAAAAAAATCTCGAAAAATTTTCGAGGGTAATAGAACTAATAAAATATAAGAATAAAACTAAAATACAAATAAAAACATCTTGATATAGATTTGTAACTATATAAAATAATATTTTTTATATAGTAATCTTTAAGAACTAAAGCTTCAAAACATTGCTATAACTAGACTTTAAAAATCAATCCGAAAGATAACATAGAATTTTATAAAACAACTTTCGAGGAAAAAAGAAAAAAGATGATTTATATTCAATAAGCTTAATCTACCTACAAAGGCATTCTAAGCTTATTGAATATAAATAACACAAAGGGGTATGGGGAAAAAATGTTTACGTTTTCCCCATAATAGTTATAGTTTATTATTTAACCAATCAATTAAAAGATTTAACATTCTTTCACTTGGAATATAAATACAAACTGGCTTATTATCACGAATTGTACTTCTCCAAATCCATTGTAATAGTTCACTTAAAGCATATAAATTTTCATCAAAATCTTTACCACTTGGACAATAATTTTTTATAAAATTATAAAAATTAGGGTTAATAAATCTATTTACTAAATATATTAAAATATTAGCGTTTTTATATTCATTAGTAGCTCTTGAATTTATAGGAATATAATTCTTTTCTGAAATATGTCCACGACTATTTGAAAAAGAATTTTTAGCACAATCAAAAACAGACCAAATTATATTTTTATTATGATCAAAAGATGTTGGTAAATTATCTTTCAAAAATTTATGAATGTTATCTTTTAATATTTTTAAAACAGGTTTATTATTTTCTATATTTTGATAGAAACTATAACTTAAAGTAATTGATTGTTGAGTTTTTTTATTTTGAAAAGAGTATAGAGTAGTTTTGGAATTTATGTTTTTTTCATAAATATTTTTTTGTATATTATATTTATATCCTGGTAAATAAATATTTTTACAAGCTTGTATTTTCTGAACAAACTCAAAGTCATTATAAAACTTATTATTATCTAATATAAAGAAATTTCTATTATTAAAATCTATTGAGTTTTCTTGTAAATTAAAATTAGAAGAATTTAATTTATTTAAACTTTCAGATGTTGCAGAAAGAGGAAATGCTGGAACTGGATATAAAAAATGATATTCAGCACCATAAAAGTCAAAATAATATTTCATTAATTGAGCATTCCATAAGTAAGTCATAATAAAAATATCTTTAAAGACTTTAAAAGTCTTTATTGGAAATAATGAAATATAATAAAAACTTTTTTCTTCAAGCTCATTTGTAGTAGTTAATCTATAAACATCATTTTGAATAAAGTAATCTCTTAAGCATGAATAGATTGATGTTAAAGGTTTATCTTCATTCCAAACAATTAAATTATCAATTTTAGGACTAAGTTTTAAATAATCATTGTTAAATAAAAAAGTTAAATCATCTTCTCCAAAAGAATATAATGGCGCATTTTCTTTTATTGCTAATGTTTTATCACTTTGAATTCTAATATCTACATTAATTCTTTCAGAATTTAATAATTTAGGAAAATCAAATACAGATATTAAAGAGTTAATTGCTTCATCAATTATTAAAGTATAGTTAGAAGCATAATTTGAGATTAATTCTGCATTTTGTAGAAAAAGTTGATGAGTACAAATAATATCTTTATTTTCATTTAGATATTTTTCAAGAGTTATTTTTTTAGGTGGATTATTTTGGATTAGTGATTTAAAGCCTTTAAGAGAATTTGAATATCTTTCCACTTCATCTAGGTATGGTACAATAACTAAAAATTTATTATCTGGATTTTTATTCTTTAAATTATTAATTTTATTTATCATTCCACTAGATTTTCCACTTCCCATAATTCCATCAACTATATTAATTTTTAAATTTTCCATATCTTTATCTCCTTTGAAAATAATTATATCATGAATAATAAAAAATACAATCTCCAAGCAGAAATAAGGTGATTTATTGCTATTGAATAAGCATAAGAAAAGTGTTACAATTATAGCTATGAATATAAAGAGTAATAAGCAACAAATAAATAAAAAAGGTCTAAGTTATTGATTAACAAATTTCACACAACTCCATCACGAGTAGAAAGAGCAATACGTCACGCAATAGAAGTAGCATGGGGAAGAGGAGAACAAAAGACAGTAGAAAACATATTTGGATACACAATTTCAGCAGCCAAAGGAAAGCCTACAAACTCTGAATTTATAGCAATGATTAGTGATAAATTAAGGCTTGAACTTAAGAGTGCGTAAAATTTAAAAACCTTAAGGGAAGCCACATACAGAAAATTGTAATATCGATAAATCAAGAACCTCTAGTATTCATGAAAAAGAATACGGAGGTTTTTATTATGGAAAAAATTGATTTTTTTAAGTCTGCCATACTTAACTGCATCTCATTGGTTTATATTATGAAAAATGTAGAAAAAGGTTATAAAATTTATTACTAATTAATAAGTTGATAATATTTTTTTGGTATGATATAATATATATATCGCTTAAAGCAATTTTAAGTAGTTATAAGGAGATGCAAAGATAATGAAAGAGGCACTGAAAAAACAAATTGAAGAAGTACTCCCTGAATTAGAAAATGCATTAGTCAAAGCAGGAGACATTGTTGTAGTTAATGGAGTGAGCATTGAACGGTTTGAAGCAGAAAAAATTTGTGTAGAGCTTAAAGAAGAATTGAAATCTAAAATCAAAAAATGCAAAATTGATTGGGATTTAATTCCACTCGAATTAGTAGTTTCTGATGAAAGATGGAGAGCTTTGCAAAAATCTCTGAATCAAATTAAGTAAGATTTGATTCAAACTAACTAAAAAGAGTATGCTTGCTAATAAGCATACTCTTTACAAAATAAATAGATGGAGAAAAAAGAAAGGAGTTTGTATAATGTTTTGTATTCATTATACAATGTTAAATATATGAAAATACCTGAATTAATTGATCTAATAAATGAATTTGTTTTTGGAAAAGATTTAGCAACAGAAGAAAAATTAAATGAAAAACAAAAAAAATCAAAAGCATCAAACATAAAAAGACAATATAATATGTTAATTCAAAATAAAAAAGCAAGTGGTAAAAAAATTCAATTAAGAGATTTAAAAAAGTTAATGGCACCATTATTAGAAAATTATCAAGAAGTTTCAAAATATGAACCAATAAATGAAACCTTGCAATTAATGGCAGAAGATATAAGAGAAAGTAATATGACAACACAAAAAGATAAAGACAATATGGAAAATGAAATTGCAACAATATATGCTTCAATTTTAGGAAATCCAGGAACTTCAACAAAAGGAATGACAAGTGAATATATATCTAAAATTATAGCAAAGAAAGTTGCTGATGCAGATGATATAAATAGAGATGATATAATGAATTTATTAATTATGCAATCTCAAAATATGTATTTAGACATTGAGCAATATCAAAATTTAATTAATGCATCTGTTATACGCTTTTTAGCAACAAATAAAGGTAGTATAAAATTTACAAATCCTAAAGTATTTAAAGTATTTGAAAGTTTAGCAGCAAGTTATAAAGTACAAGGTGATTTTGAAAAAGTAAAAGAAGTATATGAAAAAGCTTTAAGATTAAAATCACTTGAAAATACAATTGAATATCAAGAAATAAAAGAAAAGTATGAAGATTTTATTAAATATATGGATTTAAAGAAGAATTTTGATGATAAAAGGTTTGATAGTTTTGAAGATTTGATGGATTCTTTAAATGTTAAGTTTTCTGATGATGGAATATTTAGACCTGAAAAAGAAAGAAAGGATTTTTTTGATGATAATCCACAAAATTTAAAACAAAGTCGTAGCAATTATGTGATGCCAGTAAGTAAAAAAATGGAAGGTTTTAAAAGACTTGTTAGATCATTAAAAAGAGATAATCCTGATTATGATATATTAGAATGTGAGATTGGTAAGGATTTATATGCAGGATATGTTATATTTAAAATAGAGAATGCAAATGTATCAATTTTAGAAAATTTTAATGCAGTAAATGCAAGAATATTTATTGTAAAAAATGAACAGATTGATCAAGTAAGAAAATTAGCAAGAAATGAGGCTATTGGTTTAGATGGAGTTGAAGCAGCTAATCACATAGAGAATTTTGAGAATTATTGTAGAAACTTAATAAGAAAAACCAAAATATTAATAAGACAAACACAGGTAGGTGTTGCTCCTCCAACTGAGGAGGAACTTGCTTTTGATGATGATTCATTTATTGATTCTTATGCTGATATTAGTAGTGAACGAGTGCAAGTTCCAAATAAAAAAGATGGTGAAGAACAAGAAGGAGAGAATAAAGAAGAGACTGGAGAACAAGAAGAAATAGATGATAGAGGTGATGTTGAAGACAAAGAAGAATTACATGATGAAATATCTCAAGATATGATAGAAGAAGAAAGAAGAAAAGCACACAAAAAGAGAGAATATGTAAAAGAACTTAAGGCTAGAATTGAAAGAATCCAGAAAGAAAAAGAAGAAAAAATAGCAAAGGTAAAAAACGGAAAAAGTGAAGAAAAATAAGTATGTATATAAAGCAAAAAGGAGAAGACATGAAAATAATTGATAAAATAATAGATTTTGTAAAATCAATTTTCATTCATCCAGAACTTTTAGTTGAAGGACAAGAAACAAAAGTTAGTGAACAGAAGATAAATAATTTTATGGAGTCTTTACAAAAAGATACTCAAAATCATTTGTATAAAAATGAAATTTTAGATGAAATTGAAAGAAATCCAGAATTAATTGATAAGTTATCTTATGAAAGATTAGTTAAACTAAACCAATTATATGATGAAAAGATAACAGAATTGGAAAGACTTAGTTTGAACGTTGACATAAATAAGAAATGATGGTATAATATATTATAGTTGACATTTGGTCTAATTTTGATTTTTACCTTTTTTCAACTAGTCCGACACAACACAGTAAAAAAATATTTGAGGTGAAAAAACATTATGGCTATTTTTAATCAGCATGGCAAGGCTGTCGCTAATGGTGTACTGGTATCTGATATTATTCGTGATCATTTATCTTCGCAGGAATTGTTTGTGAAGAGGAAGCTTAGCTTTTCTACCCGGGAAGAATTTTTGGAACAACTGCAAAAAGTGTTTAGTCCAAACACAAAGATTTATAGTGAACTCAAAAATGCATTAAAAGAAAATGATATGGAGGCTGAAAAAAAGATGAGAAGAAAAGCAAAAGCATCTAAGAAGGCTGTGATTCAGCATGTGGTAGAACCAGTTAAGGGTGCACAGGTTGATTCTCTTGTTGAAGAAAAGGGTTATTCTTTGGAAGAACTGAAGGGAGAAAGAAATACTATTGTTTCTGGACTCTCCAGTGAGCAGCATGCATTGGCAGAAGCAAATTCGATTTTGGAGATCAGGAAGGAAACTCTCAAAGAAGTTCAGAAGGTTTTCGATGATGCCAAAAAGGCACTCGAGGATGCAAATTCCGAAGTAAGCTCTGCAGAAAAAGCAGTTGAGGCATCTAATGCCAAGTTGAAGGACTTCCAAAGCCGACTGGCAGAGGTTGACAGAAAGATTGAAATGGAGGAAAACAAGAGTATCTATTTGGTTGCTCCTGGTTATACCGGGGAAGTGCCTGAACATGGTACATTCATTTCTTCTGTTGATGTCAAAGGCATTGCCAATCTCAAAGTTGAGACTCTGGGAACTGAGATTGAGCCTAATTTCCTGGACATGATCAATGCAGGTTTCGATTCGGCTCAGGAGTACGCAAGAGCTCTTAAGTTTGTTACCCTGATTGAGTACTACCTTTGCAATGATATGCAGTATAACGTACTGGTATCTGACAGCAAGATTCAGAAGCTCATTTCTGAACATATTGGTGGCTAAAATCAACATTCTAACATTATGTTGGACGAGATGGATACTGTCTAGGCAGTATCCTTTCTCGTTTTTTTTATTTCTTGGAGTAGAAAAAGTGCATGAATATTTGGACACTAAGAGCATACAGTATTAGTATTGGAGAAGAAAATATGAATGTTTTAATAATAATATCTTGTATATGTTTTCTTTTTATTTGTATGAGAATATTTGTAGTACCAATAAAATTAATGGTGAAATTGGGGATTAATTCTATTTTAGGAATAATATTTATTTTAATAGTAAATTTTATAGGGATATATTTTAATTTTCATATAGGAATAAATTG
>OLGA01000073.1_pt1 | contig 81122 bp, 77 predicted proteins | sample 1604881 | NCBI WGS metagenome assembly OLGA01 (sample SAMEA3888896, study PRJEB22519) | human gut metagenome | biome: human gut; feature: human-associated habitat; material: faeces | place: Denmark | collected 2009 | reverse complement strand
ACAGCGATTTGTGCGCAAGCTCCCATCGCTGTCCTCACTATGCCTGTGCTCTGCTATGCTTTCGTAACTCTCAATTTATTGAATCAAATCTTAGCACATAATCTTCTGCTGTATCTGCGTATAAGCCTCCGGTTCCAGATCATACCCAAGATAGGCAATTCCCTGATAAACATCCTCCGGGACATTTTCCGACGAACCCAGCTTTTTACAAACAGTTTCGATCAGATCCCGCTTCGCAGAGATGACTTTCACATCTGCTGCATAAAATTGCGCCATATCGTAATCTGAAGTATTGCCGCAGGGATTGAGGCAGGTGGCACAGTCCGGCGCAATGATGAATTTCTCTGCATGTATCTTCTGTACCATTTCTTCCTCACTGTCTGCGTCCGTCAAACACAGAAACGCTTCCCGGATCACGCTGTCGGTCTGCTCTGTTTTTCCGTTATTTGATACGGCTCCCACCAACCCGATCAGGGCACTGATGATGCTGTCTCCCTGCATTTTCATACAATCTCCTTTTTCAGACACTTACTTTCAGCAAAAACATTTTATTCCAGAATCTCTCCATCAATGGAGATGGTCACTACCTGCCAGGGCAGAAACTTTCCGCTGTCCTGTATAGCCTTTTTTGCCGCCATTTCCAGACCGCCGCAACAGGGTACTTCCATGCGCACAATGGTCACGGACTGAATATCGTTGTTCCGCAGAATCTCCGTCAGCTTCTCACTGTAGTTCACTGCATCCAGTTTCGGACAGCCGATCAAAGTGACTTTTCCGCGAATGAATTCCTTATGAAAATTTGCATAAGCATAGGCGGTACAGTCTGCCGCAATGAGCAACTTTGCCCCATCAAAATAAGGTGCCTGCAACGGTGCCAGTTTGATCTGGACCGGCCAGTTGCACAGCTGAGATTTGATTGCGTCATTAACGTAACTGTTTTCTGTCACTGCTGCATCTTCCTTCCGGTGCATCTGACGCATACGGCTTCCCGGGCATCCCCCATGTGGAATCTGCATACCCTCCCGCTGCATTTTTTCCTGCTGTTTTAACTGCTGTGCCTGTTTCACCGCCGCCTCATCATAGGCAGGTGCCTCCCGCTCTTCGAAAGTAATGGCTCCCGTCGGACACCCGGGCAGACAGTCGCCAAACCCATCACAGAAATGCTCTCTGACCAGCTTTGCCTTGCCATCAATAATATCTATCGCACCCTCATGACATGCAGACGCACAAATACCGCAGCCATTGCATTTTTCTTCATCAATATGAATGATTTTTCGGATCATATTTTCCTCCTCGATTTCTCTATGCTCTTAGCTTGTCTCTAAATCATCCGTTACTTTTCTAAACATCTGACCTTAATTATTCGTCCTATGTTTCATCACAAGATCAATATTGCAAAATCCAGAATTTCATTATGTTGTTTTTCCAACAAAGGAATCCAAACAAACGGTATTTTGCACAAACCTCAAAAGAGAACCGCATTTTTTCTACAACTCAGAAAGATACTGTCAGCTGCATCTTGAATCTCTCCTCACCGTATACTGCGTGAGGGATATCCTTGGGCATGATCAGAGTCTCGCCCTCTTCCACGTAGAATACTTCGCCGCCTACGGTGAATCTGCCCTTGCCTTCCAAAACGGTTACCATAGCATCACCGCCTGCTGCATGGGTGGAGATTTCCTCGCCCTTGTCAAAGGAAAAAATCGTCATACTCACATAGTCGTTCTGTACAAGAGTCTTGCTGACTACCTGCCCCTCCTGGTATTTCACCAGCTCCTTCAGATTTAATTTCGTCTGTTTTTCAATATTTTTATACATCGTTATCCTTCCTTTCCTGAACTCTCCTTGACTTTCTGAGGGGATTATACTAGAATCATCCCATCAAGTATGTTGGTTTTCCAACAAAAGGAGATTTTATTATGAGCAATCCTCTTTTTCAGAACATTTTACCCGAAGATATTCCCATTATGCTGAAGCGACTGCACGCCTATACAAAATCCTATCAAAAGGAGGCGTATATCAGGCATGCCGGTGATCCGGCGGATTTTATCGGAATCATTGAATCAGGTTCCATTCACATATTGCAGGATGATTACTACGGCAACCGTAATATCACCGCTTCCATCTCCGAGGGTTCCCTGTTCGGGGAGGCCTTTTCCTGTGCCGGGATTCCTTATCTTCCTGTGGATATCGTGGCTGCGGAGGATTGCAATATTATGTTTTTAAATGGGAAAAAACTGTTAAATACCTGTGACAACGGCTGTGAGTTTCACCATACCCTGATCCGCAATCTCTTGGGGATCGTGGCACAAAACAACATGTATCTGAACCAGAAAATCAAATATACCTCCCGCAAAACCACCAGAGAAAAACTAATGGCGTACCTGACCGATCAGGCAAAAATGAAAGGTTCCAACGATTTCACCATCCCCTTCAACCGTCAAGAACTGGCGGATTATCTGGGAGTAGAAAGAAGCGCCATGTCCGCGGAACTCGGCAAGCTTACAAAGCTTGGGATCCTGCAGACACAGCGCAGTCATTTCACATTATTAAAACCTTTAGACTAATCCGGATAAAATTCCGCTATCACCTTCTTCAATACAGTTGCCGATTGCTGCAGTTCTGACAGTTCTTTCTCATTTAATTCAATGGGCACCACCGTCTCAATACCGTTTTCATCCACCACAGCGGGAATGCTTAACACCACATTCTCCAGTCCGTACTCTCCCGTCATCAGGCTGGATACCGGCAGAATGGACTGCTCATTACGGACAATTGCTGCGCAGATCCTGCATACAGCCATAGCAATTCCATAATAGGTTGCGTGCTTTCTCGCAATGATCTCATAGGCACTGTTTTTCACACTGTTAAATATTTTCTCCATGGATGACTCATGGTCATAATGTCCCCGCAATTCACAGAAATCGTTGATAGGCATGCCACCGACTCTCGCCTCGCTCCAGGCTGCCAGTTCGCTGTCTCCATGTTCGCCGATAATAAAAGCATGAATACTTCTGCTATCCACTTCCAAATGTTCTCCCAGTTCATACCGGAACCTGCCGGTATCCAGTACCGTTCCTGAACCGATGACCCGGTTTGCCGGATAGCCGGATTCCTTCAGGGCTATATAAGTCAGAATGTCTACCGGATTGGAGACAATGAGCAGGATTCCTTCAAAGGGTCTCTTTTTGATCTCCCCGATAATGGACTTCATAATGGCACTGTTTTTCCGAATCAGATCCAGTCTCGTCTCGTCGGGCTTCTGGTTGGCACCGGCAGTGATCACAATGACTGCGGCGTCCGTAATATCATCATAAGAACCCGCATAGATCTTCATGGGGCTGGCAAATGCCATGCCATGACTGATATCCATAGCTTCCCCTTCCGCACGATCATGATCGGCATCGATCAATACCATTTCCGAAAAAAGCTTACTCTGCATCAGGGCAAATGCGGAAGAAGATCCCACAAATCCGCAGCCCACTACAACTACCTTTCTACTGTCAATACTCATAATTCTGACCTCCTGTCATTTACTTTACCACTTTTTCAAAATCAGATGCCGGATGCTTACACAATGGACAGATAAAATCCTCGGGCAGTTCCTCTCCCACATACTCATAGCCACAGATGGTGCAGCGCCATACCGTCTGACCGTCCACAGTCTTCCCTGTATCTACCGGCTTGGGTTTTACATTTTCCTGATAATACTCATAGTTTGCGGATGGCTCTTCACTTAATACTTCCATCTCCGTCACTTCTCCGATGAACATAGTATGAGATCCCAGATCCACAGTCTGTGTAACTTTTACTGCAATGTAGGCGTTAGTGCCTTCTGTGATATAGGGCACGCCGTTCTCTGCATTTTTATATGCTGTATAATCCGCAAATTTATCCACTTCCGTGCCTGACTGAAAGCCAAACCGCTCATACAGTGGAAACTCTGCCGTCCTGCTGAGTACAGATACATTAAACACACCGGTTTTTAACAGCATATCGTGGGTATAGTTTGCCTTGTTAATGCAGACGCAGATCTGATTCGGAGTGGAAGCCGCCTGGATAGCGGTATTGACGATACAGCCGTTTGCTTTCTCTGCATTTCTCGTAGTTACCACATATAATCCATAACTTAATTTGTACATTGCTTTTTTATCCATAAGATCTCTCCTTTTTCTATTTTCTATCTGCCATACTGCCTACGCTATTTCTATGTAGTATGACACTCCTGATCTGTTTTATTTATTTCTTTATCATGATTATATCGTATTCATAATTATTAGTCAATAATATTAGTAATGATTCTTAATATTATTTATTAAATATTACATATTCTTACAATGCAAACAAAAAAGAACACTGAAATCCTTTTTTGATAACAGTGTTCCTCTTGATTGATTTTCTCTGAACCATCAAATCTCTAATAAGTCACCACATTGTGATATACTCTGTAATACCCATCCCCGAGATCTACCAGCTGCAGCTGAATCGCAAAGTTGTCCATGCCAAGCTTTTTCAGCACCTCCGCCACATATCCCTGCTCGTAGGCTCCGGTATTATACGCCTGCTCAATGGAACTCCACAGACTCTTGGGAACCACATTGTCAAAATGCTGATCTCCGCTCCCCAGAATGCTTAACTGTGTAATACAGTTTGCATAATAAGAGTTTAAATCCGTCACAGCGTCACTTCTGGGAGCCGGTGTGGCTACAGTACCGCTGTCGGAGCTTCCGGTATTACCGCCGGGATATCGCAGGGGTTCCTGGGGATTCGGATTGATGTAATCGCTCAGACTGTTTTCAGGCTGATCCGGCAGCGTTACCGAAACACTTCCATCTGTACCTATATTGCTGGGATTTCCGATTGCCTCTGCTGTCTCTGTTACAGTCTCCGCATTATTTCCGTTTCCATACAGCCTCTGTGCCAGAGCATCGGTCATATCCGGATTCAGTGCAAATACCAGGATACCGCCACATAACAGCAGGCAGATCACTGCAATCCCTATTATGATCTTATTGATTATTTTCATTATCCTCTACCTCGTCTGCACTAAGCAGTCCCTCTGCCGAATAGCGGTTTGTTGCATTCCACAGGATCCATTCCTCATAACCGGCATCATAGACTGCCTGAATCTGTTCCCTGATCTGTGTTCCGTTATAGGAAATATGCCCCGGAACCCAGGTGGCAGTAAATGCCTGCAGCCAGGGTCTCACCACAGCCCGCTCTGCCTCCGGAATCTCCTGCAGTTCTTCGACAGAACCCTGCATTGCCGCCAATACCGTCTCATAAGGATTCGCATCCGGTACCTTCAGTCCGAATACCCCGTTCGCATAATGAGAGGGATACACCATGGGACTGATGGCATCCACGGTCTGTCCCAGCGCCATGTAATCCTGCCCTACCGTCTGCACGTCGGTCTCACTTCCGATGATAGTGCCGAAGACATCCGCCGTAACCACGCATCCCTTTTCATGCAGTCTGTCTCCTGCATAGGCAAGAAAATCCTGTATTGCCTGCCTCTTCGGATAGGCATCCATATCCACACCGTAGTCCGCCACATTGGCATCTGATCCCACCGGAAAACGCACATAATCGTACTGGATCTCATCGAATCCAAGGTCTGCTGCCATCTCGGCAAGTTCTGTCAGATATTCCCAGACCTCCTGCCTGTATGGATTCACCCATGCCAGGCCGTTGGCATCCGTCACCGGCTTGCCGTCCGGTTTGGTCAATGCCAGTTCCGGTCTCGCCGCCGCCAGAATGGGATCCTTGAAACATACGATCCTCGCAATGGTATAAATATTATGATCCTTCAGTTCCTGCATCAAAGCCTGAATATCCCGGATGTAGCACACTCCTGCCTGCATTTCGGATATCTGGTCCAGTACGGGAATGTTCTGTGTAATCTCCTCATTCATCAGCCGGAACGTCACATTTCCTTCATCATTTTTCACATCAATGACCATAGCGTTCAGTTCCGTCTCATCCACCAGCCCGATCAGCTCCTCCATTCCGGCGCTGCCGGCCTTAGGACCGGTGACATAAATGCCTTTCACTTTCGTCCGGTCCACCATGCGATCCGCAGTAGTAAGCTCCTGCCGAGGCGCCGGGGCAGGAGTCGGTGCCGTTTTATTTGTATCCTCCGCAGTTCCTGTGGATGCAGCATCTCCACCCGTGACATCCGATGCCGTTTCCCCGGCAGCGGTCACCTCAGCAGAATCCACCGTTGCCACAGCTTCTATTCCATCACTTCCTATTCCATTCCCTGTTAACTCTATCTCATTGTCTGTTCCGCAGCCGCTCATACTAAATATCAGCATAATCCCCGCCGCCAGAAGTCTCTTCCCCAGACTCTTGTTTCGTATCATCAGTATTCTCCCTGCATACCGACGGTTGGTCATATTTTCTTCGGATCTTTTTACCGCCGGAATACTGTTATCAGATTTTTTTCTGGTCTACTCTTCCTCTGGATAGATCAGTCCCCACTGTTTTCGGATCTCTGTCATCATGTGCATGACATCTTCCGTATAATTCAACTTCATGACCTCCGGTTGTCCGGCAATTGCCCGCTCCATATCCTCTACCTCATAGGCCAGGGCATCCGCTGTGGCTCCTGCCCGGAGTTCCTCAGTATGACCGTCCTCCGTGTAGGTGATCACTGCCTTCTGTCCTCTGGGATATTCATACATCTCCACATAAGCCTTGTCAAAAGATAGCATGCCCCGCTTGGGCTGCTTGGCATGCAGAGATAATGTCACTGTCGCCATCTCCTGCTTCGGATTCATTAAAAGGATACCCGCCTGCTCGTCCACTCCCGTAGGTGCAAATTTCACCTGAGAGGCGATCTGATCCGGACAGGAGCTTAAGAACATTCTTACAAAAGAGAGCGCATATACGCCGATATCCAATAATGCACCGCCCGCCAGATTCCGGTTGAAGAACCGGTTTTTCATGTCGTATTCCTTATAGCTTCCGAAGTTCATCTGTATCACACGAAGTTCTCCGAGATCTCCCGCATCCACTCGCTTTAACAGTTCCTTATAGATTGGCATATGATAGATTGTCATAGCTTCCGCCAGAACTACGCCGTGCTCCTTCGCCAGCTGCATGGCTTCTTCCAGTTCTCCGGAGTTTAACGTAATGGATTTCTCGCACAACACATGCTTACCTGCTGCCAGAGCTTTTCGCAAAAATTGAATATGCGTATTATGAGGCGTAGAGATATAGATGATATCCACCGCCGGATCAGCACAGACCTCTTCAAAACTTGTAAATACATTCTGCACACCGTATTTCTCCGCAAAAGCGACTGCTTTCTCCTGCGTACGGTTCACAACACCATACAGCTTCTGTCCTCTTTTTTCCATTGCCTGTGCCAGTTCATTGGCAATGACACCACAGCCGGCACTCACCCAGTTTGCCATCTATTCTCTGCCTTCCTTTCCGCGTTTTTTATTCTCATACATCTTCGTATCTGCCTCATTGACGATCTTGCGGATATCCACGCCGCAGCCCTCCGCCCAGCCTACTGCGCTGGAGATCGGTATGTCTCCCTGCCCATCTTTTTCCATGAGATCGGCTTTTACAGTCTCTATCATGGACTCTATCTCGGTTTCTACCGGATTCTCGATAATCATAACAAACTCATCCCCGCCCACACGATAAACCTTGCGTCTGTCCGTAGACAATTCATACAGTACGGAGGATAATGTCTGAATCAGAACATCCCCGGCGGCGTGACCGTATTTATCATTGACATATTTTAAATTATTCGCATCCCAGAAAATAGCAGCCAGTCTGTGTACCTCCGGATAATACGTCTCGATCATTTCCTCATATTTGTTCTTATTGTACACATGCGTTCCCAGGTCAGTCTCTTTGCGATAAGTCAGATCCGCGATTCTTTGTGCATCCTCATGGCTGCTGATACTGATATAACACAGGATGACAGTGAACATCAAAAGAATCACTGCCCGGGGCAGCGCGCCGTAGAACAGGATCACGAACAACGGATCCGGCTCAACGCCAAACTGCAGTGTTCCAGCCTCCCACTGTTCCAGATACCAGTCTCTGGTGTGATTACTTCCCAAAAACAGGTTCAGATCACAGATTCCATGGTAGAATCCCGCCACCATGCTGATGGTCATGGTCACATCGTTCACTGCATAAGTGATCCAAAGCGTCTGTTTCTTCCGATACTGCACTGCCAAAAGTAAAGGCAATACATAGATAAGCACCGCATGAAAAGACAAAAAGGCGGCGAAGATTGCAGAAATCACGCAGATCAGTGTTAAAAACACATATTTTACCCAATGCTTCGACAGATCTACTTTTTTGTATATGTACAAAACAGGAATACCCATGACCATGGACAATCCCACCGCCATGGTAAAGATTCCGGCATCCACGATAAAAATACGCGTAAGCGTCAGCAGCCAAAGCACCAGCATGGTCACAACAATCCAAAAATATCCCTTTAATGTCCGCAAATTCGAGTTAATCTCCTGCTGATGTAATTCCTGATTATACTGTTCCTGATAATTTTCCATCATAATACCCTGTTTCTCTACCATTTATGATTCCTGTGCATGAACGCATGTCAATTATAGTATAACATATTCCGCGCTTTTTTACATTTATTATTTTCCTACACAAAAAAACCCCATGATTCTTACGAACCATGGGGTTTTCTTATATTGTAATACCTTCTCTAATATTTCAATATAGTCGGATCCTACTTATCAGCAATTGCAGCCTGTGCAGCAGCCAGTCTTGCGATAGGTACACGGAAAGGTGAGCAGGATACATAATCCAGACCGATCTTGTGGCAGAACTCTACGGAAGAAGGATCTCCGCCGTGCTCACCACAGATACCAACGTGCAGCTTAGGATTTACAGGCTTACCAAGCTTGATAGCCATCTCCATCAGCTTGCCAACACCGGCCTGATCCAGCTTAGCGAACGGATCATTCTCGAAGATCTTGGTGTCATAGTAAGCGTTCAGGAACTTACCTGCATCATCACGGGAGAAGCCGAAGGTCATCTGGGTCAGGTCGTTGGTACCGAAGCAGAAGAAATCAGCTTCCTTAGCGATCTCATCGGCAGTCAGAGCTGCTCTGGGGATCTCGATCATGGTACCTACTTCGTACTTCATATCTACACCGGCAGCTGCGATCTCAGCATCAGCGGTCTCTACAACTACCTTCTTAACGAACTTAAGCTCTTTCACTTCACATACCAGAGGAATCATGATCTCGGGCTCTACATTCCAGTCGGGATGTGCCTTCTTAACCTCGATTGCCGCACGGATAACAGCCTTGGTCTGCATCTTGGCAATTTCAGGATAAGTAACAGCCAGACGGCATCCTCTGTGACCCATCATAGGGTTGAACTCATGCAGGGAAGCGATGATGGTCTTGATGGTCTCTACGCTCTTGCCCTGTGCCTTAGCCAGCTTCTCAATGTCAGCTTCCTCGGTAGGAACGAACTCATGCAGAGGCGGATCCAGGAAACGGATGGTAACAGGGTTACCCTCCAGAGCCTCATACAGCTGCTTGAAGTCGTTCTGCTGATAAGGCAGGATCTTCTCCAGTGCTGCTTCTCTCTCCTCTACAGTATCGGAACAGATCATCTCACGGAATGCTGCGATTCTGTCCTCTTCGAAGAACATATGCTCAGTACGGCACAGACCGATTCCTTCAGCGCCCAGCTCACGAGCCTTCTTAGCATCTGCGGGAGTATCTGCATTGGTACGAACTTTTAACTTACGATATTTGTCAGCCCAAGCCATTACACGACCGAACTCACCTGCGATGGTAGCGTCAACAGTCTTGATCTCGCCATCATAGATGTTACCGGTAGTACCATCGATAGACAGCCAGTCACCTTCATGGAAGGTCTTGCCAGCCAGAGTGAACTGCTTGTTCTCCTCATCCATAGCGATGTCGCCACAACCGGATACACAGCAGGTACCCATACCACGAGCAACTACTGCTGCGTGAGAGGTCATACCACCACGAACGGTCAGGATACCCTGGGAAGCCTTCATACCGGTGATATCTTCGGGAGAGGTCTCCAGACGTACCAGAACAACTCTCTCTCCTCTTGCATGCCATTCTTCTGCATCTTCTGCGGTGAATACGATCTTACCACATGCAGCTCCGGGAGAAGCACCAAGGCCCTTGCCGATAGGAGTTGCAGCCTTCAGAGCAGCGGTGTCGAACTGAGGATGTAACAGAGTATCCAGGTTACGAGGATCGATCATTGCAACTGCCTCTTCCTCGGTTCTCATGCCCTCATCTACCAGATCACAAGCGATCTTCAGAGCTGCCTGAGCGGTTCTCTTACCGTTTCTGGTCTGTAACATGTACAGCTTACCATGCTCAACGGTGAACTCCATATCCTGCATATCTCTGTAATGATCTTCCAGAGTCTTACATACTTCCTGGAACTGAGCAAATGCCTCAGGGAATTTGTCAGCCATCTCAGCGATCTTCATAGGTGTACGAACACCTGCTACTACGTCCTCGCCCTGTGCGTTGGTCAGGAACTCACCGAACAGTCCCTTAGCGCCGGTAGCCGGATCTCTGGTAAATGCAACACCGGTACCACAGTCATCACCCATGTTACCAAATGCCATAGACTGAACGTTAACAGCAGTACCCCAGGAATAAGGGATATCATTGTCACGACGATAAACGTTTGCACGAGGGTTGTCCCAGGAACGGAATACAGCCTTGATAGCGCCCATCAGCTGTTCCTTAGGATCATCAGGGAAGTCTACACCGATCTTAGCCTTGTACTCAGCCTTGAACTGACCAGCCAGTTCCTTCAGATCGTCAGCGGTAAGCTCAACGTCCTGCTTAACACCCTTCTTCTCTTTCATTGCATCGATCAGCTGCTCGAAGTACTTCTTACCTACTTCCATAACAACGTCGGAATACATCTGAATAAATCTTCTATAGCAGTCCCAAGCCCAACGGGGGTTGCCGGACTTCTCAGCAATTACGTTAACAACGGTCTCATTCAGACCAAGGTTCAGAATGGTATCCATCATACCGGGCATGGATGCTCTCGCGCCGGAACGAACGGATACTAACAGAGGATTCTCGTGGTCGCCGAACTTTTTGCCGGTGATCTCTTCCATCTTAGTAATGTACTCGTTGATCTGACCCTGGATCTCGTCATTGATCTCGCGTCCATCTTCATAATACTGTGTACATGCCTCTGTTGTAATGGTGAAGCCCTGAGGAACCGGCAGACCAATGTTGGTCATCTCAGCCAGGTTCGCACCCTTACCACCAAGCAGTTCGCGCATGTTTGCATTACCTTCGGTAAACAAATATACCCATTTCTTCATACTTCTTTGTCTCCCTTTTTATAATATTTTTGACAAAACTTTGTAACCCAAACCACTACCGGAGCATTTCGGCTTCGGTTTTTAGTACTTTGATATTGTAACAATCTGCCAAAGGAATATCAAGACGAAATTGATAATTTTTTGACAGAGTACCGATTTTCGTGCACAATGTTGAAAACAGGCATACCGTTTTTGTTTGTTTTGTATAGTACTTTAGTATTATGTAAACGCTTACATTTGTTCAACTTTCTTTGTATGATTTTTAAAAAACTCCCACCGGTTTTTCCGATGGGAGTCTTCGCACTTTTATTCCATATACAATTCTAATCCAGCATGCCGTCTTTGATCACATTGTGGTCACGCAGCAGTTTTTCCACTACAGTGCCTTTCACTACGCGAAGCAGCGGCTTCTTCAGTGCATTTAAAGGTCCGGGCAGTTCGATCTCCAGAGGAGACATACCATCCATCAGCTTCACGCTGCTGTCCAGCAGTTCTCTGACGTCATAGACACTGCCCCATACCTCAGGCACACCTCTGTCTACACCTAACAGTCCGTAGACAGCCTCCATAGCGGTTCTCACGGAATACTCTGTGGTGAACACAGTGTCTCTCGGGGTCTCTGCAAACTGGCCTAAGAAAGCGAAGTTCACACAGCCGTCGGGAATGACATCGGGACGGTCACCCTTGGTTCTGGGCATGAAGAATGCGGTAATATAAGGCATCATGGTAGGTACGCAGACTGCGCTGTGCTCTGCCAGATCCTCGATATCTTCTACGGGCACACCTAAGTGATACAGCCACTCTTCAGTGATCTCCTTACCGGTACAATCCTTCATGGGCTTCTTAATATAATCGCCGGGTACGTCGGTGAACAGGCCGTATACCCATACACATACCTGATTCTTGTCCTGTTCCTTGAACTGTCCCTGACGATTGATGGTCCAGCTCATGAGCCACTTGGAATCCTGACAGCTTACGATACCGCCGGTTACGACCTTACCGCTTCTGGGATCACGCTTACAGATATTGGTGATATAAGGAATGATCTTGTCATCCAGTGTAGTCACGGTAGCGGATTCCCAGTTAGTCTTGGAAACATCAGAACAGAACTTCTCGGGATGTCCGAAGGAAGGATCCTGTTTTGCGATATTTTTCCACAGGCTCCATACACCGCTGGTACGAACCTCTGCGTCACCGTTGGGTGCATGGTTCTGGTCGCCGTAGATGGTGCCCTCGGTACAGCTTCCGTTGGTAACGAATACCAGGTCGTTCTCGGTGAGGACAATGCCCTTCTCTACGCCTTTTACCTTGCACTCAATAGCCTTTGCCACCTTTTTGCCGTCATTGATATCAAAAATAACATTTGTCACTTCGGTGTTGAACTGGAAGTCCACGCCTGCTGCCTCCAGATACTTCTTCATGGGAAGGATCAGAGACTCGTACTGGTTGTACTTGGTGAACTTCAGTGCACTGAAGTCAGGCAGTCCGGAAATATGATGGATAAATCTCTGGAAGTAAAGCTTCATTTCCAGTGCGCTGTGCCAGTTCTCGAAAGCGAACATGGTTCTCCAATATAACCAGAAGGTGGAGTTAAATACTTCATCATCGAAAACATCTTCAATAGTCTTGTCATACAGATCCTCGTCTTTTGTCATGAACAGCTTCATGATCTCCATGCAGCCCTTCTGGCTTAGATTGAACTTGCCATCGGTATGGGCATCCTGTCCGCAATCCTTTGTTGCACGACACAGGGAGTAGTTGGGATCTTCCTTGTTCAGCCAGTAATACTCATCCAGCACGCTGGCTCCGGGTACTTCCAGAGAGGGAATGCTGCGGAATAGATCCCACAGACATTCGAAATGGTTCTCCATCTCACGTCCGCCACGCATGACGTAGCCTCTGGTAGGATCGAAGATACCGTCACAAGCACCGCCTGCGATATCCATTGCCTCTAAGATATGGATGTGGGAACCGGGCATCTGCCCATCACGTACCAGGAAACACGCTGCCGCTAAAGATGCCAGTCCGCTGCCTACGATGTAAGCGTTCTTCTCATCCACTCCTGCGGGCTTCTTAGGTCTTGCGAAGGCCTCGTAGTTACCATTGGAATAATAGATGCCTTTGCTGTTCTTGTCGTATCTTCCAAGCTCCGTGTTTCGATAATCTTTCTTGGCTGCCTTGACGGCTGCCTTTCTCTCCTCTTTCTTCACCTCTGCCTTATGTCCTTTGGTTACTGCTGCCACTGCGCCTGCACCTACTGCCAGTGCTGCCAGTCCCAGTCCGATATTATTCTTTTTTGCCATAATGATTACCACCTTTCTTTGATGACTCTCAAATGTTTTTCTGTTTACAAATAGTATCCTACTTCTTTTTTATAAGAAAACCAATTTACAAAAGAGGACAAATGATAAAGTTTTTATCATCCTGCCCTTTTTGTAAAGTACTTATACTATTTCAGTACTATTTCAGAATTTCTTTTCCGTGTGCTCAAAATTCTCGATGGATCGGCTGATGTTTCCGTAAAGAGTGATTGCCAGCTCTTCAACGATCTTATGATAATCGTCCTTCATTCCCCGATCGATCCAGTCTAACATCACACCCACAAAACCGTATTTGTAAAATCCGGCAATGAATTCCTTGTGCTCCTCCGCTACCTGCATGCCGGTGCATTTTTCCTCCACCACGTCCGCAATGAGCTGGTAGGTCAACTTGTTTAAGTAGCTTTCGATCTTCTGGCGATCCACGCAGCGGTAGACATTCATAATAAAAGGTTTATTCTCCTGCACTGCCTCGAAAATCTGGCAGAAGCCTTCCTGCCAGTTCTCGTAGGTCTTCTTCCCCTGCAGTGCCTTCGTGCCGTCTTCCACACAAACCCACTCTACCAGATCATAAATATCTTTGAAATGATAATAGAAAGCCATGCGGCTGATACCGCAGTCCTCTGCAAGTTCGTTAATGGTGATCTTATCCAAAGACTTCGTGAGAAGTTCTTTTTTCAAAGCTGCTTCCAGTGCCAGTTTTGTTATATTGGCCATAGCCTGTCCTCCACTGTTTTTATGTATTAGCTTCACAGGATATTATTCGCTAATGTTGCCGTTCGTCAATCATGTAAACATGTTGACTTCCTTATACTCATTATATTGTACGACAATAGACTCAAAGTGAGCAAATTAACTTTTTATAAAAAAACTCTTGCTTTTTGTAAAATTCCATGGTATCATCTTACTTGCGTTTCGGGGTGTGGCTCAGCTTGGTTAGAGCGCCGTCTTAGGGAGGCGGAGGTCGCGAGTTCGAATCCCGCCACTCCGATTCATTAAAAAGTCCTTGATTTCAAGGACTTTTTTTTGTTACGTTTCATGTTGCAATCCGGTATTCACTTTTTGTAACGCTTCCGGCATAGCTCCTTTACATGGAAAGACATGTCATGAATGCTCTTTCACATACTGCAAAAATTCCGGTGTCTTTGACCAGTATTTTACACCCCAGTTTTCAAAATTCCATTCTTCCATGTAATCATTGCACTCGAAATCCACATAATATATTTCTTCGTTATGTACAACAAAATTCGTTGGAAAATAATCAATATTTGTATTGGCAGCATATAACAGTGCACACATTCTATGCAATTGCTCGATATAGTCAGTTTTCATCTTGTCTTCTAAAACCAACTGATAGATCGTGTCACCTTCAATAAACTCCTTCAAAATGCGTTCATTTTCCACATCTGTTTCAAGCATGACTGGCATTTTTATTCCGATTTCTTTTAATTTCCTGTAATCCCTGATTTCTGCCTCAAGCTTGTTTCCGAACTGATAATAATCACAAGGTTCATGATGTATCTGCTTCAAAACATACCTGTTATTTCCAGACTCTGCCAAGTAAGAATATCCGCCTTTCCCCTTTCCCAGCAATTTAATTATTGTATAGCTTTTCCCATTTACGGTCATTTCTTTATTCATATGTCTTCTCCTCTGTTCTATACCTCATTGATTACGGATTTTTAATATTCTGGTTTCATATTACAATAGAAATATAGTTTTCACAAAGGTTAAATGCGTAACCCACCACAAAATTTTTAGTAATGGCAATTACTAAAAAATTCCGCAAGCCTTTCCCTGCCTGCGGAATCTTCCAAGCATATTACATTTTTTCCACGCACCGGATCAGTGCATCCACATTCTCTTCCCTCGTGGCCCAGCCGGTACAGAATCGCACGCAACTGTGTGTGGCATCGATCCGCTGGTCATAGCTGTACTCGAACTGTTCTGAAATCTTTGCCAGGTGTGCATCCGGCACAATGACGAAGATCTGGTTCGTCCGGTTGGGTGCCAGATAAGTGTAACCCTTTGCCGTAAATGCTTCCCGCAGCTTCTCCGCCATGGCAATGGCATGGGCGGAGATCTCCTGATAGAGACCATCTGTGAAAAGCGCATCAAACTGCAGTCCTAGCAATCTTCCCTTGGCAAGCATGCCGCCGTTCTGTTTGATAAGATATCGGAAATCCTGTGCAAGCTCCGGGTTTTTGATCACTACTGCTTCTCCAAACAATGCGCCGACCTTGGTTCCACCAATGTAAAAGACATCGCAAAGCGCCGCGATCTCCGGTAATGTCAGATCATTGTCCGGTGCTGCCAGTCCGTAGCCCAGTCTGGCGCCATCTAAGAACAGATACAGTCCGTATTTGTGGCAGGTCTCGGACAGAGCGGTCAGTTCCGCTTTGCTGTAAATGGTTCCAACCTCTGTGGGATTTGAAATATAAACCATTTTCGGCTGTACCATGTGTTCAAAGCTGTCGTTGTGAATATGGGCTTCGTAAGCCTCTGCTACCTGCGCTGCCGTGATCTTACCGTCAGGACTGGGCAGTCCCAGTACCTTATGTCCGCAGGCTTCCACCGCACCGGTCTCATGGACATTGATATGTCCTGTGACAGCGCAAAGCACACCCTGGTGTTTGCGAAGTGCTGCATTGATCACTGTGACATTGGTCTGTGTCCCACCTACCAGGAAATGGACTGCCAGACTGTCATCCCCACAGGCCTTACGGATCTTCTTGCGCGCCTCTTCGCAGTATTTATCCTCACTGTAGCCCGGTGTCTGTTCCATATTGGTCTGCACCAGACGTTCCAACACTTTCGGATGTGCTCCCTCATTATAGTCACACTGAAATAAAATCTTATCGCTCATTTTTTATTGACACCGCCGTGACAGTGTATTTCCTCCAACGTTATTTATATTTTAGCTTTTTCTATTTGCTAACTCTTTACATTTTCGATTGTTTCTATCTTATTTGATTCTCTGGACTTTCTGTTACTCAAATTCAGTCAGTCCTTCGTCTCCAGAACCCTTACCAGATACTCCCACACTCTCTTCGTGGAAGAAATGCTTAAGGTCTCCTCTGTCGTATGAATGTCCTTCATATCCGGTCCCATGGATACACAGTCAAGGTCTGAGATTTTGCTGCCTAACAGTCCGCACTCCAGTCCTGCATGGATAGCCTCCACCCTGGGCTCAGTGCCGTACATTTCCGCATACAGCTTCACCATTTTCTCCCGCAGTGGAGAATGCACACGGTATTTCCAGCCGGGATAATCTCCGGTCACCACGTAATCGCCGCCTGTCAGTTCCACCAGTGCAGAAAGCTTTGCGATCAGGTTATCTTTCTCACTTTCCACGCTGCTTCTGACAGAATACTCTGCCCGCAAAACTTCCGCATCTGCTTTCAGGATACCCAGATTCAGGGAAGTCTGTACCAGCCCCGGCATATCTGCGCTCATCGCCTGTACACCGTTGGGAGTCGCCTGCAAAAAAGCTGCCACTCTTTTTGTCTCTTCCGGTGCGGCACAGGTGATTGTCTCTATAGCGTCTGTTAACCTTTTCGCAGTTACCTTTACGTCCGGATCCTTGGTGGCAAGTTCGTCCCCCAGTTCTGCTGCCAAAGCTGCTACCTGCTGCGCTAAGCTTTCTGTATCTTTTTCCTCTACTACGACAACCGCTTTCGTCTGTCTGGGAATGGCATTGTCTGCCAGCCCTCCGTCCGCAGATACCAGTCCTACGGGCATTTTCTCAGACAGCTTCCACAGAAGTCTTCCCAGGATACAATTGGAATTGCCCCTTTCCTTATGTATCTCTCCGCCGGAATGTCCCCCTAAGAGACCTGAGACTTCCAATTCATAGCACACGCCCGTAAGTTCCTGCTTTTTCATCGGAAAGCGGCAGTTCACTCTGGCACCACCGGCACAGCTGGTCAGGAAAATGCCTTCATCCTCGGAATCCAGATTGATCATGCGATGTCCCTGTAACATAGACAGGTCGATCTCTCTGGCTCCGTCCATACCGACTTCCTCATCCACTGTAATGATGACTTCCAAACGTGGATGTCTGATGTCCTCAGAATCCAATAATGCGAGTGCATAAGCCACAGCGATACCATCATCGCCGCCGAGGCTGGTATTCTCCGCGTAGATGCTGTCCCCGTTGATCCCTACTTTCAGTCCTTCCGTCTTCATATCCATGGTGCAATCCGGTGTCTGCACCGCTACCATGTCCATATGCCCCTGCAGGATCACCACCGGTTCCTTCTCGTATCCGGGAGTTGCCTCCTTGACCATAATGACATTTTTCATAGCATCCTGTATATAGAAAAGCTTATGTGCTTTCGCAAAGTCCACCAGGAAATCGCTGATCTGCTCCACATTGCCGGAGCCGTGAGGGATCTTCGTGATCTCTTCAAAATAGTAAAATACTTTCTTCGGTTCTAAGTTCGATAAAACACCCATTTTCATTTCCTCATTTCTGCGCTTTTATAGAGAACAAAGTGCACTTTCAGTATAAGTATTTGTCATTTTTCTGTCAAGGAAACAACATATGAAAAAACAGCAAACCATATCTGGATTGCTGTTTTCAAAATCAAAGCTTTATTTTTAATTCATCAAATACTTCTTCAGATGTACTATCGGAATGTAATGCTATCTTTAACCGCTCAATTTCATCAAGTATTTCCGCTTTTCCTGGGGCGTGTAGAACCAATATTCGCAGATCTCCCGCTGGGTGAACGCCTCTTCCCGCTCCCGGATACAATACAGAATCCAGAAAGCCGTCTCCGAGAGATTACAGTTTTTAGCATAGACCCGGTACAGATCGTCCATCTCCTTGATCAGCTTATTGTACAATGTGATCTGTGCAAAAGATTTTCCCCTGTTCTCTTCCATAGAAGCTTTCCTCCTTTTTATCCGATTTCGGACTAAATAGCATATAATCCGAAATCGAATTATTGTCAACAATTTTCTCATTGTGTCCTTCAGCGTATCGTTATATAATAACTTTGGCATCAGTTCCGGGAGGAGTGCGGTTCGCCCGTATCGCCAGTGTCTAGGTTCACCTTATTGAATATCCCGTAGAACACTCGGCGGCTGATGCTATTCTGAAATATTCTGTCTTTTCAAAGTATAGTTTTATTTTACCCCAACACACTACTATTACCTCGTTCTTTTTGTATGTAATATTACGTATTATTTATTGACATACGTAACATTACGTATTAAAATGAATTTGAGGTAGGAAAGGAGATACAAAAGATGCCTATGACCTCACAGGAGATGATCAAACTCCTATTAATAAACGGTTTTGCTATTATCAGCCAGAACGGCTCCCATGTAAAGCTGAAGAACACCGATACTCATAAAACCGTTATTGTTCCTTACCATTGCAAAGACATAAAAAAAGGTCTGGAACAGGCAATTCTGAAACAAGCTGGCTTAAAATAACAAATATTAACAAGGAGAACCAAAATGAAAAAACTTTTTTATCCGGCACTTTTTCATAAAGCAGAAGAAGGAGGCTTTTGGATCACCTTCCCGGATTTCCCCGAATGTATGACACAGGGGGAAAATATGCAGGATGCCTACGAAATGGCATGGGATGCACTTGGTCTTGCCGTAGTCTCCCGTATAGAGAACAGAGAAGCCCTTCCTCCGGTCACAGAACCTTACGCTGTTACTTTAGATCCTGATACCTTCTGTGTGGTTGTTCCCTTTGACCTCATATCCTACCAGAAAAAACATAACTCCAAAGCAGTCAAAAAAACTCTTTCCATTCCGGAATGGCTGAATGAAGCTGCTACAGATAGGAATGTTAATTTTTCACAGGTATTGCAGGATGCTCTTCTTCAAAAATTGAACCAATAAAACATGTTGCATTCCATGTTGCATTTTGCAAACTATTACGTCAAAATACAAAAAATCAAAATGCGCAAAGACCCATTTCTACAGGTTTTTGCGCATTTTCTATAAATATAAAAGCAGATAACGGGAATCGAACCCGCCTTTCCAGCTTGGGAAGCTAGCGTTCTACCGATGAACCATATCTGCAAAAGGAACATAAAATATTATACTCCATGTTCCTTTATTTTGCCAGTCCTAATTTTTACATTTTTACCATTTTACTTATTTGCTTATCCATTTTACTTATCCAGCACTCCCAACCACTTCAGAGCGTTCCAAATGCCGTCTTTATCCACGTCCGTGGTGATATAATCTGCCGCTTCCAGCACCTGTTTACTGGAATTACCCATAGCAATGCTGGTGTGGGCATACTTTAACATCGGCAGGTCGTTATTGCTGTCCCCGATGGCCACAGTGTCTTCCATGGGGATCTTCAAATAGTCCGTAATGTAACGAATCGCAGTTGCCTTGGAATATCCTTTGGGAACAATCTCGTAAAACCCTTGTTCTCTGTCGATAAAATCCAGTATTTCCGACAGATCATGCTTCATTCCGACCATTCCCGCCGGAGTCTCTGCATAAGCATATAATTTATCGTAGTTGCCCGGTGCATTGGCATAGCGATCGTATTTTCGATTCTCAATCTCACGTGCCATATGGCGGAAAGTCTCGGTAAATACTTCTTCTCCTCTGGGAGCATAGTCTTCCCTGCTGCCTTCCAGGACGGCATCCACATGATACTTTTTCATGGCTGTCAGAATTGCCTTAGACTCCTCCATGGAAAATGTCTTGTGCATCAGCTGTTTTCCATGATATTCAATCTCCGTTCCGCAGCCCAATAACAATCCGTCGAATTCCACCTGTCCGGTAAGATTTTCCCCTACCAGCCGTTTCGTACGCCCGGTGTTGATCATGCAGATATGACCGTTGGCTCTGGCGATGCGGATGGCTTCCTTCGTGCTCTCCGACATCAGTTCACTTCCTCCGCATATTAAGGTTCCGTCAATATCAAAAAATATTATCTTCATCTCAGATTCTTAAGCTCCTCTACCAGATCCAGATCGGATTTCTGTACCTTCAGATTCGTGGACACGGGCTCTTCACCGGGTCTCGTGATCGTGATCTCGATAATGGTTCCTTCCGTGATCGCTCCACCCATAAAAAATCTGCTTACAAACGCTGCAAATTTGGGATGATTACTCTCGAAGGTATTCTTCGCATTCATCAGTTTCATCATCATTCCGGGATTTATCATAATGGTCTCCTTCCAAATAGTTACAAAAAAGAAAGGCCGTCCGCACCATCCGAAGATAATGTGTCCAGCCTTAACAGTTGCTATTATTTACGCGATCTTGGACTTAGCCAGCTCTGCAAGGGTCTTGAAACCTTCTGCATCGTTAACTGCCAGGTCTGCCAGCATCTTTCTGTTCATATCAACGCCTGCAAGCTTCAGACCGTACATGAACTTGCTGTAAGATAAACCGTTCATTCTGGCTGCTGCATTGATACGAGCGATCCACAGCTGTCTGAACTGACGCTTTCTCTCTTTTCTACCTGCATAAGAGCTGGTCAGAGCTCTCATAACAGACTGCTTTGCTACTCTGTACTGCTTGCTTCTTGCGCCTCTGTAGCCCTTTGCAAGCTTTAATACTCTATTGTGCTTCTTCTTGGCATTTAAGCCACCTTTAATTCTTGCCATGTCTTATTTCCTCCTCGCCTGAATTATAAATAAGGTAAAATCTTCTTCATATTCTTAACATTAGTTGCATCCGTAATTGCAGGCTTTCTCAGATTACGTTTTCTCTTAGTAGACTTCTTGGTTAAGATATGGCTCTTGTAAGCTTTAGATCTCTTTAACTTACCGGTTCCTGTTGCTTTAAAGCGCTTAGCTGCTGCTCTGCTTGTCTTCATTTTGGGCATAACGAGTTCCTCCTAAACTTTACTTAATCTATCGTGTCGGAATCCGACACTTTTTAACTGTACGAATTAACGCTTCTCAGTTAAAAACATTGTCATGCTTCTGCCTTCTACCTTGGGAGCTTTTTCCACTACCGCAATATCGGACAGGCTCTGCGCGATATCATCTAAGATATGCTTGCTGTTGTTCATGTGTGCCATCTCTCTGCCGCGGAATCTCAGGGTGATCTTCACTCTGTCTCCCTTGGTCAGGAACTTTCTGGCTGCGCCGATCTTGGTGTTCAGATCGTTGGTATCGATATTGGGGGAAAGTCTGATCTCCTTGATATCGATGACCTTCTGCTTCTTTTTTGCTTCCTTCTCTTTTCTCACCTGCTCGTATTTGTACTTACCGTAATCCACGATCTTACAAACAGGAGGCTTTGCCGTAGGAGCAATCTTCACCAGGTCGAGTCCGGCTTCCTCTGCCATCTTCAGGGCATCTCTGGAAGAAACGATTCCAAGCTGTTCTCCGTCTTCTCCAATCAGTCGTACTTCTTTGTCTCTGATCTGTTCATTAATCATTAAATCGCTAATGGTTGTGTACCTCCATAAGAAAATGTGTTAAACAATAAAAAAAGCAGATAGCATAACTATCCACCTGTTCCCTTCACGGACTGCCCTCATTCAAATAAATTCCAAACGAGTTCTCTGTCTATGAAAAATCTGAACGCTTACCAGCCTGCGCCGTAAGGTGAGAGTGGATACTCTGCTTGTTGTATCGTGTTCTTCACACGCTTAAATAGGATACCACGAAGTTTTCCTGATGTCAACCCCGTTTCTGATATTTTTTATTTTCTATTTTATTCTGGAATCTATGTACCGGCGGTCTCCCGCCGAATCCAGTTACTTGCTTTATTATCCGCAGTTTCGGAACATTTGTCAAGCTGGAATACTGATTTTCTTTTCCGTGATTTACTTTTCCGAAAAAGTAGCACAGGCGGTCTCTCTGCAGTCGCAGGCTCCGCAGCCCTTGATGTCCACATGCTCCGCCACACACTTATAATTACTATTATAAATGCACTTTACTGCCTCACAGTCGATGCTGATCGTATGGCTTGGATGAGACAGGGAATTGCTGAAAGATTCTCTTCCCTCTCTCTTCTGCGCAAAGCTTTCACAGCAGGTTCCGTCACAGTCGCAGGCGTGCTTGCCACCCACCATGATGTCTCCCTTGCTACACAGACAGTCCTTATTATAGGTACAATTTTCCACAACGCATTTTAAATCTGCCATGTTTCCCTCGCCTTCTGCCGCTTTCTGCGGCGTCTCATCTTCTTTTTTGATTTTAAAATTTTAAAAGAGGACACGCGGCAAAAGAGCAGTTGCAGTCCCACCACGCGTCATGGATAGTCTGTGCAGATTTGAAATTCTTATTCCTTTTACTGGTTTTTTTATAAAATTCGAGATGCCACTGGCTCATCTCGTTGCCCATAAGAAATAAATAAAGCGCCACCCCATTTCTATGAGAAGTGACGCTTTTTTCATGTTTTTCTTTTATCTTACTGCCAAATTACTTGCTCAGCTTCTTGGTTGCGATCTCATCCTTTAACATAGCCAGGAATTCGTCTTTGGATACAGTAGTGGTGTTCTGCTGTCCGTGCAGACGATAGCTTACGGTGCCGTCCTGTGCTTCCTGTTTTCCTAAGATGATCAGGTAAGGGATCTTCTTCACCTGTGCTTCTCTTACACGGTAACCCAGCTTCTCTGCTCTCTCATCGATGTCCGCTCTGATGTTATTGTCCAACAGATAACCGTACAGATCATGCGCATAGGCATTCAGCTCTTCATCATCGTTCTTGACCGGCAGGATCATAGCCTGTACGGGAGACAGCCACAGAGGCAGGTTGCCCTTGGTCTCCTCCAGGATATAAGCCATGAATCTGTCCAGAGATCCTAAGATTGCTCTGTGCAGGACCACGGGAGTCTTCTTCTGTCCATCCTTGTCCACATAGGTCAGATTAAACTTAGCAGGCAGGCAGAAATCCAGCTGGCAGGTGGACAGGGTGTACTCGTTACCTACCGCAGGCTTTACATTAACATCCAGCTTCGGTCCGTAGAATGCAGCCTCACCGATCTCCTCGGTGTACTCAATGCCCAGGTCGTTCAGAACCTTGCGCAGAGCGTCCTCTGCATTGTTCCACATTTCGTCGTCATCGTGATATTTTACCTTGTCCTCCGGATCTCTCAGGGACAGGACACATCTGTAATCGGTAATACCGAAATCCTTGTAGGTATTGAAGATCAGGTCTACTACATTGGAGAACTCGGACTCGATCTGCTCCGGTGTTACAAACAGATGGGCGTCGTTCTGGCAGAAATGTCTGCCTCTCTCGATACCCTTCAGGGTACCGCTGGCTTCAAAACGGAAATCATGAGCGATCTCACCGATACGGATAGGCAGATCTTTGTAAGAATGCTGCGTGTTAGCGTAGATCATCATATGGTGAGGGCAGTTCATGGGACGCAGTACGAAGGACTCTCCTTCCACTTCCATAGGAGGGAACATGTTCTCCTTATAGTGATCCCAGTGACCGGAGGTCTTGTACAGATTTACAGTACCGACACAGGGAGTCATAACGTGCAGATATCCCAGTCTTCTCTCTTTGTCCTTAATATAATTCTCCAGCTCCTGCCATACGGTGTAACCCTTGGGAAGGAACATGGGAAGTCCACGGCCTACCAGATCATCGGTCATGAACAGTTCCATTTCCTTGCCGATCTTTCTGTGGTCACGCTCTTTGGCCTCTTCCAGCTCTTTCAGATGCGCTTCCAGTTCCTCTGCGGTAGGGAAGCAGACACCGTAGATACGTTGCATCACGTGGTTGCTGGCATCGCCCTTCCAGTAAACGCCGGAGTGTTTTACCAGTTTGAAGTTCTTACACAGCTTGGTGTTGTCTACGTGAGGTCCACGGCACAGATCGGTGAAATCTCCCTGGTCGTATACTGTGATGTTGCCGTCTTCCAGATTGCTGATCAGGTCCAGCTTGTACATATCGTCCTTGAACATTTCCATAGCTTCTGCCTTGGAGACTTCTCTTCTGTAGATCTTCTTGCCTTCCTTGCAGATCTTCTTCATCTCTTTTTCGATGGCAGCGATCACTTCATCATTGACCACATCGTTGCCGAGATCGATATCATAATAGAATCCTTCCTTTACCACAGGTCCTACCCAGAATTTTGCATGAGGGTACAGATGCTTTACTGCCTGTGCCATGACATGGGCGCAGGAATGATTGAGAGTTGACAGTCTTTCGTCTTCCTTAAAATTTACCATTTTCGTTCTCCTTTTTGTTGTTTTCTAAACTATTCAGAACCTCCATTTGCGAAATCGCTCTTTCAGAGCTTTGCTGAATAGTCACAAAAAAGTCCCTTGCAACAATCTGCAAGGGACGTATCACACGCGGTTCCACCCTGATTGCAATTATATAAAATAACTGCCACTCATTTACTCGTAACGGGAGCTGCCGGGCTGTATTAAAGCCACTCAGAGATGGTCTTCGTCCGCATCCGGCAAAACCGCTCACAGCTCCTGTTCCGAATAACAAGGCGGTTCTCTCTGGTGCCTTTCTATGCATCCTACTCTTCTCTTCAACGTTTTCTGATCTTAAAATCTGTTGCTTTAGGACTTATGTTGATATCATAGACCTTTTCACACGGATTGTAAAGAGGTATTTATATAGCTTTCCACATTTTCTCTGGACATATCTAAAGCTACCGCCAGTTCTCCATACAGATGATCCTCTGCAATACGAAAATATCTGGCATCCACTGCTGTCTCCTTACGTCCCGCTTCCTTTCTGGCACGTTTCCGCAGGTAGATCGTCTTGATGATCCGGATCAGATCCTGACAGCTGCTGGTCTTTAAGCAATTCTTGTATTCCTGCTCTAACAGTTTATCATTGGCAATGGTGATCAGCGGGATCTCCGGGATCCTGTGGATCAGATTCTCCGCTTCCTCGTGCGCAAGCACCTTACGCATGGAACCTTCCGCCGTATCCACCGGAATATATACCGTGCTGGAGGACAGATACAGAGGTTTTAAAATATAATACTCTCTCTTCCTATCCACTCCCGCAATGTCTAATGTCGTGATCTCTTCCACCACACAGACTCCCTTACTGCCACATACTACACGTTCGCCCTTCTGAAACACCTTAACCTTCCTTTCCTCTGCCGACTGCAGAAAAATGCAAAACACAATTTCCGTTTACTACCAATAATATATCCATTTTTAACTATTCTAACAGAAAAAGCGCCGAAATGTCAGTATCTTTCGGCGTTTCTGAATATTTTTGTGAATATTGCTCATAGGAAATCGGTCAGGTATTGTGCATTATTTCTGATAGGCGATGCGTGGATCTCCGTTTTTCAGGTAAATAATGCCTCTGCGTTCAAAGCCGTTCTTCTCCAATAAGTGCTGCATGGTGTGATTATCGAAATGGGTGTCGGCCCGCAGATATTTCACTTTGCTCTCACAAAAAGCAACACATTTTGCAAACAGGCCCCTTACTTCCCCGTCTCCTGCCAGGCGATGGATCGTGCCGTAAGGGGTCTCCTCCCGCCAGCTGCCATCCTCAATATAGGCATAGGTTGGTTCCTCCTCCAGCAAAAGCATGAATACTCCGTGGATGCTTCCGGCCTTTTTATACACGTAAAGCCGCTGTTTCTCAATGTCTGTCCGCAGTGTCTCCGGATCCGGATAGGCGCCGTTCCACTGGTTCGGATTGCCGTTTGCCCGCATGTAAGCCTTGGCGATATCATAGATTTCCAGAATCCGGGGCAGGTCTGCCTCTGTTGCCGTTACGATCTCCTCCGACAGATTGGTGCAGCGCCCATGAGTCTTCGAATCTCCATTGCACAGGATGTGTTTTTCCATGATTCCGTAATTCCTCCATTTGTCAGAAAGATAGCGTCATTTTATCACATCCCATCGACTATTTCATCTATATTTTTGTGATCTTCTACATCCTCTTCACACATTTCTCATGTTAGTGTCATTTTAGAGTCAAAGCAAACTCTTAATAGTTCAAATACTAAAAAGAAAATCGGAATTATCAACAAATCAGGTTCATGAAATGTGACAAGGATAGAAAACCTTTCAGCTATATTTTCAAGTACCTGTGTTCCCGCAAGTGCACCGGTTCCGCTGATATAGAAATAAATATCTTTCATGGATATAACAGAGGCAATGCGATCCAGGAATCTGGTATACGACATTCCCAATACTACACCCACGATCAGTATTGCCTGAAACAATATTTTTCTCCAATTTATTTGTAGTGTTTCCTGAATCTTTTTCAACTGTCCCACACGGAAGTCTTTCCCATGAGCTAACATACATAGCACAACTGCTGTCAATGCAGCAAACAACAGTCCTGTTTTTCCCGGGATCTGAAAGAACCGGCTTTCCGGCATGGTAATCCAACTCCATTGTTGCTCATATAAATCACTTTCCGTTTGATGTGCCATAAAAATCCAAAACTCTATCATTTTGCCAATCTCAGTTAACAAAAAATATCCTAAGATCACAGGCACACATTTAACAGCTTCCTTGATTTTCATCATAAGATTCTCCTTCTAATTTTGTAGACTTTTGTTACTCTTTCGTTCTTTTTTATAATAATTTATTTTTTTATTATTATCATAATTTGTCCACAAAAAGCAGAAATCTGACCACCAATTATTGCACGTCCAACAATATTTTAATACTTACCTGCATATCAACCCTGATTGACAATTCTCCATGATATTTTTCCACAATTTGTTCAATAATCTTCATTCCCCAGCCATGCGCTAATGAATCCTGCTCTCTCTCAGATACAAAATGATTATTTTTAACCAATGGTTTTTCCTTATAGTCATTTTTCATTTCAATTACAAGAAACCCTGCTGTTATCGCAATATTCAATCTGATTTGTTCTTTTGCTGCTTCCAATGCATTGTTCAATAAATTGGCACATAATACACAAAATTCTCTATCCTCCAGTTTTAGCCCTGACGGAAGAATCGGTGTTTCGACCACCAAAAGAATATTACGCTGTTCTGCTTTCTCTTTTACTTCATAAATTACGGTATCTACAATATCTACGCCTGTATGTACCGGAATCATTTTACACTGCAGCGGTTCCTGCACGCTCTCTATATATGCTAAAGCTTCTCTCCGATCACCATTTTGCAGAAGTCTCTCCAGCGCTCGCAGATGATGTTTTATATCATGATACAGTTTCGCATTTTCTGTATAGAAATTCTGTGCTCTGACATACTGACTCTCAATCAGATCATATTGTGTATCTAATACAGAGATTTGCATCTTCAGTTGCGATTGGCGGAAGTAAAAATATACCATAAGAAGCAGACTCACCAGGCAGGACAGGAAAACATAATTCTGAATTGCATTTCCATAAATCATATCCATGAAAAAATCACACAGAAATGCTGTGCTAAAGAAAGCAATGCCAAATGTTTTCAACAGATTCAACGCTGTAAAAGTTTTTCCTATTACTTTATGTCTTATAGCAGATATCAATATACCATTTAAAACCAGCCACCCTACCTGTGCGCAAAATTCTGCATTTGTCCAGAAATGTTCCACCAGTCCCAGTAAAACAGTCCAGATAAAAACATAACTGACTACAAGGGATGCCACTTTTTCCACAGAGCCATTCCATAACAGGTATCCTAAAATAGTAAGAAGTAACAGTAACGGAATCCACGACAAATACTTTTGCAGACCATACCATAGCATTCCCGATAAAAATATTGTTAAAATAAATTTTTTATCTGAATCTATGTATTTTCTCCGATCAAAAAGCATATCCATCCATATCAAAAGCCATGCCGAATTGTGTATGCTCCACAGAATTTTAATCATTTGTACTCCATTTTCCATTATCCGTACCTGCCTGCCAATATTCCATTATTCGATGTTTTAATTGCGCCAGCCGTCGTTCTCCGATGTACAATTGCTGCCCCGTAGATAAAACCATCTGGTTATCTTTGATCTGTTTCACATGATATAAATTACACAAATATCCCCGATCCACCCATACAAATTCATCTTCCGGTAATTTCTCCGATATCTTTTTTAAGGAGCTTCTTACCTTACACCTGGTAGCATCCGTCTTTTCAATATATAAATACTTACCTTCTCTCCAAATATATACAATTTTTCTAAATGGTATTTTTTCTATACCCTGTTGGTTTTCTGCAATATAAACCTCTGAGGTACGTGATACAATTTCCCTGAATACTGCCTCCAGTGCCTGTGTGATCATGCTCTCCATTTGTTGCTTCGGAATAAAACGAAATGGTCGGAATTCAAATGATTTATACACATAACTCTCGTAAGCAGACACAAAGATGATCAGAATATCCGGTGCTGTTTCCTGAATTTTAGCTGCCAGTTCAAAGCCATTTAATTCCTGCATTTCAATATCCAAAAACAACAAATCAAACGCTTGACCATCCTCAATTTCATACCACAATGCCTTACTGCTCTGATATACATTACATTCATAAGGAATGCTTTTTTTCATGAAATACTCTTTTATATGTTTTTCCATGAACTCCGCGTCTTCTACTGTATCATCACATATTGCAGCTTTCATTTTCCATGCTGTATACTTTCCCATCGTTTCCCCTTATGTTATCAAAGCGAAATTTCCTTGATACGCATCTGGTCCCTGTTGCAGAACAAGTACCTCTTAAAATACTACAATTTATTTGGATAATTCTCTAACTGGTGGAAAATACCAACTACATTTACAACATCTCCTCTCACATCAAAAATGATAATATAATTCATCTGTGGCACAACAGCCTCTCGATACCCTTTCTTGGAAAGATATGCTTCGCTGCCTGGTCATTTTTTAATCGATAAATCAAATGATACACAAGCTTATCAAGCAATTCATCAGCATGCTCTGTAACATTTAATTTATAAACCATACTTTGCCCTCTTTTCTCTAAGTGCTGTTCTGGCATCCTTTATCTGTCCTGCCTCAATCTGTTTTTCAGATATCTCGATATCTCTGTACATAGCAATTTGTTTCATGGTTGCCTCATAAATCTCCATGCTCATAATTACCATATCTCCATAACCATTTTTCGTAACATAAATCGGCTCCTCTATCTTATGACACATATCAGATATCTCAGACGTATTCTTCAAATCTTTAATTGGAATTATTTTCGGCATAATACGCACCTCCTTTTATGCCATAATTATACCATAATTATACCCTTTTTCAACCTATTTATTCATAATTAAAAACTCATAATCAAAGAAACGGTCTTTTGACTTATGCCAAAGACCGTTTCTTTTACAATTTTATTCCTCATTCATCTTAGCCAGCTTGGCTGCCTGGTCGGCTGCGATGCAGGCGTCGATGATCTCTTCGATATCTCCGTTCATGATCTTGTCTAACTTATACAGGGTCAGACCGATACGATGGTCGGTGACACGACCCTGGGGGAAGTTGTAGGTACGGATCTTCTCAGAACGGTCTCCGGTACCGATCTGACTGCGGCGCATCTCTGCTTCCGCATCGTGTCTCTGCTGCTGCTCGATGTCATACAGCTTGGACTTTAACAGTGCGAATGCCTTCGCCTTGTTCTGGATCTGAGACTTCTCAGTCTGGCTGTATACCACGATTCCGGAAGGATAATGGGTCAGACGTACTGCGGAGTCAGTGGTGTTGACACACTGACCACCGTTACCGGATGCTCTCATGACATCGATACGGATATCTTTGTCCTCGATGACGATATCAATGTCGTCATCCACCTCCGGCATAACCGCCACACTGATGGTGGAGGTATGGATACGTCCGCCGCTCTCGGTCTCCGGCACACGCTGTACACGATGTACGCCACTCTCATACTTCATCTTGGAGTAAGCACCCTGTCCACTGATGGTAAACTGTACTTCCTTCATACCGCCGATGCCGATCTCATCCACGTTGATCAACTCTACCTTCCAACGCTGCTTCTCGGCATAATGCACATACATACGATAGATCTCCGCTGCAAACAGTGCAGCCTCATCGCCGCCGGCACCGGCACGGATCTCCACGATTACATTCTTGTCATCATTAGGATCCTTGGGCAGTAACAGGATCTTCAGCTCCTGCTCCAGCTCTTCTACGCGCTTCTTGCTGTCGTTTAATGTCTCCTTGATCATCTCGCGCATTTCTTCGTCTTTTTCCTCTTCCAGCATGGAAAGAGAATCTTCGATATCCTGCTTGCACTTTTTGTACTCTGTATACGCATCCACGATGGGAGTCAGATCACTCTGCTCCTTCATCAGCTTGCGGAAACGTTCCTGGTTATTTGTGACCGTGGGTTCATGCAGTTCGCCCATGATCTCTTCAAAACGAATCAATAAATCTTCTAACTTGTCAAACATAACTAATTCCTCTCAATATAAGTTGTAACAGTTCAGCCATGAACATATTGGAGAGCAAAAATCATGCTTGCATGATTTTGTGAACGAATATGTTCATGAACTAAGCGCCAGGTTTATGAGCAAAGGTAGTCACGAAATGACGGAAAGCGTGTCAGCGCGACTTTGCGAATGGTGCGGGCTGAACTGTTACATACGTTCCAAAAACTACCCGGTCCAGACCGGCATAATCCTGCACCACTTGTACCTCGCAGTACCCTTCGGTGCGCATCAGCTCCGATACAGCCTGTCCCTGGTCATATCCGATCTCAAAAAAGAGCATTCCACTGCTCACCAGATGTTTTCCTGCTTCTTCGATGATGCGGCGGTAAAAATATAAACCATCTTCCGTACCGTCCAGTGCCATTCTGGGTTCATGATCCCGTACCTCCGGCATCAGTTTCTCCACTTCCGCACTGGCGATATAAGGCGGATTCGACACGATGATCTCGAATTTTCCCTCCACCTTTTCAAACAGATCGCTCTGTAAAAAATGCGCATGCTCCGCTTTTTCCGGGGTAAGCACCTTCAAGACATTCCGTCCTGCCACTTCCAGTGCCTCAGCTGACAGATCCACACCCAGTCCTTCACAATCATTGCTGTAATGCAGCAGGCTTAACAGAATGCATCCGGATCCCGTACACATGTCTAACACACGCATCCCGTCATGGAGCTCCTTCAGTACCTCCTCCACCAGAATCTCGGTATCCTGCCTCGGGATCAGCACATGCTCATTGACATTAAAAGTCAGCCCCATGAAACCCTGTTCACCAGTCAGCTGCTGCAGAGGAATATGCTCCGCGCGCTGACGGATCCAGTTCAGATACTTTTCTTCCGCTTCCGGTGCCACCTGCTGTTCGCCGTGCACCAGCAGATCGTTGCGGTCCGTACCGCACACGGCTTCCAGTAAAAGTCTCGCATCCAGTGCAGTTTCCTCGATTCCCGCTGCCTGTAAGGTGCGGCAGCCCTGTTCGTAACATTCCCGATAGGTCATCTTAATCCTCCGGCTCTGCGGAAGCCTCATCTTTCATCCAGCTCTCGTCCACTTCGTAGCCGAAGGTATCCTGTAAATATTTCTTCCAGTCGAATACTGCTTCTACAGATGCAATAGCTACCTCTGCCATACTCTCATCCGGCTCCTTGGTGGTCATACGCTGGATCCACATACCGGGAGCCGACAGAATCTTAATAAAGATATTGTCCGTGCGCCCTGCCAGGCGGATGATCTCGTAAGAGATTCCTGCCACAACAGGCATCAGCAGAATACGAAGGATCACCTTCTCCGCTACATTGTCCACCTGAATAAAGAAAAACAGCACAATGCTTACCAGCATAACAAAGAAAATAAAGCTGGTTCCGCAACGCTTGTGCAGCCTGGAGCTATGCATCACGTTGTGCACCGTAAGGGGTCTGCCTTTTTCGATACAGTTAATACACTTGTGTTCCGCACCGTGATACTGATACAGTCTGCGGATATCCTTCATGGCACTGATGCCCCATACATACAGTAAAAACAGGGCAATACGGATCACACCCTCGATGATCGACATCAGAGAACGATTGCGGATAAAGCTCTCAAACAGAGAGGAAATAAAATAAGGAAGTACAATGAAGAGTCCCACTGCCAGTACGACAGAGATCACCGTCACGATTCCGGATAATAATTTCTCTCCGTTACCGCCGCTCATTTTATCCATTGCTTTATCGAACTTTGTCTCTTTACTGTCCTCCTCTTCATAAAAGGAAGCAGAATAATTTAACGCCCTGGTTCCCAGGAGCAGAGAATCCAGGAAATTAAAAATACCGCGGATAAAGGGAAGCTCCTTGATCTTACTGCCGTGAGCCAGCCCCTGATAAGTCTCAACTTCCACTTCGATCTCGCCGTCTGGCTTACGGACCGCCACCGCGTATTTTTCTTTATTTTTCATCATAACGCCTTCCAGTACGGCCTGACCGCCGATTCCGGAATAACGACTTTTCCTTCTAGCCATAAACTTTGTCCTCGTAATGCAATATAAAACAGAATCCTTTTTGTCGTATAGGAAAGCACTTTCTGTACGACAAGAAACGGTTGAGATAAGAATACCTCAACCGTTCGCTTGCAATCTTATTTAACACCGTATTTCTTATTGAACTTATCAATACGGCCATCGGTTCTTGCAGACTTCTGCTGGCCAGTGTAGAATGAATGACACTTGGAGCAAACTTCTACATGAAGCTCGGGCTTGGTGGAGCCGGTTACAAATGTGTTACCACAGTTGCAGGTTACAGTTGCCTGGTAGTAAGCGGGATGGATTCCTTCTTTCATTTCTTTCACCTCTCTATAAAAATGTCGTGTATAAGTTCTTGTTCTCATCCTCACTGCTTATGGAACCACAAACAGCGGTATTATTGTACCATAAGAGGAGATACGGTGCAAGACTTATTTTAACATTTTTTGCGATAATTAAATAAAGTGATTTTTCTTCACCATGTTCACAAATTCCACATTATTTCGTGTATGGGCAAACATATCCAGGATCCGGTCGGTTGCCTCATCCGGCTTCAGTCCATTCAGTGCCTTACGCATGATATTGATGGCTTCCAGCTCTTCCGGAGTTAACAGCAGGTCTTCTCTTCTGGTGCCGGACTTTGCAAGGTCGATCGCCGGGAAGATACGCTTCTCGGACAGTTTTCTGTCCAGAACCATTTCCATATTACCGGTACCTTTGAATTCCTCGTATACCACATCATCCATCTTACTTCCGGTCTCTACCAGTGCGGTCGCCAGAATTGTCAGGCTTCCGCCCTCACGCATATTACGGGCTGCACCGAAAAATCTCTTGGGCATATGGAGTGCTGCGGGATCCAGACCACCGGACAGAGTACGTCCACTGGGGGGAACCACCAGGTTGTACGCACGGGTCAGACGGGTGATACTGTCAAGCAGGATCACAACATCCATTTTATGTTCAACGAGACGCTTTGCACGCTCGATCACCATCTCGGATACTCTCTTATGATGCTCAGGAAGTTCATCAAAAGTGGAATAGATCACTTCCACATTATCTCCGTGGATCGCTTCCTTAATATCGGTAACTTCCTCGGGACGCTCATCGATCAGCAGGATCAGCATATGCATCTTGGGATTGCCGCGCAGAATAGATTTTGCCACTTCCTTCAACAGCGTTGTCTTACCTGCCTTGGGCGGGGATACGATCATACCACGCTGTCCCTTACCGACGGGACTCACCAGATCCATAACTCTCATAGCAATGCTACAGCTGGGAGTCTCCATTTTGATCCGCTCATCGGGGAAGATCGGAGTCATATCTTCGAATGCCATTCTCTTGGAGGATTCTTCTACGGTATATCCGTTAATGCTCTTAACAAACAAAAGCGCACTGAACTTCTCCTGCTGGGTCTTGATCCGCTTGTTACCCTTCAGAATATCTCCTGTCTTCAGTCCGAAACGGCGGATCTGACTGGGTGCCACATAGACATCATTCTCACCGGGCATATAATTCTCGCAACGGATAAATCCATAGCCATCCGGCATGACTTCCAGAATACCGCTGGCTTCGATACCGCTGTCCAGTTCCTTGGGATACTGACTCTCATCATATGCCACATTATTGGGATTGAAAGTACGTTCTTTGGTGTAGGCTTCGCTCCGCACGCCTACGTTCTCCGCACTCTCCCCACGATAATTGCGATCCGGTCTGTAATTCCTCTCCTGTCTGACAGGACGTTCCGATCTCTCCTGCTTTTGCGGTTCTTCGCTTCTGACGGTCTCTGTCGCAGACTCCTGCTTCTGCTCTGCTGCTTTAGCCTCTTCCTCTTTTTTCAGCCGCTCATCCTCCGCCAGCATAGCTTCTACCAGTTCTGCCTTTTTCATCGTAGAAGTACCCTTCAGACCGCGTACTTTTGCCAGTTCTTTTAACTGAACTAACGGCAATGATTCATATTTTTCTCTCATAAACTCCTCCTCTATTCCTTATTATCGTCCATAAAACTGTTAACTAAGGGGATTTACATCTTGATCTACCTATGATGTGTGATGAATTAAAAAGATATAAAAACAACATCTGCGTCTATTATAATATATTTTTTTTCAAATAGGAAGTCCCAAAATTATTTTTTTACAAATCCTTGCTAAGACATCGATTCTATTATATCATTACTAATAGCTGTCAAACACAGAAATCTGTATGACAGATCAACTATTAATACAATTAAGAGAGGTATTGTCATGACAACCAACGAAAAAGCATTACTGATGCACGAAAAATGGAACGGCAAACTGGAAACCGTCTCCAAGACTCCCGTCAAGACCCGTGAAGATCTTGCGATCGCTTATACTCCCGGTGTCGCGGAACCCTGCAAAGTAATTGCAAAGGACAAAGAAGCCGCTTATAAATATACCATGAAAGCCAACACCGTTGCTGTCGTCTCCGACGGAAGTGCGGTTCTCGGTCTCGGTAATATCGGTCCCTATGCGGCAATGCCCGTTATGGAAGGCAAGGCAGTCCTCTTCAAAGAATTCGGCAATGTCAATGCAGTTCCCATCTGTCTGGATACCCAGGACACTGAGGAGATCATCAAAGCCGTAACTTATCTGGCACCCGGCTTCGGCGGCATCAATTTGGAAGACATCAGCGCTCCCCGCTGCTTTGAGATTGAGGAACGTCTGAAGGAGATTCTGGATATTCCGGTATTTCATGACGATCAGCACGGTACCGCTATCGTTGTTCTCGCCGGTGTGATCAATGCCCTGAAGGTAGTCGGCAAGAAAAAAGAAGACTGCCGTGTCGTGGTAAACGGTGCCGGCAGCGCCGGTGTAGCTATTACGAAGCTGCTTCTGACCTATGGATTCCCCAATATTATCATGTGCGATAAAGTAGGTATCGTATCCAAAGACACCGAAGGTTTAAACTGGATGCAGAAAAAAATGACAGAAGTAACCAATTTAAACAACGAGACCGGATCTCTGGCAGATGCTCTGAAGGGTGCTGATATTTTCATCGGTGTATCCGCTCCCAACATTGTCACACCGGAAATGGTAGCTTCCATGAACCGCGATTCCATCCTGTTCGCCATGGCCAATCCCGTGCCCGAGATCATGCCGGATGTAGCTAAAGCCGCAGGTGCCCGTGTCGTAGGAACCGGACGCAGTGATTTCCCCAATCAGGTGAACAACGTGGTGGCATTCCCCGGTATTTTCAAGGGTGCTCTGGAAGGTCGCGCTACCCAGATCACCGAGGAAATGAAGCTGGCAGCCGCAGAAGCCATTGCAGGCCTGGTTCCCGCAGACAAGCTGTCTGACGACAATATTATGCCGGAAGCTTTCGATCCTCAGGTAGCCGAAGTTGTGGCTGACGCTGTGAAAAGTCATATTCACTGATGCAACGGACAGACATAGCAAGAGACTGGCACGGTAAACCCTACTACTCTCTGGATTCCTATTGTAAAAATACGTTTCACCATAAATGTTATAAAATAGCCCTGAATGCCCGGATGTCCTGTCCCAATCGGGACGGCACCCTGGACACTCGGGGCTGTATCTTCTGTAGTCGCGGCGGCAGCGGCGATTTTGCCGTAGACATCCTCGGCAAATCGATGGAAGAACAGATTGCGGAAGGCATTTCCAATTTCGGCAATAAATCCATCGGACAGGATCTGATCGCTTATTTTCAGGCATATACCAATACTTACGCACCTCTCCCGTATTTGGAAGAGGTCTATCGTTCTGCCCTGGATCATCCGGACATCTGCGGTATCTCCATCGCCACGAGACCGGACTGCCTGGGACCGGAGGTACTGGCACTGCTCTCTCGCCTGAAGGAAGAATACCGTGATAAATTTCTCTGGGTCGAGCTTGGTCTCCAGACCATTCATGAAGAGACCGCTTCCTATATCCGCAGAGGCTACCCTTTATCCTGCTTCGAAAAAGCCTGTGCTGATCTGAGGACGCTACAGATTCCCATCATTGTTCACACGATTTTGGGGCTTCCCGGGGAGTCTGATACACAGGTTCTTCAGACCATAAATTATCTGAACCGGATCTCTCCGTTCGGCATCAAGCTGCAATTACTTCATGTTCTGGCAGACACGGACCTGGCCGAAGATTATGTTGCCGGGAAATTTGAGGTTCTGACATTGGATGCCTACCTGAATCTGGTCATCTCCTGTCTGGCTCATCTGTCACCGGAGATTGTGATCCACCGTGTCACCGGTGATGGGCCGAAGGATCTGCTGATCGCTCCGAAATGGAGCCTGGATAAACGTGGGGTGTTAAATGCTTTGCATCATCGCATGAAAAAACAGGGCATCTGTCAGGGTGACCTGTATCAAATATAAGATCGTAATACAAGATTGTATAAGAAAGGCTGTTATGACATTATGTTACAAGATCCGCTTACCCTATATAAACTCATTGTGCTCTATATGCTGAATCGTGTCACCTTCCCTCTGACGGCCGCACAGGTCAGCGATTTCATTTTAGGAAAAGAATATACCAACTTCCTGACGCTGCAGCAGGTGATCAACGAATTGACCGATGCCGGTATGATCGCCACGCAATCCATCCGTAACCGTACGCATCTGTCCATCACTCCCGAAGGAAAAGAAACTCTGAATTTCTTCGAAAACCGCATCGGCGATACGATCAAGCAGGAAATCGATACCTATTTCCGCGAGAACGAATTCACACTTCGAAATGAAGTATCTGTTCTCGGAGATTATTATAAATCCACTTCCGGCGAATACGAGGCTCACCTCGTGGCAAAAGACAGAGGTATCAGCCTGGTAGACATTACTCTCTCCGTACCTGTGGAAGAAACCGCCGCAGCCATCTGCGACAACTGGCAGAAAAAAAACCAGGAAATATACAAATACCTGATTACGGAGTTGTTCTAATCCCGCAATCAGGTACCTGATTTTATGATTCTTTGTTTTCAGAAGAAGCCTCTGCGGCTTCTTTTTTGATTCTCGCCATATGCTCGCGGATCTTCACTTCATAGCCGTTGCCGGATGGCTGGTAGAACTCTCTGCCACTCAGTTCATACGGCAGATACTGTTGTTCCACATAATCATTCGGATAATCATGTGCATATTTATATCCTGTGCCATGTCCCAATTTTGCTGCTCCTTTATAATGTGCATCCTGCAAGTGTGTCGGAATCGGCAGATCTCCGGTGGCATGTACCTCCTGCATTGCCTGAGATACCGCTTCATAGCTGCGGTTGCTCTTAGGCGCTGTGGCAACATAGGTTACTGCCTGAGCCAAAATGATCTGTGCCTCCGGCATACCTACCCGTTCCACCGCCAGAGATGCATTTACCGCTACCACCAGTGCCTGTGGATCTGCATTTCCCACATCCTCCGAAGCACAGATCATGATACGTCTTGCGATAAAAGTCACGCTCTCTCCTGCATTCAACATTCTCGCCAGGTAATATACCGCCGCGTCCGGGTCAGACCCCCGCATACTTTTGATAAATGCGGAAATGGTATCGTAATGGTTGTCACCATTTTTATCATATCGTGCTGCTCTCTTCTGAATACACTGTTGTGCCACATCCAGAGTAATGTGAATCTTCCCATCGGCGGAAGGTTCGGTAGTCATAATTCCCAGTTCGATGGCATTCAGCGCGTGTCTGGCGTCTCCACCGGAGATATCCGCCAGAAAATCTAACGCATCTTCATCTATGGTTCCGTTATAGGCACCCATTCCGCGGTCCGTATCGTAGACCGCTTTTTTTAACAGTTCTTTGATTGCTTCCTTTGGAATCGGCTTTAATTCAAAGATCACCGAGCGGGAGATCAGAGCTCCGTTCACTTCAAAATAAGGATTCTCTGTGGTTGCACCAATGAGGATGATCGTACCGTCCTCCACATACGGGAGCAGGTAATCCTGCTGTCCTTTATTAAAACGGTGGATCTCATCGATGAACAGGATCGTACGTTTTCCGTACATTCCCTGCAGTTCCTTAGCCTTTTCCACCACTTCTTCCATGTCCTTTTTACCGGCTACCGTGGCATTGATCTGCCGGAATTCCGCGCTTGTGGTATTGGCAATGACCTTCGCCAGCGTCGTCTTGCCGGTGCCGGGCGGTCCGTAGAAAATAATGGAGCTGATCTTGTCTGCTTTGATGGCGCGGTACAGCAGCTTATCCTTACCGATGATGTGTTCCTGCCCTACGACTTCATCCAGTGTCCGGGGACGCATTCTCGCCGCCAGAGGAGCCTCTTTTTCCATATTGGTACTTCGCATATATTCAAATAAATCCATATGATCACATCCTCTGTTTCTATTTTTGCGTCCAAATCTTCAACCGCCGCTTCAGTACATTTGCCTCCAGTGGGGCCAGCAGCAGATCCTGGATCCCTTCCGTCTCCAACGCACATTTCATCTGTGCAAGATTCCCTTCCTTGCAGATGGCGATCATGGAAAGCGCATGTTCTCTCTGTAATCCTCCAAGCTCCTGCCAGCGTGCCTGTCCTCCGTCCTCTTCTTCTGATACATCCACGAACAGGCCCAGAATGTCTTCGCCGGTCTTCTCTCTCATGTTCTCTCTCATGTTCTCTCTGATCTCTTCCACCGAGATTACTTTCTTCAGATGAACAAACTCCGGCAATGCAAACTCCAGCATGCTGGTAACATTACGGGAGGATGACCACACAAAAGCCTGTAATTTTTGATCAGGGGTCTGATTTTCCTCACCGAACACGCTGTAGCGTCCTTTTCCCGACTTCTTGGATACATACAATGCCTGATCTGCTTTTGCCGCAAGATCATAGTAGCAATGATCCTCTGGATCGGAAAATGCTATTCCCACACTGATGGATATATTTTCCGGTATGGATAAGTTCTCTTTATATTTTACGAGGTTGACCAGATTCTCTGCCTTGATCAGTGCGATCTCTTTGGACGGAATGTCTCCCATCAATACTGCGAACTCATCTCCACCCATACGCCCCACATAATCTGTGCTGCGGAACTGTGAAGAAATGACTCCTGCAATGACGCTGATCACATGGTCTCCCATAGTATGACCGTATACATCATTTATGGATTTGAAATTATCGATATCTATCACCATAAGAGCATGCAGACCATCCTCATGTTCTGTCAGAGTCTTCGTGATCAGCTTCTCTACTGTCATCTTGTTGAACAGACTGGTCATCTCGTCAATCTGCGACTTTGTCTTCCAGGCCTTCTGCTCATCTCTGCTATTCTGCAGCCTGCGTTTTACACCCAGTGTATTATTGATGCGGGTAAGCGCGATCCGGGCATCTACCGGTTTGATAATGAATTCATCCGCCCCCAGTGCAAATGCTTCCGACTGGGAAGACACCGATTCCGTATTCGTCAGAACGATAACCGGCGTGTCCTTGAAGCCCTCCATATTCTGTCTGCGGCGCAGTACTTCAAAGCCGTCGATCCCCGGCATGACCAGATCCAGCAGCACCAGATCAATGGCATCGCTTTCCTTCTCCATGATCGTAAGACATTCTTCACCGGAAACAGCCTCTGCGAAGTTAAAATGCTCCCCGAGAGACTGTCTGATCACTACTCTTTGAAATTTTGAATCATCAACGATTAATAATGTTTCTTTCTTTTGTAAACTGCTCATGGCTGTCGGATCCTGCTTTCCGTATCACGTCGTTTAAAACGTAATACAGTTATAGTATATCCAACAGCCATGTGCTCGTCAATTTAAAAATATATCTACTTTTTACACAATCTTTATGTGGCTTTTCCCTTTAAAGATGAATTTTACTACGTCTGTGGAGAATTCCGCCGAATGTCACCAGACCTGCAGCTACAAGCAGCAGTATCTCGGGCATCCATCCCATCACACCTTCACCGGTCTTAGGCACACTGTCCAGCTCCGGCTGTGTAACTGCGGTGTTTGCAGCCACATTAAAGGTGGTGCTGGCGGAATCATCGATCCACATGATATCCACGGTATGTTCTCCTTCTGCCAGGGATGCCAGGTAGGAAGGTTTCAGGGTCACGATAGTGGAGCCTGCTTTTGCTTCGTAGTGGGCACTGGGGATCCAGTTGCCGTCTACACGGACACCGGCGAATTTCGCAAAATCGCCGTCGCCGCGGATGGTCAGGCCTTCAGAAGTGCTACCGTTCCAGGTACTCTTGGCGCCATTGATGATCTTGTAAGTATCGTTACTTGACTGAGACGTATTTGCCTGAGTTTCATTTGTCTGAGGCTCAGCAGTGTCCTTCTTCACAGCTTTTCCCTCTACAAAAATGGTTCCTTTGCCGTTATCATCTAACTGGTATTTATATCCATACAACGTAGAGCTGTCCTTAGGTAATGGTACTAACAGCGTATCGTTCCAGCTGACCTTCGGTTCTTCTGTAAAATAATATCCATCCTTCGGTTCTACATAAAGGAAAAGGTGCGCATCATGGGACTCCGCAGCACTTCCGCTCAGACCATATCCCTTAGCTATATGACCATTTTCCAATTTATCTCTATTGATTGTCCAGTCATTCCACTTTTCCCATGTTATTTCAGTATTGGTATTGCCGGGATTGGATGGCTGTGCGTCAATGGTTTTAAATTCATACACGAATGTAATACTGCCGTCACTGTTCTTTGTTTTCCCTACACTGTTGTTTGGATCAATAGCAACATTATCACTGAACTTATACTGCGGCGCCGCCAATAATGTTATATTGGCAAAATAGGTCTTATTCGGTTCAGCAACAGAACCTGTTACATTCTGACTGTCGCTCATCCACACTAAAGACGTTGAAATCACATATCCTGGATCAATGCCCCATATAGAAGGAAGCATTTGTCCGATCACCGGCGCGGTTGGCGTGATACGTATTTTCGTGATTTCTATTTCACCATTCACAAATATCTTTATAGAATATTTATGAGTGGAATCAAGCGATACATTATCTATGGAACATCTATAATAGGTGTCATCACTCGCCTTCTCCACAGTAAAATTATTTGATATATCAGCAGTATAATCAACAAGACTGGCTGCAGGCGCCTGTGTGAAAGCATAACCATCCTCTGGATATATATCAAAATAATATTTATTGCCTTCTTGGACTACCATTAATTTTGTTTTATCAATAGGGGAACTATAATCACATTCAAACGTAAATATATTATCTGCCGCCTTCGCTTCCATCCCCTGCCAGCCCCACAGCAGCATTCCTGCCATTGCAAGCAGTCCGATTCTCTGTAGTATCTTTTTCATCTGTTTTCTCCAATCCGTATTCTTGTAAAATCAGGTTTACAGTCCCAGCAGCTGTTTCTTCTTCGCTTCGAATTCCTCTGCCGTGATAACGCCTGCATCCAGCAGTGCCTTATATTTAGGCAGTGCCACGGTGGGATCCTCTGCCTGTACGGGTGCGGCCTGCGGTGCACTCTGCGTACTCTGGGTTGCGGCGTGGGGATCTATTACCTGTTCCTGTACCTGGGGATCGATGATCTGCATCAGGTTCTGCGCCAGTGCATGCAGTCCTTCCGTCTTCTGGGTATAATCATCCAGATAATCGATGGTGCTGGGCTGATCGGAATTGAATTTCGGTGCTCCCGTCTCCTTATAGAAGCTCTTCCAGTAAGGGTGCTCCAGCGTGATCTCTACAGCGAATTTCTCTATCGGATTCGGAATATTGAAATCCGGCTCGGTCATACGGTCTCTGTAATCCGGATCATCTCTTCTGAAGTTATCGTCTCTTCTAAAGTTGTCGTCTCTTCTGCTGTCCTCCATGTTACGACGCATTTCTTCCATCATCTCATACTGATGCCGCAGCATTCTGTATTCGTCGATCCTGGGCTTTAACTCATCTAAACGCTCCTTAATATTGCTCTTGTAGCTCCGGAAGTTCCCCTTTTCTCCTTCGTACAGTACCTCTCCATCCTCCAGAATACGGAAGGACTTAATGTCAGAGGGTTCCATGGCAAATGCTCCGTCAACGACTCCCAGTCGCAGTAGCTGGTGATCCATATCTAGTACCAGGCTTCCCTTGAAAAATCCGAAATCATAACGGTAAGTCTCTGTAAAGCTGTCACGCAGCGGCTTGTTGGCATCATAACACTTGATATATTCCCGGAAATCATCCAGCGTCATGGAATTGAACACACCATCCGGCAGATCGATCTTGGCTGCACACTCCTTGCAGAGATTCTGCCCCTCCACCGCTGAAGCCAGCAGTCTCGGTGTCGGACTTCCGCAGATCGGACATAACTTTTTGTTGTTTGTAAATAATCCCATCGTTTTACCCTCCTTAAGAATGTATATGGATTACATGATCTCAATTAATTTTTTCCGGTGATATCCGCAGATTCCCGCTGCGATACGATCCGGTATTCTGTGAAGCATACAATTATAGTTTTCCACAGAATCGTTATAGATCAGTTCACTGGTCTTCACCATATGTTCATAACTTTTTGTTGCTTTCCAGTATTTCTGATAAGTCTCCTGTGCCTGCAAAAGAGGCATGGTTTCCGAGATCTCTGCAATATTTTTCTGTACTCTTAATAATTCTCTCTGTTGTTCTGCTATCCACTCCGGCATCCCGGTCATTTCGACATTCTGTGCACTCTCCAAAGAAAGTTTCATTTTTCTAAAAGTCTCTGCATCCATGGTATGTCCGAGAAGCTCCGCCAGTCTTTCCAAAGATTCCCGTTCTGCAGAAAGCTGTACCAGAGTCTGATGCATGGCATTCTGAATATTTTCTTCCTGTAGCTCCAGCTTACGCCGTACCGATACAAGCCAGACACCAAAAAGGGAGGCAAGCAGCAATACGATAATTATAATCTCCATCGTTACTTCTCCCCTCCCCTTTTCATTCCTTCTATGCTCTCAAAATTTCTTATTGTACCTTACTGTACAAAATAAAGTCCGTCATAACCATTCATATCAGACATAGCGATCAGTGTTACAGTATCTCCCACCTCAGACAAAAATCCGGCATAGGTAACCTCTGTTCCACCAAAATCAAGTGTCATCTTGATAGCTGTGTTGTCATCGGAATACTCATAAGTACCTTCTGCATTTCCGCCGCCCTGTACCATGGTAACTGCACCGTCTTCACCAAATACAAGCTGTAAGGTACCGCCATAAGTCTCCAGTGTTGCGTTCAGATCCTCTTCTTCCATCTCAACACCATCGATCATACCGCCGGCAAAGTTCCATTCTGTACCACTCAGATCCGGGATCTCCATAACTGCCACCTGTAACAGGGGACCGCCCTCTGCTTCTGTACCCGTCTCTGCTACAGTCTCTGTGGGAGCTTCTGTTGCTTCCTGGGTCTGTACTTCTACAGACACTTCTTCGTTGGTGTTCTCCACAATTACCTCTTCCTCACCGCAGGCTGTCAGAGACAATGCCAGTACCAGTCCCATCACACATGCAAAAGTTTTGTTCTTCATAATATATTTCCTCCTTCTTACAACATTTTTCTGTTGTCTGAACATATTGTACCGTATTTTACCCGTTTCAGACTCTTCATGACACCAATCGACCCAAATATGTTATAAAACGACCGGAGAAAGATTCTCCGGTCGCCTTGCAGGGTAATTCTATGCTAAAAATGTTTGGTTTTTACGAAAGAAATAATCAAAAAATTTATCTTTTAATTCCGAATATTTTCCATGAGGGATCGGAATCTGTATGCCATCTGTCATGGTGATGGTCTTACTGGAAATATTCTGCACATAATCCATATTGATGAGATAGGACCTGTGGCAGCGGACAAATTGTTCGTAATCTTTCAACTGTTCGCACAGATCATCCAATCTGCCGATACTGTCCAGTACTTCTCCGTCCTTACGGTGGAACAAAAGTGTCCGTCCCATCACCTCACAATATTGCAACCGGTCAAGATCCAGTCTGGTGATTCCGGTTCTGCTGCGCAGGATCAAGCTGTTTTCCTTATCTTTGTGGCATTCCGAAAGTACAGAATCCATCAGGCGGTAAAAACTTTCCTGCCAGATAGGCTTCAACTGGTAGAAATAAGCGCCTACCGAATAAGAATCCACAGCATACTCTGCCGAAGATGTCAGATAGATAATCTTTACCGAAGTATCATACTGCCGGATTTCTCTGGCCGTACTGATACCGTTCTGCGCAGGCATCAGCACATCCAGAAAAATAATATCCAGCCTCGTTCCTCTCTCCACTTCCGTCAGCAGCTCCAGCGGACTGTTAAATGAGGCATATATAATATCCTGATTCCGTTCTACCCGATACTTGTCCATCAGCGCACCAAGTTCTCTCAGTACCGACAGATCATCATCACAAAATGCTATTTTTATCATAGGTTTTCTTTCTCAGTTTCCAAACTCATCTGTAATTTCCATGACAATTATACGCACACTTGAAGCTTTCAGTCAAACAATATTTCCTCCACTGTTACGAATTGGAATCCACGTTTCTGCAGAACATCCACCACTTCCAGTGCAGCAGTCACAGAAGTATCATAATAATCGTGCATTAAAATAATATCACCGTCTCCGGCCTTTTCCACCACTTTTGCCGCAATACACTCTGCATTGTGGGAGCACCAGTCCAGTGGATCAATATTCCACAGCACCGGGAACATATTTAATTCTTTTTCAAAACTTTTGTCCCAGCTTCCATAGGGTGGACGAACGAAGCTCACCTTTTCCCCGGTAATATTTTCCAGGATCTCATTGGTCTTTACCAGTTCCTCCCGGAACGTTTCCCTGTTCCCGAAGGTGAGTTGGATATGACTGTACGTATGGTTTCCGATCAGATGTCCTTCCTCCTGTTCTCTCCGGATAATATTGGGATAATTCTGTGCATTCTCCCCGGTCACAAAAAAAGTCGCCACCACATTTCGTTCTTTTAAACCATCCAAAAGCTGTTCTGTATACCTCGGATGCGGACCGTCATCAAACGTCAGCGCAATCTTTTTCACCACATCTTCCTCTCCGGTGATCTTCCCGGTCGATACTTCCTGCGAAGCAGGTGCTGTAGTATCCTGACGTTTTCCTCCGGCCCACAGGCATAACATTCCCATGATCATATCAAAAACCAGAATTCCCACCAGCGTTTTTTTCATTTTCATCCATCCGCTTACTGCTTTCACAGAAAATATATGCATCCGGACAAACGGCAATTCCTCGCAGCAAAAAAGGAACTTCGGAGCACAAAACTCCAAAGTTCCTTTCTGTTCTATGTCTGTCATCAAATCTTGAATACAGAAATCTCGTTCTTGAGACCTTCCATATTCTCATCCAGTACACTTGCCGTATTGCTCAGCTTCTCTACATGCTCAAGCAACTTATTAGCCACATCATTAACAGTCTCGGCACTTCCCGCAGTCTCTTCGATGATATCCGAAATATTCTTCACTGCTGCTACCGCTGCACTACGTTCGCCATCAGCCTTTTCTGTACTTGCTGCAATATCCTTCAATCCCTCGATCAGTTGCCCCATGCGAGCCTGCATCTCACGGAATACTGCAATTACCTCGTCCACTGCCTTGGTCTGAAGCTCTACCATCGCCTGTGCCTGGCTTGCGCTGTCTACACTGTTCTGCGTCTGTGCAGTAATGTTCGCAACATTATTGCTGATCTCACCGGCCGCCTTGGCGGAATCATCTGCCAGCTTGCGGATCTCTTCCGCTACCACAGCGAAACCTCTTCCGGCCTCTCCCGCTCTGGCTGCCTCAATGGAAGCATTCAGGGACAGCAGATTGGTCTGCTCCGTGATCTCCGTGATCGTACCGACAAAGCTGTTGATGATCGCGGATTCCTTACGAAGAGATTCGATACTGTCACTTACCTTTGCAGTCATCTTGGTCGTCTCACCGGCTCTGTCACCCAGTACCTGTACGATCTCCATTCCTTTGTTGATCATACCCTCGGTCTCATCCACCAGTTTCTCAACACGTTCTACCACGCGGCTTACTTCCTGCATTTCATTGGAGAGGACATCTGTCTTCTCCACACATTCCTGTGCATGTCTGGACTGTTCTTCCATGCCTTCGTTGATCTCTCCGATGGCTCTGGTAATATCCTGGGAATACTCATGGATCAATTCGGAAGCCTGTCCTACATTCTGTGCGGATACTTCCAGTTCTCCGGTGGCATTGCTTACCTGATTTACCAGCTTCTTGGTATTCGTGATCATATTGGTCGCAGATCCTGCCAGATCCTGGAACTCATCATGTCCCTTGGCAGATACCGTCACGGTCAGATCGCCCTGTGCAACATCACCGAACTTTCTGGAGATTCGTTTCATGTTATTCTCAATACCGGCAGTAATAAAGATACCCACGATCACAACGATCACACATGCCAGAAGCACCAGTCCAATGGTCATATTACGGATCTCCATAGCCTGGCTGGTCACCACACGCATAGGCACCAGTGCACAGGTGGTAAAGCCCACTTCCGCACTGCGGCTATAGATAAAGAGGTATTTTTCTCCACGGAACTCCACTTCCGCAGTGCCGGAATCCGATACTGCCTGCTCCATTACCCCATTATAAAATTCCTGATTGACGAATACTTTCTCATCCTCAGCCAGAGTACTCTCTTCACCGTCTTCCAGCTGCTCCACTACCAGTTCTCTTCCACTCGGAGTGATAAATCCGATGATACTGTCATCACCGATATCGATCTCCTTCAAAAAGTTCGTAATAGCCAAAGGCTTCATGTCAATAACAACGCAGGCATTGTTAGACTGGCTCATCATCTGGAAAGACAATATGTAGTCCTGCTGCGTCTCTTTTACCTTTTCATCCAGCACCGGATGGCTGTCGATCCACTGTGGGATGCTTCTTCTGCCTTCGCCGGAAGCTACCGACTCCTTATATTCATCCAGGAATCCATCCACACCGGAAGAAAGCTTGGTAGACAAAAGTCCCACACCTTCCTTGGGAATAATGTGCATATGACTGATGAACGGATTCGACGTCTGCACCGATAAAAGATTCGACTTCGTAGCTGTCAGGAAGTTCAGCTTGTCTACCGGATTATCCTCGAACATTCCCAGGAAATATTTCCGAAGATCATCGTCATACGCATACTTTAAGCCCTCGGAACGGATAAAATCACAAGTCATCTCCAGATATTCCGTTGCCATGCGCACAGTCTGTAACGTGGAATCTGTATATTTCTCACTTAAGCCTTCCGCAGACTTCTGGTATGCCGAAATGCCGATAATGATCATGAACACGATCGGCACCAGGAAACATACTACGATCTTATTGCGTATACTGAACAGTTTGGAGCTTTTCCCACTCCTGCCGGATGTCTTCTTCGGTGTCTTTGTCTTTACAGCCTTCTCCTTCGGTACTTTTGTTACCTTTTTCTCAGGTTTTGGCTTCTTTTTGGAAGCTTTCTCTTTTTTCCCCGCAAAAAGAGATTTTTTTGTTTTCTCAACATTCGTACTCATACAATATCCTCCGGTACATGTAATCATATTAAGAAGTATACCATAATTTTTGCTATAATGAAACAACATTTTATGCGTTTTGTTATACTTTTTTGCGCAATTTCAACAAAAATCCATCTTTTTCAAGAATGTTTCTGTGAATTTTACCTGCTCCGCCAGATTCAATATCTGAATCTGCAATTCCTGCCGCCGGTGCAGATCATCCCATGCTCGCAGCTGTCCGGTCAGCATCCTGTTTCCCACCAGTGCAGCACCACTAAGTGCCGTGTTGCCGCCGGTCACGGTACGATCTGTAAGTTCCTTCGGAAGCAGTCCGATGGCTGCAGCTGCCTTCGGATCCAGGTAATAGCCAAAGCCTCCTGCCAGCACTACCTTAGAAATATCCGAAAATCTGATTCCATAGCTTTCCGTCAGGATCTCTATGCCTGCGGCAATGGCTCCCTTCGCCAGTTGTACCGCACGCACGGCTTCTTTCGTGACAAGTACATCTCCGATACGGATCCCCTTCGTAAAATAGGGTTCCTTTAACAGTCCCTGCCGATCCATCAATCCCTCTTCCAAAAGCTTTTGTAACAATTTCACCATATCCGCGCCCCAGATACCACGGTTTGCCCCGCCCTCGAAGGCAGGTCCGGCCGCCGTGGCACAGGCATACAGCTTCTGTCTATTACCCAGCGCCATCTCACCGTTGGTACCCAGATCGATGAGCAGCATGGGTTCCTCCTGCTCCAACATTTGACAGGCCAGTATTCCTGCTGTGATGTCCCCGCCGACAAAAGCAGACAATCCGGGAATGATATGACAGGAAATGCCTGCAATCTGCGTGTCCACAGCTCCGCAATGACTTACCTGAAAAGGTGCCCTGCCCAGCTCTGCCGGATCCCAGCCCATCAGCAGATAGGTCATAGTGGTATTCGCCGCAATGACCATCTGTATAGACTCCTTCTCCTGCAGCTTTTTGGAAAAACGCTGCGCTCCCTTTTCAATGAGGTCCAGGACTTTTTTCTGCATATCCGCTGCTTTCCCCGGATCCCTTGCCGCCTCTATCCGTGAGAGTACATCGGCACCGTAGCTGACCTGTGGATTCACACTCGGAAAACTGTCCACTACTTTACCGTCTGCATCATAGAGCTGCATAGCAATGGTAGTCGTTCCGATATCCACTGTCATCAGCCGGATACCTTCCGGATTCTGTAAAGATAACGGAGGAAGCTCCAGCTTTTCCGTCACCACCTGCATCCCCCGGATCACTCCGGGACATCTGCCGCAGCCGGTGCAGATCAGACATCTGGTTCCCTTTTTTCCTGTAAGACTGCTGGTTGTATTATACAAACTGATTCCTCTCTTCATTGTAATGATAATCGATGGATGCCAGCTTATCCCTGATCTCGTGTTCATTCACATCAAGATCATCGCAGAGCTGCTCCAGGCTTCCGTAGTAGTCACGGAGTTTCAGATTGATAAAGCTTAATAACATGACCGGATCCTGTGGTATCATAAAAAAACCTCGCTTTTAAAATATTATTACTATAACATCTTAAACGAAAAAAGCGAAAATGACAAGTCTGCCACTTTCGCTTTTCGTATTACTGTTTATTTATTTTTAGAGCCTTTCTCACATTTGGCGGAAAGCTTATCGTCCTCTACGGTAATGACGATGGTATCGCCCTCCTCCACCTGATCTGCCAGGATCATCTTGGCAGCCAGGGTCTCCACATACTTCTGAATATAACGTTTCAGAGGTCGCGCACCATAGACCGGATCATACGCGTTATCCACGATGTACTGCATAGCCTCGTCCGACAAACGGATCGTCAACTGCTTATCCTCCAGACGCTTGTTCAGATCGGCAATGATCAGATGAATGATACCGCCGATATTATCTTTGGTCAGAGGCTTGAACAGGATCGTCTCATCCAGACGGTTCAGAAATTCCGGACGGAAATGAGCACGCAGATCATTCATGACTGCTGCCTCTGCCTCCGGTTTGATGGTGCCGTCTTCGTTGATACCGTCCAACAGATAGCTTGCGCCGATGTTGGAGGTCATGATCAGTATGGTATTCTTGAAGTCTACAGTACGACCCTGAGAATCGGTGATACGCCCATCATCCAGTACCTGTAACAGTACATTGAATACATCCGGATGTGCCTTTTCGATCTCATCAAACAATACCACGCTGTAAGGTTTTCTCCGGACAGCTTCGGTCAGCTGACCGCCCTCTTCGTATCCTACGTATCCGGGAGGCGCACCGATCAGACGGGAGACAGAATATTTCTCCATGTATTCACTCATATCGATACGAACCATGTTGTTCTCGTCGTCAAACAGTGCTGCTGCCAGGCTCTTCGCCAGCTCCGTCTTACCTACACCGGTAGGTCCTAAGAACAGGAAAGAACCTATGGGCTTGCTGGGATCCTTGATACCGGCTTTGGAACGGATGATGGCTTCAGTAACCTTGGTCACGCCTTCGTCCTGTCCAACTACACGTTTGTGCAATTCTTCGTCGAGGTGAAGGGTCTTGTTACGCTCACTCTCGGTCAGTTTTGCTACCGGTATGCCGGTCCAGCGGGACACAATGCTCGCGATCTCCGCTTCTGTTACTTTTTCATGAATCAGGGTACGATCAGATTCCTTAATCTTTTCTTCTTCCTGTTTTAATCGTTTCTCCTTTTCGGGTAAAATACTATTTTCTATCTCACTGTATTTTGCGAAATCCTGATTACGATAAGCAATCTCTTTCTCATCTTTAATTTGGTCGATTTCTTTACGTAGTTCTGAAAGCTTATCCGCAGATGCCTTTTCATTATCCCACTGAGCTTTTTTCACAGAAAATTCTGCCTGCAATTCAGCCAGTTCCTTTTCGGATTCTTCTAGCCTACCCTTACTCAGTTTATCATCATCTTTCTTCAAGCCCTCAATTTGTCCCGTCAGCAAATTAATTCTTCTATTGAGTTCATCCATGTCAGCTGGCATTGTATCCATTTCGGTCTTCACCATTGCGCATGCTTCATCAACCAAATCAATTGCTTTATCTGGAAGAAAACGATCCGAAATATAACGCTTGGACAATATAGCCGCACTCTCCAAAGCATTATACATTATTTCAACTTTATGGAAGTTCTCAAGTTTCGGCTGTAATCCCTGTAAAATAGAAATTGTTTCTTCTACAGTTGGTTCCTCTACCATTACAGGTTGAAAACGTCTCTCCAGTGCCGGATCTTTTTCAATATATTGTCTATACTCATCCAAAGTAGTCGCACCAATACAATGCAACTCACCACGAGCCAGCATAGGCTTTAGCATATTACTTGCATCAAGCGCTCCATCTGTTTTTCCAGCACCAACAATGGTATGCAATTCATCGATAAACAAAATAATCTGTCCATCGCTATTTTTCACATCTTCCAATACAGCTTTCAGACGTTCCTCAAATTCACCTCTGTATTTTGCACCAGCTACCAGTGCTCCCATATCTAGCGCAAAAATCTTTTTATCTTTTAAGTTCTGAGGTACATCATTATTAACAATACGCTGTGCCAGTCCTTCTACCACTGCAGTTTTACCTACACCAGGTTCACCAATCAATACCGGATTATTTTTGGTCTTACGTGACAAAATACGAATCAAATGTCTAATCTCACTGTCTCGTCCGATGACAGGATCCAGCTTCTGGTTTCTCGCTTTCTCCACCAGATCCTGACCGTATTTTTCCAAAGTATCATAAGTAGCCTCCGGATTGTCACTGGTAACTCTCTGGTTGCCTCTTACGGTAGACAGAGCCTGTAAAAAACGCTCTCTTGTGATGCCGTATTCCTTCCAGATCTCGGCAATCTCCTTGTTGGGATTCCTGATCATGGCAAGGAACAGATGCTCAACGGAGACATATTCATCTCCCATCTGCTTTGCCTCATCTGATGCGCTGACCAGTACCTTGTTCAGATACTGACCGACATAAGGCTGACCACCCTGCACCTTTACTCTTTTCTCCAGAGCCTGCTTTGCGCGGTTTACAAAGTGATCCTTTTGGATCTCCATCTTCTCCACAAGCTTTAAGATCAGACTGTCATCCAGGGTCAGCAGACTGTACAGCAGATGCTCCTGCTCGATCTCCTGGTTGCCATATTCCATGGCGAGCTTTTCACAGCCGTTGACGGCTTCTATGGATTTCTGTGTAAATTTATCAATATTCATAATCGTTCGCCTCCTCACATAAGGTTATACAATTTGCAACTGTTCAGAACCATTAAATATTGCCTGCGCTTTGTTGAATGCCTGCATTCATAAAAAACTTTGACAATATTTATTTGGCATAGAACAGACTCACAGGCTTTCTGTTTCATCTGTTCTATTGTTACTATAACACTTATTCAAAGAAAATCAATTAAGAAATTATAAACTTTATATAGAATCTTTGGAAAATTATCTTTTTTCTTCTGCATGGGTCTATACAGAAAAAAATGACGCTCAGATACTTTTTCTGTCATAAAATCAAACAAAATGTTTCCCTTTGGGTCTATAGAGAAAAATTTACTTTCCAGATACTCATTTTCCATGATTTGAGTACCCAGACAACATTTTTTTCTGTATAGACCCATATACCGCAAAAATTCCTAAAATACAGTAGTAAAAAGTACCTGAGGATCACTTTTTTCTCTATAGACCCAAAACGGCGCTGCCCAGTGTCATGTCTGTAAACATAACATCTGGTCAGCGCCATTTCTCCTTTTACGTTGGTAAAAGCTGACGGTAAAACCTTATTTTGTGGTAATTCCCTTCACTTCATATCCTGCGTCCACCACAGCCTTGGTCAATACCTCATCTGCCACATCGGAAGCCAGTTCCACGGTAGCGTTTTTCTGCTCCAGGCTCATGGTAACGGCTTTCACGCCTTCTACTGCCTCCAGTGCCTTCTGTACGGTTCCGGTACAGTGGTTGCACATCATTCCTTCGATGCTGATTACTTTTGTCATTGTGTTTGTCCTCTCTTTCTCCTGCTTTACATCTTGTCTGTTATTTTGCTCTGCGGGGGTCTTCAGTATGCACTGTTCTTCCTCCGCAGTTGCATGCGTTATCTTGATTTCCTTATGGGTTACTTCCGGTGTTCCCTTTTTCAGCGGGGTAAATCCGCTCTTAAAGCCTCTCAGTCGCAGGGCATTTCCCACGACAAAGATACTGCTTAAGCTCATGGCTGCCGCGCCGAACATGGGATTCAGCCGGATCTGGAACGCCGGATACAACACACCGGCTGCCAGGGGGATGCCGATGCAGTTGTAGAAAAATGCCCAGAACAGGTTTTCCTTAATATTGCGGATCACGGCACGGCTCAGCTTCATGGCAGTCACCGCATCCCGAAGATCGTTTTTCATCAGGATAATGTCAGCACTCTCCATGGCGACATCGGTACCTGCGCCGATGGCCATACCCACATCTGCTGCCGCCAGTGCGGGAGCATCGTTGATACCGTCACCGATCATTGCCACCTTGTGTCCCTGTGCTTTCAGTTCACTGACCTTTTTCTCCTTATCCTGCGGCAGTACCTCTGCCACGACTTCGGAGATGCCAAGCTTTTGCCGTACGGCTTCCGCAGTGCGGCGGTTGTCTCCGGTCAGCATGATGACTCTGACACCCATTTTCTCCCATGCGTTAATCGCTTCATAGGAGGTGGCTTTGACAGTATCTGATACACCGATGATGCCTAAGAATCTTCCTTCCTGCGCCACCAGAAGCGGTGTCATGCCTTCGTCTGCCATCCGGTTCAAGCCTTCTGCGGCTCCCTGCGGCAGTATGATATTTTTCTCCTGTAAAAATGCAAGATTGCCTACATAGAACTTCGTGCCTGCCGGGAATGTCACACTGTCTGCATCTGCTCTTGCAATTCCGGTTGCCGGATTCTGTTCTGCGATCTTGCCTGAATTTTCCGGTACATCCGCAGTACTATCCCTTTTCCCTGCATAAAATACCGCCGTGGGACCATCCTTTTTTACAACTTTCTCTGCATGGAAATCTGCTGCCAGAGCACCTTCCACACCACGGCCGAAGGTTGCCTTGAAATCCACGATCTCCGGAATTGTCAGTTGGAAGCTTTCCGCATATTCCACTACCGCCTCTGCCAGCGGATGCTCACTCTTTTTCTCCAGTGCCGCCGCGATCTGCATCATGGCATCCGCAGGAAAATCACTCTGATAACCGCCTACTTCTTCTACTTTTAACTTGCCGCTTGTGATGGTTCCGGTCTTGTCCAGTACCACGGTGTCGATCTCCTTAGCCTGCTGTAAGGCTTCCCCGGTCTTGATCAGGATGCCGTTACCTGCTCCTACGCCGGTACCCACCATGATAGCCACCGGAGTTGCCAGCCCCAACGCGCAGGGACAGGAAATCACCAGTACGGCAATGGCTGTGGAAATAGCGAATTCCGCAGTGGCGCCGTTTAGCAGCCATACGACCAGTGTGATCAGTGAAATGGTAATGACCGTAGGCACGAAGACCCCTGCCACCTTATCTGCCAACTGTGCAATGGGAGCCTTGCTGGCGCTGGCTTCTTCCACCAGACGGATGATCTGTGCCAACGTGGTGTCATCACCGACACGATCCGCACGACATTTTAAGAAGCCCGCCTTGTTCACGGTTGCGGAGACCACATGGTCGCCTGTCTGCTTCTCCACAGGTACACTCTCACCTGTGATGGCTGCTTCATCCACACTGGAATTACCCTCCAGCACGATACCATCCACCGGTACCAGACTTCCGGGCTTTACCAGAAATATATCACCCTTTTGCAGACTTTCCGTAGGCACCTCCTTCTCCTGCCCGTCCCCGGTCACGAGGACTGCCACCTTGGGAGCCAGATTCATAAGCTTGGTAATAGCCTCACTGGTCTTGCCCTTGGAACGGCTCTCCAGATATTTTCCGACCGTGATCAGGGTCAGGATCGTACCGGAGGATTCAAAATACAGATCGTGGGAATAATGCTCTACTACTGCCATGTCACCGTAGCCTAAGCCATAGCTGATCCGGTACATGGCGAAAATGCCGTACACAAGCGCCGCGCCGGATCCTAAGGCGATCAGGCTGTCCATGTTCGGGCTGCGGTGCGCCAGGGTTTTAAATCCTACGGAGAAAAACTTCCGGTTCACATACAGAATCGGCAACAACAGCAAAAACTGTGTCAATGCAAAATTCATGGCGTTGGCATTACCGTGCATGGTATTCACGATAAATGCGGGGATCGGAATTCCGAACCATTCTTTGAGCATATGGTGCATGGACACATACATTAACGGGATCAGGAACCCGATGGAGATTCCAAGCCGCCATTTCATGGCTCTTGCGTCTGCATCCAGCTTCTGCTGCAATTCCTGCTTGCCGTCGGCTGCTGGCCTTCCTATACTTCCCGCATTCCCGGAAGTGCTCTGTCCGCCTGCACCTGCCGCACTGCCTTCGGTCATTACCGAAGCGCCGTAGCCTGCTTTCACCACAGCATCAATGATTTCCGTCGAAGTGATCTTCGTCTCGTCATAGGTCACATCCATGGTCTCTGTCAACAGATTCACGGATGCTTTTTCCACATTTTCCAGTTTATTGACTGCCTTTTCCACATGCGAAGAGCATGCAGAGCAGGACATTCCCGTAACATGATATCTTTCCTTCATAAAAATAACCCTGCCTTTCCATAACCTGCAAAGTTTCCGTTATTTTCAGTGCCTTACCGCACAAATTTACAGTTTTATCTGCAGTCATGCCTCTACTTATTTCAATTTTTTCACCAGATCCACTGCTTCATCTACGATAGCAGTATTCCCCTTCCGGATCTCTTCCACCACGCAGGTCTCCATATGCTCCTTCAGGATTGCATAGCCAAAAGCCTGCAGAGCGCTCTCCACCGCAGCTACCTGCGTCAGGATGTCTCCGCAGTAGCGGTTCTCTTCCAACATCCGGCTGATACCGTTTAACTGCCCGGCCATGCGACTTAAACGGTTCTGTAATTGTTTTTTTTCTTTTTCAGAGCGGGGTGTTGCTTTCTGATGACAATGACAACATTCCATGCCCTTCTCTTCTAATTTTTCTTCTATTTTCTCTTCTATTTGTTCTGCCATACTTTCTCCCATTGTTCAATATATGCTGAAGGACTAATTGTTGCAGCTATACAAAATACCCCACAGGGGTATCTTGTATAGTTACAAGATATACCCCTATAGGGTATTTGTCAAGAGGTACTTTCTAATTCCTGCCAGTTCACCTCTGACCAAAACAGATCCTTACAATCTGCATCTTCATGATTCTGTCACCGGTCCTGGCAAGGAAGCGGAACAATCCACTGACGGAAGGGTCTCGAAGATCATTGTAGCCCAGCATATAGCCACGGCTTGTAACCTGCAATCTGCTGTCCCACGTGGAAAGCTCACTTTTCGCATCCGAAACCGCAAAATACGCGCCCACATCCTGAATTTTAGCGCTCTTTAGCCATGTCTTTGCTATCATCTTAACCGCTGTCCGGTTCGCCGCGTCAAATACCAGCACACCACCGGGAAAACTGTCAGCCATTGCCTGTACCAGCGTCCTGACTTGCTCCGTCAGAAAATAATAGAATACTCCGGAGGCAAAAAATATCGCCCCTTCGGACGCGTCGATTTTGGTAAACCATTCCGTATCATTCAAATTGCAGGGAATATTTTCCTCACGGTCTCCGGCGGGCAGTAATTGATTGCGTACGGCGATAACATCCGGGAAATCCAGATTGTAAATTTTACAGCTGCCATTGTCACAGGCACTTCCCGTACTGTCAAGTCCACAACCCAAATTAACCACCGCCGCATTGGGATGGTCTACCAGATAATTTTGTACCTCCCACGCAAGGTCATTCTGCCGCATGGCAACCTCCAGCGAACCGAAACGCTGCATCAGGCTGTGAGATTTTTTCTCCACCTGTGAAAAATCATAGTCGATCTGGTCGATCAGGTGTACCGCCATCTCGTCCCGATAGAGGTTCGGATACAACTCCGAGCATAGCTTCCGGGAATAAAGCGGGATGATCAGTGTCTCCTGTACGGTGTTCTTCTCAATCTTGTATTTCATGGACATCTCTCACTTTCTTGCATTTTTGCCATTTCTTTTTCGTTAGTTTTGTCTAACCACTGTATAGAGTTATGCGGTTAGCTCGTGCTAACTTTCGTATCTTAGAAAAGCCGCATTACTGCGGCCTTTCAGCTGACTGTTTTTGGTTTTCGTTTATATTATACTGAACTTATTTCTGTTTTGCAAGGTAGATTTCCTAATGCTTTTTTATCCGCGCTTTCTCTGAAGTAAGATTCCCATGGTAATCAGAAGAATTCCCCCGAAAAGTAACATGATTTCCATTACATAAGTTGCAATGCCTTCTCCCGTCTTCGGTACTACGTCCAATTCCTGCGTCACTGCCTGTGTTGCAGCAGGCTGTGCATCAGAACTGTTGTTATCGTTTCCTTTAGAATCCTCGTGAGAGCTTCCACCGGTACTGGTACCTGCGGTCGTCTTTTCCTTTTTCACAATGACATAGGTAGAAAACTGATTGGTCTCGAAGGTGACTTTTCCATCGATCACTTTCGTAGGCAATGCAGTGGTAGTTCCGTTATGATCTCTCACTACCACGTAGTCATAATTTGCATCGTAGTTGTTGATCCCAAGACTTAAGGTAATCGGATTGGTAAATTCCGTAATCTTTGTTTCCCAGTTCGTGCCATCCCCTTTGGCTACAATCTGGTTCAGATCCAGTTCCACTGCCTGCGCCGATACCGCTCCTGCCACTTTCTGTTGTGCCGCCGTCATATCGTATCCGGTACTGTCGGCAACTGTCAGCTGAAGATTACCACTTCCTGCTGCATTGGCGCCGTTGCTGATGGATGCGGAAGTCACTTCCTTTGCTGCCAAAGTGTCCACCGTGTCCTCCGCTTTTTCAAAGATTCCTTTAAAATGGATCTGGGTATTTGGCATCGTAAAAGTAAACGTAGAAACATCCTTTGCCGCTGAAAGACTTATCCCATTTAGTGAAACTCCCTTCAATTGGTATCCGTAATCCGGCTTCAATTCCACGGTAACCGTAGCCCCAGGCTGTACCACAAGATTTCCGCCTCTGTTGTCTCCAACATTGTTTCCGTAGGGATCGTTGGTATTCGGTGCAGTACCATTTATTTGAATGATCCGGGCTGTGCCATGCTCTAGGTAAGCATCTTCTCCGTAGGTTTTCGAATCATATCCCCATGTTATTGTAATTCTCTCTTTGTCTATCTGAATGGAGTGGATTCCTTTTTCCGTCCATGTCACCGCATTTTCCTGTAAACTTCCGGCTCCCTGAATCATGTATTTTCCGGAACCGCTGTTAAGTACATATACTTTTACCGTGTCCACAGAATCGTCCACTCTGTATTCTGTTCCATCCACGGAAATTTTGTTTTCCCCGATCCATTCTTGCAAAGTCTTATAGGTATTTTCAATTCCTATATAGATTTCGATATTATTATTTTTCCATGTGGCATAATCGTTTGGAGAGATACCGTCACCTTCTAATCGAAAACAGATATTGTTTCCCGTTCCCGGATTCGGTCCAGAGGCATTTCCTCCCGATGCTTCGAAACTGGGTTCAAATTTCAGATCCGCATTTTCTACCTTGGTTTTATAAATATACGAAGCACCATTTGTGGTCATGCTTGCTACTGCAATGCTCTGACCATGCACCATAAAGCTTCTCAGCACACAATCCTTGCCCGGTGTCAGTGTTATGGTAATCTCTGTTCCTGCTGCCACATCCGCCTGTGCAGCATCCCCCTGTAATCCGGCTCCTTCTATTTCCATACTACCGGCAGCATATTGGAATACACCATCCTGCACCCTGTCCCACAGTGTATGATCATCCGCGCCCACCTTATATGTCTGGCTGTTGTCCTCTGCTCTTACATGAAATTCCGGCAAAACTCCCAATATCAACACCAGTGCCAGTAAAAAAACAAATATCGTTCTTCTGCTTTTGTACATCTGCGCAAGTCCTCCTTTTATAATATACTTATATATATTCATAGGATACCTGCCTTTTTCAAGTTGACATTTGTCTCAACCTGCCAAATCCACGCATTTTCTGCGTTCATGGGTATCACATCGTCAATCCGCCTCTCATACCCACGCTTTCTCTGCTCCTTGGGTATCACATCGTCAATCCGTCTCTTATACCCGCGCGGCGCACGCCGCAAGGCGCACGATAAAAAAGAATCTCGCTTGCGAGATTCTCCGCCTGCGGCGGGTCGCTTTTGCGACATATTTCATAACCGCCGCAGTGCGATCCCTGCGGAGCTTTTTTAATTCATAGGAAGAAATTTCCTATGAATTAAAAAAGCACAGTCCCTCACAGGGCTGTGCCTTTCTCGCTCTCTCGCTATTTCTTATCTTCTTCCCAGTTGTAGTAGAACTGGATCAGTCCGATGCGGCTTCTGGTGCCGGTCTTCTCATTCAACGCAGAAACATGCCTATAGAGCATCGCCCGGGAGACAAAGAGGCTGTCGGCGATCTCCTGCATTCCATCATCGGACAACAGCAAAAGCTGCAGCACTTCCTGCTCCCGTTCCGTCAGATCAAAAGATTCTGCAAATCTCTCCAGCCGGCTCTGACTGCCAGACATTTCGCGACTTTCCATTTCTTCGGGAGCCTTTACAATCTGCGTACAACTATAATACCACAACAGTGCCACACTGATCAGTACAAACAATACCAGTGCCAGTACTGCCGTCAGGATATGATCTTCTCCGGTCAGCAGGCTTATGGAAGCTACTCCTGTGATCACAGCGCCCAGATTGTTCGCCGCTCTTCCCATACCTGCCCATAGCCTGCCATCCTGCATGCGATAGGACAGCTGGAGAAATCCGTTCGTGAAAAACACCACGAAAAATCCCGCAGACATATAGAAGATCAGCAGTCCCGGCAGAAACGGTCCGCCGCTTTCAATGATCAGCACACAGATGGTCGACAGGATCGTCACCGCATACATGATCAGTCCACGATATCTTCCGTTATTCAGATCAAACAGTACTCCTGCCAGCAATCCGCTGAGTGCTAAGAACAGTCTCGGCCACTGACCGATATCCATGGTACCTGCAGCATGTGCCAGGGTCACAGCGTTGTCAAGCGTTGCGAAGATACATGTCATCAGAACAACCGTCACCAGTAATGCCACACCTGCCAGCCGGGGATTCTTCCATGATATCTGCTCCGCAGTAACACCTTCCTGCGCGTTTTTCACCGACACCGTTTCTCCGTCCTCTGCCTTCTGTCTCCTGTGGTATCCTGGCAGTGCATTCTGCGCCATTCCGACAGTCAGTACCCACAGCATCACAAAACTTCCCGCCAGGAAGCTACCTTCCACTGTCTCTCCCCACAACAGATTGTGGTTCAGAAACTGAAGGAGCAGCCCCACAGCATACGCCACACTCACGGTCTTCGCCGGATGCCTGCTTCCCCTAAGCAGCTGTGCCGCCAGGTAATGTGTCCTGCTGCCCAGATATCCCAGTATCAGGAACAGAAAACACCCGCTGCCCAATAGTACCCCGTACCCGGTCCCGACAAACAGCAGTACATATCCTGCGATCACCGGCACCGGCAAGAAGAATCCCGCTGCCTTGAACGCAGTGGGATTCCCAGATTTGCTTTTCCATTTTTCTATCAGAGAATATGCCAGGAAACCAAACACGCTGACGCCCAGGATATAGCTCTGTGCCAGTACCACGCCTGAGGGATCCGTATATAACGCCATCCGGTTATCAAACAGATACTCTGTTCCTAAAAATACAAAATAGAAAACAGCTAATGAAAGCATGGTCTCTCCTTAAACAGACTGGAAACCGCCTTCCAGATCCTCAATGATATCATCAATATTCTCCGTACCGATAGACAGACGAATCGTATTGCTGTAGATTCCCTGCTCATTCAGCTCTTCCTCAGACAGCTGTGCATGGGTGGTGGAAGCCGGATGGATGACCAGAGACTTCACGTCTGCCACGTTTGCCAGCAGCGAGAACAGTTCCAGATTATCACAGAACTTTTTCGCTGTCTCCTTGCCGCCCTTGATCTCGAATGTGAAGATGGAACCGCCTCCGTTCGGGAAATATTTCTTATACAACTCCTGCTGCTCCGGATCGGTGGATACGGAAGGATGATGCACACGCTCTACCTGAGGATGATTGTTCAAATACTGTACAACCTTCAGTGCATTCTCCACATGACGTTCCACGCGCAGAGACAGTGTCTCCAGTCCCTGTAAGAAAATAAAAGCATGGAAAGGGGAAATGCAGCCGCCCATATCACGAAGGAGCATGGCACGGATAGCGGTCACAAAAGCCGCGCCCGGTGCTGCCTTGGTGAAAGTCACACCATGATAGCTGGGATTCGGAGTGCACAGATGAGGGAACTTGCCGCTGCCCTCCCAGTCAAATTTACCATTCTCTACGATCACACCACCTAAGCTGGTGCCGTGTCCGCCGATGAATTTGGTTGCGGAATGTACCACGATATCTGCGCCGTACTCAAAAGGACGTACCAGATAAGGAGTAGCAAACGTATTGTCCACTACCAGAGGCACTTTGTGTGCATGGGCGATCTGTGCCAGACGCTCGATGTCTACCACATCAGAATTGGGATTGCCCAGGGTCTCGATGTAGAGCGCCTTGGTGTTCTCCCGGAAGCTTGCTTCGATCCTGTCATAATCGGAAGGAGCCACGAAAGTAGTGGTCACACCGTAGTCCACCAGGGTATGCGCCAGCAGATTGTAGGTTCCGCCGTAAATATTATTTGCAGAAACAATGTGATCTCCCTGTTTTGCCAGGTTCTGGATCGTATAGCAGATAGCTGCCGCTCCGCTGGCTACTGCCAGAGCTGCGGTACCGCCCTCTAATGCTGCAATACGCTGCTCGAAGACACCCTGGGTAGGGTTGCCCAGACGGCCGTAGATCTCACCGGGATCTTCCAGTCCGAAACGTGCTGCTGCATGGTCGCAGTTGCGGAATACATAAGAAGATGTCTGATAAATGGGAACGGCCCTCGCACCGGTCACGGGATCGGGCTGCTCCTGTCCCACATGTAACTGTAATGTCTCAAATTTTAAATTACGCTCTGCATAGGGCTTTTTGCTCATGTTCTGCCTCATTTCTGCACTTTATGTGCTTATGTATTTTTCTATGATGCCAGGATCAAAAGGTCTAAGCCCACATGCTTGACCCCGACTTTATTTCTATAAAAACATGCTAAAACACATTACAAATTCTGTCAATGTAAAACTTTAGCACAGTACCATGATTTACTTCACCAACCGGTCCTTATACTTCAGCCATTTTCCCGTCCGTATCCTGTTAGTAAACAAAAATGCCCGTACGACCCAGTCCATGGTCATAGCGATCCAGACGCCGATGACGCCAAGTCCCAGACCCTGTCCCAGGATATATGCCATACCCACACGGCAGAGCCACATGGAAGCGATCGCCACGATCATGGTAAATCTCACATCTCCCGCAGCGCGAAGTGCATTGGACTGTGCAAAGGACAACGGATGCACCAGCATACAACATACACAGCTGTAACATAACAGAAAAACAGTTATTTTCATTGTCTCCGGACTCAGATGATAGATTCCGCAGATCGGTCGAGCAAAAATAATCATGGGAATTCCCAACAGGATCATACAGGCATATGCTACTTTCATCATTTTTTTCAGATAATATAATGCCTGCTCTGTTTCTCCTGCGCCGATGCACTGTCCAATCACAGTGATCATTGCCACACCGATGGCATTGGCAGGGATCTGCTGGAAGCTGGCAATGCTGCCTGTTACGGCATTTGCCGTCGTAGCTGCCATTCCAAATCCGGCGATCAGGCTGGTGGTCAGAAGCTTACCAATCTGAAAAATGCTATTCTCCAATCCGTTCGGTACGCCGATATACAGGATTTTCCCAAGGATTTTGGTATCCAGACGCCAATGATTGCTCATGATGATCTTGTCACTTTTCTTAAGCAGCACTACGATCAGCACCGCAGACAATACTCTGGAAAAAAGCGTGGACAGCGCCGCTCCTGCAGCACCGATTCCAACACCGTAGATCAAAATGGCATTTCCCACTACGTTCACCAGATTCGCTACCAATGACACCTTCATGGACACCTTGGAATCTCCCACCGCACGGAACAGAGCTGCACCACCGTTATAAATTCCCAGAAAAGGAAAGGACACCGCCACAATATAAAAATAAATTCTTGCAGCACTCATGACATCCGCTTCCACATTGCCGTAAAGCAATGCCAGCAGTCCCCTGTTCCAGATCAGCGCTATCGTCATAAACAGAAGGGCCACACCCCCAACCGCTATAAACAGCTGATTGGAAGCCCGGCCTACCATTTCCTTATCTCCGTGTCCCATGTATTGTGCTGCCACGACCGCGCCACCGCTTGCCATGGCCGTGAACAGACCGATCAGCAGCACACAGATACTGTCCACCAGGGAGATTCCGGATACCACGGCTTCTCCACAGCTGGCTGCCATCACTGTGTCAGCCATTCCCATTGCGATTGCCAGAAACTGTTCTATGATCAGCGGCCACAGTAATTTTCTCAATGCATCCTGTGAAAATAACATTTTTTTCTCTTCCGTCATAATTTACATCATTCCTTTATCCTTACATTAACATCTGCCAAAATAGCACATTGTCATTGCATTGTAAATAGAAATGTAATTTTATGATTCAGTAACTATTCAGCACCCCATTCGCAAAATCGCCTCTACTAGGCTTTCCTGAATAACATGCTTGCATGTTATTTGCTCATAGTGGTTACTTCGCCCTATAAATAGTTACAGTTCCTGATATACAAAATAATCCGCAGCCACCGAACCGCCAGCCGCACCCTGTTCGTTGATGGCAAACAATCCGTCCTTGACACCGACCCAGCGGCCCGGAGTTGCTTCCACCATATGTCCCACAGGCTGTAAATTTTCTTCCGTGGTTCCCACGTAGAACGTGCGATAAGTCTCCTTCTCCACCTTCATCTGGATATAAATGACATCACTGTTCCATTCGCCCAGACCGGTGCGCACTTCATCGTCCTTCGTCCAGTTGCCGGTGCGCTGCTGCAGGCTCATTTTGCCGTGTATTTTCTGAACTGCAAGTGCTGTATAACATCCGCCCAGCGATACCAGTCCTGCCACATCGCCGTCCTTCATCTGCTCCAGATGCAGACAGGTGGTAACAGAAAATTCCGGTGCCGGCCACTTCTGCAATAACAGATTGCTGATGTCGCACAGCTGTGTCTTCGGATCCGCCACCTGTGCATGGAGAAGGAGCTGACCGTCTTTCAGATCATACCATTCCTTTTTATAATTGGCATTCCACTGCCATTGCAGTCCTAAACGATCTCCTTCGAAGAAATCGCTGTCCTCCGGGGTATCGATGGGATATGCAGTTCCCACTTCCGGCTTCTTGTAACGCAGTACCGGCTCACCGCAGCCGTCCACGGCATTTACTCCGATCACCGGCCAGTCGTTTTCCCAGTGCATGGGCTGTAAATGTACGATACGTCCCGCATTGCCCACATCCTGGAAATGCAGGAACCAGTCCTGTCCGTCCGGCGTATCCACCCAGGCACCCTGGTGAGGTCCGTTGACGGGGGAATTGCCCTGGTGCAGGACGATTTTCTCTTCCCAGGGACCATAAATATTTTTCGACCGCAGTACGGTCTGCCAGCCGGGCTTCACGCCCCCTGCCGGAGCGAAGATATAGTAATAGCCGTTTCTCTTATACAGCTTCGGTCCCTCGATGGTGGGCTGGGTCGCATGACCGTCATAGATGAACTGACCGTCATCCAGCACTCCGGAGCAGTCCGGTTCGATGGGAGACATATACAGCATGCTCTTGAAGCCGATACGGCTTCTGGCGAAAGCAGTTACCATATAAGCTTTGCCGTCCTCATCCCAGAAAGGGCAGGGATCGATCCAGCCCACGACCTTACGCACATAAGCAGGCTCGCTCCATTTGCCCCACGGGTCTGTGGTCTTGCACATCATAATCCCCTCATCCGGCATGGGAATAAATACGTAGTAAGTTCCCTCATGGAAGCGGATGGCAGGTGCCCAGGTACCGCAGCCGTGTACCGGCTTATCATAATATTCAAAGGGAAGTTTATCCATGATGTAATTGATGACCTTCCAGTTCACAAGATCCTTGGAATGTAACAGAGGAACTGCGGGGGTATTACAGAAGCTGGAAGCGATCATAAAATAATCCTCTCCCACACGAATGGCATCCGGATCCGAGTAATCCGTATACAGGATCGGGTTGGAATAGGTGCCGTCGCCCTGATCGGCGATCCACATTTTATGTATCTTCGTCTTGTCCATAGTATCTCCATTCCACAGCCTTTTGCCGCTGTTTGTTTATAAAATCAGTATAGCAGATATTCCGTCATATCGCGTGTCAATTTCCCATTAGTTTGTGTCAAATCTTGCATTTCAATAGAATAAATGTCATAATAGTGACAAAAGTTGCAGGAGGAAAACACCTTGAGTTTCTTTTATCAGAATCGCAAAGAACAACTCTATCTGTATCTGTCCAATAATAATCCTTACGCCGTCCATCTTCACAGACAGCTGGAGCTGATCTATGTCTTAAGCGGTTCCACCACGGTCACTGTGGAACAACAGGAATTTCCGCTGACTCCCGGTCAGGGTGTCCTCGTCTTTCCGAACCAGATGCACGGCTTAAAACATGTGGAACCCGGTCAGAATCTGCTCTGTATCTTCGAGCCGGATTTCTGTCATTCCTTCCGACATTTTTTTCAGAATAAAAAACCCTCACGCAATGATTTTGCCATCTCCACCCTCTCGGAGCACAGCCACATTGCCTTACAGGGACTCGAGGCTCTGGCTTCCACCATGGAAAAAGATCGTCCCACTCCTTCTGATGTGCAGATCTATGCGGAAGGGTATCTGACGCTCCTTTTGGCAGATCTCCTACCCTCTCTCCCCCTGCAGACCCGGAAAAGCACAGAGGATCTAGAGCTGGAGCAGAGGCTGCTTCTCTATCTGGATGCCAACTACACGAAGGAATTGTCCCTGGACAGTCTCTCGAAAGAATTCGGTGTCAGCCGTTTTGTCCTCTCCCGGATATTTACGGAAAAGTTCCACACCTCTTTCCCGGATTATGTGAATTCCAGAAGACTTGATTATGCCAGAGACCTTCTGCTGTCCACAGAGCTCTCCGTGACACAGATTGCTCTGGATGCGGGTTTTGGCAGCTCCCGTACCTTTTTCCGTGCCTTTCAGGATACCTTCCATACCACTCCGGGAGCTTACCGCAGGCAGACGGAATCTACCCACAACAGCTCCTCGCCCGCCCGGATATAATCCTTCCAGGTACGAACGATCCGTCCCCGGTCAGGTGTCTGACACATCTCCACTGTCACCGCCGTATCCACGCCTTCTCTCGCCAGCCCTTCCTGATCAAATTCTACGAGAAGCTTGCCTTTTCTCACGATCTCATTGGGCAGGACATTACAGCGGTAATAAGTGCTATGAAGTTCTTCTTTATCCTTACAGATATTCAATAGCAGCTCCACCCCGCTGTCCGTGCGGAAACGGATCCGGTTGCCCATAGGATAAAGCTTCAGCACTTTTCCTGCAGTGGGGGCATAGACTCTGCCGTCCGATGGCAGAATGGTAATGCACTTCGTATTGTCATCCGCCGCTTCTTCCGTTGTGTCCTGCAAAGTATCCTGCGATATTTTCCTGATCTCGCCGTTCACCGGGCTCCCTATGGCGGTGCCTTCCATAACCAGCTGTCTGTTCCCTGTTATTTTTCTCTCTTCCTGTCTGTTGACCGCCTCTTCTGTTTCTTCCATGTTCCAGCGGATGCTCCTGCCCAACCAGAAACCGATCAGCAGTCCCAGCAATCCCGTTGCCACCACCGCATACATCTGCATGTTTCTACCTTCCTTTTTCCATAATAAGACCTTACATCTTATTCTGTCTCATTTTCGGGAAAACATGCCAGTTTTTCATTCATAAAATCCAAGAGTATTGCCGCCACGATTCCCGCCGCCACGCAGAACAGATTCCGAGATGCCGCATCCGCCGATGTTGCAAAGCTGCCCCAGGGAACGGTCATCACCGTAGCCGCACCGACGATCCCGAGAATTCCATGAAACATCACCGCATACTGCCTCTCAAACAGCCGGTTTACCAGTTTTGCCAGACAGATGAAAGTCACCACGCACCCTGCTACTCCCGGAAGCAGAACCTCCAATCTCACATGACCGATCCCTTCCACAAAGGGCGTATACAGTCCCAAGGGCATCAATATTGTTGAAAAGCTCATGCCCGGAGCGATCACCGACAGAGCAAAGGCAAAGCCGCAGAACAAAAAGCTGAAAAATCCCGGCTCCACGGTATTTTGGGAATTCTGCAGCCAGAATAACAGACTAAGCATTGCCACTAATGTCACGCAGGATAAGATCACATTTCCCATAGTCCTGCCCTGTTCTCCCGCTTCTCTCCACAACGAGGGAAGCATTCCCACGATCAGTCCCACAAACACGCAGACAGAAGGCTCCGGGTAAGTCTCTAATACATATGATAACAGATTCGCCACCCCTAAAAATCCTGCTGCCGATCCGATCATATAAGGGAACAATTCCGGCAGATGGGTCCGCCACTTATGTACCGGATCCGACAAAAGCTCCATGATCGGTCGATAGACTCCGAACACTACACTTAAAACGCCGCCGGATATCCCCGGGAGTACCGCTCCCAGACCGATCAGCGCCCCTTGTAATACTTTTCCCAAAAATCTAAGATCCATCGTCATTCTCCGCATCCTGTTGCTCTTAAAATCATATGCTTTTTCCATAAGAAAATAGGTCTAAAAATCAAAGATAATTATTGACATTTCGATCGGGGCAATGGTATACTCTAACCGTATTCTAAATGAAAGTCATTGATCTCACATATTTTTGTAAGACATTGCTACTTTTTCACGGATGCTTTACAAAAATATGTGATTTTTTTGTCATACGTTTTAGAATCATCAAAAGGATCAGGCAAAGCCTGAATTATTAAAGGAGGTACCAATAATGAATAACGGTACAGTTAAGTGGTTCAATGCTCAGAAGGGTTATGGTTTCATCACCAACGATGCTAACGGCGAGGAAGTATTCGTACACTTTTCCGCAATCAATGCTGATGGTTTCAAGTCTCTGGAAGAGGGCCAGAAGGTAACTTTCGATACCGAGTGCGATCCTCAGAACAGCAGCAAGATCCGTGCTACCAACGTTACTGTTGTAGCTTAATAGCAAGACAAACCAAAAGGATCAGTCCCTTAGGACTGATCCTTTTTTGTAACTATTCAGAGCCATGTAAATATCGTCAACTATTCGTCGAATGCTCGCATTCGTAAGAATAGTTTATGATATTTATAGTGCGAATGCGGTTCTGAATAGTTATTTTTCTATTCAAAATTCATCCACCGCTCTGTGGGGATCTCCGGCTTCGTCACAAGACATTCCGGATCCGGTGCCAGCACATGCCGCACCACCCGGAATACTTTTTCAGCATCACACAGGAGACACTTCGCGTCTCCAAATACCACTTCTTCCACGACTCCGCAATCCAGAAATGCCTGGTTTAATTTCACAAATTCCTCTGAAATATGAGGTTGCATCGCATTGTAATGTTTCCGCATATATACTTTCTTTTTGCTTCCGTCCGGCAGGATCGTCAGAAGCTCCATAGGCTCCGCCGCCAGCCGGTTCGGTACATTCAGCACTTCTTCTACGCTGTGGATGTAAGTATTGCGTTCGTGCCCCACACCCACTAACAGAATTTTCCCTCCGCAGTCTTTCAGCCGGTCGTACGCTCCTCCCGGGGTACAGGGGGTATTGTTCTCGTCCTCCCCCGCCAGATATTCTGCGGCTCCTTTTCCGAAGCCAGCCAGCGAATGGGTGGGATGGAGAGACCTTACTACGCCTGCTCTTAGCCGGAACAGATTCGTCAGCAGTCCCACGCAGGACGGTGTGCTGCGATAGTCATACACCGGATGCTCTGCATTCACATTCGCCCAGGTATGGGTCGGAAGTAACAATAACCCGTCCGCGAAATATTCCATCCAGGCATCCAGCACAGTATCCGCTCCGCTCTCCACCTCTCCGATGGCTTTCATGGAGGAATGGATCAGAATCGTCTCTTTTCCGGTGAGTCCTGCGTTCTGTAACTGCTGTTTCAGTTCCGCTTTCGTATACATGATTTTTCCTCGCATATCGCATATAGTAAAAGGCCGATTTCCAAGGTATCATGGAACCGACCTTTTGTGTTATTTTCCTCTACTTTCTTGCCTCCGGCACGAAGCTGTCAAAAATGAAAATATCGAAATGCTTTCTCGCTTCGTCCAGCTCCTGCTGGCTCTTAATAGTCCAGGCTGCTGCGGTATTATGATACAGGCCTCTGCAAAGCTTTCTTGACAGAATCTCGGGATAATGGTGATTGTATGCCACAAAATCCGGCTTCGTCACAAAGTTCAACAGCAGATTCTGCAGGACAAAATACAATACTCCCACATACTCTCCTTCCTTCAGGAAAGCATCGGACAGCTGACCGCGCACCAGTTCCGGATGATTCTTACGATACCACTGCACTCCCAGTGGATTAAAAGACTCCATGCAGTACATTCCCTTGTAGGCCCGAAGCATCTTATCTGCAATAGGGCACAGGGACAGGTCGGTACGCTCGATCTTGAACTCCACGATCAGAGGTGCTTTTCCGTCCACCATCTGAAGCACATCCTCGAACTTCGGAATCTTCTCCGTGGACTCACACAGATGGAACTGCTGCAATTCTTCATAAGTGTAATCACAGATTTTTCCTTCGCCGCCGCAGACTCTTTTTAAGGTAAAATCATGGAACACCACGGGAATCTTGTCCTTCGTCAGTTGGATGTCCAGTTCGATACCGAATCCTGCGTCCACTGCCTTGCGGAATGCTGCCATGGAGTTCTCCGGAGCCTGTGTGGCATTGTCATGCAGCCCTCTGTGGGCATAGAGCCATTCTTTAAAGCAAGCCGTATCGGGCTTATGTGCCATCCGGGGCATGATCATAAGGAAGTAAAGAATCGCCAGCACTACAATGACGATCAGTATGATTGCTAAAACTTTCATTCTCAATTCAACCTTCTATCTTATGTTTTGATTCACATACATCTTTTCTGCGCCCTCTTAGTCTCCGCGAAAAGCTGCTGCATCTTACTTTAATCCACTGCCCCGCAATTTTCAAGTAGCTATTTCTAAAGATTTTCTAACGATTTATTGTCTATTTTATTAATCGTCCACGTCAAAATTCTCCAGAATGCTCTCCTTCTTCTGAGGCTTCACATCGCCATGACGTACCTGGGTCATAGTAAGGAATGCCATCAGGGAGAAGAACAGGGCATAGGGAAACAGGGTGTTATAGGACACGTTTTCCAACAGAAAACCCGAGAGTACCGGCGTCAGGATCTGCGCTGCCATAGAGAACGTATAATAGGTTCCGGTGAATTTCCCCACATCGCTGCCACTGCTCATGGCCACGATCATCGGATAGGAATTCACATTGATGGCTGCCCATGCCACACCGATCAGGGCAAATGCCACATTGACGACGGGGTGATATTCTCTGGCAAAAATCGCGGATCCATAGCAGGCTGCCATCAGCAGAACACCGCCCATGATGGTCTTCTTACGACCGATCTTCGCAGAGATGTTTCCAATGGGAATATAGCTCAGAATAGCAGCTACCGTCGCTACCATCAGACAGTTGGCGAAGCTTCCGCCCTCCATTTTCCATACCACCTTCGTATAGCGGGAAAAGGCTGTGGTCACGGCATTATAAGCGGTAAACCATAAGAAGATGGATGCAAGCATGAAGTACATACTGCGCTTCACTTCCTTGGGCATACCCTTGGTGCCTTCCGTCTTTCCTGTCTGTTTTTTCCCGTCGAAAGCTTTTACCTCTCCGGTATCTCCCACTGCCTCGATCTCACCGGCAGCTTCCACTCCCTCGGCCATTGCTTTTTCTTCTATTGTTCCTGCATTTGCCGCCTCTGCCTTCTCGACTTCTTCCCGCAGCTTATTTTCCCGGATAGTGATCACAAGGATTCCCACAGCGATCGCCATGACTGCCGCAATACTTGCGAACAGGGGCAGATAGTCCGGTGTCTCACCTTTTCCCACCAGAACTTTGATCATGATCAGAGCATAGACACCGCCCACGGCTCCCATGAGGTTGATCACCGCATTGGCACGGCTACGCAGATGGTTCGGGGTTACATCCGGCATCAGTGCTACTGCCGGGGAACGATACAGTCCCATGGACACCAGGGTGAAAAACAGCACCGCCAGGAAGATCACCTGGTTACTGAAGGACTCTACAGTGCCCCATCTTGCCTTTTCTGCATTGTCGATCATCGGCAGTAACATCATGAAGATCACTGCCAGGATCGTACCCGACACGATAAAGGGCATTCTTCTGCCAAGCTTCGTATGCACCTTATCTGACAGCGTACCAAACACCGGCAGCAGAAAGATCGCCAACACATTGTCCAGTGCCATGACCGCTCCCGTCATTGTCTCGCCCAGATGATAGGTGTTCTGTAAGATCAGCGGGATGATGTTGTCATACATCTGCCAGAAGGAACAGATGCTAAGAAAAGCCAGTCCGATCAGAAACGTTCTTTTGTAATTTAATTTTGTCTCCATAAGAAAACCTCCCTTTGATAAATTCATTTTATCAAAGGGAGGTCCTCCTAGCAATCATTACTATGTAAAATTTATGTCTTTAAAATCTATATTGCTTATCCTTTCACACCGCCTGCCACCAGTCCACTCTGGATAAATCTCTGCAGACACATGAAAACAATCATAATTGGCAAGGATGAAATCACCGCTGCTGCTGAAAACAGCGTCCAGTGAGCAGCAAACTGATCACTGATAAAGGACTGTAATCCCAACGCCAGCGTCATTTTTCCCGGTGTCTGCAAAAAAATCGATGTGATTACATATTCGCTGTAGGTTGCTATAAAAGAAAACAGGAAGATCACCGCAAGCTGCGGCATGGCAAGCGGAATGATAATCTTGTAAAACACCTGAAACTGATTCGCCCCGTCTACCATTGCTGCCTCATCCAGTTCCACCGGCAGACCATCAATATAGGATTTTAACAGCCAGATATTGTATGCACTGCCTCCCGCCAGCACAAAGATTAACGCAAGACTGCTGTCAACCAGCCCAAACCTATAGATCAGAATATAGTAGCCTGCCACTGCCATACTGTTGGGAAATACCTGCAGCACCAGCAGCGACATGAGTCCATATTTTCTCCCGATAAAACGCAGTCTTGCGAATGCATATGCCGCCAGAGAAGTGATCACAAGCTGGATCGTCGCCACAATAACGCAAAACTTTAGGGAATTCCATACCCATACAGTAAAATCCGTCTCCCGAAACAGCGTCACATAGTGTTCCACACTGAACTTTTCCGGAAAGAGAGAGGACAGAAAAAAACTGTCGCCCGCCGAAAAAGAAGACATTACGATCCACACTACCGGAAACAGCACCAGTATTATGGTGATCCAGATTACAATACGGCTTCCCCAGAGCGCACGCATTTCCGAACCGTTCATTTTCTCTCTGCCAAGCATTTAATCCACCTCCTTGAATGAGCCGGACAAATGCATGTTCACCAATGTAAATGTTCCGACAATAATAAAGATCAGTACACTAAATGTAGCAGACAACTCGTACCGGTTAGACCATGTAGTCATTTTGTAAGTCGTACTTGCCAGAATATCCGTATAACCGGCGAACTGGTTGTCTACTCTGGCAGGACCGCCCTGTGTTATCATATAGATATTTCCGAAATTGTTGAAATTCGCCGCAAATGAAGAGATCACCAACGGGATAGAAAGCTTCGTCACCATGGGAAGTGTAATACTTTTAAAGCATTGAAACTTCGATGCCCCGTCAATCTCCGCCGCTTCATAATATTCCGTGGAGATGGATTGCAAACCGCCCAGACAGACATTCATCATATAAGGAAATCCCAGCCATACATTGACAATGATCAGCCCAATCCTCGCCCAAAGGGGATTCGTCAGCCATGGGATGTTCCATGCAATTCCGATTACATGAAGCAGATTATTGATCCCGCCGTATTGCTCATTTAGCAATCCCTGCCATGCAAGAATAGCGATTGTGGACGGCAATGCCCACGGTACGATCAGTATTGCCCGATATATTTTGGATTCCTTCATATGCGGATTGTTCAGAAGAATTGCCAGCAGCAGTCCCATAGCATAGGAACCCACCGTACTGAATATCGCAAAACATATCGTCCACCCAAGCACCGGGAAAAACACACTTTTAATACTCCCGGAAAAAACTGTCAGATAATTGTCTGCTCCCACAAAAGTGTAATCTCCCAAATGGTACATATTATAATTCGTGAAAGACAAAATAACCGTATACAGAATTGGCAGACAAGTCACCAACAATATGGTAATCAGTGTGGGTGCCAGATAGGCATATGCCATACCATTCTTTTTCTTCTTCATATCTTCACTACTTTCCTGAATTCATCAATTCAACAGCTTCTTCCAGTTGCGCCACCATATTTTTCGCCGCTTCCTCTGGAGTCTGCTCACCTGACCACATGGAACGGATATTATTGACATGAATGCTCCATAGCTGACCCATCTCGGATACGGTAGGCATCGGTTCTCCCTGATTGATCTGTACGATAAATGCTTTCGCGTAAGCATTCTCCCTGATCTCTTCCAGTTCCTGATCGGACAGTCTTGCAGGAATGCGGTCACCTGCTTCATACAGATCTTTTGCACCGTTTTCAATCAGATATTTGATAAAACTCCATGCCGGCTCCTGTTTATCACTGTCCTTACCCACAAAGCTTACCTGGGTTCCCACCGGTGTTACGAATGCCTGACCGTGAAATGTCGGCATCTCCGTGATGCCAAAGGGTGTCTCTGCCGAAGTAAAACCGTCAATATCCCAAGGGCCTCCAATATAGTACGCACATTTTCCGTTCTGGAAATTGCTTCTGGCAATATCTGCCGTGACATCTGCCGTAATCAGGCCATAACGGTTGCACAGATCATCAAGGAAATGATACGCCTGTACTGCCCCATCATTTGCCAGGCCAATGTCCGACGTATCATAAGCACCATTCTGATAATTAAAAATATAGCCGCCGCAGGCTCTGACAAATCCCAGATCATAATAGATACTGGTGGCATCAAACTGCACACCGCCGTTCTCCACTGCCTGTTCCACCAGTTCCTCCCAGGTCGCAGGCACTTTTTCTACCATGTCCGTATTATAGAATAAAGCGGTTGTCTCCACAGAAAGAGGTGCTGCATATCTTTTGCCGTCCACATAGCATGCCTGAACTGCAGCTTCGGAAAAATCCGCATCATTATAAAGTTCTGCCGGTACTTCCGCTGTCAGGCCTGCATTCACATAATCCGCAAGCTGGTCATTTGGGATACCCACTACAGCATCCGGTCCTTCAGCACTTTTCACCGCCTGTGCAAACTGTTGCACCGACGGGGACTGGTGGATCACCTCCACCTCATATCCATTCTGTTCTCCCCAGGTATCTGCATATTTCTGGAGCGTATCCACTTCCACGTTCATATTCGTCCAGATCACCAGTCTGTTATCCTCTTTTTTACTTCCGCATCCGGTCAGTGTCCCCACCGCCAGTGCAATGCACAACATCGATATGATTCCTTTTTTCATAGTCATTCCTCACCTACATTGTTTTCATATGCAGCAGGGCACTGTTGGCATTGCCGGCTGCATCAAATAATGCCATATTCGCCATGGCGTTGCCGGCTGCCATTTTTTCCTGCATATACTGACTTCCGCTCGTGCTCGCCCAGGTACAATCCGGAATCGGGAGCCATGCGGGTTCCCAGTAAAACACACCGATTCCTCTGTTCTCCTTGACCTTCCTGACTGTAGCCATCAGATCCCTTAAGAACTGCTCCTGTCCTTCCTGTGTGGCAGGATATCCGGTAGCCTCTTCTTCCTTCTCGGAATAGACGATTCCTTTACATCCCAGGGTATCCGTAGTATAGCCGATGGAAGTCTCTACCACCAGTACATTCTTGCCGTAACGGGCACTGATATCGTTCATATTATTCTGCAGTTGCTCCAGAGAGCCGTTCCAGTGCGGATAGTAGGACATTCCGATCACATCATAATCCAATGCAAACGGTGCGATCCGGTCGAACCACTGCCTGTAAAGCTCATTGTTGGTGCCGAAATCCAAATGCAGCACAATTCCTGCCCCGGGGCACTCTTCCCTCACTCCCCGGATCCCTGCCCGCAAAAGCCTTGCCATATTCTCCGTCTGCTCCACATAACCGTCCGGCCAGAGAAGACCCTTGGTAATCTCATTGCCGACCTGCACCATTTTCGGAATTAGCTTGTGATTCTTAAGTGCCTTCAGCGTATTCACGGTATGCAGATACACTGCAGTCTCCAACGCTTCTCCCCGCAGCTTCTGCCATGCCTTCGGCTTGATCTGTTTGGCGGGATCTGCCCAGAAATCGCTGTAATGAAAGTCTAACATAAAGTCCATTCCGTTTTCCACAGTTCTTCCGGCAATTTCTATGGTAGTCTGTAAATCATTGCCCCCGCCACCGTAGGAGTTACCCATCTCATCAAACGGGTCTGACCAGATCCGGAGCCGTACCATGGTCGTTCCGCACTCCTTCAGGATACGAAACAGATCCTCCTGTTTTCCGTTTATGTAATAGGACGCTCCGCTGACTTCCAGTTCCTTCACCATAGAGATGTCCATACCCTTGATAAATTCCATGATCACTCCTTCACCAGCGTGAGATCATCGATGGTGCCCCATCCGCCGGGTGCTGTAGTAACACGTACACCTACCGTGATTTCTCCGTCCGCAGGCTTCAAATCCGGTATCTCTGCAGTGTACCAGTTCACATAGCCGTTCAGTTCTCCGTCCACTTTGATTTCTTCCCCGTTTACCACAGCGTAGAAATACACCGTTGCGTTTTTATCCCCTGCAGCATCTCCCTGGATATGTGCCGTCAGTTTGTAAGTGCCTTCCTCCAGTCCGTTCACCGTCTGTTCTGCGGAAAAATCCACATTACTGCTACCGGAATAAAAATGCAGGGACTGTACCCCCTCGAAACAGTCAGTATCACGATCATAGATATCCAGTTCCTCTGTGGAATCGTTCACATTATTTACCGTCCATCCGGTAAAATCAGCCTCTTCAAAGCTACCATTAATTAGATAATTACCATTCTCATCTGCTGTTGCTTTCTCACCGTCTACATTGTTTGTGCTTCCGCATCCTGTCATTGCCGCGATTACTCCTGCCGCCAACAAAATCCCCAAAAATTTCTTTCTCATTAATTTTCTCCTTTCAATCTTTCTAAAGTTAATGTTTTACTTTTATTATAGTAAATTATTTACCTTTAGAAAAAATATAGCATCATTACCTCTTTTCGTCAATGCCTCTTGTTCTTTTTTTACCCTATTGCCAAATTTGGCAGGTATCTTTTGTCAGTTTTATACAAAATAAGCATACAAAAAGAGAGGTCTGTTCCGTCACCTCCCTTTTAACTTTTTTCTATTTATTGTTCATTGACTTATTATTGATTTAGCAGCTCTTGCGAAAAATTGGAATCCCGTTCACAAAGATAAGCTTTGTCACTTTGCCACCATACAGCACCCGGTTTCGCAGCAGATCCAATGCCGTCTCACAAATGCAGGGAATATCAATATGTATGGTTGTCAACGGCGGAGACAGATATTTGGCTATATTCACATCATTGATGCTGAAAAGCGCCATCTGCTCCGGCACCTGTATCCCTTTTTCATTCAGTGCCTGCAATACTCCCACTGCCAGTGTATCGCTCGCAATGCACAATGCGGTGGGCAGGGAACTTTTTTTCAGTAATTCTTTTCCCATGCGATAACCTTCATCCACGGTGAATTTCTCCGAGATCAGGATATATTCCTCCTCCAGACAATGATAATATGCCACACTTTGCCGAAAGGACCATTCTCGGATATCCATGGAGGGCTTCCCCGTATCAATATTCCGGTCGCTTCCGCCAATAAATCCGATTTTTTTATGACCCTTTTCCACAAAATAATCTACCATCTGTGTCACGAAGGAATCCATATTGGGTCTAACCGCATCAAACAATTTTTCATCCGGTGATGTGCCGATGAACACTCCTCTGGGGCAGATTTTATACAATTGATTGATCTCTTTGCGGGTCAGCCAGCCTACGGCAATAAAGGCATTCAGATCTCTGGGGATCACGCTCATGCCATCTCTGCGGTCATAAATCTGCAGTCGGATATTCATTTTTTTTGCCTGCTTTATAACTTCCTCCCTGACACCGCGGTAAAACACATCCTCCAATTCATCCTCATTATCTGTAAAATACAAAAGTGCAACGTTTTCAATTTTCGGATAAATAACTTTTTTCTTATAGCCAATCTTCTCCGCTGTGGCAAAAATAGCCTCTCTCGTTTCCTCACTGACGGAAATTCCTTCATCGTAATTCAATACTCTGGAGACCGCTGCGCTCGACACACCCACGATCTCTGCAATCTCTTTAATCGTTGCCATGCAAACCTCCATTATGCCAATGAACCTTGTTCATATCTTTTAGTAATCATTTTACATAAATATTTTACTCTGTCAAGATTTCACACTTTTTCCTTGAAATATGTGGGCTTTTATGTATAATGGTAAGGGTGGCTTTGTAACACATTTAATAAGAAGAATAACAAGAGGTTTAAGAATGATCAGTGCAAACAACGTAACTTACCGTGTGGGTAAGAAAGCATTATTCGAAGATGTCAACATCAAGTTTACCGAGGGCAACTGTTACGGACTCATCGGAGCCAACGGTGCCGGTAAATCCACCTTTTTGAAGATCCTGTCCGGTCAGCTGGACACCACCAAAGGTGATATCGTCATCACCCCCGGTCAGCGTCTCTCCGTGTTGGAGCAGGATCATTTCAAATACGACGAGAATGTGGTTATGGATACCGTTATCATGGGTAACGCGCGTCTCTTCCAGATCATGAAGGAAAAGGATGCCATCTATGCCAAGGAAGATTTCAGTGATGAGGACGGCATCCGTGCCAGCGAACTGGAAGCAGAATTCGCTGAAATGGACGGTTGGGAAGCAGAATCCAATGCCGCCATGCTGTTAAACGGTCTGGGCATCGGCACCGAGTTCCACTACTCTCTCATGAAGGATTTAGACGGCAGCCTGAAGGTGAAGGTCCTGTTAGCCAAAGCACTGTTCGGTAATCCCGACATCCTGCTGCTCGACGAGCCTACCAACCATCTGGACTTAGACGCGATCGCATGGCTGGAGGACTTCCTGATCGATTTCGAGAATACCGTTATCGTGGTATCCCATGACCGTTATTTCCTGAACAAGGTATGTACCCAGATTGCCGATATCGACTACGGCAAGATTCAGTTGTATGCCGGTAACTATGACTTCTGGTATGAATCCAGCCAGCTGCTGGTGAAGCAGATGAAAGAAGCCAATAAGAAAAAGGAAGAAAAGATCAAGGAATTACAGGAGTTCATCTCCCGTTTCTCCGCAAATGCTTCCAAATCCAAGCAGGCTACTTCCAGAAAACGTGCCCTGGAAAAAATTGAGTTGGATGACATTAAGCCCTCCAGCAGAAAATATCCCTATATCGACTTCCGCCCCGAGCGTGAGATCGGTAACGAAGTACTGGCTGTGGAGCATCTGTCCAAGACCATCAACGGAGAAAAGGTATTGGATGACATCTCCTTTACTCTGGGCCGTGAAGATAAGGTTGCTTTCGTAGGAAGCTGCGAGCTGGCGAAGACCACACTGTTCCAGATCCTTGCCGGAGAGATCGAGCCGGATGAGGGAACCTACAAGTGGGGTGTTACTACTTCCCAGTCCTACTTCCCGAAGGATAATACCGCAGAGTTCGACAATGATATGACCATCGCCGACTGGCTGACCGGCTACTCTCCCGTAAAGGATGCTACTTATGTCCGTGGTTTCCTGGGACGTATGCTGTTCGCCGGCGAAGACGGTGTGAAGAAGGTCCGCATCCTCTCCGGTGGTGAGAAGGTTCGCTGCCTGCTGTCCAAGATGATGATCAGCGGCGCCAACTGTCTGATCCTGGATGAGCCCACTAACCATCTGGACATGGAGTCCATCACCGCTCTGAACAACGGTCTGATCAAGTTCCCCGGTGTGGCACTGTTCTCCTGTCATGACCACCAGTTCGTACAGACCACCGCCAACCGTATCATCGAGATTCTGCCGAATGGCAGTCTGGTAGACAAGATCACTACCTACGATGAGTACCTGGCAAGCGATGAAATGGCAAGAAAGCGTACTGTATTCACCGCACAGACCGAAGACGACGAGAACTAAGACGAATAAAATGGATGCCGGTGCTGCCGACATCCATTTTGTTACTTTCCCAATTCTGTTTCGTTTAATGATCTCCATTAAAACATGTAATATTTACAAACACTGTCTCTATACGCAAAAACTAGCTCTAATGTATGTTAATGCGGACCAGTCCCCCAAAATAATCTCAGAAAGGATAGAAATATGGTAGATCTTCACGTACATTCCACCTGTTCCGACGGTACCTTTACCCCGGAAGAATTAGTTGATTATGCAATTCAAAAAGGCTTAACCGCCTTCGCTCTTACCGATCACGATACGGTAAACGGACTGGACCGGGCGATCCGATATGCGGAGGAACTGCGGCAGGCTCAGGCGGCCGGTTCCTCCCTTCCAGCTGCTTCCGTGTCTGACGCTGACGCCTCCATGCCTCAGGTGCCGGAGGTGATCCCCGGTATCGAGCTATCCACGGAATATCAGGGCAAAGATATCCACATGGTTGGCCTTTTCATTGATTACCGCCAGCCGGAGTTTGCCCATTATTTAGAAGATTTCATTCGTTCCCGCGAGAACCGCAATGAAAAAATGTGTGCGCTTCTCAGAGAGCATGACATTGACATTACTTACGAGGCACTTCTGGCGGAATTCCCCGGTGCGGTTATCACCAGAGCTCATTTTGCAAGATATCTCCTCTCCCACGGCTATATCCAGAGCATGAAGGAAGCATTTGACCGCTACGTAGGCGATCACTGTCCCTGCTTTGTTCCGAGGGAAAAGGTGACACCCGCTCAGGCTGTGAAACTGATCCTGGGGGCCGGCGGCGTACCGGTGCTGGCACATCCGATCCTCTATCACATGAGCGATGATCGTCTGGATACTCTCGTAGCGGAATTGAAAAAGATCGGCCTCGTGGGCATCGAAGCCATTTACAGCACCTACAATAGCGCCGAGGAACGCCAGATCCGCGGACTTGCCTCCAAATATGATCTGCAGATCAGCGGCGGCTCCGACTTCCACGGCGCCAACAAGCCAAAGATCGACCTCGGAACCGGCTGGGGGAAGCTGTATGTACCGGATGAAGTGCTGGAAAATCTGCGCCCGGAAAAGAAATAAATTGAGAGTTAGTGAAATAATTGTTCTAAAATCCACGCAGAAAGGACTGCCCGCCCTGGACTCAGATGCTAGCTACAACTGTGGATTTTCTAAAGGAAAGTGGCGAAGTGCTTCTCATC
>OLGA01000061.1_pt1 | contig 85551 bp, 78 predicted proteins | sample 1604881 | NCBI WGS metagenome assembly OLGA01 (sample SAMEA3888896, study PRJEB22519) | human gut metagenome | biome: human gut; feature: human-associated habitat; material: faeces | place: Denmark | collected 2009 | reverse complement strand
TCGCGCATATACAAAGGTTATCAAGATGGTTAAGAGCCCTAAGACTGGTGCTTACGTTTTCGATGAGAAGATGGTACCAAACGAGGCTGTTAAGGATTTCTTCAAGGACTAATCTGGTTGCATAGGCATTCAGACTAGCGTTCTCTTGGAGACTCGCATAAATACAAGAAGGTCGCAATACTCTTATCAAAGGGTATGCGGCCTTTTTTGTTTTTGTTACAGAAGCTCTTTTTTTCGTATGAATGTATATTTCTTTCTTTTTTCTTTTGATATTTCAAAATAAAAACGTAACTTTGCACGGAATAAGTGAAATGTCCGCTTTTGCAGAAAAGGGGATATATATAATGTTTTTAAAGAAGAAAGGAACAAGATAAGATGCCGTTAAGATTACCGGATAAACTTCCAGCTATTGAGCTGCTGAAGCATGAGAATATTTTCGTGATGGATGAGAGTCGTGCACATAATCAGGAAATCAGACCGCTGAAGATTTGTGTGCTCAACCTGATGCCGCTTAAGATCACGACAGAAACAGATTTGGTGAGATTGCTCTCCAATACGCCTCTGCAGTTGGAGGTTTACTTCATGAAGTTGAAGAGCCATACTCCAAAGAATACGCCGATAGAACACATGATGATGTTCTATAAGGATTTTGCGGAACTGTCAAAGCAGAAGTTTGACGGTATGATAGTGACGGGTGCTCCTATAGAGACGATGGAATATGAGGAGGTGGAGTATTGGCCGGAAATCCAGGAGATATTCAATTGGGCACGTACCCACGTTACCTCTACGCTGTATATCTGCTGGGGCGCGCAGGCTGGACTCTATCACTTTTATGGTGTTCCAAAATATCAGCTTGATAAAAAGAAGTTTGGTATCTTTCCTCAGAAACCGCTTGATCCGTCACTCCCTATCTTCCGTGGTTTTGATGACATCTTCAATATGCCACACAGCCGCCATACAGAGGTGCGCAGGGAAGACATCGAAAAAGTGCCGGGACTGGATATTATCGCAGAATCTGCAGAGAGTGGCGTGAGTATCGTAATGGCGAGGGGTGGACGCGAATTCTTCGTGACAGGTCATCTGGAATATGCGCCTAACACACTCGATAAGGAGTATAAAAGAGACATGGGCAAGCGAGACGACGTAGAATTGCCTGAGAACTATTACTTCCATGACGATCCGAATGAGGCACCTTTGGTAACATGGCGTGCCCATGCCAACCTGTTCTACAGTAACTGGATCAACTATTACGTTTATCAGGAAACTCCTTATAACATTGAGGATATTCAATAAGGTTGGAGTCGTAAAAAGAACTAAGATAGGTTAGGAAATGAATGATATTGAAGCAAAGAAGAAAAAAGAAATACACTTGACGGAGCTAGAGCTTCTTGCCCCAGCCAAGAATCTGGAGTGTGGTATCGCTGCTATCGATCATGGTGCCGATGCGGTGTATATAGGTGCGCCACGTTTTGGAGCCCGCGCTGCTGCTGCCAACTCGCTGGAGGATATCAAGAAACTCTGTGATTATGCCCATCAGTTTCGTGCCAAGGTTCACGTGACGGTGAATACCATCATCTATGAAAATGAGATGGAGGATACGCTGAAGATGATTGCCGAGTTGGACCGTATTGGAGTGGATGCACTCCTGTTGCAGGATATGGGTGTTCTCTGGGATGTAAGAGCCAATCAACTATGGCATCGCGAGTTGCATTCCAGCACGCAGTGTGATGCACGTTCTGCAGACAAGGTTGCCTGGCTGTCAACGCTAGGATTCGATAGAGTGGTCCTTGCCCGTGAACTTTCTCTTGATGAAATCAGGGAAATCCACAGGAAAAATCCTTCTACGCAGTTGGAGGTCTTTGTGCATGGTGCGCTTTGTGTTAGTTATTCGGGTGTATGCTATGCTTCGGAAAAATGTTTCGGCCGTTCTGCAAACCGTGGTGAGTGTGCTCAGTTCTGCAGAATGAAATTCAATCTCATAGATTCCAATGAAAATGAAATAGAGCATGAGCGTCATCTGCTGTCTTTGAAGGATCTCTGCCAGATAGATCATCTGCAGGAACTTGCCGATGCGGGTGCAACTTCTTTCAAGATTGAAGGACGCCTGAAGGATGTAAACTATGTGAAGAATGTGGTGGCTGCCTATAGTCGGAAACTCGATGAGCTTGTTGCTGCCAATCCGGATAAGTATTGTAGAGCATCATTTGGTCGTGCTATCCATACGTTCCAGCCTAACTTGAAAAAGACATTCAACAGAGGATTTACCAACTATTTCCTCAATGGGCGACAGCCGGACATCGCTTCTTTTGATACACCGAAGGCGATGGGCGAGTATGTGGGTAAGGTCAAGGAGATAAGAGGTAATATTTCCTTCAACGTGGCGACAGTGGCAAGCTTTGCCAATGGTGATGGTCTCTGCTTTATCAACGACGAGAAAGAACTGGAGGGATTCCGCGTAAACCGTGTGGAAGGTAACCGACTCTATCCGCTTCGTATGCCGGAGCATCTGCGCCCAGGCATGGCTCTCTATCGTAATAATGACCAGGCTTTCGAGAATATTCTATCAAAGAAAACTGCGAGCCGCAAGATACCTCTCCACATCAGAGTTACGCCTCAGTATTCAGAATCCGGTGCTCTTCAGCAGGTGTTGATTGAGATTGGCGCTTCGGTTAATGTTCCTCAATTAGGCTCAATGACTACAGAAGGCTTCTTGGAGAAGCATCTCTTTTACAAGATTGACGAGTATTCTTATGACTTTGAAGCACCGTTGGAATTGGCAAGGCGTCCGCAGGGTGATAACATCAGACAGCAGTTGAGCAAGATGGGTAATACGATATTTGAGTGTGATGAAGTTGTTCTTGCGGGAGATCTTGAGAATTATTTCATTCCAAATAGTGTATTGTCTGAGATTCGTAGAGATTTGATCGAGACGGCGACAGAAGGAATTCAGAATATTGTAGATAGATCCTTGGTGAAAGGCGTGGTGGAAGAAATATTCTCTGCACCTTATCTGCTGAATCAGGCTGGTGAGCACGAGTTGAACCCGGAGGAGTTTGTATGGCTGCCTGCCTATGGCAAATGGCCATATCTCTATAATATCGCTAACCGTAGTGCTGAGCATTTCTACAAGGCGCATGGCATGAAGCATATTGAATCTGCATTTGAGGTTGAGCAACCTAAGGGAGAATCCCTCATCATGCAGTGCCGCCATTGCATCCGTTACTCTTTGGGCTATTGTGTAAAACGAGGAGGCAAGAAACCGCAATGGAAGGAGCCTCTGTTCCTGGAGCTAGGTGATGGCAGAAGATTCCGATTGGAATTCAACTGTGCAGAGTGCCAGATGAATGTCTATAGCACAAAATAAAAACGTAACGGGTTTCGCGACCCAAGATGAAAAATGAGAATAAAACTGATGATAAAAATGATGGTATGTATGTTGGGCATCTGTTTGATGCTCAACAGCTGCTATCATCGTCATAACTCCCATCAGCAGCATGCAGCCATGCTGGAGTACAGTGACCGTCAGTTGGATTCTATCTCATTCTCTACCACCCACCATTACACCAACAAATATAACTTTATGGTGTTTAAGGATTCTATCCACTTGATGCGACAGCAACCAGAAGAATTGGTGAGTGGTCTTTCGGTAGATTCATTCTCTGTCAAGAAGAACCAGCTTCTGGTTGTGACAGATATCCGTATGGTGCCACAAGACAGCATAGACTCTGTATGGGTGCAGCTTGCCACTGAAGATAACAGGTTTGGATGGAGTAGGGAATCGAGATTGCTTCCTCAGGTAGTACCGGATGATCCTATCTCTGAATTCATCATGACTTTCAGTAATGTCCACCTGCTTATTTTTCTCGTGGTCATCGTAGTCATCACTTTGGCTTATCTGGTAAGAAAGGTATTTCATAGCAATGCCAAGATTGTGCATTTCAATGATATTGATTCGCCGTATCCTCTTGCTCTTGTGCTTCTGGTATCCATCTCGGCAGCCTTTTATGCCTGGATTCAGACTTTTGAACCAGAGATGTGGCGACAGTTTTATTTCCATCCGTCATTGAATCCTTTTGCGGTACCTAAGGTGTTGGGAGTATTTCTTGCCTTGGTATGGAGTATTCTCATTGTGGGACTGGCATGTGTCGATGAAGTTTATCATCGTCTTCCGTTTGGTGAAGCCCTGTTGTATCTGGGCGGTCTGGCAGGTGTATGTGCACTCGATTATATCATTTTCAGTGTTTCCACCTTATATTATATAGGCTACATCCTGCTGGTGGCATACATTTGGTTTGCCGTCAAGTCCTATCGCAGGGGGAATTCCTAATAAATAAGGATTTTGGGTGTCAGGAAAAAGCTGTACCTTTGCACCCGTTATGAAAAAGGATATAATAAATAAGAAAATGATTGCATTGGCGCTGGCTTCCTCAGTTGCGCCAATCTCTTTGTGGGCTGGCACAAGCAATGTCCTGTCCCTTGTTAATGAAAGAGTAGATAACACGAATTTCAAAGTATTCACCGATAGCAGTAAGGTGTTTGATATCGACGAGGTGGTTGTGGTTTCACAACCTAAAGAGAACTTTCGCCTTCGCCAGCAGTCACTCAGCAGTACTTCTGTCGGTGGATTTCAGATACAGAAACTAGGCACCCGCGATTTGCGAGAGCTTTCTAGTTATATCCCTAATTTTGTAATGCCAAACTATGGCAGCCGTCTTTCCAGTGCTATGTATGTGCGTGGCATTGGCAGCAGAGTAAACAGTCCTGCGGTAGGTATCTATCTGGATGGCATCCCGGTGATGAGCAAGTCTGCCTTCAATCTTCATCATTATCAGACTTCCCGTATTGATATCCTGCGTGGTCCTCAGGCTACTCTCTATGGCCAGAACACAGAGGGTGGACTGGTGCGTATCTATTCCCGCAATCCGTTTGAGTATGAGGGTACTGATTTGAAGGTGAGTTATGGCTCCCGATATTATCGCAATGTAGAGCTGGCTCATTATCATCGTATCAATGACCATCTGGCGTTTACGGTAGCTGCCTTCAATGATGCACAGAAGGGATTCTTCAGAAATACGAATACCGGCAACAGAGCCGACAAGTATGATGAGGCTGGAGGAAAGATTGTGCTGAAGGCAAAGCTCAACAGAGGATGGAACGTAGATGTTCTTGCCAACTATCAGTATGTTGATCAGAATGGATTCCCTTATGGCAAGCTGGATTTGGAGACAGGCAAGGCTGCACTTCCTTCCACCACCTTCGACGGAACCTATTTGCGCCATTCCTTTATCTCGGGTGTTACCGTGAATCATACAGGAGCAGATTATAGCTTTGCTTCTACCACAAGCTATCAGTATCTGAAGGATAAGATGAATATGGATTCGGATTATCTTCCTGCCGATTATATGAGCATCCTGCAGGAGCAGCTCCAGAACTCGCTTACCCAGGAATTTACCTTGAAGAGTAATCGCGCTGTGGGCGGTTTCTGGAATTGGACCGCGGGTGGCTTCTTCTCTTATCAGTGGCTGAAGACCAATGGACCGGTCTTCTTCAATGAGGATATGACCCAGCCTATCGGCAATGCTATCCAGAAGCAGATGTATAATGCGATGGTCAATGCGATGGCACAGAAGATGATAGCACAGGGTATGCCGGAAAAGGCTGCCAAGGCTGCAGCTGCCAAGGCTATAGAGAAGGCTGGAGGCGTATCTATGAATGTGAATATGGGTGCACCGGGATTGTATCATACACCTCAGTGGAACCTGGGATTCTTTCATGAGAGCAACTTCAATATCACCGATCGCCTTACTGCCACCTTGGGCTTGCGCTATGACTTGATGCATACTGCCATCCATTATGATGCCAGTGCCTATATGCAGATGACTGCCAATGTAATGGGAATGTTGGCTACTAATGTCTTGGATTCTTCGCTGGATCACGAGGTGAGTGACGATTATAGCCAGCTTTTACCGAAATTCGGACTTAATCTGAAGATTGATGAGCTGGGCAGTAATGTGTATGCTACTGTAAGCAAGGGCTATCGTGCAGGTGGATATAATATCCAGATGTTCAGCGATGTGCTACAGACCGAACTGAATGCCAATCGTAATCAGGCAATGCGTGGGGATTATCATATAAAGCATACCGAGGAGGATTATCAGCGTATTGATAAGACCATTGCCTACAAGCCGGAGACTTCCTGGAATTATGAGGCTGGTGCTCATCTGAATCTCTTCGATAACATGCTGCATTTTGACTTGAGTGCGTTCTATATGAAGGTGACCAACCAGCAGCTCTCTGTCATGGCGGGCAATTATGGCTTCGGACGTATGATGGTGAATGCCGGAAAGAGTCACAGCTGTGGTATTGAAGCAGCTTTGAGAGGACAGCTTTTCGACGGAAAATTTGATTGGGCAATGAGTTATGGTTATACTCGCAGCAAGTTTGATAAGTATGTGGATGGAGAAGGCGAGGATGCCGTGGACTATAAGGGCAAATACGTTCCTTACGTGCCACAGCATACAATGGCTGCGATGGCAGACTATCGTCTCACCGACTGGCTGACCTTCGGTGCAAATGTGAATGCACAAGGCAAGACCTATTGGGACAATGCAAATACTTACTCCCAAAAGCTGTATGCAGTTTTGGGAGCACATGTTGATTTGAATTTCAAGGCTTTCAATGTAAGTTTCTGGGGTAGAAATCTCACAGACACCAATTATAATACCTTTGCGGTAGATAATTCAGCTACAGGCACGAAAGAATATTTTGCCCAGCGAGGCAATCCTTTCCAGTGTGGTGTGGATGTGAGATTCCATTTCTAGTAATCGCTATTCGTTATTGTCGTATCCGTCTGGGATTTTCTTTCCCAGGGCGAGTGCGGCAATGACTTTAGCCCCCGATTTTTCTAGTTTTTCAGCAAATCGAACAATTGATCCTCCTGATGCAATAATGTCATCGAAGAGGATCACTTGTTTTCTCTGGAAGAAAGTTTCGTCTATATGAAGTGCATCCACTTCATCTCCATCCTCATCTTTTGTAGTTGTGAAGCTGAATGCGTTGTAGGCATTCTGCATACCTGTTGCCGCACATACCTGTTCGCTGAATTTGCGGAATCTGCGCTCAGTATGCTTTCGGGTTGAGGCTGGTAGGCAGACCAGAGTGAGTTGTGAAAGGGTAGGGAGTGAGTTTGTGGCTCCCTCTTTTTCAGAGAATACCGCTTTTAGGAAAGAAGACACCAGGTCGATGGCCTTATCGACAGCTTGCTGGTGGTCTATCTCGGTAGTGAGTTCCGAGTTACCCTTGAAGTTGACGATGAGGTCGCGCTTTTCCCATTCTTCTGCTGAAAGCTCGAAGGTGCCGAATGCGCTGAAAGCAGCGTAATCTACTAGCCAATTGTAGTGAAGGCCATTGCTGAGGCAAGGCCATGATGCGATGTTAATGCTTTTTTCTGCCATAGACAAGATGTTTATAATCGTTCTTCTTTATAGTTTTCTTGAATAGATATTGCTTCCGTTGTCTTTATAGATCAGTACAAAAGTATGAATATTTTTTGAAATGTCGGCATAAAATAGCTTTTTTTTTCATTTTAGACTATTTTTTAGCAGATTCTACTTTGATTTTAACAAGATTTCTAGTAACTTTGCACCCCGAAACCTGATAGGCTTCACGTTTATGGTATGAATAATCATGATTTTTAAAAAAAACAACAAATGACGAGAAAAACAAAAATGCATGAGTTGCGCGACTACATCATTATCGGTCTGGCAATGATAGAAGGTAGTATCGGACTCAATTTATTCCTCCTCCCTAATCATATCACGATGGGTGGTGTAGGCGGTATCGCCTCTATCTTCTGTTGGGGATTTGGCATTCCTGCCTCGGTCACTTATCTGGCGCTCAACGTATTTTTGCTGTTGATTGCATTCCGTATCCTGGGTTGGAAATTCTGTGCCAAGACGATTTATGGTGTAGCAATCTTTGCTGCGGTGACTCGCTTCATAGAGATTCATACGGTAGGTATGACGCCTTTGCTTCACGATCAGCCTTTTATGGCGACAGTCATCGGTGCCTTCTTCATGGGAAGCAGTGCTGGATTGGGTCTTGGATGTAATGGTTCTACCGGAGGCAGTGATACGGTGGCTGCAATGATCAATAAGTACTATAACATTTCTCTGGGACATGCCATCATGGTTTGCGACTTGCTCATCATTACCAGTTCTTATCTTGTGCTTCGCTCCTGGGAAATGGTGATTTATGGTTATGTGTGCCTGTTCGTTGTTTCGCTTACAGTTGATCATGTTGTCAACGCCATGCGCCGTTCGGTACAGTTCTTTATCATTTCTGACAAGTATCTGGAGCTGAGTGCTGCCATCAATACGACCGCCGAACGTGGATGTACGGTAATGGATGGTCATGGTTGCTATAGCGGCAAGGATGTTCACATGCTCTTTGTGCTGGCTAGACAGAGAGAATCGCAGAAGATATTCCGCCTGATTGATGAGATCGATCCTACTGCATTTGTGAGTCAGAGTTCTGTAATCGGTGTGTATGGTGAGGGATTTGATAGATTTAAGGTGAGCAAGAAGATTTCCTTGTCTAAAAAATAAGTTTTAAAGTATTCAGATGAAAGTTATGTTCGCAAGTATGGATTTGAGATTCTCATACTTGCGAACATTGTTTTTGGGGCAGGTACTTGCTGATACCGTCCAGTTCGTTTTTACTTCTTTCTTTCTGTTTCCTTGATGTAGCCGTGTCGGTAAGCATAGAGAAGTTCCTGGAGATCTTCTATCTGCTTGCGTAAATCCTGACCGATATCTGTATCTGCTACGAGCATTCTTCGATTGCTCATTTCTACAATCTGGGTGGTACTCTTGATGTCGGTACCGCGTGTGATGGCATCCTCGGCACTTGTGAAAGGTTCGTGCTGTACGAGCTGGAAACCGCGAGAGTGATAAACCAGGGTGTAACCTGCTATACCCGTCTCGTTATGGTAAGCTTTGGAGAAACCACCATCAATCACCATCAGCTTTCCGTTTGCCTTGATAGGATTCTCTCCCTTTAGGGTTCTTACCGGAACGTGACCGTTGATGATATGGCGATTCTCGCCCTTCAGTCCGAAGGCATCCATGATATGGTCTATCACCTTCTCGTCGTCACGCAGCTTGAAGTAGTAGCCCTTTTCCTCTTTGTGGGTCTCCTTGTCGGCGATAAAATATCGCTCGAAGGTTGCCATCTTGCTCTTATCGAAGAGTGGACTGTCTGGACCACACCAGAGATAGAGGAAGTAATCGATGGCATACTGTTTCTCGTCTGGGTCGGAATCCTGCTGGAATGCCGTGCGAATCTGCATTCCGGTATGATGCATCAGTTCCTTGCCGCTATACTTTTCTCCAGGATAAATCTCTACCTCTTTCAATGTTCCGTCTTCGTTGAGTGGACAGGAAGCATGGAAGAGCAGGTTGTTGTTGAAGATGGCATACATGCAGCCATGCTGCAGCATGGTTTTGATATGCTTGTGCAGTTTCTCGCATACCATAAATGAATGGTGCAGCTTCTGTATCAGGACTTCTTCTTCCTCGCTGAGCTTGTTCGGATTCTCCGGGTCGATGGTAGGGAAGTGGCATGTGGACATTTCGTATTCCTTGCCATCAATCTCTACGGTTCCCTTTTCGTAGTTTACGTACTCAAAGAGTCGTCTGCCGTCCATTTTCCATTCTGGATGCTTGGCGATGAGCTGACCTTCTATCTTGAATTGTATCACGGCAATAGCCTTGTGCATCAGAGATGTGAGTCGCTTGGTCTTGTCATCCATAGCGGCTGCACCACCCGTCATCTTTGGCAGGAATTCTTCGCAAGGATCATCGCCGTAGGTATCCATCGCAAAGGTTGCCAATGGAATGAGGTTGATGCCGTAACCCTCCTCCAGGGTGGCGAGGTTGGCATAGCGCAGCGACAGTCGGATGACATTGCAGATACAGGCATCATTACCGGCAGCGGCTCCCATCCAGAGTACGTCGTGGTTGCCCCATTGAATATCCCAGCTATGATAGTGGCGCATCTTGTCGAGAATGATGTGTGCTCCTGGTCCGCGATCGTATATGTCGCCGAGTATATGAAGCTGGTCGATGGCGAGTCTTTGTATCACATTGGCAATGGCTACAATGAAATCGTCAGCACGTCCTGTAGAGATGATGGTATCTACGATGACGTTTACGTATGCAGCCTTGTCGTGATCTTCCGTATGCTCGTGCAAAAGCTCCTGAATGATATAGGAGAAATCGCATGGCAGTGATTTGCGCACCTTGGAACGGGTGTACTTGCTTGACACATCACGGCAAACGGCCACCAGCTGGTGAAGGGTGATATGGTACCAGTCGTTGATATCTGCTTCCCTTTGCTTTACCTGCTCCAGTTTCTGTTCCGGATAGTAGATCAGGGTGCAAAGTTCACGCTTGTCCTGTTCACGCAGGGTATTGCCGAAGAGTTCGTTCACCTTACGCTTGATATTGCCTGATGCATTTTTCAGTACGTGCAGAAAAGCCTCATACTCGCCGTGAATATCGGCGAGGAAATGCTCTGTGCCTTTCGGCAGATTGAGAATAGCTTGCAGATTGATAATCTCCGTGCTAGCCTCAGCTATGGATGGAAACGACTGTGCGAGTAACTGCAGGTACCGCATATCGTGATTGATATCATACTGTTTCATATTCGTAATCCTTAATGTTTGCGTCATTGTTTGCGTCAATAATTGATAATTCTAATGTTAATTGCTGAAACACACCATTTCTGTTGATAAGTTATATTTCAGATGCAAAGTTACAGCTTATTCTTGAAAATAAAAAATCTTTCGACATATTTTTTCGGAAAAATTTTGTAGTTTCACATTTTTGCATTACTTTTGCAAACGTGTAGGATGATAAGTCCGGTATCGGAATCACTTTCTGTCGGGCATCAATCCTCACTTTCATATAAATAAAGATAATATCAATTATTCAATAGACTAGCAATATGAAACAAACAATTTTGGTAACTGGCGGCACTGGTTTTATCGGTAGCCACACCACAGTAGAGTTGCAGCAGGCAGGCTACAACGTAGTAATCGTAGATAATCTTTCAAACTCAAAGATTGAGGTTCTTGACGGTATCGAGAAGATTACAGGTATTCGTCCAGCTTTCGAGCAGGTTGATCTTCGTGACAAGGCAGCTACAGAGGCTGTGTTCCAGAAGTATCCTGCCATCGAAGGTATCATTCACTTTGCTGCCAGCAAGGCTGTAGGTGAGAGTGTGCAGAAGCCTTTGTTGTACTACCGCAACAACCTGGTTTCGCTCATCAACCTGCTTGAACTGATGCCAAAATATAACGTCAAGGGTATTATCTTCTCTTCTTCCTGCACCGTTTACGGTCAGCCTAAGCCAGAGAACTTGCCTGTAACTGAGGAGGCTCCTCATCAGAAGGCTACTTCTCCTTATGGTAATACCAAGGAGGTGAACGAGCAGATCATCGCAGACTATATCCATAGCGGTGCTAACATCAAGAGCATTATCTTGAGATACTTCAACCCAATCGGTGCTCATCCATCTGCAGAGATTGGTGAGTTGCCAAATGGTGTGCCAAACAACCTGATTCCTTACGTAACTCAGACTGCTATGGGTATTCGCAAGGAGCTCACCATCTTCGGTAACGATTATGATACTCCTGATGGAACCTGCATCCGCGACTATATCTATGTAGTTGACTTGGCTAAGGCTCACGTTTGCGCTATGGCTCGTGTACTCGACAAGGAGACAGAACCAATTGAGTACTTCAATATCGGTACAGGTAACGGTAACTCTACTCTCGAAATCGTAGAGACATTCGAGAAGGCTACTGGCGTGAAGTTGAACTGGAAGTACGGTCCACGTCGTGAGGGTGATATCGAGAAGATCTGGGGCGATTGCTCCAAGGCTAACGAAGTATTGGGCTGGAAGGCTGAGGCTAAGCTTGAGGATGTCTTGGCTTCTGCCTGGAAGTGGCAGCAGAAGCTCCGTGCCGACGGAATTATGTAATTACGGTTAAATATATATAAAAAGAAGGAACTTGGCATCTGGAATGATGGCAGGTTCCTTCTTTTTTTATATCTTTGCAGGAAAGTATTTTTTAACGTAAAAGAGCAGGAGCATGAAGAAAAGTTTACTTACCATATTGATGATGCCATGCATGATGTTTGCTGTGCCTATGGTTTCTTCGGCACGGACAGGTGCTGAGGAAATGATAGACATGGAAGTGCAGAAGATTTCCTTGACTTATTCCGGAGGCGTGATGCATATCACCGGAGCCAACAGTCAGATAGTTACCATCTACAATCTGGCTGGTGTCGCCGTGAAGTCTTTCAGGGTAGAGGGACAGGACAAGCGCTTTAACCTTTCTCTCTCTGATGGTGTCTATATCATCAAGGTAGGAACCTCCTTTACGAGAAAGATTCTGGTTAGACGTTAACTGTTGACTTCTTTTATCATTCATATACGTTTCGTGAAAATACTTAGAATTTTGCCATTCCTGCTCTGTTGGGTCATTCTGTCGTGTAAGCAGCATGAACCCAACGAAAATCAGAACTTGACGTTGGAATACTATCAGGAGCTGGTGAACCCAAACTATGCAATCAATTCCAAAAAGGTAAGGAGATTGATGGATAGCTTGATGAACAATGATTCGGGTTCTACTGTTGCCGACTTGCATACCAAGAGATATTATCGCAATCATGGAGGGTTCCTTTGGGTTGACCGCCATGGAATAGATCATCGTGCTGATACGCTGCTGACCTATCTGCAGAAGGTGGATGAAATGGGATTCAAGACCAAGCATTTCTATGTGAATCAGATTACTCAAGATCTAGAAAGACTCCACAGCTTGAATCTGGGGGAAGGCAACGAGGATATCAACCATGTGATGGCTCGTCTGGAATACAGGCTTACCAAGTCGTATTTGAGATATGTAGGCGGTCAGAGATTTGGATTCGTCAATCCTTCATTCGTCCTGAATCGTCTGGACAGCATTGCCCCCAATCCATACGATTCCATCAAGCGGTCTGTGAGATACCGTGGCCTTTTTGATGTGAAGATGCAGCATGCCAGTGATGCTTTTTTTCATCTTGCTCTTCAGCAGTTGAGAAGTAAGGTGGATGTTGATGGCGAAGAAACTGAAAAAAGCAGATTGGCGGCATTCTTGAAGGATGTTCAGCCAAAGTCTCCTTTCTATTATACGTTGCAGGAAAAATTGAAGTCGGAAGGTCTTGACAGAAATCAGAGAATGAAGATTCTTGTGAACATGGAGAGATGCCGGTGGAGGGAGGCTGACAGTCCTGCCAGACATAAGAAGTATGTGCTGGTTAATATACCATCTTTTCATCTTTATGCCATAGATGAGCAGGATACGCTGTCGATGAAGATTGGATGTGGCTCTACCAAGACCAAGACTCCGATACTGAACAGTTATATCAAGCGGATGGATCTGAATCCGAAATGGTTTGTGCCTCGCAGCATCATGGTCAAGGATATGGTGCATCATGCAGGGAATCCGGCTTACTTCAATGCGCGCAATTACTATATCTCAGATCGTTCGACAGGTGAGGAAGTGAATCCGGCCCAGGTTACAAGAGCTATGTTGCTTTCCGGTAAGTATGGTGTGGTTCAGCGTGGTGGAAAGGGAAATTCGTTGGGAAGAATCATTTTCCGTTTCGATAATAACTTCTCCGTCTATCTGCACGACACATCGAGTCAGGCTGTTTTCAGCCGGGAAGACAGAGACGTTTCGCATGGATGCATAAGGGTAGAGAAGCCTTTCGAACTCGCTAAATTCCTGCTTCATGAGAAAAACGAAAAGCTTATCCAGCGAATCAACTATTCGATGACAGCCGATTCTCTGAAGATTAAGAAATTAGTGGTCGGGTCTGTAAAAGTGGAACCGCAGATTCCGCTCTTCATCACGTATTACACGCTTTATCCATTTGCCAAGGGTGTGGTAAGCTATCCCGATGTCTATGGATTTGATGGTGTGATATTCGAGCATTTGAGGAAATATTTGTAGCCGGGAATGTAGGCTAATATTAGAAAATAAAGAATTAGTATTATTAAATAGGAAAACTTCATGATACTCAGTGATTCTGAACTGGTAGAGATGCTTCGGGAACCACGCACCCGGCGAGAAGGATTCGCAGTGCTGGTTAAGCAGTATAGTGAAAAACTATACTGGAAGGTGCGTCGTATCGTGCTCAGTCATGAAGATGCTAATGATGTTCTTCAGAATGTATTCATCAAGGTATGGAGTAATCTGCAGAATTTTCAGGGAAAGTCTTCGCTTTCTACCTGGCTTTATCGTATTGCTATCAATGAATCACTCGATTTTCTGAGAAAACAGAAACTGGCAGATAAAGTAAGTGCTGATGAAGATGTTTCCGTGGCATCCAGGTTGATGAGCGACGAATATTTTGATGGTGATGAAGTGCAGGCCAGGTTACAGGAAGCGGTGGCAAGATTGCCTGAAGTGCAGAGGACGGTTTTTAATCTTAAATATTTTGAGGAAATGAAATATTCTGAGATGAGTCAGATTCTCAATACCAGTGAAGGTGCACTGAAAGCTTCTTATCATCTGGCAGTGAAAAAAATAACAGAATATTTGCATCTGTTTGATTAAACCTTATGAAATGTAAATCGTCTATTCAAATAAAAGAAGAAAGGATATTGCAATATGATGAACGAAGAGAAAAAAATAAATGATATTTTCGGCAAGGAAAACCATTTCAAGGTTCCTGATGGTTATTTCGATAACTTTGCAGAACAGATGATGGCAAAGATTCCTGAGCAGGAAATTGATTCTCCTGAAGTAGCTGACAAGAACTGTCAGGAGAATAAGGCTAAGTTCGTGCATTTAAGCCTCTGGAGACGTTTGCCTCTCAGAAAGATTGCTGCCGTCTTAGCCGTGACTGCTATGTTGGGTGGCGGTGTGCTTTACCAGCTTCAACAGGCAGAAAAGAAGCATCATGCATTGGCGCATAACGAAACTCCAGCCATTGAGAGTTCACACGTCACAGACGGGGATGATGCTGCCTTTGAGCAGATGGCTGATTATACGATGATGGATAGTCAGGATTTCTATGCTCAACTTGTTGCGGAGAATTGATGTAGAATAGATTAAAAAAGACTTATAGATGAAAGAAGATAATAACAGCATGCATAGAACAAGACATCTAATCCTGATGATAGTGTCAGTTCTTGTGATGACCATGATGGGGCTGACCTGTTATGCCGGGAACTCCCAGACTCAGCGTCCGCCATTTGACCCGAAGCGTTTTGAGGCAGAATTGGAGCAGTATATCACAATCCATGCGAGTCTCACTCCGCAGGAAGCAAGTAAGTTCTTCCCGGTTTACCGCCAGATGATGAAGAAGATGCGTTCTTGTTTTGATGAGATGCGTAGGTATCATTTCGTCAATCCGGCAGACGAGAATGGTTGTGCTGAGGCTATCCGCCGCCAGGATGAGTTGGATATCGAGATGAAGCAGTTGCAGCAGGAATATCATAATCGGTTTATGTATATCCTGCCAGCCAGCAAGGTGCTTAAGATCATCAAGGCAGAAGAGAAGTTCCATCGTCAGGCGTTCAAGAGAGCCAGACAGTGGCACCAAAATCACCCTAAGCATGTGAAAAGATAATGTATAAAGTCGCAAAGGTGTTATTTATAGTAACATTTTTGCGATTTTATTTTGTTGTTTCCCCAAATTATAGTAACTTTGCACATCAGAAACAAAAATATATAATATAATAAGGTATGTACAGAACACAAACTTGTGGAGAGCTTCGTCTCTCTGATGCTGGCAAGGAAGTTACACTTGCCGGATGGGTACAGCGCTCAAGAAAGATGGGTGGTATGACATTCGTTGACTTGCGCGACCGTTATGGTATCACACAGTTGGTTTTCAACGAGGCAGATGATAAGGCCTTGTGTGATGCTGCCAATAAGCTGGGTCGTGAATATTGCATCCAGATCAAGGGTACAGTTAGTGAGCGACAGAGCAAGAATCCTAAAATGGATACTGGTGATATTGAAATCCTGGTAAAGGAGCTGAATGTGCTCTCTCAGAGTCAGACTCCTCCTTTCACTATCGAAGATAATACTGATGGCGGTGATGATATTCGCATGAAGTATCGCTATCTCGATTTGCGCCGTCCTGCGGTTCGCAAGAATTTGGAGTTGCGTCATCGTATGTGTATCTTGATTCGCAACTTCCTCGATTCACAGAACTTCATGGAGGTTGAAACTCCTATCCTCATCGGTAGTACACCAGAAGGTGCTCGCGACTTCGTTGTTCCTTCTCGTATGAATCCTGGTCAGTTCTATGCTCTTCCACAGAGTCCACAGACACTGAAGCAGCTCCTGATGGTAGCAGGTTTCGACCGCTACTTCCAGATTGCCAAGTGCTTCCGTGACGAGGACCTCCGTGCAGACCGTCAGCCTGAGTTTACTCAGATCGACTGCGAGATGAGCTTCGTAGATCAGGACGATGTTATCGATCTTTTCGAGGAAATGGCTCGCCATCTCTTCAAGGAGATTCGTGGTGTAGAGCTTCCTAAGCTGGAGCAGATGACATGGCATGAGGCTATGCGCCGTTTCGGTAGCGATAAGCCAGACCTTCGCTTCGGTATGGAGTTTGTAGAGTTGAAGGATGCTTTCACAGGCAAGGGTAACTTCTCTGTATTCGATGAGGCTAAGTATATTGGTGGTATCTGCGTTCCTGGTTGTGCTGACTATAGCCGCAAGCAGTTGAACGAGTTGACCGACTTCGTAAAGCGTCCACAGGTAGGTGCCAAGGGCTTGGTATATATCAAGTATAATGCAGATGGTACAGTGAAGAGTAGCATCGATAAGTTCTACTCTCCAGAGGAGCTTGCAGAAATCAAGACTGTAATGGGTGCCAACGATGGCGACCTCGTTTTGATTCTGAGCGGCGACAATGCCAATAAGACTCGTATCCAGCTTTGCTCTCTCCGTCTTGAGATGGGTGATCGTCTGGGCTTGCGTGACAAGAACGTGTTCAAGTGTCTTTGGATTATTGACTTCCCTCTCTTCGAGTGGAGTGATGAGGAGCAGCGCCTGATGGCAACCCACCATCCATTCACTATGCCAAATCCTGATGATATCCCATTGCTCGACGAGCATCCTGAGCAGGTTCGTGCCAAGGCATACGACTTCGTCTGCAATGGTATTGAAGTGGGTGGAGGTTCTCTCCGTATCCACGATACTCAGTTGCAGGAGAAGATGTTCGAGGTCCTCGGTTTCACGCCAGAGCGTGCTGAGGCTCAGTTCGGCTTCCTGATGAACGCCTTCAAGTATGGAGCACCACCTCACGCAGGTCTTGCTTTCGGTCTTGATCGCTTCGTGAGCATTTTGGCTGGTCTCGACAGTATCCGCGACTGCATCGCATTCCCAAAGAACAATTCTGGTCGCGACGTGATGCTTGATGCTCCTTCAGAGCTGGACCCAAAACAGCTTGATGAGCTGGAGATTAAGCTTGATTTGAAGGATTAATTATCAATTGCACCGCATTTGTCTTGATGTAAGTCAAAAAATGCGGTGCAACCTCTTGTGTACAAGCACTTTTCTGCTTTAAAATGCTAAAATTTAAATTATTTTTTTTAATTTTGCATCAGAATAATTAAGGAAATGCTTAAGAAACAAACATTTCTCAAAACAAATTATTACTAAAGACATGGTAGAAAAGAAAGCAACAACTAAGACAGCTGCCAAGAAGACAGCTACTAAGAAGGCTACAGCAGCAAAGACTGCTACAGCTACAAAGAAAACTTCTACAGCTAAGAAGGAAGTTATCTATTTGACTGCAGAGAACGCAGGTTTCCGTGCAGGTGATGTTTACCAGGCATTGGCAGCAGCAGAACAGTCTCTCTCTTTGGAGGAGATTGCTAAGCAGGCAAAGATTAGTGTTGAGGATGCTATCCTTGGTATTGGATGGCTCTTCAAAGAGGGTAAGATTAAGGAAGAGGACAACAAGGTAGCTCTCGCTTAAATAAGAACCTTAAGAGTCGCAGTTTCTTAACTTAGTGGAAGAAACTGCGGCTTTTCTGTTTTTTATTCACTTTTCTTCCTGTTTACTCTTCTTTCTGTTCACTTTTCTCTGTCTTTATTCAAATTTCTTTTCACCATAACCATCTAGCATAATTTATATGAATTTAGAACAAGAAATATTCAACGTTTTGGTACAAGCCGGCAGTCAAGGTCTCAAGTTGGAGAAGATTGTCCGTCATGTTTATAATTCTTGTAACTCGATTTTTACCCCTCTAGATTATAAATATGTGTATGGTTTTGTTTCTCAATATCTCATTAAGAATTCCAAGAATCCAAGTTCTATCATAGAGAAAGGTAAGGGATATGGAGTTTATCGTATCAACTATAAGAGTTCGGCTATGCAGCAGCTGATGCTTGATTTCTCTTCTGCCTCTATACAGAAAGAGGAGGATGACTGCGGGAACAGCAAGCAATCGCAGGAACTTGATCTCTTTGGTAATTGATAGAAGTAAGGTAAGTTATCTAACGAAGTTAGTTGCGTTGGCTAATGAAGTTAGTTACGTTGTCTAATGAAGCTAGTTGCGTTGTTGTTAGAAGCAACGTAAGTCATCGAAAGAAGCAATAGAAGTTGTCCGAAGAAGCAATGGAAGTTGTCTGAAAGATTAATTCTTGTTTCCGGGGTCATAGTCTTTTCAAAGCACACAACAGCTGTTGTGCGCTTGCATAACAGCTGGTATGCGCTTGCACAACAGCTGATGTGCGAGTGAAATACACCTGTTGGGCACCAACTTGATTTTTTTCGTTATCCTGATGGGGGAATCTGTCAGTTTGTTCGTATTATAATTGTATGATGAATTATGGAATGAGCATTTCTATCAAATGCATTTCTATACTTTAGGTTTAGTAATAACAAACAATTTTAAATAACGGACAAATGGCTAGAAGATATTTATTAGGTTTTGATGTTGGTTCAAGTTCTGTAAAGGCATCTCTTACAGATGTTGATAATGGTGAGATTGTTGCTTCTGCATTCTATCCTGATCATGAAGCACCTATCATGGCAGTAAAGGCAGGATGGGCTGAACAGGATCCACAAATGTGGTGGGACAATGCCAAGTTGGCTCTCAAGAAGATTATGGTGGAGTGTGGTGCCAAGGGTGAGGATATTCTTGCTATCGGTATTTCCTATCAGATGCATGGTCTGGTTTGTGTGGATAAGAACCAGCAGGTTCTGCGTCCATCTATCATCTGGTGCGATTCCCGTGCAGTTCCTTACGGCGAGAAAGCGTTCCATGATTTAGGTGAGGATCTCTGCTTGCGTAATCTGCTCAATTCTCCAGGTAACTTTACCGCTTCCAAACTGGCGTGGGTTAAGGAGAATGAACCTGAGCTTTTCGATAAGATAGATAAGATTATGCTCCCTGGTGATTATCTGGCAATGAAACTTTCTGGTGAGGCTCAGACTACTATCAGCGGACTTTCTGAAGGTATGATGTGGGATTTCAAGGCAAAGAAACCAGCCAAGTTCCTGCTTGATTATTTCGGATTCGATGAGAGTATGATCGCCGATATTGTTCCTACCTTCTCTGTACAGAGCGTAGTCTGCAAGGCTGCTGCCGAGGAACTTGGTCTCAAGGAGGGAACTCCTATCTCTTACCGTGCAGGTGACCAGCCGAATAATGCTGTCAGCCTGAATGTGTTCAATCCTGGTGAGATTGCCAGCACCGCAGGAACTTCCGGAGTTGTCTATGGTGTGCTCGGTGATGTCAATTACGATCCAAAGAGTCGTGTCAATACCTTCGCACATGTTAACTATACAACGGAACTCGACCGTCTGGGAGTGTTGCTCTGTATAAATGGTACAGGTATTCTGAATGCTTGGGTACATCGTAACATCACGCCAGATGTAAGCTATGCAGATATGAACGATTTGGCAGCCGGTGTACCTATTGGCAGCGACGGCGTGAAGATTATTCCTTTCGGCAATGGAGCAGAGCGCGTATTGGAAAATCGTGAAGTGGGCTGTTCTATCCGTGGCTTGAGCTTTACCAAGCATAATCGTGCCCATATCGTAAGAGCTGCACAGGAAGGTATCGTGTTCAGTTTCTGCTATGGTATGGAGATTATGCAGCAGATGGGTATGGATATCAAGAAAGTTCATGCAGGAAAGGCAAACATGTTCCTCAGTCCTCTGTTCCGTGATACCTTGGCAGGTGTGAGTGGTGCAACCATTGAACTTTACGAGACCGATGGTAGTGCTGGTGCTGCCAAGGGAGCTGGTATCGGAGCCGGAATCTATAAGGATCACGATGAGGCATTTGCATCTCTTAAGAAATTGGCGGTAATTGAGCCTGATGAGGCAAATCGCAGTGCTTATCTTGAGGCTTATGCTGACTGGAAGGCTGAACTTGGAAAGCTCTAAGTTTTGCATTGATACGGGAAGTGCTCGAATAACACGAGTTTTTTCAAAATATGGTAAAGGATGGAATAATTTTCCATCCTTTATTTGTTTATACCAAATATTTTTATTACTTTTGCGGAATATTATATAAAAAGTATAAATATGGCTCATAAAAATAATCATTTGGTAATTATGGCAGGTGGGGTAGGCAGTAGATTCTGGCCTATGAGTACCGTGGACAAGCCTAAGCAGTTTATTGATGTCTTAGGAACAGGTCGTACACTTTTACAGCTTACATTCGATCGTTTTGAGGGTGTCTGTGACCCGGAGAATGTTTGGGTAGTAACCAATAAAAAGTATGCAGCCCTGGTTCACGAGCAGTTGCCTGAGATTCCTGAGGGTAATATTCTGCAGGAACCATGCAGAAGAAACACAGCTCCTTGCATCGCCTATATCAGTTGGCGAATCAAGGAAAAGGATTCTCATGCAAATATTGTTGTATCTCCTTCTGATCATATCGTTACCAATGCCAGCGAATTCAGAAGAGTGGTAACATCTGCCTTGAAGTTTACTGGTGAGACTGACAGCATTGTTACTTTGGGAATGAAGCCTACTCGCCCAGAGACAGGTTATGGCTATATTCAGGCAGATCTCCGTACCCCTTCAGCCCGTAACAAGGAAATCTTCCGTGTTGATCAGTTCAGGGAAAAACCAAATTTGGAGACAGCTACTCAATATGTTCAAGATAAGAGTTTCTTCTGGAATGCCGGTATCTTCGTGATGAGTGCCGCAACCATCGTCAATGCCTTCCGTGTTTACCAGCCAAGCATTGCCAAGATTTTCGAGAGCATGCGCAGTATTTATGGTACAGACAAGGAGCAGGCTGAAATTGATTTGCGTTATCCTGAGTGCGAGAATATCTCTGTTGACTATGCTATCATGGAGAAAGCGGAGGAAATCTTCGTGATGCCTGCCGACTTTGGATGGAGTGACCTCGGTACATGGGGAAGCCTCCTGGCACAGAGCCATAAGGATATGTATGGCAATGCACTGATTGGAGATAATATCCAGATGGTGGAATCCAAGAACAATATCATTCATACCATGAATGAGAAGAAGGTTGTTATCCAGGGCCTGGATGGCTATATTGTAGCAGAGGAAGACGGAACGTTGCTTATCTGCAAATTGTCTGAGGAACAGCGAATCAAGATTTTCTCAGGTAGTGAGAAGTAATGATTGATATCTATATATACAAAAAACTCTCCATTGAAGGTTGAACCTCAATGGAGAGTTTTTTGTATATATGTGCTTCTGAAAGAAGTTTATTTCTTCTTGATACCCTTATAGGCAATAAAGGCTACGACGACTACAGCCAATGCTAAGATGACATAACCAATCTCGTGGCTATATTGTACAGCCTGTTGATAAACGTCATGGGTTGTCTTATAATCGGTGTATTCGTAGATACCCCATCCGATGGTTGCCAAAACAGTGTTCCATACACCTGCACCGATAGTGGTGTAGAGCAGGAACTTGCCCACGTGCATTCCTGCCAATCCTGCAGGAATACTGATGAGCTGGCGAACGGCTGGCACCAATCTTCCAAAAATGGTAGAGGCTGCACCATGCTTGCGGAAATACTCCTCGGCTACTTCTACCTTTTGGCGGTCGATCAGGCACATGTGACCGATTCGGCTATCAGCAAAGCGATAGATGATAGGGCGACCTACCCATTTAGCCAAATAGTAGTTGATGAGGGCACCCAGGTCTGCACCGATGGTAGCAAACACGATGACCAGGATAAACGACATTCCGCTGCTTGGATCCATAGCTTTCCAGGCTGCAGGTGGAACAACCACCTCAGATGGAAAAGGAATGAAAGAGCTTTCAATTGCCATAAACAGTGCAACCACCCAATAATTCAAGTTATCCAGGATCCAAAGAAAAAGATCTGCTGTATTCATAATTATTAATTGTATTACTTATTCTGCTTTGCCCAGGTATCCTTCAAGCCCACAGTCTTGTTGAATACTGGCTTCTCGTCTGTTGTGTCGAGGTCAGCCATGAAGTAACCGATGCGCTGGAACTGGAGATACTCTCCCGGCTTCTTGGTTGCAGCATACTCCTCTACATAGCATTCCTTGAAATCGTGGTAGCTCTCTGGGTTGAGCAATTCACGGAAGTCGCGCTCGTCAGCAGATGGGTTTTCGATGGCGAAGAGACGGTCGTACTCGCGTACTTCTGCCTTTACGCAGTGGTCTGCAGATACCCAGTGAAGAGTACCTTTTACCTTGCGGTTGGCACCTTCCATTCCGCTCTTGCTGATAGGGTCGTATTCAGCCTGAATCTCTGTGATGACACCGTTCTCGTCCTTGGTACAGCCTGTACACTTCACGATATAGGCATTCTTCAAGCGAACTTCCTTTCCAGGAGTCATACGGAAGAACTTCTTTGGAGCATCCTCCATAAAGTCGGCACGCTCAATCCAGAGGTTCTTTGAGAAGGTAATGGTATGTGTGCCATCTGCCTCGTTCTCTGGGTTATTGATTGCCTCCATCTCCTCGCTCTCACCCTCTGGATAATTGGTGATGACGAGTTTCACTGGGTCGAGTACAGCACTTACACGGCAAGCCTTCTTGTTCAAGTCCTCACGAACTGAAGCCTCCAGGAGAGCCATATCATTGAGGGCATCGAACTTGGTATAACCGATGCTGTCGATGAACATGCGGATACTCTCTGGTGAATAACCGCGGCGACGCATACCGCAAAGTGTAGGCATACGAGGATCGTCCCAGCCATTTACCAGGTGCTCATCTACCAGAGTATGGAGCTTACGCTTGCTCATTACTGTATAAGTGAGATTCAAGCGGTTGAACTCAATCTGGCGAGGACGGTTATCGTTCAATACGTCATCGCTGCCATCCATCTCCTTCAGGAAGTCGACGAACTTGTCGTAGAGTGGACGGTGAGGAACAAACTCCAAGGTACAGATAGAGTGGGTAACACCCTCGAAATAGTCGCTCTGTCCGTGTGCGAAGTCGTACATTGGATAAGCGTGCCACTTGGTACCTGTACGGTGGTGAGGAGTCTGGATGATACGGTACATGATTGGGTCGCGGAAGTGCATGTTTGGATTAGCCATGTCAAGCTTCGCACGAAGTACCATACTTCCTTCTACAGCCTCAGGAGTGTTCATTTGTTCGAAGAGGGCAAGGCTTTCCTCAATAGGACGGTCGCGATATGGGCTGGCAGTACCAGGGGTAGTAGGAGTACCCTTCTGGGCTGCAATTTCCTCAGCAGTCTGCTCGTCGACATAAGCATGTCCCTTCTTGATCATCCATACAGCAAACTCCCACAACTTCTCAAAGTAGTCTGAAGCATAATAGATGTTGCCCCACTTAAAGCCGAGCCACTGGATGTCTTGGAGGATATTTTCTACGTATTCGTTGTTTTCCTTACTTGGGTTGGTGTCATCAAATCTGAGGTTGCAGACACCCTTGTATTTTTCGGCTACACCGAAGTCCATGCAGATGGCCTTGGCATGACCGATGTGAAGGTAGCCGTTAGGCTCTGGTGGGAAACGGGTCTGGATTCGACCTGCGTTCTTACCTTCCTTGAGGTCTTCCTCAACCAACTGTTCTACGAAAGAGATGCTCTTTGTTTTCTCCTCGATTTTGTTTTCTTCATTAATTGCCATATTCTATAGAATTACTTTATTATTTTCTAAAACCAGTATTTTTCTCGTTTGATGGTGCAAAGATACAAATTTTATTATAAGTACGGAAATTCTTAGGCTCGAAATTTAAGAAGAAATGTAGGAAAGTAAGAAAATATGTTTTCTGAGGGGGAAATATAGTGAATAACAGTTAAAGAAAGTGCCCAAAAATACAAAGAAAGCGCCTCCACACCATGTGGGGGCGCTCAGCTTATGATGAATATGTATCAGATGGAAGAATTACTTCTTCTCTTCTACTGCCTTTCTGTAAGTCTCGTTCTTAACGATGAGAGTTCCTTCTTCGGTATCAACAGATACCATATCCTTTACTTCTGCATCGAGACCCTTGCGGATGAGGTTGATGTTGGCAGATGGACCCTGTGGCTTGACATCCATATCCCACTTGAAGTAGTCCTTGTCAAGACCAGTGGTCTTTACTGTAAAGTCTGCGTTGACAGTAATGATGCGCTTTCCGTCAGCACTCTTGTATTCACCGGCAACAGCCTGCTGGAATGCTGAGTCTGTAACCACCTCTTCTACCTGAGTTGCAGGGGCTGCAGCTGGTTTCTTTTCTGTGCATGCTGTGAAGGCAAGCATACCCATGGCAATAGCCATCAATGTAAGTTTCTTCATAATCTTGATCTTTTAATTATTGATGTTTTGAAAATATTACTTTCTTTAGGATGTGAAAAGCATGATCAGACTTGTAGTAAACATTGTTGCTATGCTGATCAGTCCTACTGATATGGGGAGATAATCATACTGGATGTTTTTCTTGCCGTTCTGGAATTCCTGGGTGTATGATCTTGCCCAACGGTTATAGGCATAGAATACAATCGATGCCATAACGAAGCCAATAAAAACTCCTACCAGCAAATCGCCAGGATAATGTACTCCCAGATAGGCACGAGAATATGTTACCAGTGCAGCCCAGAACGCCAGGAATATATTCAGCTTTCTGTTTCTTACCAGATACATGGCGAATATGGCTACTCCCCACGAGTTGGCGGAGTGGGAGGAAGGAAATCCGTATCTGCCGCCCCGGTATCCATCAACCACGTGTACCATATAGGATATGGAGTTGTCCAGGTTGCTTGGACGGAGACGTCTTACCAATGGCTTGAGTAAGCCTGATGCTGTCTGGTCACAGAGCAATACGAGGAGCGCTACTGCTAGAATAGTGAATATCGTTACCTTCCAGTGGAAATTCTTAATCATCACGAAGATGAACGCTGCATAAAATGGAACCCATGTGAATCGGTTGCTCACCAAAACCATAAAGTAATCGAATAGTTCACTGTGCATGCCATTGAAAAATAGCAATATCGTTGTATCTATCTGTTCCAGATAATGAATGAGTTCTAGCATTGTTGCCTTTACTATTTTTGTTGATATTTATATTCTCTTTTTTACTGTCATTCAAGATGTCGCCTATTTCTTGGCTAAGTCATCGTATAGCTTCTGGAGATAGGCTTGACCTCGTTTCAGATTAAAGCCTTTTTCGCCTTTGTCATATACGATTCGCTTGGCTCTGTTGTCGTAGATGAGCGAGTTTTCTTCTGAAACAATACCAAATGCATCGTTCACCGCAAAGAATGCGAATTTAGGTGTGGCATCACTCATCATGTTCTTGCTGAAAGTGAATTCCCTGTGCTCTACTCCCAGCTGACCGAGCAGGGTGGCTGCAATGTCATGCTGTGAACCGATGATGCCCACTTTCATAGGGCGCGAGATAGCTCCACCTGCCAGGATGAGTGGAATCTGGTAACGGCTACGGTCGTGATCGTTCAGATTTTCCTTGTAACCTCCCACATGGTCTGGTACGAACACGATAAGCGTATTCTTCCATCTTGGCAGTTTGCGGTATTCCCTGACGATAGCACCCATTACGCTGTCGGTGTAGGCGAAAGCATTTAGACGCTTGTCTTTCAATCTGTGGTAAGGCACCTCGAAAGGCTCGTGGCTGCTGGAAGTCTGCAATATTCTCAGCATAGGACGCTTCTCATTCTGCTGTGCCTTGATATCTTCCATCATTTTGGCAGCCAGGATATGGTCTGGTACACCCCATTTGCTTATCTTGTCTTCTATCGGGAAATTGGCATCAGAAATAATGTGCTGATATCCCTGTGATACAAGATAGGAACGCATGTTGCAATAATCTGCATCTCCACCATAATAATAGGTGGTTTTGTAATTCTTGTACTTCACCAGATTGCGGGCTATGGATGGCAACTGGCTCGTCTTGCGTGGATAGCGCATGATGCTGGTTGTGGTCTGTGCAGGATAACCGCTCAATATGGAAACCATACCTCTGTCCGTGCGGAAACTGTTGGCATAGAATCTTGTAAAGAGAATACTCTGCTGGGCGATGGAATCCAGGCATACGGCTACATCCTTGTACGAGCCCATGGAAGGTATGATGTCGTTGGCAAAACTTTCCATGATGACAATGAGAATATCAGGAGTTCCCTTCTTGAAGGTTGCCTCATTGAGCAAAGGGTAGGTGTTCTCATCGCTTGTACTTGTCATCGTAGCGAATATCTTGTCTGCCTCTTTATCTTTCATGAAGCGATACTGTGAGGCGAAGTCCTCCTGGTGAGTGATTGATTCAAACAGGCTGAACAGCGGATTCACGGCTGAGTGGTTCAGATAGGCATTCTGGCTGAAGTATGCCTGTCCTGTGTTCATCGTAGAAACGGTGATGCCACCTCTGATAGGCAGGAAGAGTAAGCCTGTGAGCAGGAGGAGGATGATGGATGTACGGCCACGATGGCGGTCGAAGTCATCGAATCGGTTTCTTTTACCACTGCCGAATCCTCCATATCCATAGCTGTAGCGACTGTATTGCTGGCGTTTCTCGCCTCGCATTCGCAATGTGAACCAAACTCCAATGGTCAGAACTATCAATATGACAATTGAAAGAATCACTTGCCAGATGCTTACACTGGCGATGGCATCAGCCGGTGAAGTGAAGAAGTAGAAGAGTGGAGTACTGTCCAATGGATACTTCCAGTATGGATAAAGACTTGCGTTAAGCACGAAACTGCAAGTAATGAAGAGTGAGGCAATTATGAAGTAGATGTTCATAATTGGTTTAACCAGGTCTCTTTTCAGCCATACCACGGCAATGGAAAGAAAACCAGGAATCACAGATAAGTAACCAGCCATCGATAAATCGAGTGGAAGTCCATGCCAGATAACGGCAGGCAACTCCGTGAAGATATTGTCGACAGGTTGTGTGGCAGAACCCTTTTCCAAAAAGAGGAACAGCGGCTTCTGCAAAACAAACAATACTACAAACGTAGCATAAGTCTTAACAAACCATATAATTTGCTTCATACGAACGTTGAACTTTTCAATATTTAATGTTTAAAATTTCTATATTAATAATGTATCTGTATGCAAAATTAGGAATAATTTTCGAGATAGACAATTATTTTTATAGTTTTTTTCAAAAAAGTGCCAAAAAATTTGGTAGTTTAATAATTTTGCCGTATCTTTGTTGTATTAATTTATTACGCATTATGGCTAAGTATAACATTCAACCCAAAAAAAAGAAGTCAGCGAGATATCAAACCTTGCTGAGTGAGGAGACTAAAGACCGCCTCCGTGATGAGATTATCCGTCTGATTGTAACGGAGAGAAAATACAAGGATCCTGAGTACAACTCTAAGAAGTTGGCTGAGGACCTGAGCACTAACTCTCGTTATATTTCAGCAGTGTGTGCAACTCGATTCCACAAGAATTATTCAGAGTTGGTTAATGACTATCGTGTGAACGATGCAATGTCGCTGCTCACAGATAAGCGCTACGCAAAGATGAGCGTGGAAGATATCAGTGAGATGGCTGGATTCAGCACTCGTCAAAGTTTCTATGCAAACTTTTACAAGCGTCTGGGCATAACTCCACGTCAGTATCGCCTCGAACATTCACAGCATAAGTAACTTCTTATAGAAGCAATACCGCTCATATAAAAATGGCTGTACAGGACAGTTTCTTGTACAGCCATTTTTATTTTGTATTACAATCTATTTTCTAAGAAAATGTTTGAGCACCTTACTGGTTGTATTCTTTGATATCTGGCGTATCGCCTTGTCTCTGATCTGGCGCACACGCTCTCGCTTCAGCTGCAGGTCTTCTGCTATTTCTGCCAGTGTTTCATGTGCCATTCCTATACCATAGAACTTAGAGATGACTATGCGGTCGCGTTCTTCCAGTTCTCCAACGCAACGCTCCAAGTCGTTGAGCATCTGTGCGAAAGCTGTATTGTCGTCAGCCGGCTGGGCATCCTTGTTGATAAGGATGTCGAGTAGGGTGTACTTGTTTCCCTCAGTGATAGGGGCATCGATGGAGACAGCTTTTGCAGCATTGCGTGGAGCATGCTTTTTCTGATCCTTTGGTACACGATAGAGTGCTGCCTGCTTGTCGATTGTCTGTTGCATCGCCTTGCGAATGAAAGGGGATGCATAAGCCACAAACTGCGAACCGCGTTCGGCATCGTATTTTTGAGCTGCCGTGAGCATCGCCAAAGTTCCTTCGCTAACCAAGTCATCGAAGTCAACACCATTACCACGATAGTGGTTGGCTACCGATTTTACGTAGTTGATGTTATCGCTTACCAACTTATTGATTTCTTTCTCTGTCATATCTCCTTTGGGTCTTTTAATTCATGAATGATGTTTATGATACAATTTTCTGCCGAGAGAAACTCTTGCGTGATTGCGTAGTGTGCTCTCTCTACTGCAAAAATACAGAGAAATATTTGAAGAAACAAATTTTGTTCCCTAATATTTCTCTTTTTAACATTCTGCAATACCTATTTACATAGTCCGGCGTACGGACAATACTCGCAACGTTTCTTGTCGCAGGTAGGACGCAGTGGCAATGCGGGATTGTAGATGTCGGCAATCAGACTGCGGAGATGCGCCATGAAGTCTTCTTCATACGGTGTGATATCTTCTATCTTTTCCCTGCCTAGTTTAAGGGTTGGGTCGTAGTCTTCTGCACCTGCATTCTGTATGAACAGCAAGCCTGGTGATACGGGATCCTGTGCTGAATTGTATCTTTTGCTGTTCTTGATGATCATCGAGTAGAGGAAAGCCTGCAGATAATAATCCGTATGCTTGCTCAGTGCCTGGGGAGTTGCCGAGAACATCTCATCTATATCCTTGGGATGGGTTGTCTGTGCTCGTCCCGTCTTGTAATCGATGACTCTGATGCGTTCAGAGATGTTCGATATAGGAGAAATGGCATCCAGACGGTCGATGAAACCACCGATCTTGAACTGCTTTTCGCCCCTGCTTGTGTTGACTTTCAGTGTATCTGAAACTACCAATTCCATACCGATGATGGTAAATGGTGTCTGGCGTCTGTCTATGGAGATGAGCTGTCGCAAATAGCTGGCTATTACCTCCTTGTTGATGAGTTGCAGACCGTTGTATTTCGGATGATAGTCGTTGTTGCCTACCTTGAAGAGCTCTTCTCTGAAGGCCTGATCTACCAGTCTATCTACCAGCATCTTATCCTTCATTGCCTGGTCCAGGATGTCTGCAGTGATGACGATTGGGCGGATGAGCTGCTGCTTTCCTTTCTCATCTGTCTGGATATCGCTCTTGCTGGCAAAGCCATAGTAGAAAAGTTCGGCTGCCCGATGGAAAATATTTCCGAAGATGCGGTTATCTACTTCGTCTTCATCTATTTCATCCGGTTCCAGCAACCCCTTTACATATTTATAATAGAACTGCTTCTGGCATCTCTGGTATGTATTGAGAAAAGTAGGTGTGAGCATTCTTACGTCGTCAAGTACCTTCATGACTTCTTCGGTCTTTGGCTCTTCGTCGTATGCCGGGCGAAGGGGCTTCTGACCAGCGATGAGGGTCTTGCGAACGATAGGATGCTGACTTTCTACCATCAGCTGGAGCATGAATCTGCTCATCTCGCCCGACTGACCATCTTCCGTAGCATTGTTGTAGGTAAGCGTGATGTCGTGGGCACGCTGCAACATACTGTGAAAGTAGTAGGCAAAGATGGCTACCTTGTTTTCTACGGTGGTGAGACCGTAAGCCTTGCGCAGGGAGTAAGGGATGAATGAAGAATCGTTCACACCCTTTGGAATTTTGCCTTCGTTGCAGGATAGAACCAGAATATGATCGAAATCGAGGTTTCTGGTTTCGAGTACACCCATTACCTGTATTCCTTCTGCCGGCTCGCCATGGAATGGTATGCTTGTGGTCTGGATGAGCTGCTGTATCAGTCGCTCCAGAGTGATGGTATCTACCTCTAGGTCGCCGGATGTGATGAGTTCCTGCAGGCGGTTGAGTAGGGTGTAGGTGCGATAGAGTGATTCGTGGAATAGCGGATCATTCAAATCCTTTGCCTGGGTTCCTATCATGCGCAGAATATCAAGCAAGTAGCTGATGAGCTGCTTGTTGTAGCTGCTTTGCGTGGCTTCTGCCGTCTGTTCTTCCAGGTTTCTGAAAAGTAGAGAGAGCTCTTCATCTCCATCCATGCTGAGGAAATCGCGCGATGGGTAGAAGCGTTTCTGCTCTTCCAGCTTTTCAAGCAGGTCGGCATATCGAGGGCTGATGAATCTCGTATAGGGATGGCGCAATGCTGTGAGCACGTAATGAAGACGGTAGGTCTCGCTATGCTGTGGATGACCTGTTCCCTGCAACTGGATGAGCTGCTGGATGAGACTGTAGAAAGGTGTTTGCTGCAAAGGATAACCTATCGTGATATTGACGCTTTTCACCTCTTCCGGAAGTGAATGTATCACACTCTGCAAGAGGTTTTCGTCGCTCAGTACAATGGCTACATTGCGCCCCATCTTGTAGCGGTTGTGCTCCTTGAGCCAGGCGTTTACGTATCTCGCCTGGATGTTCTCTGTTGGTGCAGATATGTAGGTGATATCCTTGTTCTTCGACATGTTGTCGTAGATGTCTTTCTGCGGATAGCTGGCAAGTTCGTTGGGATAGTGCTTCAGATACTGACGGATGTAGTGGCCGGCTTCATTTTGTCCCTCCATATAGTACTTGTCGTAATCCCAGTAGAAAAGGGCTTTGCCCTGTTTCTGCAGTCGGTCGCATAGTGTCTGTTCTACTATCTGCATCATATTGAAACCGATGAAGAGATACTTCTTGTAATGGAAGTCTATATCTTCATCGTTTACTACCTTGCGATAGAGTGCTCCTTCATAAGCCAGTTGCTGTTCTGCCAGTTTCTGGTTGAAGCCTACATAGATGTCGTAGAAATGTGACCATAACTGCAGGAATCGCTTCTTCAGTTCTGTATTGTGATCATCAGAGAAATTGCTGAAGAATTTCTTGATCATTGCTTTCTGATAGTCTGTGAGATAAGAAACATCGTCGAGTTCATGGATGTCACTCAGATTGGCAAAGAGCAGTTTGGCATCTACCATGTTCTTATCTACATCGTCAAAATCGGCAAGGAGGAGCTGCCCCCAACCGTAAAAGTGATCGAGGGTCTCATCAATGCCTGTGCATGCTACGAATACCTTGTGCAGGTCGCAGATAGACTTGATTGGGTCAGCAACCTTCAGGTCGGAGTGTCGGCGGAAGAGGTCGCTGATGGTGATGTATGTGGGAGTCCAGATCGGCTTGCCGGCCAATTGCGCCAGATAGGTATTGAGGAAGAGCGCTGCACGCTTGTTTGGAAATACCACTGCGATGTCGCTCATGTTGGTGCCGTATTTTGCCAGCATATCCTGGGCTACTGTTTTCAAGAATGCTTTCATTGTATATTGTTTTTTATTATCTTTGCATTTCTTTTATTCATCTATAATACTTCTTCTATTTTGTTCGGATAAACATACCAGAGGTATCCCTTGACATGAGCATGTCCCATACTTTCGAGCAGCTGCATATAGCCTTTTATCTGGTCGTGGTACTCCGGCTTCGGTTTACCGAACTTGAAATCTACCACCACGGTTTCGTGCTCATCTTTCATCACCCGGTCTGGGCGATGCTCTACCATGTTTCCGTCCTTGTCTGTGCTGATGATGGAACACTCGTTGAAAACATTCCATCGGTCAGAGAACCAGTCGCTTACCTTGTCTGATTCCAGACGTTTGCGAATCATCTTCTCAACTCTGTCTCGCGAGATGTTTTCATCGTAGAGAACTCCATCAAGTTCCAGCTGTTTCAGCGCTCCTTCAATATCATCTCTTGTGCGGATGGTAGAGAAGAGACTGTGCAGTACTGTACCCATCTTGATATAGAATTTCTGCTGTTCTTCCTGTTCATCTCCTTTGATGAGATCGCGGCTCTTGTTACTCTGTCTGAATTCTGGAAGCTTAGGTGATACATTGATATCTATCTGCATCATTTCTGCAGGCATGGTAAAGACATTTCTGTTGATTTTCATCTCCATCTTTACTTTTTGCTTGGGTACCACCGGTTCGCCATATTTAAAGATGATGTCGTTGGTCTTGCTGTCTGTACCGATGCCTTCCAACTCTACATTTACCGCGTCGGTAAGCATTTCGTATGCTTCTTTCTCTGCATTTTGCTTCAGCTTCTCAGCAACAGTTTCCAGTGATTTTTCGATGATTCCCGAACGGTAGGCGGTAGATGCGCGTTTGCCGAAGACATAGAGATTATGACTGGCTCTGGTGAATGCCACATAGAGCAGGTTCAGATTATCTACGATGTTCTGCAGATGCTCGTGATGGTAGTCATCTTCATAGATGCTTCCTTTCATCTGTTTGGCACTGAAATCTACAGGTACCAGAGGCAGTTCGTTGTAAGGAGCTTCCTGAGGGGTACACCAGATGGTGTTGGCTTTCTCCAGCTGCCAGTCGCAGTATGGCATGATGACATGGTCGAATTCCAGTCCCTTACTCTTGTGGATGGTGATGAGTCGGATGCCCTCGATGCCGTCACTATGAATGCTTTTTTCGTGGAGATTGTTTTCCCATTCCTGGAGAAACGCCTCGATGTCGCTGCTGTTGTCTGTCAGGAAGGAATTCAACTTGTCGTAGAAGGCACATACGTAGGCACTTTGTACTTTCATATCTTCTATCTCGCCAAGGTGAAGTTCCGTAAACAGTCTTTCGGTCAGGTCGAGTAGAGGCATCTCCAGCAATTTCTGTCGATTCTCTGTAATCAGCTCAACCACCTTTTCATCATCCAGATAAGTATGGGCAAACTTCAAGAGTGTGGCGCGGGCAATATCGTCGGCAGGGTGCATCAGCAGCTTCAGGGCTGTGATGAGTATCTGTACTGCCTGCGAAGCGTCGAGGCGGAATGCTTCGTCTGAAACCATCTCATAGTCTGAATGCTCCATAAAGTAGGCTGCGATATCCTGGATGGTGCGGTTGTTGCGCACGAGGATAGCGATACGGTGGGTTGGAACACCACGTGCAGTCAACTCATCTACTGTCTGCAGACAGAGTTGCATCATACGGTCTTCTTTATTTTCTGCATCATTTTCATCGTCCTCTTCCTGTGTCTTGAGGAGTCGCACCTCCACATATCCCTGCACCTTTTTCTTCTCCGGAACTTTCTGTTCTACATCGGCATAGGCTGTAAGCAGTTGCTTGGCTGTTTCGGGTATCGTTTCTGCCAGTTCGTTATATTCCTGCTGGGCGGCTTCTACGAAGAAGGCATTGTTGAAGTTGATGACATTGCGGTCTGAGCGATAGTTGGTGGCAAGGGTCTCTACATCCAGTTGTTTCTTCGGATTGTCAAACTGGTCTTCTATGTTGTTGAGAAGTCGCCAGTCGCCCGAACGCCAGCGGTAGATGCTCTGTTTCACGTCGCCTACAATCAGATTGCCTGCATCTTCGCGGCTCATCGTTTCTTCCAGCAGCACCTTGAAGTTTTTCCACTGTATGGTGCTGGTATCCTGAAACTCGTCTATCATCACGTGGTTCAGCTGGGTACCGATTTTCTCGAAGATGAAAGGTGAGTCGCTGCCTTGGATGAGTGAGTGAAGCAATGTCTGTGTGTCGCTGAGCAGGAAGCGGTTAGCCTCCTGGTTCATTTCTCTCACCTTCTTGTCTATGCTGCCCAAGAGGCGCAGCTGGTTGAGGTGCTTGATGGTGAGGTTGGCGCTCTTGTACATTCTTTCGAGCATGTGGCGATGCTCTTCCGAGAACCGGAGGATCGGATGTAGAACGTTCACCACATGCTGATAGAGTGGAGAATCGTTCTTTACTTCCGACTTCTTGACCCAGTTTTCCGGATTATCCAAGCATTTTGCTAAAGTCATGTTTTTGACGTCATCGTCTCCGTATTTTCCGTTTCTCAATTTATTGAAGTAGCTCCAGATACCCCTTGTCTTGTTGTTGAGGTCATCGGCCGAATATCCTTCCTCTTCCAGCGCATCGAAAAAGGAAGCTGCGATTTCTTCGAATTTTTCTTTAGCCTGGTTTCGGGTATCCTTCATCTTGTCTTTGAATGCTTCGAAGAAGCCTTCTTCTTCCATTCGTTTTGACAGCTCGTCGGCGTGCTCCTTGTAGTAATCACGGAAGATGTGCTCACCAAAGGACTTGATCTGGCCGATCACATTCCAGCTCTTGTCGTCTGCGATGTTTTCCTTGATGTAATCCATAATCCAGAAAAGCAGTTTGTCGGTACTTTCCAGACTTTCTATCAGTTCATCCACAGCTTGCTGTTCCACCTGATAATCGTTCAGTCCGATGCGCAGGTTGGCTGTGAGGTCGAGTTCTCGTGCCAAATTTCGCAAGACACTCTGAAAGAAGGTGTCGATGGTTTCTACTCTGAAATAGTTGTAGTTATGGATGAGCAGGCGCAAAGCCTCTTCCGCATTCTTTCTGATCTGTTTTTCCGAAAGATGGGGGAGTGCGGCATGTATCTGTACCAGATATTGATCTGATTCGGGCAGCTCGTGGGCAATGCCATAGAGCTGTCCGAGAATACGCAGTTTCATCTCTTCTGTAGCCTTGTTGGTAAAGGTTACAGCCAGGATGGTGCGATAGGCGTGGGGATTGTCTATCACCAGGGTCATGTATTCGCGGGCAAGGGTAAAGGTCTTACCCGATCCCGCACTTGCCTTGTAAACGGTGAGTTGTGAATTCATATATTGTTCTTTTTTTCTTTTGATTTATAAGGGAATATCCCGTAACGGATTCTACCAGTTTCTGAAAAGTTCGAAGCCGAAGCGGCAGCCTACGCCATCAAACTTTCCCTGTCTGAATGCTGCGAAGAAGCCGAGCGATATCAGACGCGTGCTTACACCATAGCCCCATTCTGTATAAGGGTAGAGGTGTTTTACCACCAGACCGCTGGTATAGAGTCTTTCTGATTCTACATATCTGCCTATCAGCGGAAGCCAGGCTGCAAGAATCATCGGAGATTCATAGGTGAAGTTGGCACGCAGGTAATAGTTGCTGGCATTATACCAGTAGGACGACAGCAGTTCGAAATCGCCCGACCATTCATCGTTCCAGCCTCCCGGAATATTGTTGTCGTGGAAGTTGGTGTAATCTACGAAGTCCCAGTGTGCTCCTCTTCGGGTATAGAAACCTGTTCCGAAACGCATCGAGTACGATTGCCTGCGGGAAGAATAGAGAATCGTCTGGGCATCAAACTCGGCTCTTCCGTAGTCGATGTTGCTGCCCAGCAGGTTTTTGAAACCTTGCTCATAGTCGAGTTTCAGCACGATGCCTTTCTCTGCTTTAGGTCTCCATTCTATTCCGATGGCTGGAGCCACAGACTTGTATTTATCCGGATAGCCTATGGATTGATAGAAGTCTGGACGGATGGCAATGCGGTTGTGCGCTACCATTCCCAGTTCCATCGCCCAATGTGGGGAGAGGCGCCAGTGGTTGGTGAGTCGCATGTAATTATCCTTGAATTCCGTAAAGGTGGATTTTCCCATCAGAAGAGAAGGTATCTCCGCTGGCGAGAACCCTCCAATGCTGTCTTTCGGATCCATGTATCCCAACGCCTGGCGAGCCAGCTTGTTGGTATTGATGCGGTTGCCGTTACCGATTTCCAGCTGCAGATAACCCTCGTGACGGGTATTGTAGTTGAATCTGACAGGAATACTGTAGTAGAAACGATGCTGGCGGAAACTGTAACCGCCTTTTATTCCGGCAGAAAGCTGGATGTTGTCATTGAAGGCATACTGTCCGTTGATCTTGAACTTATACACCACACCCTTGGATTCCGAATAACCCATATATAATGGATTGAACAATGGGTCGATGCGGAAATAGCCCTGCTGCTGTTTGCCGAAGTCGCTGGAAATTCTGTTCAGCAGGTTATCGCCCACGATATCCCAGAGCACATCTTTTGCGAAATCTTTCTTCTTTTCTCCCAGTGCTGCTGCTTTCCTTTTTCGCTCTTCTTGTCTGTCGTAATAGATGCGATAGATCATTTCCTCATCGGTATTCAGCTTGATGGGGCGCACTTTCGACATCATGGCGGTATCTGCGCTATTCTTGATGGTATCTTCCAGTACTTTTGGTAGATCGTATATGGTGGTGTATTTGCCGGTAATCTTATTGCCCATGAAACTGAAGTTGGCGCGCATGTCACACTTGACAGGTCCCAGCGACTTGAAGCCTTCCTTGCCCATCGTTACGGAGATGTAGAAACGGGTCATATCGTATTCTCCTTCGAAGTCGCACATCTGAATCTGTCCGTTTTGGATGCGGACGATCGCCCTGGTCTCTACCAGCTGGGTGTTTTTGATGCGTGGGTAGGCGTAAACCTGAGCCATACCATAGAGCAGCGGCGTGACGGAGTACTTGTAGTATCGTCTGTTGGAACGATGGAAAGGGGAGAGGATATTCTCCTGAAAGAGGTTTTCTCCATACACATTCGGCGTCATGTAGTTGAGCGCGGCGCTCATCGTACTTTTGCGGTGTGGAATGGTACTGAGATTGAGCAGTCGGTGGATGACAGGTGCTCCCTTCTCATTCACTTCGATGCGGTTGTAGAATTCGCTGATGAACTTTCTTCCTGCTCCGTAGGAGATGGCGTACATGGTAGGAACGAGAGCCAGGGTGGCGTTTCGCTTGTTGGTACGCATCTGGAATTTGGTGTAGGCATAGCTCGAATTGCTTCCTCTTCCCGTGGTATCTATCTTTTGGGCATAACAGAAGATACGCTGCATCACGGAGTCTGTGATGGCGTCCTTAGCCTTCACTCTTCTGGCTTCTGTTGTCAGAGGAAAGCTGATAGTCAAAAGGATGACAGCCGCTATGATGCGAATCAGTTGTATCTTCATATTTATCTATAAAAAAATCGGGTGAGGCTGAGTTGCCACACCCGATTGCAAAGTTAATGTAAATATCTTGAAAGTCCAAACTTTTAGCTTGATATTATACTTTTTTATCCCAGAAAATTTATCTTTATCCCAGATATTTCATCAGAATACCGATCTTGCCGGATTCTCTGAGCTTGGTAATGCTCTTTTCTCTGATCTGTCGAACTCTTTCTCGCGTCAAGCCCATCTTGTCTCCGATTTCTTCCAGACCCTTCTCGGTCTCGTCGATACCGAAGCAGGCGCATACGATCTTGCGCTCTCTTTCCTTCAGACATTTGTTGAGAACCTGTTTCAGCTCCTGAGCCATACTCTCATGATCTACGTGCTTGTCGGTACGACTGTCGTCTCCGCTCGACATCACATCTGCCATCGAGTTGTCATCGTCTTCGCCGAATGGTGCATCGATGCTTACATGATGACCGCTAGCCATCATACTCTGAGAGATTTTATCTTCATCTACACCGGTGCGGGCAGACAGTTCCTCTACGCTAGGGCGGCGCTGGTTTTCCTGCTCAAATCGGTTGATTTCCTGGTTTACCTTGTTGAGCGAACCCACCTGGTTCAAAGGCAGTCTCACGATGCGGCTCTGTTCTGCTATTGCCTGGAGGATGCTTTGGCGAATCCACCATACAGCATAGGAGATGAATTTGAATCCGCGGGTCTCATCGAAGCGTTCTGCAGCCTTGATGAGTCCGATGTTGCCTTCGTCAATAAGATCGGTGAGTGTGAGTCCCTGATGCTGATACTGTTTTGCCACAGACACCACGAATCTCAAGTTGGCTTCTACCAATTTGTTCTTGGCTCTTTCGCCAACTCTACCTCCCTTTCTTATCTGCTGTGCCAGCTCTATCTCTTCCTCTATAGAGATCATTGGCGCTCTGCCGATCTCTACCAGATATTTATCTAGTGCTTCACTATTTCGATTGGTTATGCTCTTTTGTATCTTAAGTTGTCTCATGATGATCCTACCCCCAAATTTTGTTACTAAACTCCACAAAGTTAGTAAAAAATGTGATAGGTTGTATTTTTCTACAACATAATTTAACTAAAAATACTTGTTTTTTCGAAATTTTATCTAACTACCTCATTTTGAGAGAATTTTGTGAATGCATCTTGATAGCCATTGAATACATTGATATCTACGGCTCCGTGGATGCCTGCCACACGGCCATCCGGGCATAGCTGCCAATATACCAGGTGGATGTCTGGCTTGTATTCGCCATAGCGGGCAATCCATATTTTATAGTTGTGCTTCAGGTCGGGTGCTGCAGGCAGATAGCGGTTTACGAAGATCTGACTGATGTAGAGGATAGGTTTTACGCCCGTGGCTCTTTCCACCAGTCTTAACCAGGTTCTTACTCTTGCGAAGAGGACGCCCGGACCTCCCATCTTGCTGATCTGGCTATGCGATGGCTCCAGGTCGAGAACCGGCGGAAAATCTCCTCTCCTGATGCAGCTGTGTCTGAGGAAATGATTTGCCTGAGCAACGGCTGGTGTTCTGGTGCTGAAGAAGTGATAAGTGCCTACTTTATAGCCATGTGCGCGAGCTGCACTATAGTCTTTCTTATAGTAAGGATTCACTATTGATTTACCCTCTGTGCTTTTGATGTAGATGAAGCGGATCGGGTAGTTTACGTTGCCTGCCACGGTTTTTCTGCTGATGTTCCCCAGGTGTGTGATGCGCAGTTTCTTCCAGTTTATCTGATATCGCTTTCTGCCTTTGATGTGCTGGTATTTCGAGATGTCGATACCATAGATTCGCTGTGAGGTATATACCAGTCGCTCTCCCTTGTATCTGTCTTTCTTCCATTCGCCCACTCTCAGAGGCTTCTTGGGTGAGATGCTGAATCCCCATCCGTTTCTTTCTCCATTCTTCCATTCTCCTTCGTAGTAGGAACCGTCATGGCCTATCCAGGTGCCGTAGCCTTCTGCCTGGTAGAGACTGTCGTAGTTGCCTGAGAAATACCCCAGTGAGTCATGGCGCTGTTCATAGTTGATGGTGTCTCGGTGGGTGGCTCCCTGCAGGTTTACGATTCCGATGGCTGTGCGGGGTGCAATGCCGTAGATACCGTCAGGGGTCGTTTCTGATGCCAGCTGAAAGAGGTGGCAGTACTGTCTGTCTTTTCTTTCATCTGCATTTGTCTGGATGAGCTTGCAGTCTTCGCTTCGGGTCTTGCCGTTTTCGTCGGTGTAGAATGCCTTATATTTAATAAGGTGTACCAATATCAATTTGCCGTCTTTCTGGTTTGACTTGTCAGAAGGCGTTTTTCCCTGGATATGATGCAGCGAGTCGAGCATCTTCTTGGCAGAATCTCTCAACACCTTCTCGCGGTTTTCGAAGGCGCAGATTCGGTTATATCCCAGATCCATCACGCTGTGAGAGTGGATATAGTATGCCAGCTCGCTTTCTTTCCATTTCGAATCCTTGTAGAGACTGTCGAGGGAATCCACTTTCTCTACCAGCACACTGTCTGCATCGAGTCCCTGGTAGCGGTTTCGGGTGATGTCGGTATTGTTGGATGCTGCGAGTCGTCCCTGGCATGAAGGAACGAGTGCCCAGCGGTTCATGAAGGTTGCTGCCAGTGTGGTGGTATCTTCGTCGAATCGCAGCATGGTTTTGCCGTTTCTTCTTATTTCGTAGCAGCTGTAGGCTTCTATTCTGGCTTTGGCTGCCTGCACCTGTTCTCTTGTGGGATTCAGACAGCGGTAGGTCCAATATCCCAGGGCGCAAAGTAGAATGATAAATAGGGCACCGGCTATTCCGATGCCTTTCTTTCTGTTGTTTGTCATTGTTTCAATTCCTCCTATATTTCTTTTCTCTCCCTTATCTATATATCTATAGTTCTATAATCTATAGTTCTTGTTTTATCTGTTGTTTTATCAGACTTCTGAATTCTCTTCCAGCTCTATCTCCAGGATGGATTGGGTGTCGGGGGTGATTCTGCAGTGGTCTGATGTTCTTTCTCCGATGAGCCAGATGATTTCGCCTGTCTTGTCGGTCAGTACATGTTGACTCATTTTCTCCATATAGTTTCGCTTGCGGTCTGTCAGATAGTCGCTTACCAGCTTCGTTCCCTTCATGCCGAAAGGTTTGAATCGGTCACCCTGCTGGGTGAGTCGATAGGTGAGTGGGAAACTAACCTGGTCGGCATCCAGGGTGATGCGGTGGCTTTCCTTGCTTGGCGTAAAGTCGGCAGTACGAGGGTAGCGGCGGATCCTGATTCTCGTGTTGTCCGCAAGACTGTAATTTCCTTCTTCCGGAAGGCGGAAAGCTCTTTTTTTCTGCAGGTTATCCATTTCTTTCTGAGGTGTGATAAGCAGCTTTTCGCGGTCGATGCAAAGTATGTATTCGTTGCTTTTCCAAATCTTGCCTATTCCACCGTTCTGGCTGTTCATGCTTTCTATGATGCCGTCGATGGTATCACCATGAAAACCATAGCTGCCGATGAGCTGGTGGAGCATGAACTCCGGACTTGCCGCCTGCATCACGAGTTGCTTGCCGATGGTTATGGTATTGCTGGAATCATCAGGCTGCGATGGTACGTCCACTGCGTCATCGAGCATCATCTTAGCCTGTCTGAGGTATCTAGCCGATTGGGCGATATTCTCCCTGGCAGCAGGATTCAGCGTTTCCAACAGCGGAATCACGTGATGGCGGATCTTGTTGCGCAGGGCATCATCCTCCAGGTTGGTGGAGTCGGTGACGTAGTCTTGTCCCTTTTCTGCGAGATAGTCCAGGATGTCCTGGCGGCTGATGCAGAGTAGGGGGCGCAGGATGTTTCCGTTTTTGGGAGCAATGGCAGCGAGCCCATCTACCCCCGAACCTCTCAGCAGATTGAGAAGTAGCGTTTCTACGTTGTCATCTCTGTGATGTGCCACGCAGATGCCGTCGGCTTCGATGTCTCGGGCGAGTTGAGCGAAATAGCGGTAGCGCAGATCCCTGGCAGCCATCTCGATACTCACCTTGTGCTTTTCGGCATAGGTGAGGGTATCGAAGTGGATGCGATGCAGGCAGATGCCTTCACGCTCGCAGAGATCTACGCAGAACTGTTCGTCGCGCTCGCTTTCTTCGCCACGCAGGTGAAAGTTGCAGTGGGCTGCATGGATGGGCATCCCCAGGTTCTTGAGAATCAGGAGCAGAGCCACACTGTCTGCTCCTCCTGAGAGGGCAACAATATAAGAACCGTCGTGCTTCCACATTCCGTGGCGCACGATATAGTTTCTGACTATCGTTTCTATCTTGTTCATATTCTATATTCCTGAATCTTTTCGACCTGTACGGTTGAAATTGTTTTTAAGATTAGAAGAAAGTTCCGTTCAAAATCATTGAACCGACATTCAAAATCATTGAACGGACATTCAAAACAATTGAACGGACATTCAAAATCACTGAACGAAGTTTTCTACTAACTCTAGAAACATTTTCCTTTAAGGGTAGAAAGTAATTCCCTAGGGAAGAATTATTTAATGTCCTTCTTTCAGGAACTCCTCGGCGCGCTGGAGATCTTCCGGGGTATCGATTCCCACGGTCTCAACGTCTGTGGTTCCCACCTTGATCTTGTATCCGTTCTGCAACCAGCGCAGCTGTTCCAGGCTTTCTGCAATTTCGAGAGAACTTTGTGGTAGCTGGGTTACCTCTCTGAGCACTTCCTTGCGATAGGCGTAGATGCCCAGATGCTTGAGGTAAGGGAAATGCTGGAGCCACTCCTCTCGCTCCTTACCTCGTACGTATGGGATGACGCTGCGGGAGAAGTAGAGAGCGAATCCCTGGTTGCTGACTGCGATTTTCGGACTGTTTGGATTCTCTACCGCCTCCATCGTGGTGAAAGCCTTGCCCAAGGTCGCAATCTGGGTAGTTGGGTCATCGAAGCAATGGCAGATGGTTTCCAGCTGGCTTTTTGCCACGAAAGGTTCATCGCCCTGTACGTTGACGATGACATCCCAGTCGCCGCCTATCTTCTCGATAGCCTCCTCTATGCGGTCGGTTCCGCTCTTGTGGTCAGTACGGGTCATTACCGCCTTACCGCCAAAAGCTTCCACGGCATTGAAAATGCGCTCATCGTCAGTAGCCACGTATGCTTCTTCTAAAACAGCAGCCACCTTTTCATATACATGCTGAATAACAGGCTTGCCACCAAGCATGGCAAGAGGCTTGCCAGGGAAACGCGTTGAAGCGTATCTTGCTGGAATAATACCGATAAATTTCATAAGCTTCTTTTTTATTATCGCTTCAGAGCGATGTTGTAATTGTAATAATGTGTATTGCCGGTGATGTCTTCGAGCACCTGGATGAAAGGAGGGAACTTCACGCTCTCGCGTTTTGCGATGCCTTTGGTTTCCAGGATCATCAGGTCTTTTACTGGCTCTGAGAATGAATCCAGCTCGAAGTACTGACCTTTCCAGATAAAGCTCTTGCGGTGCTTACGGATAGTAGCACGGTAAGGGTCTGCCTGTTGCAGCATATTCTCGTAGAGATTGGCGCTGATCTGTCGCTCGGTCTCAATCTGTTCGTTGTCGGCTACGCGCTTCTTGGTGGTGTGAACATATACGTACTTGCCACCTTCGAATCCGCGGCGACGGAGACGGATCTCGCTGCCTGGTTCTCCCGAAAGATAGGTCTGGACGATATCGCTGTCGATGGCATTAGGAACTTCGCCGGTCAGTTTCACGATATACTTTCTTTCCTCCTCGATAGGTTGCGGAATACCCAGCACATTGCTGATCTCCTTGAGCACACGGTTCAGCTTGTTGTTGAAGTCCTCGTGGTTGTTGATTACTCTCAGATGTGGGTGACCCTTCCAGGCAGAAACGATTCTCTTGTCCAGTTCCCTGGCTATCTGCAATCCCTTTTCGTCAGCCTTTTCCACTCGCTGGGCATTGTTGGCTGTGGTGTAGAATTGTTCAGCGCCATCTGCGGCAGAAACCAGATGCAGTACGGCATCGTAGCGTTCACGCAGCTGGGTGTTGGTGTATCCCTGCTCGGAGATGATGCGGTTCCAGAAGTCTTCTGTCAGATAGGTGGAGATATCCATCGTGCCACGGTCGCAGACGATGATGACCGGCTTGTCGATGGTTTCCGCCATTTTGGTGAAGCTTTCTTCCAGTCCGATCTGAGTCAGGAAGGTAGCTTTTTCTCCCTCGAAGAAGAACTTCTCGTTTTTGGTGAGATAGTTCATACCTGCCTGGGTGAACATGGTAGGAACCTCAGGAATCGTAAACACCTTGTATCCAAGGCCAGAGAAGTGGTCGATTATTTTTACCAGCGCAGTGGTTTTACCTGCGCAAGGACCACCTGTAAGTACAATTTTCTTAATTGTATTCATTATCTTATTTTTTGTTATTATCAGATGCGTCATGGGATGCGTCAAGCGCCCTCATTCCTTTTATGGGTGCAAAGATAGCAATAAATTCTTTAAGAAAGAAAAAAACTTTCGTATTTATTTTGTATTCTAAATGAATTAATGTATCTTTGCAAAGTTAAACGACAAGAAATAAGACAAGAAATAACAGATGATTTACTTCATTTCAAAGAAATTAGAAATATCAGCAGCCCATTCGCTTACCCTCAGTTATGAGAGTAAGTGCAGCAGTCTGCATGGTCACAACTGGCAGATAGAACTCTTTTTCGTGGGCAGAGAGTTGAACCAGGATGGCATGGTGATAGATTTTACCCATGTCAAGAAAGCGGTGCATGGCAAGATGGATCACGCCAATCTCAACGAGGTGTTTGATTTCAATCCTACCGCCGAGAATATCGGAAGATGGCTCGTGGATCTTTTCCCGGAGTGCTATAAGGCTACGGTGCAGGAGAGCTTCGGCAATACTGCCGTGGTGGTTGACGAAGAGAAAATCAGAGGAATCGAGCATCTGGTTCCTTAATATAGGAGCTGGTAATTAATATTAGGAAAAATGTATAAAGTTAACGAGATATTCTATTCCCTTCAGGGAGAAGGAAGATGGTCGGGCAGGCCAGCCGTGTTTGTTCGTATGAGCGGCTGCAATCTGAAATGTCCTTTCTGTGATACCGATTTCAAGGGATATAAGGAGATGAGCGCCGAGGACATCCTGGCTGCGTGCCTGGAGAAGGGCGGTGATTGCCGCTTCATCGTTCTTACCGGTGGCGAACCAACCCTGCAGGTGGATGCGGAACTCATCCATCTCCTGCATCAGCAGGGATATTATCTTTCGATGGAAACCAACGGCACCCACGTGGTTCCTGAGGGCATCGACTGGATTACCTGTTCGCCTAAGTTGGATTTTACGGAGGGCGGCGAACTTGCCTTGAAGAAGGTGGATGAGTTGAAACTGGTCTTTGACGGCGCCCACGAAGTAAGCAATTATGGATTGGAAGCCACCTATCAGTATCTGCAGCCTTGCGATGTGGGCAATGATGCCCGCAACCGCTTTATCCTCTCCGGCTGCATCGACTATGTGAAGCGGCATCCGGAATGGCAGCTTTCACTCCAGATGCATAAGATTGTGGGTATCCGATAAATCTCTCAAGATCATCACAAAATCATAATAAAACAACAATAATAATATAATGGAAAAAGTAAAGACTTTAATTATAGGTAGCGGTCCTGCGGGATATACAGCTGCCATTTATGCAGGTAGAGCTGGTCTCAATCCTGTATTGTATTCTGGTATGCAGCCAGGCGGCCAGCTTACCATCACCACGGAAGTAGAGAACTTCCCTGGTTATCCTAATGGCGTGGATGGCACCCAGATGATGATGGATATGAAGGAGCAGGCTGCCCGCTTCGGTGCGGATCTGCGCGATGGAAGCATTTCCAAGGTGGATTTCTCTTCCCGACCTTATCATCTTACCGATGAGCGTGGCAACGAGATTGAGGCTGATACCGTGATTATCGCTACAGGTGCTTCTGCCAAGTACCTCGGTCTGGCTGATGAGGAGAAATATCGTGGACAGGGCGTTTCTGCCTGTGCTACCTGCGATGGTTTCTTCTATCGCAAGCGTACGGTTGCCGTAGTGGGTGGTGGTGATACTGCCTGCGAGGAGGCAATGTATCTTTCTGGCCTTGCCAAGAAGGTGTATATGATTGTACGCAAGCCTTATCTCCGTGCTTCTGAAATCATGCAGAAGCGTGTGAAGGAGAAGGAGAACATCGAGATTCTTTTCGAGACCAATACGCTCGGCTTGTTTGGAGAGAATGGAGTAGAGGGTGCTCATCTGGTTCGCCACATGGGTGAGGCCAACGAGGAGAAGTTTGATATTGCCATCGATGGTTTCTTCCTGGCTATCGGCCATAAGCCTAACACTGATCTCTTCAAGGATTTCATCGATTTGGATGAGCAGGGATTCATCAAGGTGGTTCCTGGCACTGCAAGCACCAATCTTCCTGGCATCTTTGCTGCCGGCGATGTTGCCGACCCGGTTTATCGTCAGGGCATTGTTGCAGCCGGCTCTGGTGCCAAGGCTGCTATCGAGGCAGACAGATATTTGCAGCAGTTGTAATCACAGAACTTATAAAAGTTAGATAAAAACAAATCCGCAGGAGTTTAGTATAACTCTCTGCGGATTTTTTTTGTATGGAGAAAAGTTTCGCGGAAGATGAGGGATTCAAACCCCCGATACCCGGAAGAGGGTATACCGGATTTCGAGTCCAGCGCATTCGGTCACTCTGCCAATCTTCCTTTGTCTGATATTGTTTCAACGACGATGCAAAAGTACTGCTTTTTGATGAACCGACAAAATATTGGACGAAATTTTTAACTAAATTAACCCTCAAGCCTCTAACGTAAATATTTGTTGTTAAATCAGCCATACGCCCTGAAAGGGCAAATTACATTGTTCTTTCAGGGCGTTGGGGGATGACGGAAGCTTCCGTCTTTTCACTTTATTTGCTTCTGGCTTTCTTGCTCCCGCTTTTCTTCTTCACTTCTTTCTTTTTCTTGATTCCGAAGAGGTCGCGCCAGCCGTTGAAATCCTTTTTCATGATCAGACCGAGACCTTGTGTGTTGAGGCTGTTTCGGGTGAAATAGCGGTCGTTGGTCTGGTTATACATGCGCACGGCGAGATTGCCGTTCGGGAAGATGAGATAACGGAGATCGAAGTCACCGATGAAACTCTGCGTGGCATTCGCGTTGTCGCGATAACCAAACTGACCATTGAACAGCAGACGGTTGTTGAGCAGCCTTCCGCTCAGGATTCCTTCGTACTCTGCATTGTTGAAGCCTTCATCGCCCGTAGAGATGTTGGCACCGAAATTCCAGTTGTTGCTCTTTACCACATTCGATAATACGGTGTTGAGCTGCTGCGAAATCGTTCCGCTCAGGAAACTCTGCATCGCCAGTGATGTCTGACTCTGCTGGTCGGCATCCTCGCTGCTCTGGTTGTTCTTGGTCTGCGCATAGAATCGTCCGATGGCGAGCAGATAGAGCACCTGCTGGTTCATCTCTTCCTGCGAATTGATGACAGAGTAGATCATCTGCTTGGCATCCGTGTTCACCGTAGGCAGGTCCATTGAGAAATCTACGCTCGGCGATTGAGGGGTACCCGTGATGTTCATCAGGCAATCTACTCGGATGTTGTTGCTACTGAACGAACGGCCGATGCTCAGGTCGCTCAGCGGAACACCGTTCACCGTGTATTTCGCCTGCAGATTCAGTGGCGCATTGTATGGATTGCCACCGAAGGCGATGGTTCCGCCCGGCATGAACTCGAAGTCTTTCTTGATGACATTCTGTATCGTGAGCTTATACACTCCGTGGTCCACCACATAGTTGCCGAACATGTCGAAGGATCCCTTGTTAAACCAGTTGGCTCTTAGTACGCCATTACCGTTCAGCGTGATGTAGTCGCCGCTCTGAGGGTCCATCATCAGCTTCAGCGTCAGGTTAGGGGTGGCATTCACCAGGAAGTTGATGCGCATGTCTGACGAGAAGTCGATGTCGTCGTCTGCATCTTTCTGCTGCTGCTTCAGACTGTCGGTCAGCTCCGGAGCGATGTCGTGCCAGTGGATGAAACTCTTGTCGCTGATGGCATCAGGGCTCGCCACGTTATATACGAAGATGCTGCCAGGTCCCGGTTCTGCATCGATGTCAATGATGGTTTCGCCGCTCTTGCCGTGGATGCCCACCTCGCCGGTGGCATAGACAGTACCATAGAAGGTGTTGTCGCCAAACTCATGGGTGTCGTAGCCCAGGAAGTTGTGCGCCTTCAGGGTGAGGTCGTAGCTCAGTCGGGTGAGATGCTTGTGATGGATACCGCCGCTTACGAGTGCCATATTGTGGTTGCGGTCGAAGATGGTATCATTGTTCAGCAGGATGTCATCCGGAATGGCGTGGGCATGCAGGTTCTTGAAACTGTACTCGGTGCCCAGCTGCTTCATGTGCATCTTGCCGGTGGCGTAGAGGTCGCCCACCAGGTTGATGTCGCTCAGGTCGCCCACCAGATTCACCTTTCCTTTCGCCCTTGCCTGGATGTTGTCCATGAAACTGCCGCAGAAGCTCTCCATGAATTTCATGTTCGTGCCCTGCGCCTCGATGCCCAGGTCTATGTAGTTTCGCTTCGGCGATACATATCCGTCTATGAGCGTCTGGTGCTCCTCGCCCTCGTCTGCCACGGCGTTGATGTCAATCTGGCTCAGTTCCTTGTTGAAGCTTACGTTGGCATGAAGTATTCCCATCGGACCGTGTTCGAACTCGAAGTCCTTGATGTCGAGCTTTGCGTAGGCGTCAGGATCATTGAAGATGCTCTTCACAATCGCCTTGCCTGAAGCCTTGCCTGAGAAATCCACCGAGTGGAAGTTTACGAGGTTCAGGATATACTCCACATCCACATCCTTCAGTTGCGCCACGATGGAGTCTTCCTTGTTCGGGGTGGCGAGTCCGTTCACCGCCACATGCTGGTCGCCGTGGCTTACCTCGAAGTTTTCTATCTCCAGGTGGTTCTTGCTGTAGGTGATGTCAGCCGGGTGCACCTTCCAAGGCTTTTCTCCGATATGGATTACCGATGGCTTGATATCTACGTGGGCGGTAGATACGTTGTCCGTATTCTTGTAGAACTGCGCCTCGGCATTCAGCGCCCCGTGGATAGGCAGGCTCTTGGAGTGGTTGTTGTAACCCAGCGATGCCATCAGGGTGTTGTCGGCTGCAGCTGCCTTCACGTGCAGGGTAGGGCTTGTGCTGCCCGCCGCTCCCGTCTTGATGCGCGCATCCACCTTCAGCGTGTCGCCCTCTGTGTTCATCTGAAGGGCTCCGCCGCTGTAGTCGCTGCCGTTGTAGCTGAAGGCAGGCAACTGTGCCGTGAGGTTTACCGAGCGGTCTAGGTCGGAGATGTTTCCGTCTATCACCACCGGCTGCTGAATGTTGAGCGGCACGCCCAGCATTCTCTGCAGTATTTCGGTAGAGGCTATTTCTGCCTCTATGCTGAAGTTGTTCCTTGCCTTGTTGCTGGTCTTTCCGATGCCAGGCAGGGTAGGCAGCTTGCTTGCCAGCATGTTGGTCATGGTCTGAACCAGAGTGCCGTAGTCGTACTGTCCCTTTACGTGGATGTTGGCGAATGGCGCTTCCAGGTCCAGATAGCTGTCTGCTCCTTCGTTCTTGGCACTCACCCTGATGTCGTTCAGGGTGTAGGTGTTGTCTGCCATCTTCACGCCCAGTACGGTAGGTTGCAGATGCGCCAGGTTGAGCTGGGCTTCATACTGCTTCTTCGGGATGGAGTACTTGCCAGCCACCTGCAGGTTGATATTCGGGTCGGCGATGGATGCGAGTCCGTCGATGAGTCCCTTATTGTAGCTGCCGTCCAGCCTGATGTTGCTGAATCGGTAGTTGTTGAAGTCGAACAGCGGAATCTCGCCCTTTGCCACAAGATGTTCCTTGGTACCCTTTGCGGTGATGTGTGCGGCGATGATGCCCAGTTTGGCGTTGTCGAGAATCTTGCCCAGGTTGATGCCCTTGGTATCCACCTTGGCGTAGAGCTGCTTGCCGTTCTGGTGGGCGTCTATCTCCACGTTTCCTGCGTCGGTGCGCAGTACGCCCTTGGTTCCTATCTGGCTCTTGCCTTTTCCGCTGATTACACCTTTATAATATATGTTGCCCAGACGGAGCACCTCTTTCGGAATCTTCACTTTGCTGCCCAGGTTGGCGGCTATCTGCTCCACGCCCTCGTCAGAAACCTTCAGGGTTTCTATGTTGGCGAGCCAGTGCAGCTTCCGGTTCCAGTCGCTCGCCTTGGCGTTCGCCTTGAGCAGGATGCTTCCGCTTTGGGTCTTGAAGTGGAGCTGGTGGATGCGTGCTGATGTACTGGTGCCCGAGAAGTGGGTGTCGATGTAGAGGGCATCGTTCCATTTTCTGAGGATAGGAGCGAAGCAAGCCACATCCGACAGGGTGATGAGCGATGGCTTGATGCCGCCCTCAAACTGCAGCGTTTCGCTGATGAGCTTTCCCTTCTCGTCTGTGCGGTAGGTGGCGATGAGGTCTTCCAGCAACAGGTGGCTCTTCGGGAGTTCCAGCTGGAAGTCGCTCAGGCGCGCCTGATGCTTGTCTGCATTCACCTTGAATCGCAGATTCTTTACTTGAAGTCCTGATTTATCGGTGAAGGCTATCTTCTTGATGGATAGATGAATATCATTGTCTGTAAGATGATGCAAGGCGATGTGGGCAGAGAGATTGCTGATGCCGATGTGCTGAGGCGAGAATACTCCTGCAGCCGATGCGATGTCGCGCTGGTTGTAGGCGATGGATCCGTGGCGGATGATGACGCTTCCGATGCGCAGGTCGAGTGGCTTGTGCTGGGTGGTATCCTTCGAGGCGAGCGAATCGAGCATGAACTGGATGTTCATGTCGCTCTTGGCATTCTGCCTGTAGATGTTGGCTCTCAGTCCGAAGAGCTGTGCCGATGAAACCGAGATTTTCCCGTCTTTCAGCGGCAGCAGGTCCACCTTTGCCGAGAGTCGTGAAGCATAGATCATGCTGTCGCCTTTCTGGTCGAGCATTCTCACATCGTCGATGATGATTCGGTTGAAGAAACCCAGGTTGATCTTTCCCACGCTCACTTCTGTTCCGAATTTCTGGGCGAGGGCAGTGGCTACGGTAGAGCCGAGGAAGGTCTGTACTGGTGGCAGGTGCAACAGTACGATGAGTATCACATAAAGGGCGAAGATAGTCCAGATGATACAGCTGATGATATGTTTAAATCGTTTCAGAGTCTTATGATTTTTTACCGTTAATTTGCAATCTGTGTTTGTCAAAACAAGCTTGCAATCTGAATCTGTATTGAAATTTAGGCACAAATTTACTGCTTTAATTTTGGGCAGCCTGCAGACGTAAGTGATTGATAATCAACGGGACATTTTTTCGTTTTTGCTTAATAAACACCGAGAAAGCACCGAGTTACGCGCCAAACAAAACGCTGATAATCAAATGTTTGTGTGGGTTGTATAAAACAAATGTTTGATAAAAGCGCTGCTTTTTCGCGCAAAACGGTGCATAAAAACTCGTTAAAATGCTATTGCTCCAGCATCTTTCTTGTAAGCCTATCGATGGTCTGCTGTTGACTCTCGATAGTCTTGTTCTGGCGCTCGACGATCTTCAGCAGATTGGCTTGATTACCCTTCGAGAGCTCTTCGCCCAAAAGGAGATAATTAGCATCGACCCAATCGACGGCATTAATGATTCTCAGCATGATATCGTAACCAGGAGCGTTTCTTCCTGATACGATATTCTTGATTGTCGTCCAAGGCACACCGATCTTCTTAGCAAAAGTCGCAATGGTGTGACCTTCTCTCTCGATGATGCCATTGATGCGATCACCGATAGTTTCTGTTGTTACTGTAGTTTCTTCTGTACACATAATTATATCTAATTTCAAACAAATTCACTCAAAATGCTGAAAAAATACAAAATAATCAGTGAAATGTTTGGTTATATCACCGAAATATTATACTTTTGCAGCGTGCGAATGTTTCGCACAGTGCAAATATACAAAAAATATCGCACATAATGCTAATTTCAAACAAAAATTTAATAAAATGGGTTTTAGTGAGTACATGAAAAGTCTTCCCTATCCACGAACCAAGGCCGTGGAGGAGATTGCTAACTTATGCAAAGTGTCTAATAGTTCCGTCTATAGATGGATACAGGGCAAGTCCGAGCCGAACGCTCTATGCAGAGGACTTGTTTCTGAATATCTTGGTATGCAAGAGAGCGAACTTTTTTCTAATTGTCAATAGCATGGAGTCGATAGAGTTTTACAATACCCCAGAAGGCGATGTCATGTACAAGCCGATTGGGAAGCCGGTGCAAGAGCTTACGCCGGAGAGTAGAGATATCATAGAGGAGATGCTTGATGTTATCAGGAACAGATATCCTCAGGCCTTCAAAGCTCTCTGTGAGCTATATACAGCAAGCGAAATGAATCGCAAGGTTTACGAGTTTAATATTGTTTCCAGGTTCTGCAGATGCAACTTTGGAGAGTATGACGCTCACACTCCAGATATTGATGCAGACGGATTCTTCCATTTCGAGGAGGTTAAATGCCCTCTTCGCGGTGAGTGCAGAATGGAAGGTGCTATCTGCAAGCCGAAGCTGGATTCAAAGCTGACAGATCGGGAGCTGCAGATCATCGAACTTATCTCCAAGGGATTCAGAGCACAAGAGATTGCAGACAGACTATGCATCTCTGTAAAGACAGTGCAGCGCCACCGAGAGAATATCAAGGCTAAACTGCAGATGCGCTCTCTTGCTCAAGTCGCTGCTTATTATCACGAACACATCAAAAATAAATAGCGATGCCGCCTCTGGAATGCATGAAATGCGTGGATGGCAGAGCCTGCGTCAATGGCAGATTCTGCCTGCCGCATAAAAGATATGTTGAATACGTCAATAAACCTATCTGCAAAAATGAGCAATAAAAAATGGAACAAGAAAGAAGCGGCTTACCTGGTTGACAACTATGGCAAGATGAGCCTTGAGGAGTTGTCTGCCAATCTCGGCCGTTCCGTCATGGCTGTGCGCCTCTATGTGCTCCGTCACAGATTAGACGACAAGCATCAAGTAGTAAAAGAAAACCGACTGAAGAAGCTGCTGGAATATCGTTTCCGTCATCTCGAAGACTTTCATCCGAGCAAGTTCTTCTTCCGGGAGACCGGAATTAACCAGGTGAGATATTGGGATCTGTTCTTCGGGCGGAAGCCAATTAAGCCGGAGGAATACAAGGCTGTTGCCGAATATTTCAATATTACGATTTCGGAGGCATTCGATTCCCTTCAGCTTAATCTTTTCGAACAATAAATATGTAGGATATGAAAATCAACTCAAACTTCATCGAGAACGTCAAGAGTAAATTGGATATTGTTGACGTAATCGGTTCATATATCACCCTCACGAAGGCTGGCATCAATTACAAGGGTATTTGCCCGTTCCACAATGATAGTCATCCTTCCATGATGGTGAGCAAGACGAGGCAGACTTATCATTGCTTCGTCTGCGGAGAACATGGAGATGTTCTGGACTTCCTGAAGAAGTACAACCAGATCACATTTCCTGAGGCTCTGCGAATGGCCTGCAAGCTTGCAGATGTAGAATTCCCCGAGCAGGAGGCAACTCCCGAAGAGAACGCTGCATATAAGCTTCTGGAATCTCGTCGCATAGCTATTGCTGCGGCTGCCAAATTCTATCAGGGGAACCTATCCCAGGCAGAAAGCTTCCTCAAACGTCGTGGCTATGACTATACGGACAAGACGCTTGCGGAATATGGTGTTGGATACGCACCTGTTGGCAATGTTGCTATGAAGCACCTTACGGAGAACGGATATAATCTCCAGGTTCTCACAGACGTTGGGGTATTAGGCAAGTCTCAAGATGGGAGAAACTATGATTTCTTCCGTGATCGCGTCATGTTTCCGTTCTACGATGTATCAGGAAGAGTTGTTGCGTTTTCCGGAAGAATCGTCACTCCGAATGATAATGCCGGCAAATATGTCAATACGGGAGAGACCCCCATTTTCAGAAAAGGTCAGCACATTTTTGGTCTGTTTCAGGCGAAGAGAGCGATCGCCAAAGAGGGTTTTGCCTATCTTGTCGAGGGGCAATTTGATGTTATTACCCTCCATAAATATGGGGTAGAGAATGTCATCGGCGGCTCCGGAACCGCATTTACAGACGACCAGGTAAGGCTTATCATGCGCTTCACCCAGTCTGTAGTCATGATATATGATGCTGATGATGCAGGTATGAAGGCTGCTGTCAAGAACTGCGAGCTGCTGCTGAAGGCTGGTGCAAGTGTCAAGTGCATCCGCTTGCCAAAAGGGTACGACCCAGACAGCTATGGCCAGCTCTGCAAGGAAGAAACAAAAAAGAAGCTATCTGAAGTTATCGAGAACTTCCCGAAGGCCATGAAAAGGATGCTGGTTCCTCGTGGTTGCAAGGATGAAGCAGTCATTGCTGCAGCAATGAATACAATCTCCAATCTCATAGCCTGCGTACAGGATGCAGGGCTCCGTCTCGAGTACATGAAGACTATGGCCAGAGACTTCGATACGAAAATGACCATCTTGGAGGATAAGGTAAGAGATATCCGCCGTAATGTAGATAGTGTCAAGAAGGAAAACCTGCAGCATGGCATCTTTGGTATTGATAGTTTGAAGGAGAATCTGAGAAACAACGAGCCTGCTGTAGTGACCTCATCGATAGATACGTTCATGGAATCATACGGAGATAATCCTATCGTGTATGTTGCCGGCACGCCATCATCGACAGATATCGAGAACCTCAGACGTATCTGCTGTTATTTTGTCACCACCGAAGAGGGATGTAGTATCAATACCACTACAGGAGAGGATAGCGCCTATATGGCAACGCTCGCAGAGATGTATAAGGCAGGTATCTCTCAGATAAGAGTCATGCACGAGGATAAGGTAGAATCCTTCATCGATTTCTATATCCGCATACATGGAGAGCTGCTGTCTGGATTCCTAGGCGACAAGGTCCCGATCATTACCAGGTGTATCGAGTTGACCAGCTATGCGGAGGAAACCGTGATAACTGTCAACAAGAACCATTACTGCAGTAAATTAGGGCTATCCAAGGGCCAGTTTGACGAGATCCGTAAGCCGTTCGTCAACAAGCGCAAAAATGTAATGAAGGCGAATGCCCTGAAGGATGATCTCTATGATGATGACTTTGACGGCGACGAGGTTCCCAATTATGTCAAGGAGGGAGAGTACGCACAGATGTTTCGTGAGTGCAAGTATTATCCTCGTCTTAACAAGCAGGGCATACCAGTCTGCTATATGTTCCAGAACAAGAACGGACGTGGATTCTCTCAGGTTGCAGACTTCTATATGGTTCCTCTGCTCCATATCTTCAACGAGGATTTCGAGCAGAACAAGCGAGTTCTGAAGGTGAACCGCCGCTACTTCGATAAGCCTTTATATATTGAGGTGCTGTCAAGCTCTCTGAAGAAGATGAGTACCATCGAGGACGTTCTTATCAACTACGAAGGCGTGAACTTCACAGACGGAGAAGAATGGCAGTGGAGGCGTATCAAGGAATATATGAGCCGCCATTTCGTTCAGTGCAGGGAGATCCAGGTATATGGCAACCAGCAGTCGGAGGGTATGAGCCGGAAGACAGATGAGCAGTTTTTCGCTTTTGCCAACGGAATTGCCCACGAAGACAAGGACGGGAAATACGTGTTCGAGAAGGTTAACGAGCTGGGAGTTGTCACCCACAATCACATGAACTATTACCTTCCTGCGTTTTCAACCATTTACGCCGGATCCGGGCGTCAGTCTGATAAGTATGAGCTGATATCTCAGCTGACATACGATGATATTCCTGCCGACAAGCAGGTCAGTTTCGAAAAATGGGCATCCTTAATGGATAAGGTCTATAAGATTAATGACAACGGCAAATGGGCCATCGTCTTCGCCCTGATGTGCGCCTTCAGAAGTAACATACACTGCCTGGATCGACTCTTCACGGCTCCCTTCTTCATGGGCCCGATGTCTTCAGGTAAGACTCAGATCGCGATATCTATCCGTTCTCTCTTCATCAGTCCGACCATCCCGATTTTCAACCTTAATACAGGTACGGACGCGGCCATGAGTACGATGATGGGTACATTCCGTGATGTTCCGGTTGTTCTCGATGAGTATAATAACAAGGATATCTCGGATACCAAGTTTCAGGCGCTGAAGGGTATTGTATATGATGGAGATGGTAAGCAGAAGCGCCGTGGAACCTCTGGAAGAGATATCGAAAACGACAAGGTGTTTGCGCCTGTGGTTATCTGCGGCCAGGAGACCCCTCAGCGCGATGATAATGCTCTTATGAGCCGAGTCATCATCTGTGAGGTTCCGAAGCCTAAGAACAGAACACCGGAAGAGACGAAGCTGTTTGAGGAGTTGAAGAATATAGAGAAGAATGTAGGTCTATCCAACGTGTTGCTGAAGGTGTTGTCGCTTCGCCCTGCCGTGATGGATCACTTCAGAGCACTCAAGCAGGAAGCCTACAGCGAACTGAAGAGTGACGTAATCAATTCCGGTGAGATGGACCGACTGATGAAGACTGCTTCCTTATTCCTGGGAATGGTAAAACTGGTGGAACGATATTCGGATCTGAAGCTTCCGTTTACATACGAGGCGTTCTTCGCCCTGGTACAGGAGAAGATCAAGTTCCAGTTGTCTCTGATCCGAAGCACAGACAAGCTCGCCATGTTCTTCAACGCAGTCAACAACATGATCGATACCAAACAGGTGCTCGTTGGCCGAGAAATGCTCATAGAGCAGCCTAAGAGTGTTACGGGTAAGGATTCTCACGGAGACAAGAAAACGTTCGCTTTCGAGCCTGGTACGCATGTTCTGTTCCTCCGTCTCAGCAGCGTGTACTCCATCTACGACAGAAGCGGGTACAACAGCGAGAACACAACGCTATCTACCCTGGAGCAGAACCTTCGCTCGCATCCATCATATATTGGAACCGTACCATCACGCCGCTTCACCTGGGAGGAGACCGTCGAGGTAGCCAAGCAGGATGATCAGGAGACGATGGTAAGAGTCCGCAAGGAGCGCTCTACATCCACCAGTGCTATTATCATCGACTATGATAAGTTCATGGAGATGTACAACATCGACTTCAGGCGAGGGGATATCCCTGTCGAGAATACCCCTCAGAACGCTCCAGAGGCGAACAGGGAGGCTAATACTGATATCAATTCCCAGGAATACAAGCCTGGCTGCATTCCGTTTGACGAGACTGATGCAGGAAAGATGGGAGGAAAGCCGTTCTAGAAGGATGGCTTTCCGTACCTTATAATAGGTATATATTACCCCAATTTAACGATACAAAGATACAAAAAATATTCGAGAAAACCAAGCGAAAAAGCATTTATTTTGAGTTGATTTCGCATATTTTTGCCCACGCAAACCCGGGAGGGTGAGCGTGGGCATTTTTCTTACATACGCAAGGTTTCTAGATGCGAAAAATCCCCCGTACCCCCTAATTTTACAAAAATAACCGGGAAAAGCGATGTTTTGAAAATGTTTTTTAGAAAAACACCTTCCTACAATCCTACAATCCTACAAATGCATTTCTTTTCAAACTATTATTATCTATTATATATCTTATTATCAGTTAGTTAGGTTGTTTTGGCGGTTTTGTAGGATTTGTAGGAAATGGTGTAGGATTGTAGGACGTTGTAGGAAATAAGGATTGTTTACATTTTGCCGTTTCCTACATTTTCTTCCTACAAAATACCCCTATTTGTAGGATTGTAGGACGTGTAGGATGCGAAAAAATGAGTGTGTATGTCGAAAATATGTTTGATAAAATTTGCTTAACTCGCTGATTTTTAGTATCTTTGCATTATCGTACCTGCGATTTGTAGGATTGTAGGACGGTAGGACGCAAAAATAAGCAAAAACAATATGGAAAGAAAAAAACGTCTCACGAAACGAATAGCTTCTGTCAGAATCGAGCCATATCTGGCAGAGTACATTCAAAAAAAGCTGGAAATTGAGCCCGAAACGGGCGGAGTAAAGATACCTTACACCACGGATTTGTATTACGTGGTGTGGAATCTCATGGCCAAGCCGGATGCGAACAGCGTTGGCCAAGAAGACTGTAACCTCACCATCTACCTTCCTTCCCGCCGCTCCTGTATGGATGGCCATCCGGGCAAGGATCCTGCCTATTACAACTATCTGTCGCAGCGGGCAGCCAAGAAGATAGAGGAACACATCCGTCTGCTCTTCAACTTCGAGTTCCACCGCATCATGCTGGAGAACGAGGAACTTGGAAGGCCGAAGCGCAACCAGGATGTCGTGGAAGAGTTCATCAGAACGTACCATCTGAAGTCGATATCATCGGATGCGCTTCTGAAGAACTTTTATCGCTACCGGCAGCGGCTCTGCCCTAAAATTCCGCGAAAATACCAAAAAAAACGCGGTGTTTAATTATTTTTAATACACACCGAGTGCAAAATATTGTCACCCAAAAATTAGCAATAATCACTCTAAAAATACGCATTATGGTAGAATTTTCTTGTCTTGTGGGTGTCTCCCTCGTCGGGAGCCCCGAAAAGTGGGATATATTTATGTCAGATCCCTTCACTTTTGAGCCAGCCATGACCGAGGATAACGGTGGCGTGTATTGGGATTGCAGCAAGACTTTCGTGGTCGATTTGCCCGATAATGATACGATTAATGAGCTTAGGGTTGCTCGCAACGCTATTGTCTCCCTCTCAGACGTTAGCCATGCGAGTGGCTTGCAGGATCCTGTGGAATATAAAATAGGTACGGAAAATCTCCCGGCGAGGGTGCAGCTTGTGAAGCTTCTCAACAAGGCGAAACTGATAGTTAATTGCAAAATGCTCCGCAACCCGCTTGGGTGAGGTCTTTTCTATACCTATTATAATAATGTACCTTTGTAGAAAACTTATATCAAGATGGACGAAATACAGACCCTTCTGCTCTCCACGCATCCGCTATGGATTACGGAAGATGCCTACCGTCGGCTGATGGTGGCAGCTTTCCCGCTCTATAGTAACGTGGCTAGCATCGAACACAAGAGAGCCGAGCAGGCAATGACCTTAGCCGAGGTTCGGGAATATCTCAAGACTCATACATTCTATCAGTATGAGACTCATAAAGCTCTGGAGATCCTATCCTCCAAGGCTGCCCAGAGTGAAGAGACCAAGGATGTGCAGCTTACCGACGAATATGATTCTCCTTCACTGAATGACGGATCTATCGCCTATCACCGTATATTTGGTGTCGTGTCAGCAGATAGCTACTGGTACTTCTCTTCCAGACAGCTGGAGCAGGATATCATGGCAGCAGAGAACAATCCTCAGATATCTGCCCACCTGCTTCATATCAACTCTCCTGGAGGAGAAGCCTGGTACATGGACCGACTGAGTGAGACTTTGCGCAACGCAAAAAAGCCGATTCTCGCCATCTACGAGGAATATTGCGCATCGGCAGCCTATTATATCGGCTGTCATGGCCAGAAACTCTATGCAACGACCAGCCACGACTTCGTAGGCTGCATCGGCACAATGTGTTCCTTCTGGAACTTCGAGCCTTACTTTGAGAAGCTGGGATTGAAGAAGATTACCGCCAAGGCTACCAATTCGACCAGAAAGAATAAGGTCTTCGAGGATCTGAAGGATGGCAAGACAGAAGAGTACATCAAGAATGTGCTCGACCCGATGAACGAGCAGTTCCTGGCAGAAGTCAAAGCCATGCGTCCTAAACTGTCTGAACTCGGCGATGACGCTCCTGTTCTTCAGGGCGAGAGCTTCTATACAGATCCTGCCGAGGAAGTTGGACTCATCGATGGCAAGCGTACCTTGCTCGAAGCTATTGCCGAGGTTGCCCAGATGGGAGATGCTTACATGGGAACCCAGAACCTGTATGGATTCTGTTAATACTTAAATAAGAATTTTGTTTGTTTTCTATTGTTGTTTTAATATTTAGTTAATTTGTTTATATGAATTTCAAAGCAAGACTTAACAAAGTTCTCGAGAAGCTTGGCTTCGTCAAGAAGTTCGAGAACAAGAGCCTGACTTCAGAGGAGTACAAGGCTCTTTGCGAGGAATACCAGAAGGAGTACCAGAGTACTCTTGTCGATGACCTTGCAGCCGAGAACAGTGCAGCCGAAGAGGCAGAGCATCAACAGCAGATCAACTCCCTCTACGCTATCGTATCCAAGGCCAACAATGCTGCTGGTGATGGTAATGATGGCGACGATGATGATGAGGGCAAGGATTCTGATGATGGCAAAAAGAATGAGAATAGCCAGCAGCCTGCCGGCGCTTCTCAGAACGTAAGTTACGAGCAGCTCACCAAGGCTGTGTCTGGTCTCGCAGAGAACGTGATGAAGATGGCGCAGGGTACTGCTCCTGACAAGCCTGCTGCTCACGTCACTGCTCCTTCTATTCCTATCAATGGCTTCGAGTCGAACAGCAACTATCTCTTCGGCATCGAGCACTCTCTGTTTGATATGAAGAAGCGATGGAACCAGATTACAGTCAATCCGGCACTTGCGGCTTCTTCTACTCCAGACGAGGCTACTAGCATAGCTTTCCGCAAGGAAGCAATGGCGTATGCGGTAGCCCTGCAGCAGCGCTACAATTACCACCAGAGCCGTAATGAACTCCGTGACACCAAAGCTCTCGCTTCCGGCCAGTTCTCAACCAACTACAACGGAGTTGATAACGCTGGATTGGGCGACCAGTTCGTTATCCTTCGACAGGATGCTCTCATTGCACGCATTCTTGAGCTTCGCAATCTTACAGAGTTCTTCCCTGTTCGTTATGGCGTTCAGGACCGAGATGTACTCTTCAATGCATTCTTCGATGAGGTATCTCAGGGATACCAGGAGGGCGAAATCTACAAGGGTGGTATGCAGCTCGAGAACGAGATGGGTTACGTCGATGATGCCATGATCAAGGTGAAGTTCGGGCCGATGAAGGAACTGGAGCGTAAGTATATCGCCTACCTCAACAAGGAGGGCTCTGATCCTATCAAGTGGTCTATGATTGAATTCTGCCTGCTTAACCTTCTCAAGAAGGCTCAGGATGAGCAGAACCAGCGCCGTATGCGTGGTATCTACGTGAAGCCAGAGGCTGGCCAGCCTTCAAGCTTCCTCAATGCAGGTACAGGTATCTGGTACACCCTGCTTCGCTATATTCACGACTACAGCATCAAGCCATTTGCCAATAAGAGCTACAATACCTATACTTCAGCCAACATGCTGGATGCGGTCAAGGAGTTCATTACCGATGTCAAGACTCATCTCTCTGAGGGTATGACAATCGACAACCACGTCCTCTACCTCAACGAGAACCATATCGACTGGTGGCTTGCCAACTGCCGTGAGACTTACGGTAAGGATCAGGACTTCACAGGTCCTAATGGCTACAAGAACCGTGTTCCGGACTCTACCATTCAGATTAAGTGGCTACCATACGAAGGAAAGTCATGCTGGATGTTTATGGACGTTCCGGGCAATATCCAGTTCATTGAATATCTCCCAGGCGAGATGCTTGCAGTCAGAATGGAAGAGCAGATGGAGTCTGTTCGTGCCTGGAGCACCTGGAAGGAAGGCTGTGGTGCAGCATTCACCGGTCGCAAGTTTGACAGCAAGGCTGCCATGGATGACAACGATTACGAGTTCCAGCAGATTTTTACCAATCTCCCTGCTACTGTCATCGGCGCTGAGATTAATGGCGCAAACGGCTTCTGGCAGATTACAGACGAAACTACGACAGCAACCACTATCGAGGATATCTCGAACGCAAAGGCTGGCGTAGCTTACTGCATCGAGATTGGCAAGGGTGACACCAAGCATCAGCTCGCTATTGCTAAGAGCGATAAGTTTGCCAATATTACTGCTGCATGGACTCCTACCCAGGTAGGTGACTATATTATGGTCATCCTTGGCAAGGGCGGTAATTTCCGTGAGCTCGAGCGCCGCGTAGGTGGCAAGCGAACCGTCAACAAGGCAGTTCAGCCTAACGTTCCTGGTGGACGTTGATTCATAATATATTAGTATTTAGTGTTAACTCGCAGGTAGGGTGCAGATGCTCCCTGCCTGCATTTTCAGAAAAGATTATGAAGAAAAACAATATTCCAGTACGTCACCGTGCGTACAATCCCAACAAGGGATACAGTTATGCCCAGCACAAGGGCCGTCTTCTCTTCATGGCGATCATGATGCTGCTTGGCATTGTCTCGCTCCTTCAGATGCTTGATAATCCAACATCATCCATGGGTATGGGTGGAGCCGGTGTCTCTATGGCTTCATTCGTAGCCCTTACCGCAATCGATGACGTGACCGACCGCGATACCCATGGTTCAGCTATCGCTTACCAGGTAGTACTGGTTCCTACGTCTCTCATCGATATGACCAAAGCGTTCCCGCAGCCGGATAAAGACAGAATGGTGAAGGCGATGCCGTTTAAAACCGCAGCTGCAGATACGCTGAAGGCTTACCTCTTCGATGCCCACGACATTCCAACGTTCACCGCTACGACCGAGAAGGGAGACATCACGACTTCCGGCGAGAATAACCTGGTGATCATCATGGGCGGTACTCGTGTGGATCTCTACAACTTCATCGAGCAGTATGCCGGTGGTAAGTTCATCATTCTCTACAAGCACGTGAAGGATACCCAGTGGTATATCATCGGTGAGCCAGAGCGACCAATGATTCTCAATAACACCGAGACCAAGGACGACAAGGATGGCCGTTACACCACCTTCACCTTCAAGCGCACATCAGTCGATCTCCCTTGTCTCTATGCAGAGGATCCTCTTGGTGTGACTGCTCAGCAGAAGGCTGTAAGTAAATAATGCGATTTCCCAAAATATTTTTCATTATCTTCTAAATTCTCAAAAGGTGTGTCGCCATCAAAAGGGTGGCGCACCTTTATTAATATATAATAAGGTATGTATAAGAGAAGAGAAAAACTGCAGCTGTTCAATCAGCTGAGAGGAGAGGAACATGCCAAGGCAGACCTCTCACTCCTGGAAGAAGAAAGTCCACGCCATCCTAAGCTTACCCGTTTTGCCCGTGACCCTCAACGTTACGCTGATGAGATTCTCTATGCACTCCTGGATATCTGCGACGCAGACGAAATCGAGGATAACCGCGAATTTATTAAGGGTATGGAGGAAGCTTCAAGCGATACTTTAACGGACGAAGAGAAGAAAGGCCCGGAGGGTTCAGGCAATACTTTAACGGGTGAAGCCGGGAAAGGCCCCGATGGTTCAAGTAAAACTTTAACCGGTGAAGAGGGGAAAGATCCAGAGGATTCATGCAAAACTTCAGCAGATGAAGCCGAGAAAGGCTTGGATGGTTCAAGTGAAACTTTAACGAAGGGACAAGAGGAAGAGAAACCTTCTGAAGAAACTCCTTCAGATGCCCCAGGCACGGAAGAAACTCCTGATACTCCAGAAGGAAAGGCGCCACCAGAAGAAACCGCTGAAGCTGCCGGGCAGGAGGAAGACGGAAAAAAAAAGTAGTCCAAAAGGAAGAGGAATATCCTAACATCGACTGGGACAACCTCTATAATGAGGACGTGCAGATGGCTACCGTCATCTACAACGACCGTATCAACACCTGGCGCAAGATGAAGAAACTCGACGAGGTTCTAGACAAGAAGCCGAAGGAGCGGGATGTGGCTGCCATGGCAGAACTCCGCATCAGGAACCTTCAGGCCTTCGAGGAGCTGAAGGCATACAACGATACAGGCAAGTTCCTCTACAAGCACCCGCTTCTGAGAGGCAAGTCTGAGTTCGATGAACTCGTGGAGCTTTTCAGGAAGGACCCAGCCGAGTTTCTTCATAAGCATAAGAATGTGCTCGATAATATCAAGCGCTACAAGAGTTATATTAAAAGGAACGATCGCAAGGACAAACGTGCCAGCGACCGTGAGAACCTCCAGCGCCATCAGGAGCGTGAACGCATGTTCAAGATGGTGATGGAACAATACAGTGATCAATCAGATGGATAAGAAGGAATTACGAAAGATAGCAGAAACCTGCGTTCAGATGGTCAAAAACGGAGGAGTGCTTGAGCAGGCCCAGCTCAAGGCTGATGCCAAGATAGCCGAGCTGGCTGCTAATGGAGACCTCGATGCCATCAAGCTTCTGAACGAGCGTATGCAGGACCGTGAGGAGCTGAAACTGAGAAAGGAGTTGTTCGGCGTATGAAAAGCGAAATAGAAAAACTGGAAAGTGTACATCCGGATCTTATCACCACCTTCCTGACCACGGGCGATGGTGAAGGCATTCCGGAGGACGTGAAGACCTTCCTGAAGCAGTTGCAGTGGGCTGCCGAGATTTACGAGTATGAGCGCAACATTACCCGTGGAGCCCGCCAGCTCAAGCAGCGCATAGCCGCACAGCAGAAGATCTCCCTCGATGTGCGTACCTGCATGACCCGCATCAACCAGGCGATATCCTACTTCAATGTTGACTGCAACGTGAGCATCAAGGTTTGGGAGAACGATTTTGCCAACAAGTATGAAGACCTTGCCAAGCTCTGCTCAGCCAAGCGCGACTACAAGATGCAGAAGGCATGTATGGACCAGGCACTGGAGTGCCGGCGCCGAGCATCAGAGCAGGCAGAAGCCGACAGAGACCTCGGCGTGGTGTTCCTCATCACTCCGGAGATTACTCCCGAGGAGTTGGGTTTTCAGAAAAAGAGTCTCAAGGAGATTGCCGCCAAGCACAACCGCGGCTTCTATATTTCACTCATCGATGGTCTGCCTATCGAGAGTTCAGAGAAGAAACGTCTGCTTCGTGATGCTGACATTCAGGAAGCGGAAATTGTGGAGGATTTAAGCGATGAGCCAACTGATATTGAATGACAATTCGCTCGGTGAATTCGAGCATTATTACATGAACGGCATGCAGCTGCTTGCCAATATCATCGACCCCAACATGCTTTTTGCTGAGGTTGCCCGTGCCGGAGGAAAGACCGAAGGTGTGACGGGTCCTCGCCTGATACGTGTTGCCAATGATATGCCGGGAGAGCTTTCTTTCCTGGTTCACAAGACCTACGTGGCGCTGATGACCAACGTCTGGCCTAACATCCAGGCATACTTCTCCCGCCAGGTTGTAGTGAACGGCCAGCAGCGCCCCATGCTCGAGTATGGCATCGATTACGTGGTAGGGGAGAGCACGCTGCCTTCCCACTTCCGCAAGCCGAGATATCCGATAGCCTATGCCAAGCATAGCGTGATCTTCCGCAATGGTGCCCACCTTCAGCTGGTATCAAGCGACCAGCCGGAATCCGTGGCTGGTAGAAATGCCGTGCACGCCTTCGTGGAGGAGATGAAGCACAACAGCGGAGAGAAGCTGAAGACCCGACTCTTCCCATCTTTGCGTGGAGGTCCAGCCAATGTGCGATGTTCTGCTTACTATGAAGGTGTTACCGGTGTGAGTGATACCGCCCGTGTTGACCTCGGAGAGGATGACTGGTTCGAGGAGTACGAGAAGAAGGTGAACCCGAAGCTTATCGAGGAGATCGCTACCGTTTCCCTGGAACTAAACAAGAGTCTCTACCGGCTCTTCATCCTCAGGCAGCAGGAGCGAGACTCCAAGGATCCGGTACTCCTGGAGAAGATGCGACTCGAGACGGTCAGACTCAATTCCTTCGTGGAGCGATGGAAGCCGCGCCTTGCCGATATGAGGCGCAATGCCATCTTCTATATCCGTGCATCCTCCTTCTGCAACAAGGATATCCTAGGTCCTAAGTTCTTCAAGACGCAGCTCGACACCCTTGATATCGACGAGTTCCTTACCGCCATCTGTGCCATCCGCCACAAGGAAGTGACCAACAAGTTCTTCATCAACTACGACCACGTAAGGCATCAGTTCAAGGACAGTTACAAGTATGAGTCGATTCTTCGCCTGAACCTGAAGGATAGGTTTATCCTTTCTGCCGAGTATCTGCTTCACTACGACCCCCAGGAACCGCTCTACATGGGCTATGACCCCGGCAACTTCCAGTCGCTCATCGTAGCTCAGAAGAAGGATTATGGCAGAAGGCTCGACATCATCAAGGAGTTCTTTGCCTTCCTGCCCAAGGACTACAACGACCTGGTGGCAGAGGTGCATCAGTTCTTCGGATCCGCAGCAGTCAACAAGACCATCTATCTCTATCCGGACCGCGCCGGCAACAAGCGCAAGGAGGAACGGGAACAGATAACCACTGACTCGCTCAATCTGAAGGCAGCCCTGGAGTCGTATGGCTTCATGGTGGTGCTCTACAACGAGGATGCACCTACCATCTACCACTGGCAGCAGTTCAAGCTCTGCCAGATGCTCTTCGGGGAACGCAGCCCGCTGCTTCCTATTGTCCGCATCGACGAGAACGAGTGCAAGAACCTGTGCAGCGCCATCATGATCTCTCCTCTGAAGAAGACGGAGGGCAAGATAGAGCTCGACAAGAGTTCGGAGAAAAAGCAGCAGCTCAAGAACCAGGCAGGACTCACCACGCAGCTTCCTTCAGCCATGATTTACCTGCTCTACGGTCTCTATTCCGATGCCGTGAAAGCGGAATTAAGTACGTATCCTACCGATTTACCCGACAATTTCGAGATATAAACGGTGGATAATGCTATGGTTTCGCAGCAATAAAATTACTGCAGGAACCAATAATTCAGTTAAAATGAAGGGGTGCAAAACGCAAGATGCTGATAATCAGCCCAAGCAGCCCCGTCAGAGAAAAATCCCAGAAAAACGTGTCACGGAATTGTGCACGCACCGCTGGGAAGAGGAATAGAGGTGCAGGCCTTACGATTCTCGGAAATATGACGGCAGCAGGGTGCAGCTGGTCTTTTGCAGGGCGATATTTTTTTGCTAACTTCGCATCGTTATGAGCAAAAAGAGCAAGAACATCATCATGGATGGCATCACGGCGCTGCAGTGGACCAGAGAGATCAGTAAGCTGCCCGATGGGGAGTTTACCCTGGTCTTCTTTCCCTATTCCAGGCAGAGAGACGAGGCAAGCACCGAGCTTCAGGTGCGCCATCACTGTAAGTACCGCACCCAGTTGCCAAGGGAGCGCTTCGCCATCGATGGTGAGAACTACTTCCTCTATACCGACGAGGACGGGAATCCCAAGATGTGCTACCGCATTCTCATCAGGTACATGGGGTTCCCTCAGGACGGATTTAAATTACACAAAATAGATTGGCTATGAACAAGGATTACGAAATAGATATGTATGGCAATGCCGGCATCTATCTTGCCGATGGCAATACCTTCACCTTCCAGATAGGCGAGGGTGATCCTGCCTTGGGTGCAGACCAACTCTTCCAGTCACCACTCCTGGAGTCTCCGTTCGGTGGTACGCTCTGGATGCAGCAGCACCAGTATCTGGGCATACAGGGATATCAGGTATTGATGCGCGGCTATAACAACCAGCAATGCGAGGAGGTGACCAAGGAGATCAAGGAGAACCGACTGCTTCCACGTCTCTACTCCAAGGAGATCAAGATGCTCTACGGCCATGGGCTTGCAGTATATAAGCAGGCTATCGAGGACGGCAAACTGGTACGCAAGTACGAGGAGCAGCCGGAAGTGATGGAGTGGTTCGACTCCTGGAGTTCCCGAGGCATCCCATCGGTAGAGGAGTTCTGCAAGACCTGCATCAAGAACTACTATTATTTCGGCGACTTCTTCGTGAAGTGGCGCTTCACCCGAGGCAAGATGATAGGTATGGGCAAGCCGGTGGCGGCACTGGAAGCCCTGGAGAACCGATACTGCCGTCTTGCCACCACCCGCCACGATGTGGCTTCCGAACTTGTATCCTACGGCGATTTCCGCCAGGTAGTGGTAGGGCGATTCGCCTACGGTTTATCAAGTTACTCGGTTTATCCGAAGTTTAGCTTCAGCGAGGTGGACAACTACAACTACGCCGCCATCTCTCATCATAGAGAGAAATCGGTGGATGAATTCTATGGCGCCAACGAGACCCATCAGGGAGCCAGACCTTATATCCAGGGAAGCAACAAGACGGCACGGTACATCAACAGTTTTCTGAAAAACTCGCTCGCTGCAAAGGTGCATGTCATCATTCCGAATGCCTGGATCCAGAGCAAGCGCACCCAGATGACCAAGCTCTGCGAGGAGAACAAGCGGCGCAAGGCGAAGGATATGGAGTTGCTGAAGTATAACGGCATCGATATCGGTACCGACTTCAAGGAGTCGTGCATGGTACGCTACGTCCGCGACGAGGTACGCAAGTTCAGCACCTATCTCTCGGGAGCCGACAATCAGGGCAAGGGATTCTCTTCCATTTCCTTCATGGATGCACAGGGTCACGAGCAGTCTTGGAAGGTGGAAACCATCGACCTCAAGTATAAGGAGTATATCGAGTCGCTCATCTCCTACGACAAGCGCACCGAGCAGGCTCTTCTCTCTTCCGTGGGTCTCGATGCAGCCATATCTGCAGTAGATAAGGATGGAGTGATCTCGAAGAGCGGAAGCGATACCTATTATAATTATCTCATCTACATCATGTCGCTCACCTCCGAGGATGAGGTCTGTGCAGAACCGCTCAACTGGGCGCTGCGCCTTAACTTCCCGGAACTCTACAGGCAGGGCTGCCGTCTGGGCTTCTACCGCGAGGTCCCGCAGCGACAGGAAGATATCTCTCCGGATGACCGATTAAACCGCCAGCAGTCATGAACAAGAAATTTCAACTCAAAGACCTCTTCAGCAGCTACGCACAGTTCTGCAACAGTGCGCCAGGTGCTGATACCAGCGCCGACTTCGACAGCCTTCGGGGTTCTGCCGTTGCCGCACGCAAGCGTATTGTTGCCATTATTGGCAGCAATACGTTCTTCGATATTGTTGCCATCGGGGATGAAGACAGCTGTCTGAAGGATTTCCTCCGTGCAGCCATGGCAAACCTTACGCTTGCCATGCAGATCATCTTCGATGCCGTAAACCGCAGGAAGAACGATGTGAATCTCTACAAGTACGAGCTTGAAGGTATGAAGCGCTCGTATATGGAGAATTACTTCAATGCGATGGATTCGCTGATTTCGGAGCTTACCGAGGAGATCAGCGATGATGAAACCGCCGAAATCCGCCTAGCCATGGAAGACTGGCGCAAGACCAGCTACTATAGGATGCTCAGCCAGCTGAAGGTAGATACAGCCGATGAATTCGATGAAATTTACCCTATCGACCTCTCGTATCTCTTCTTCTTCCGTTGCGTACCCCTACAGAAGGAGGTGCTCGACGAGAGCATAGGCGCCTATTTCGAGCGGCTGGAGAAGGGTGGGGAAGACCAGACCTTTGCCGAGTTCGGCCAGAAGACGCTGCCTATGCTGAAGCGTGCCCTGGTGAAGAAGACCGTGGCGAAGTCGCTCCGGCGCTTCGATATCCTGGAATTCCCCGCCACCATCCGCAACCTCTTCGAAGACAATACCGCCACCCGTTCGGGCAGCGATGAAGCGAGCCGGGCTCTCCTGCTGGCTACCCAGCTGGAAGGCGAGGCAGAAGACCTGCTCCACAATGTGGATATGCTGTTCGATGCCCAGGAAGGCAATGATTTCCTCTCCTTCTCGGCAGAGAACCGACCGGATGATAATATGTACTTAATGCCATAGCTTATGAAAAAATCGATATCCGTAAGAGCCAACGGGAAGGAATACGAAATCCCGAACTCATGGGAACTACTCACTTCTGAGCAGTTCCTGAAGCTTATAGAGTTGCTTCCGCTCATGGAGAATGGGCAGTTTCCACCAGGCGCCATCAAGTGCCTGTTTCTCTGCGACCTGATGAATTGGGATCTGGGAAAGATTAAAAGAGACGAGAAGGCTCTCGAGAATTTCATGGCGATAGCCGACCAGCTTACCTTCATCTTCAAGGAGGCTGAAGGCAAGATAGTGCTCGATCTCTGCTTCTGCCGCCAGCAGCTGCCTATCCTCTTCATCGACCGGAAGGCGTATTACGGCTACGAGATCAACACCGACTTCCAGTCGCTCACCTGTTCGCTCACAGCCCTGCAGTATATCGAGGCGCGCCAGCTTCTCGATATGGGCGAGGCGAGTCTGCCGCTGCTGGCAGCCGTACTCTATTGCAAGGGTGAATATTCCTCGGAGAAGGCACAGAAGCTGGCACAGCAGTTCAGGAAACTGCCTGCCAATACGCTCATGGCGATAGCCTTGAACTTTACTGCAGTAAACAACTTCCTCTTCTCGAAGACGGAATTCTCGCTGCTCACCCAGTTTGCGGTGCAGCCGGGCAGCTGCAGCATCACTACCGATGCCACCGATGCGCTCTACGACCTTTCGAAGGACGGGCTGGGCAATGCTCACCAGGTAGAGCAGATGAATGTGCTCACCTACCTGCGCATCCTTCGCAAGAAGACCATCGACGGAGTGAAGAGCCTGAAGGCATCCGGTATGGACGTGGCAAAGATAGCCACCGAGGTGGGACTGCCCATCGATATCATCAACAAGATAGTATAACCAGGCAGGAAAACGCATTCCTGCGACAAAATTATAGCTTATGTTATTGGATCTATTTACATATTTTGCCAAGTTTCCTGCTTCTGCAGGTGTTACCAAGGGTATCGCCACCAAGGGCGAGAGCCGCAGTATGGAAGAGTATGCCACCGTGCTCAGCATGCTAGGCAACATGCAGGAGAAGGAACTGGTTCCCGAGATAGAGAACTACGTATATGACCAGTCGTTTGACGAGCTGAAGCAGCGCATCGACAAGCTCACCGGCTCCTTCCTCTTCGTGGATTACGGTGAGGTGGATATGCAGAGCGACGGCCGCAGAAGCTTCGAGTGTACCCAGCGCATAGCGGTGACGGTGGCGATGAAGTTGCCCAATACATCGGATATGCTCGAACGCATCATAGCCAACGACCGCACCCTGCAGATGCTCTCCAAGATTCACGCACGCATCATGGCAGATGCCGAGCGGGAAGAACTCTACTGGATGGACCGCGACAGCGTGGCCAACTGCGAAATCATTCCTTTTGTCTCTGCCGAGCTGCAGAGCTATGGGTGGACACTGATGCTCTCAGCCACCGGCGCAGATATCCTGGACACCCACCATCTATCCAGGAAGATGATGAAAGGATAGTCCTTTGCCAGCTGCAGGAAAAAGCGTATCTTTGCAACGTCTTACAACAAAAAGACCTTCGATATGAAACAATTAAAACATAATATACCGATGATAGCAATCACGTCGCTCCCTCTCACGATAGTAACGGAAGGGACCAAGTATCTGTTCCAGGATTGGGAGTTTGCCAAGTGGATTGCGGTGGCCATCGCCATCGATACCATATTGGGTGTGTGGAAGCATCTCATTCACAAGGATGCATCGAGCGAATCGTTCTTCTCCCGGTTCACCCGCAAGATTGTGATATATATCTTCCTGATGATTCTCAGCAATTTTGCCAGCCATGCCACCGTCGGTGGCACCGTGGTAGGTCCGATGCAGTGGATTGGTACTTATCTCTGCGTGTTCATGATGGTGAGGGAGATATTCTCCATCATAGAGAACATTCAGGCGATATATCCCATACTGCCCAAGAACTTCGTGAAGCGTATGAAGGATTTCAACGACAGCGGAGAATATATCAGCGGCAAGCCTATCAGGTTCTCTGACAAGGATGCCCAGGAAGAAGTTTGATTCGTTAAATGATTAATATATATAAGGTATGCCAAACAAAACTCAGATGGCCTTCGCCCGGCAGGTATATGCTGCAGCCGTGGAGGCAAACACAGAAATAGATCCTGCATTCGTCACCGCCCAGGCTATGCTTGAGACGGGATGGGGCAAGAAGGTTATCGGCAATGCCAACCTCTTCGGCATTACCAAGGGTAGCCAGTGGGACGGAGCCATCGTGATGGTGAAGACCCATGAGTATCTCAAGACTCCCAACCAGAAGTTCAAGGCTCCCGACCGCGTCATCTCCGTATGCAAGGTGAAGGGCAAGAACCTCTGGTATTACACAGTGGAGCGAGCCTTCAAGGATTTCTCCTCTATAGGCGAGTGTCTGAAGGAGCATGAGCGGCTTTTCCAGAAGTCGGGCTATAAGGATGCATGGCCATACCGCAAGGATGCCTACCAGTTTGCCCGCAAGATATGCGACGGGGTGGGGTGCAAGTATGCCACTGATCCGACATACCTCAATATTATCACCTCGATCATCAAGACCGTGAAGTCAAAATGCAGATAAGATAGTTTTATAGGTTTATTAGTTAATAGTCAGTAGTTTTTTAATGTTTTGTTTAGTGTTTAGTTAGTTGTGAAGATGCAAGAAACTAGTTTTTCGAGTTTTCTTAAGGTTGTCGTGCTGGCGCTCATTCCTCTGGCGGCAGTGATGTTGCTGAGGGAATGCCATAACTACAAGAAGTTTTGTGAGCGCACCAGCAGAAATCAGGATTTACTACTTCATAACGGTGAGGTGGAGATCGGGCAGACGCAGTCAGGTAAGCCGATGGCATCAGTTTCAGCCATATTGCTGGAGCCGTCCAGCCTAAAGCGTAACCCCGATTCTCTCCTTGCCGTTACCAAGAAGGAACTGAAGATCAAGAACAGCCGGATGGTGGCAGCAGCCAGGACCTCCTCTTCTTCCTCGGTCGATATTCATGCCGCCGTTACCTCCGGCTCTACAGATACTACAGCGCAACGTTCTGATATGCTTCTTTATATGCCCCCGCAGAGGATATCCTGGAGTGATCCATGGGTGAGTCTGCGGGGGACTATGGAGGCCGACAGCTTCCATGCCCATATAGAGATCAGGGATACCCTGCAGATGATCATCCACAGGGTGCCGAAGAAGTTCCTCTTCTTCAGATATGGAACCAAGGCTGTGCGCATGGAGGTGGTGAGCCAGAATCCGCATACCAGGCTCTCCTACCCGAAACTGCTTATTTTTGTCAAATAGATGATAGAATATTAAAATCTTTGAATGATTGAATTAGTTAGGGGATAAAAATGCGTTTTCAACTCATACGTTAAATACGTGTAGATTTCTTTTTTACTAATGGTTAGAATGTTTCACAGGCGTGTGTTAATAATTCGCTCCACCCGTTTCCTATCGGGTCCGTTCTGTACGGAATGGGAACGGGATTTCAAACAAATAACAATGTGCAATTCAGCCCTGGTGCGTGAAGCATCGGGGCTTTTTCGTGCCTTTTCTGAAAATAATCAGTTAGAAGATAAGGCCAGCATGATGACCGTAGTCGTTGCACTCACTATTACCGAGGCAATGATTGCGGTCATCGCTCGTTTTACATGGCGGTTTCTTCTGTTAAGGCAGGCGCGGTTATGCTCCGTGGCGCTAAGGGTGTGCCTGATGGATGATATCACGAGATGGTGCAGGTATTCATCGTTTGCCTTTCCTTCATCCTGCAATCCCTTATTCATGGCCACATCTACCAGGTCATCCCTCAGCATCAAGGCTGCATCATCTCCCAGTGCCATGAAGTCGTGTACCCACATTACCTTACAGAACAGGATGAGCAGCGCCACTCCGGTTCCTATCCACAAAGGGAGTGTGATGGTCATCAGCATCAGGGTCATCTTTTCCGTGGCGAGGAAAGCCGTGAGCGCCATGAATACCGTCATGATGAAACCTGCCAGCGTATAGTTGCGGTCTGTTGACTTGCGATACTGCTCCAGTATGCTGCTCGCTCTCAGATCTGCCCGTTCCAGCGCATATCTGGCAAGCTCCATGCTGGCAAAGGAGGCTGCCTTATTACTTATTATCTTTTCCATACCTTTATATATTAATAGGTGAAACATATCTTTTCTGCAAAGATACGCTTTTTCCCGCTCATTTTCTATCTTTTCATGAACAGAAAGCTTAAACATAGTTAAACATAATAATTTTATTATGGAATATTTGCGTATAACAAAATTATTATGTACCTTTGCACTCGATTTAAGGAACATGTTTAATCAATTAAATTTTTAAGCTATGCAAGAAGATTTAGAAAATGAAATCGAGAGAAAGAAGAAGCAAATTGAAGACTTTCTCCGAATCGCGAAATTCACCGGTCTTTCGCAGAAGGAAATCGAAAAGAGACTTGATTATCTCTTGGACGACCTTTCAAGACTGATGAAGAAAAGAAAGTAAAGTTTAACTTCCCCTCCTCCGGGAGGGGACTATAAAATACATATATTGACATGGAAGATATCAGAATCTTATTGGAAGAATACAAGTCTCTTGCCGGTAATACCGATGCAAAGAGCGAAGAGCGAAAAAACGAAATTATCGCTAAGTTGGAAACTATGGATAAGGATGCTGTGGCCGAGGTGGCAAAACCATTCATGGAGGAGAATACGGCTCGCCTGGAGAGCGAAGTGAAAGCTCTCCGCAGCCAGATAGATGAAGAGGACTATAAGCTGCTCCCTATCTCCTATATTGCCAAGACCTATTTCAACAAGAGTGCATCATGGCTCTTGCAGCGTCTCAACGGATACCAGGTACGTGGAAAGGTCTATACGCTCAGTCAGGAGCAGAAAGGCATCTTTAACCAGGCAGTCAAGGAAATAAGCAATCGCATCAGCGCATTGCAGTTAGCATAGCTAACATGTTCAATAACTCAACTCAGCCCCGGTGCAGCAATGCATCGGGGTTTTTTCTTGCTGTTTTCTGAAAATAATCAGCAAAATGTTTGATGGTTTCAAAGAAAAATGCTATCTTTGCAGTCGTAATGATGAGATAAACGATAGCTATTCGTAGGCAGGGCATGGCTTGCGCATGGCGACAGTTATAAGATGCACACTCTCACAGTGGCTCGTGCTGAAGGACTGCTCTCCGGATGCACGGGCCCTTTTTATTGATTATGAAACCAACAGACGATGACGACTGGATTCCTCAGCGTGGAGGTGGAGACGACCGCTCAAATGGCGGAACCGTGATACATCCCCAGAACAGAGGCTAGAAGCGAGATGGCGGTGATGATGGTGGCGATGATGACAGTACACCTGATCACCGTCATTGCTTTTTCTATATGGTCACAGCGGTCGGCAAGAATACTCTTGTTGCGGTCGATGATATCCTGGTTATGGCGGATGGCATCGAGCAGGGTATTGATGGAGTATAGGGCGTTCATCTCTTCCTGGTTGTACCCGTTCTTCAGGAGCCTGTCGATATTCTCCTCCTGTATCATATTCCTGGGTTCATTGCCCGTGTGCCGGAAGGGGTGTACCCACAGCACCTGGTTTACCATGATGTATAGCGCAATAAAAATGCCTGCCCACAGAACTATAGCAGTAGAGAGCTGCCATAAAGACGGGCTGGAGAATACGAATGCCGTGAGGGCGATGAACACCGTGAGCAGGAACCCTGTCATGGTGTAGGCACGGTCGGTGGACTTGCGGAGCTGCTCCAGTGTGCTGCTTGCCATTCTGTCTGAGCGTTCCAGGATGATGCGGGCTGTGTGCTCGTTCAGGTTCTTGCGAACCTTGTTACTTATTATCTTTTCCATACCTTATATATATATTATAGGTGAAACATTTCTTTTCTGCAAAGATACACTTTTTCCCGCTCATTTTCTATCTTTTCATGAATAGAAAGCTTAAACATAGTTAATACTACGATCTTTCGTATTGGATATTTGGCTACTACGAAAAATAGTAGTATCTTTGCAGCGTCTTAAAAGAAAACGAAATGAAAAAGATTTTAGTAACAGAAAAAGAGGAAGAACTGATAGAAGCTATCAGGAACTTCCGAAAGTCATACCCTAGAGGTAATCCACAGTTATTATGGTACGCTCAGCAGCTGTTTGATGAGATGATTGAGCCACCCGAGTATTACACCAAGTATTAACAAAACCCCTCCCTTCGGGGAGGGCATTAAAAAGCATAAGATTATGGAAATAACAATGAAGCAGGCTAAGGACAGCACAGTAAAGCAGCGCATACAGGATATCCAGATGACGGTATCATGGCGCGAGATAGCACACGCTTATTTCGGGAAATCGGCATCATGGCTTTATCATAAGCTTGATGGCATTGACGGAAATGGTGGCGTAGGCGGTTTCACCGAAGAGGAGAAGGTTATGCTCCGTGGAGCACTTTGCGATGTTTCCAATCGCTTGCGTGCGGCTGCGGACAGGATATAATGAGGCTGGGGTCATCGTTCTCCATAAGACAGAAGTCGCCATAGCCTTGTGGCGCATCAGCCCCGGTGCAGCAGCGCATCGGGGCTTTCTCATGCGGAAAGCGCACGGAAAATACGCGGAAAATCACAACAGTCTTCAAGATAAGCAGGAAAGACTACATTGAGTATGAAACTTTCCGCAAAGTACTCAGTAACAGTACAAAAGAGTAGTTTTCTAATCTATTATGTAATAAAGCTTTAAATTTAGTCTGTTCTCTAATCAAGGATGGCTGCCCGTGAGGGTGGTCTTCTTTTTTCTTTCCCGAAAATTTGGTTTTTCCGAAAAAGTGGTGTATCTTTGCATCCGAGAATTAGTAACACATATAAAATATATAGATTATGGGGGTTTTCGATTTTGTTTCGCTTGCGTCGTTCATCATCGCACTGGCTGTGGGTCCGTTTATTGTAGGATCCTGCAATCCCGTGTTATGGGTGTTCTACCTCGGTTTGTGCACCATGCTCACCCCATTACTGGGTATTCCTATTTATAAGGCAATCTTCAGATAGTCCTTTGCCCTTCATCTGTCTGTTACTATATAACATATTAAAATATTATGGGACTGATAACGTATATACAAGGCTACTCCGCCATTATAGCGGTAGTACTGATGCCTTTCCTGGTTAAGAGCAGGATTCCCGCCTACTGGGTACTTTACCTTCTCTTCTGCACTATTCTTACACCCTTGATAGGGTATCCTCTATATCGGATCTGTATCCTCAAGAGATAGGGTGCAGTCCTTTGCCCTTCGTCTGCCTCTTACTATATTTGCATTGCTAATTAGTAATGTATAAGGGCAAAATTTGCAATAAATCTGCAAATCCCCCCGAAAATCAGTTTGCCTAGCCTCATTCCTGTATCTGCGTAATTCCACCCGCACAGGGTGAAAATACGATATCAGTGGAATCCGACAACCGCCGGATTCCACTTTTTAATTTAAAAAACCAATTCAAAAGAATTATCTGTTATAAAAGTAACCATCATCGAAGGCAGCTTCGATAAGGCGTTGCTTCACTCGGGCGTATTCTGCCGAGTCTTCGATAAAGTACCGAAGAGCAGAAACAATCCTCACATAAACACTGAGCCGATAATCGCCCTTACCCTTTTAGATTGCAAAAATGTTTTCCTTATGCATCCCAGCATAATACATCAGATCAGAACCAGATACATGATGGTTCTTCATCACTTCACTCAGAACAACACCGAAACGGCTGTTGTCTGCTTCAAAATTAACAATCTTCATTGCTTAATTTTTTTAAATTGTTTGTAATTATTGTATACGAGTTCCCACTACGGGAACTCTCTTTTATTTTCTTTTTAGTATCTTTGCACCATGTATTACAGATCCAACAATCTGCATACCTATAAAAGAACGTATAACCGATACATATATTGTATAACAATATAAAATTTTTAGGAGATGATGAACATCAGTACATTCATTAACATGGCCAGCAAGATTCCTTCACCTGGCCAGTTGGAAGGCCTGGTAACCTTCATGAAGGAAGATGAGAAACTCAGGTTTTTCACCGAGTCTTACCGGAAAACGGGTAATAAGTCGTACAAGCACGATGCACCCCTCTTCGCCGTAGCCTGCATCTTCGAAGGCGGAAAAGGCAAGGACAACATCCGGAGCCTCACACATCTGTCACTGGTCGACTTCGACCACATCACAGAAAAACCGGATGACGGCACCCTGCACTCGCTCAAAGAGAGAATCTGCCACGATGCCCACACCCTGCTCTGCTACGTTACCATGAGCGGCAACGGACTGCGCGTCATCTACCGCTACGAAGGCGATGATTATCCCGCCACCTTCGCCATGGGAAACGACTACTACGCGCATCTCATCGGCAAGGAAAGCGATCCGCTCTGCAAGAACATCACAAGGCTCAGCGGACTCGCCTACGACCCCGAAGTCTATTTCAATCCTGAAGCCACAGCCTTCAGCGCCGAGGAAATCATCCATTTCCATTCAGCTACGCTCAAGACCGCCCAGAAGAAAAAGAAACAGGAACGCATCGCCGACTACTACGAGCAGATCGTCAAACCCAAGCTGGAAAACGAAAAGATCAGGTACGAACCCGGCAACCACAACCAGTATGTGATGCGGGTGGGCTACATGATGGCTAAGAAGCGGTACGACAGGAAAGAAGCCACCCAGTGGGCTATCAGGCAGTTTCCCGAATACGACGACGTAGAACAGGTGTTCAAGTCGTGCTACGAGAACACCACTCACCCACAGAAGATGAAGGCTGAAACCGGAAAGATTCCCTATGCCACCGTAGATGAAATCAAAGACTTCCTCGACGGGCATATCAAACTCCGATTCAACCTCATCACCCTGCGCTACGAGTATCTGAAGGGGAAATGGCGAATCCTCCAGGACCGCAATCTGAATACGCTATGGAGCAACATGTCGCTAACCGCAAGGGTGAGCAAGAGCGACATGATCAATGTCATCGAGAGCGACTATAGCCCGCCCTACAATCCCTTCACCGATTATCTGGAGAATCTCCCACCCTGGCAGGAAGGCGACAAGGACTACATTGCCGAACTCGCTGCCACGGTAAAGATGAAGGGAGACCCCGTGATGCCCTTCTGTGAAGCCCTCAGGAAATGGCTCGTGGCGATGATAGCAGGATGGATAGACGAAGGTGCCGTCAACAATGTCATCCTGGTATTCATCGGCAGACAGGGCGCCTACAAGACCACCTGGTTCAACTATCTCCTGCCACCGGAACTGAAGCAATACTTCTATACGAAGGCGAATGCCAGGCGCATGACGAAGGATGATATCATCGCCCTTTCGCAGTATGCACTCATCTGTTATGAAGAGCTCGACACGATGAGTCCGTCGGAACTGAACCAGCTGAAGGCTGTGGTAACGATGCAGTATACCAACGAAAGGGCGGCATACGGCCATTATGCCGAGCAGCGCAAGCATATCAACACCTTCTGCGGCACGGGCAACAATCCCGAGTTTTTGAGCGACCCTACCGGTAACCGTCGCTGGCTGCCCTACGAGATAGAGAGCATCCTCTCGCCCCGTGAGCATCCGTTCAATTACGAAGGCATCTACGCCCAGGCTTACGCCCTCTACAAGAGTGATTTCCGCTATTGGTTCACCGATGAGGAGATAGAACAGCAGAACCGGCACAACCGCGCTTTTGAGGCGCCCAGACTAGAACAGGAACTTGTGGATCTCTACTTCCGAAAGCCAACGGAGGCGGAGACAGGGGAGTTCGTGTCCATAGCCAGAGCGATGCAGATCATCAGTTGCAACATCTCCCAGAAGCTGAACAGTTCGAAACTGGGCAAGGCTTTCAATGATCTCGGATTCGAAAAGATGCGCACCAAGCACAGCCGTGGTTACAGGGCAATCGTCCGTACAGCCGAGGAAATCAAAGCTTACCAGGTATCCGTCTGCATCAACCCGCCGCAATGCGATGATGATGCCCCCTTCTAGCCGTTCCCAAGCCATCGGTTCATCCGGTTCAGGGTGACAGGGTGACAGGGTGACACGAGTTTTTCAACATTTCGCCTCGCACGCGGGCAGGCAGGAACTTTCGGCCTGATTTTTCCTGCCTGCCCGCGCGAGAGTAAATCTTCAGAATTCCCTGTCACCCCTGTCACCTGTCACCCAGAAGCCAGTTACTTCCGAAACGGAAGCCAAAGACTTATGGTGCAAAAGTCAGAGACTTACGATGCAAAAGTCAGAGACTTACGGTTCAAAAGTCAGTAGCTTATGAACCGCAACTCAATCATAAACCCCTTAAAAAATCAAACAAAACTATGGATTTAAGAAGTTATACCAAGCAAGAGCTAGCTCTTCTGTATTTTCCCGATGCTACTCCAGCAGTAGCCAGTGCTCACCTGATGCGATGGATCCAGCGCATCCCCGACCTTCTCCAGAAGCTCGCCGCCACCGGTTACGGCAAGAACTGCAAAGAGTTCACCCCGATGCAAGTCTCCTACATCCTCTACTTCCTCGGTGAGCCCTAACCCTGTTCCGCCTAATCTGAAAATGAAGCAACTAATTGTTGCTCAAATATTTGGAATTATCGTTCAGAAAGATTATCTTTGTGAACGATAATAATAAAGCATAACATGATGGAATATAATAACGAAGAAGCTAAGGTACTTCTACCTGAAGACATCATGCAATAGGAAAAAGGGTCTATACACCCTCTTGTCGAGGTGTATAGACCCTTGGAACTATAGCACTTCTTAGCTTATCAAGAGTATATTGATTGCAGCCGATTGCTTTAATTTCCTTTAAATTAGGGCATCTTTTATTTGTTATTTTGTGCGAAGATAAATCAAATCAAAGTACATCAGTCGTGTCTTCATCGGCTCTATCGGAGTTATTGGCTCTAGACCTTTGTTATGCAAAAAGGTCCATTCTTCCTCATCTGACGAAAACAAGAACTTGAAACCATTTCGTTGATAATATTCAAACACTTTCGGATGGTTGACGGCATCAACTATGACATATCGGCATCCTGTTTTATTCAATGGGTCTATAAACCATGATTTGATGAAATCCAACAATTCATCTCCCACATGATGCCCACTGAACAAATCGCTTACTGCCAACTGTCCAACCAACACTGCTGGATACTGCGGTCTTCGCTTGGCATTCGGAATCTTTCTATTAAGCTTATTCCGAAGGTTTGAAGGAAGTGAATCTACTTTTACACTCGAATTAGCGACTGTAAATGCGCAGACTATTTCAGATGTATCTGGTTTAACAAAACAATATGATTTTCCAAGCAACTGATAGGCATAATCAGCATAGTCTTGGGTGAAGAACTCTGTTATGTCCTCATCCTTACAAGTGAAGCCTTTGCATTGCTGCAAGACTTCCTCTGTCAGTTCCATAAAATCACATTGCTCTAACATTTTAAATGTACAGTTTTGAACGTTTTAATATAGCACGTGCCTTGGCTACTTGCTTGGAGAAGTCAATGGAGCCACGCTTTTCCAATGCCTCATCAGCTGCTTCAACGAAACGAGCTGCTGCCTCACCATGAAGGACAGGTATTGTTTTAATTTCTATTGCCATAATCTTCTTGTTTTTAATGTTATGTACTTATTTAATCTGCAAAAATATGCTTTTATTTTCACTTTACCAAACTTTTTGTTAACTTTCTGTTGAATTTTACCAAAAATTCCAAATTCACGCCTATCCTAGGAGTATAATGTATAAACTTGAGAAATCCCCAATCTGTAAAGTTCAACAGATTGGGGATTTACATTTTCTGAAACTCCATTAAAACCAAATAAGACAATGTCTCATAGGGACAGTATCAGTTTTGAAAACGGACATTAAAAAGTGCGATAACACCGCCCTAACTACCTATTTTTATATAGTTAGGGCGGTACTATCGCTAAAATTCGAGACCATTTACCGCATAGAGCGGTACGTTTGTAACCCAATCTCCCTGCTGATAATCATTCATGGAGATGCGATAGGCCTTCTTTGACCGGTTGTCTGCAACAAACTGGCGCAGGCTCTTTGCCTTGACATTCGTCTCGGCTTTCACCTCCAGCGGAACAATCTCATCCTCCTCATCCTGGAGCAGAAAATCAATCTCCTGAGTACTGTTGGTCTTGGCATAATAATACGGTTCATACCTGAGAATTAGCTGCTGCAAAACATACTGTTCCGTCAATGCCCCTTTAAACTCTGTAAAAATACTGTTGCCAGCCACTATTGTCGCAGCCTTGAGATTAGACATCGCACCTAGAAGCCCGACATCCAGGACAAAGATCTTGAAGGCCGCCCGGTCTTCATAACTGGCAAGCGGCAGTCGGGGAGCCTTCACATTATATACCTTATATATCAGTCCGGCATCCAGCAGCCACTGCAAGGCCAACTCATACTCCCGGGCTCTTGCCCCCTCGCGCACCACTCCATAGATAAACTTCCTGTTTTCCTTGCTCAACTGGGCGGGCAAGGATTTCCACAAATCAGTAATACGGGGAATAATCTCCGATGGAGCATGCTTCGACATATCTCTCTGATAACTGTTCAGAATGTCCTTCTGTATGGTTCTCACCTCTTTCCAGTCACGATTCTGGCTAAAGCTCAATACGGCTTCAGGCATGCCTCCCACGTAGTAATAATACTTCAAGAGTTCCTGAAACTTGGGAGCAAACATCGTTATCATATTCCAATCCTTCGTCTGAAGCAGCTGCGCCAGATTCTTCTCCCCCATAGCCATCACGAACTCGATAAAGTTCATTGGATACAGAGAGAGAAAATCCACCTTACCCACAGGAAAAGATTCCCCCTGATGCAGTTCGATACCCAGAAGAGAACCTGCAGCTATGACATGATAGCCCGGCGCATTCTCTGCAAAATATTTGAGAGAAGTAACAGCATGAGGGGCAGCCTGAATCTCATCCAGGAATATCAGCGTTTCGCCCTCTGTGCAGGTTACATTCGTTGCAGCCCCAATAGCTGTAAGAATTCTAGGAATACTGAAATCCTGTTCAAATAGATTCTGCAGGATCTTCATCTCTTCAAAGTTCACATATGCCAGCTGCTTGTAATTCTGGCGGGCAAACTCCTTCACCAGCCAAGTCTTTCCCACCTGTCTGGCGCCCTCTATAATAAGAGGTTTACGATATTGTTTATTCTTCCATTTCAGAAGTTCATTGATAGCTAATCTTTCCATAATCCGTATCTTAAAATCACATTTTATGAGGGAATAATCACCTATTATCCCACATTTTATGAGGGAATAACGCTGCAAATATACACATTTTATGAGGGAATCCTATCATGTTTTTGCACATTTTATGGGGAGCACCCATTTTTTAACTGATTTTAAAGGATGAAAAATGAAGTAACTACTCAGCAGCACCCCCTATGGGCATGAGCGTATCTCCCTAATAACCTCCAGGGGGGTAGGGTGATTTCTCTTTTCTTTACAAAATAGGATGGAGGGAGAAGGAGAGGAGAAGGATTGAGAGAGGCGTTACAGTTGTGACAGTTGTGACAGTTGTGACAGTTTTCAGGGGAGGGGTATATGAACTCGGGCTGCTTTCAAATTGTTATTATTATATTTAACTTATTATATATATTTATATATATTATAAGTTACCTCTAAAGAGAGGGAGGTGGGGGTAGGCGCTGAAAACTGTCACAACTGTCACAACTGTCACGCTTTTGGGGTGGAAATGGGTTCGGTGGTTGATGATGGATTTCTTGCTTCCTGCTGTTTTCGGGATGAGAAAGCATAGAGAAACTTTTTACATCACATAGTTTTCTCGCACGATAAATTATGAGTTGGCAAGATTAACCGGATACGCTTGAAGTGTTAAATCCGTTTAACATAACTCTGCAGGGTGAAATTTGGTAGTATCAGAAAATTGCCGTACCTTTGCATCGTGATTCAAGAAAGGCTGCACTCGACAAAGCGCACCCCACCAAGTTAACATTCAACACTCAACATTCAACATTAAACATTAATATTAACCCTTTAATAATTTAAGATCATGGAACAGAAAGGAACATTGAAGTATCGTAAGTTGCAGCGTACACCACAGAGTGGCGAGAACGCTGGTAAGAAAAAGTGGTATGCCACTGCGGTAACCGACCGCGAGGTGGATTTCGAGGGATTCGTATCCCACATCTCTGACCACGGTTCGCCTTACTCCCGAGGTACTATCCACGGTGTGCTGATGGATGCACTCGACCATCTGCAGGAGTTGATTCTCGACGGCAAGAGTGTGCGTCTCTCTGACCTCGGTCTGTTCTCCATCGGTATGACTTCGAAGGCGGAGGATACCAAGGAGAAGGTAACGGCTGCCAGCGTAGAGGGTGTACACCTGATTGTGAGAAACACAAAAAGCTGGAGCAACTCTGAGCTGCGCAAGAAGTGCAAGATTCAGGAGTACGGCGGCTATACCGGCACCGACGAGGGTGGCACTTCTGGTGGTACCTCTGGCGGCACTGAACAAGGCGGCACCAGCCAGGGCGGCTCCGGAACTACCGGCGGCGGTACGCAGCCAGGCGGCTCTCAGGAAGGCGGCGACGGGCTTGAATAAAGCCCTCGCCTGAGGGCACCCCTCGCAGGCCCCGCCTAGCGGGGATGCGTCTCTCCCTAACGCCTGATGGAAGCTGGCGCATCCCCCCACCAAGTCAACATTCAACATTCAACACTCAACATTAAAAATTAGACATTATGAAAGCAAGTACATGGAAAACAATTTTGCAGATTGCAATCTCCTTCCTTACAGCCATCGCTACCACCCTCGGTATAACAAGCTGCAGCAGCCTTTAAAGGTAAAAAGGTAAAAAAGTAAAAAGGTAAAAAAAAGCCCCGATGCATCACGCATCGGGGCTTTTGCTTTATCTGCTTTATCTGCTTTTTCTTCGTTTTATCGGATATCTCTTCCTTCCTGGCTGTATCCTTCGAGCATCTTCGGGCTGCTGATAGGCTTGCGCGAACAGTAGTCGAAATCTACCTTCTTGTAGCCCTTGCTGGAACGCCAGCGGATGGTGAGCTTCACCGTCTTGCCTTCGGTATCAGGCACGACTCCGTTCAGATTGAACGCTACGAGGGCATCGCGCCAGTAGTTCTGAGGATCGCCATTGGCATTGTGACGGAGCTCTACCTCGTAAGGATTCTCTGGATTCACACCCGTAACGAGGTTGATGTAATGCACCTTCTGACCGCCCCAGAGAGCACGGAAACGGAGGGTGAGATAGCCATCTTCTGCCACCGTTACCCAGTCGCGCACGATGTCGACCATGTCGTCGCCATACTTCTCGCGGTTCTCGGTATCAGAACCGAGCGAAGGAACTGGCTTCTTGGTCAGGATGCTGTCTATCCAGTTGACGTGAATCACCTGGTTATACTTCTCGCTCTTCTCCGAGGTCTGCGTGTAGTTGACCAGGGCGCGAACCTCCTTACCGTCAAAGATGGTAGGTTTCAGGTTCTTGGCGAGCAGCGTGGTGTTGTCGTCGAGCTGCAGATAGCAGGCATCGCCACTCTTCTTCACGGTTACCAGTGCGTTAGGAAAAACGCGGTTCCAGTCGGTATCGTTATCGTTATCGCACGACTGGAATGTGAGGGCCGACAGGAGCATCATCGCTGCCAGCCCGATCTTCTTGAAATCAATTTTTCTCATATATAATGTTCCTTTCTTTTTATTGTTTCACTTTCTGATAATAAAATAAGAAAGGAACAGAAATCTTGCTTCTGATTTAGAAAAAGATTGTTAAAAGCTCAATTAAAAATAATACGTGCAGCCGATGGTGGCAGCGCGGTTGCCGAAGTGCTGGCTCGCCATATCGTGGAAGCGGCCTTCGAGCGTCCAGTGCTTGCCCAGATTCTTGTATACCCCTACCTCGGCATAGAGATTAGCCGGGGTGTAGGCATCGCTGCGGCGGCGGGTACACCAGATGAGATTGCCCGTAAAGCGCCAGCCATCGGCCATTGTGAGCTGCGGTGCCAACTTGAATACGGCAAAATGATTATACTCCGCATTGCGCTGCTGAGCCTCCTCTGAAGGGGTTTCGCTGCGCTGCCAGAAGTAGTTGACACCGGCTGTGAGGCGAAGGATGCCCTTGTGCCAGAAGGCGGTGGAGCCGATGCCGAGCGTATTGTCGTGAGTGGCACTGAACAGGTGCTGGTGGATGTTCTTCACCGAGGTGCTGAGCACGAAGGCAGGGCGGCTGTAGGTATGTTTGAGCTCTACCACATTCGCCATGCTGTTGACGATATCGGCGGTATAAACCGGCTGCCAGGCGCCCTCCATATCGCCCGCGGTTACGAAATCGCCAAACTCGGGATTGAAGATGCGGCGGCAGTAGGTGGCCTGCAGGGTATGACCCGGCGTGAAGCTGTAATAGGCGCTCGCCGAGTAGATGTGGTTGCGCGTGGTATGCTTCCAGTGCTCTTCCGGCGCAATCTGCTTAGGACGGAAGTTGATGATGCGGAAGCGGTCGCCTGCCATGAATCCCCACTTGCCGATGT